>Ga0247727_10009428_pt1 | contig 17703 bp, 22 predicted proteins | sample WisWelCaveWW1625_FD_202498 | JGI IMG/M metagenome (GOLD analysis project Ga0247727, IMG submission 202498) | Biofilm microbial communities from Wishing Well Cave, Virginia, United States - WW16-25 | ecosystem: Environmental > Aquatic > Deep subsurface > Groundwater > Cave microbial mat | place...
GCGGGTTTATCAAAGCATGATACAGACCGATGCGAGCATCAACCAGGGCAACAGCGGCGGCCCGCTGGCCAATGCGCTGGGGCAAGTCATCGGCATCAATACTTTTATTTTCACCGGCGGCGGCAACGGCTCCATCGGTCTGGGCTTCGCGATTCCGATCAATCGCGTGAAGAGCATCGTCAGCGAGCTTGAGAAGAGCGGTCAGGTCAATCGCCGTTATTACACCGGCCTTGAGGTTCAAAACCTCACGCCGTTTCTTGCTCGCTATCTGCAACTAAAATCGGCGCGCGGGGTGATGGTCACCGGCGTCGAAGAGCGCAGCCCGGCAGCGCGCGCAAATGTCAAAGTGGGCGACGTGATCTTGCAGGTGAATAGTCAAACCGTTAACGATACAAAGGACATCATCACAATTATCGAAACAGCGGATATGCGCCCCGGAGACAAGTTGAATCTGCGAGTCAATCGTAACGGCAATGAGCTTAATCTTCAAGTCAGATTGGAAGATTTGCCGAATTGAGGCGGATGGAGGGAAGTGTCTGTATAGAGAATAGGTGATAAAATGAAACGACCGAGGGTGTATGCCGACACTTCGGTTTTTGGAGGATGTTTTGATGATGAGTTTGCAGAGGAAAGTAGAAAGCTCTTCGATGAAATCAAAAATGGCAAATTCACACTGGTTATTTCTACGACACTTCTAAGTGAATTAGACAGAGCGCCAGATCATGTTCAAAATGTGTTGGCCGACCTGCCTCAAAAAGTGGTGGAGTTCATCGACTATACGACGATGTTGGCATACTACGTGACGCATATTTGAAAGCGGGAGTAGTTTGCTCTGCCTCAAAATCAGATGCAGAGCATATTGCCACTGCTTCTGTTGCGGATGTTGATTTTGTCGTGAGTTGGAATTTTAAGCATATAGTCCACTATGACAAAATAAACGGTTATCAAGCCGTGAACATACTTAACGGATATAAGCCGATTCGGATTTACTCTCCCAAAGAGGTGGTCGAGCAATGAAAAAACAGAAAAAATTTGACTGTGTCGTGATGAAATGGGAAATCCAAAAAAAAATGGCCGAAGAGTTTTCCGATATTTCTGAGGTAGATGCGCACAAAATTCAGCACGAAAGAATTTCCAGAAATCCTCGCTTGGGGCCGTTTCTCAGAAAACTACATTCGATACAAAAAAGACAAGAAGCAGAGCCTGTTGATGCATGAACGGAAAACCGAGGCGAGCATCATAGGGCAAGAATGATCGATCGTTATAAACTGCCCGAAATGGGGCTCATCTGGAGCGAGCACAACAAGCTCGCGATCTGGCTGCAAGTCGAAATCCTCGCCTGCGAGGCGCAAGCGAAGCTCGGCATCGTCCCGCAGACAGCGTTAGCGACGATCAAAAGCAAGGCAGCCTTCGACGAGCAACGCGTTTTGGAGATCGAAGAAAAAGTAAAACACGATGTCATTGCTTTTTTGACAAATGTTGCCGAATATGTTGGCGAAGACAGCCGCTACATCCATCTCGGCATGACGTCTTCGGATTTGCTTGATACCAGTCTTGCCGTGCAGATGAAGCAAGCTGGCGAGATTTTGCAGCGCAAATTAGCTGCTCTTCGCGAAGCGGTCGGCGATCTTGCTCGCGCGCACAAACGCACGATATGCATCGGCAGGTCGCACGGCGTTCACGCCGAGCCGACGACGTTTGGATTAAAAATGGCGATGTGGTTTGCCGAGCTTGGCCGCCATCAACATCGCTTGCAAGAAGCGATAACGAGCGTCGCAGTTGGAAAAGTTTCGGGAGCGGTCGGAACATTTGCGCACATCAGCCCCGAAGTAGAAAAGTATGTGTGCGAAAAACTCGGCCTCGCCGCCGATCCGGTTTCGACGCAAATCGTCCAGCGCGACCGCCACGCCGAGTTTTTATCGACCATCGCTTTGATCGGCGCTTCGCTTGAAAAATTTGCAACCGAGATTCGTTCTTTGCAACGCACAGAAATTCTCGAAGTTGAAGAGCCGTTTAGCCACGGGCAAAAAGGCTCTTCGGCAATGCCGCACAAACGCAACCCAATTACGTGCGAGCGCATTGCCGGTTTGGCTCGCGTGCTGCGCGCCAATGCTTTGACGGGGTTCGAGAATGTCGTGCTGTGGCATGAGCGCGACATCACTCACAGCTCCGTCGAGCGCATCACGCTGCCGGACAGCACGATTCTGCTAGATTACATGCTGGAGAAATTCACGCGCATCGTTCGCGATCTGCGGGTTTATCCGCACAACATGCAAAAGAATCTTGAACGCACCGGCGGGTTGATTTTTTCGCAAGCAATTCTCCTTGCGCTTGCAAAAAAAGGCATGACTCGCGAAGAGGCTTATCGCCTCGTTCAAACCCACGCGCAAGCCGTTTGGGAGAGTGGAGGAAATTTTCAAGAACGATTGCTGATGGATGAGAAGGTGCGCGATTACTTAAACGAGCAAGAAATTCGAGACTGTTTCAGCTTGGAACCGCACCTGCTACACGTTGATGAAATCTTTCGGAGAGTTGGGCTGGAATGATTCGTAATGCGTAATTCGTGATTTACGTTTTACGAATCACGCATTACATATCCGCCTCCTGAATACAAGCCTTACGTTAACGCAACATGAATTTCACCCTTCAAGGTTTGGAAGCACGAATGACCCCATCGAAAAAGAAGAAAAAGATTTACGAAGGCAAGGCCAAGATTTTGCATGAGACCGCCAACGCCGATCAGCTTGTGCAGGAATTCAAAGATGACGCCACCGCCTTTAACGGCGCGAAAAAGGGAAAGATTAAAAACAAGGGCGTGGTCAACAACAAGATCACCGCCCAGCTTTTTCGCCTGCTGGAAAGCTACAATGTGCCGACGCATTTTATCAGCGAAAGCGGCGACAACGAAATGGTGATCCGCCGGTTGCAAATGATTCCCATCGAAGTGGTGGTGCGAAACATCGCGGCCGGCAGTTTTGTCAAAAAAGGCGGCGCCAAAGAAGGTCAAGTTCTGGAAAAGCCGGTTCTCGAATTCTATCTAAAGGACGACGCCAAGAACGACCCGCTGATCGACGAGACGTACATCCTCTCAAACGGCTTGGCTACGAGCGAAGATTTGCGCATTATCGGCCGTATGTCGGCCAAGGTCAACGCGGTTTTGAAAACGTTTTTCTTGCGGCGCGATTTGAAGCTCGTGGATTTCAAGCTCGAATTCGGGCGCGCAAAAAATAAAATTTTTCTTGCCGACGAAATTTCGCCGGATACGTGCCGTCTCTGGGATGTGAAAACGGATAGGAAGATGGACAAGGATCGTTTTCGCCAAGACTTGGGCGGCGTTGAGGAAGCCTATGAAGAAGTTTTGCGCCGCATGCTGCGTGCCGACAATGTAAAGGGAGGTTGAGGCCTCGTGCATAAAGAAGGGTTTGGATTGCTTATCGGTTTTGTTTTGGCCGCGTTGGTGTTGACGCTGGGCCACCGAATGTTGGGCGCGGGAATTTTTCTGCGCGGCGTCGAAATTTTGTTGTGGCTCTGTGCAGGATTTACTTTGTATTTTTTTAGAGACCCGGAGCGAAAGATTCCAACCGCGCAGGGATTGATCGTTTCGCCCGCCGATGGAACCGTGGTCGAAATCGTCGAGGAATTTGAGCCGGAATACATCAAAGGGCCGGCTCGGCGCATCAGTATTTTTCTTTCGCCGTTCAACGTGCACGTCAATCGTTCGCCAATCACCGGCGAAGTGAAGTATTATAGCTATCGTGAAGGAAAATTTCTTCGCGCGTTTTTGCCGGAAGCCTCAACGGAGAACGAGCAATCGATTATCGGCATGGAGGCGCCCTGGGGAAAAGTGACTTTCAAGCAGATTGCTGGCATCATTGCCCGCCGCATCGTTTGCGACGCTCGTGAAGGACGAATGCTGGAAAGAGGGGAGCGTTTCGGTATTATCAAATTCGGCTCGCGCATGGACGTCTACATGCCGCTTGACGCGCCGCTCAAGGTTCGCGTGCGAGATAAAGTGAAGGCCGGAGAGAGCATATTAGGAGAAATAAAAAATGCTTCGTAAACGCCTGTTAGCGCCTAGCATCTTGACCTGCTTGAATTTGTTCGTCGGCTTTTTGTCGATCATCGAAAGCACCAAAGAAAATTTCTTTACCGCGGCTTTGCTAATTATCCTGGCGGCGGTGTTGGACATGCTCGACGGCAAGGTGGCGCGTTACACGAAAAGCTACAGTGAGTTCGGCGTCGAGTTGGATTCGCTGGCCGATGTCGTCTCCTTTGGCGCGGCGCCTTCTTTTCTCGTCTACTTTTCACAGCTCGGCCATCTCGGAACATTCGGCACACTTGTCAGCGTTTTGCCGTTAGTCTTTGGCGCAATACGCCTAGCGCGTTTCAACGTTCATCTCAGCGGTTTTGAAAAGAGCAATTTCGAAGGCATGCCGATTCCCTCGCAGGCAACCTGCCTTGCCTCATACTTAATGTTTTGTGATGCGCTATGGGGCGGCCCACGCTTCCCAGCGGTCATGGTCATTCTCGTGATCTTTCTATCGATCATGATGGTGAGCACGGTTGAATTTGAAACCATGCCGAAATTTTCGCTCCGCAAGGGAAGAAAGAACACCGTGCAGATGACGCTGTTCTTGATTTGCATCGGTGCCGTCGTCGTGCGGCCGTCGCTCACCCTCTTTCCGCTGACGCTGCTTTATATTTTCGTGCAGCTCGTTCGCGCCGTCGCCCGTCATGCTCGCGAGCATGATGAAGAACCCGTTGCCGATGTCAGCTTATTCAAATAACTTCGCAAAGCAATGAAAGCAAAAGTCTACATAAATTTGAAGCCCGGCATTCTTGACCCGCAGGCGAAAGCCGTGCATCATGCGCTCGGAAGTTTGGGCTTCGATCAAGTAAACGAAGTTCGCACCGGTAAGGTTATCGAACTAAATTACAACGGCGTCTCGAAAGTGGAAGCAGAACGCCTCACTCGCCAAGCCTGCGACAAGCTGCTGGCGAATCCGGTGATCGAGAATTATGAATTCGTAATTTTGGAATAAAAAGAATAATTCGTAATGCGTAATCCGTAAAAGATATCTTACGAATTACGTTTTACGTATTACGCCCTTATCCCATGCGCTTCGGAATAGTCGTTTTCCCCGGCTCCAATTGCGACCATGATTGCTATCACGTGCTCAAGCATGTGCTGCGGCAAGAGGCGCGCTTCATTTGGCACAAAGAGCGCGACATCTCAGGTTGTGACGCGATTGTGTTGCCCGGCGGATTTTCTTATGGCGATTATCTCCGCACCGGTGCTATTGCCCGGTTTTCTCCGGTAATGGAAGAAGTGATTCCTTTCGCGCATCGTGGCGGATTGGTTGTCGGCATCTGCAACGGCTTTCAAATTCTCTGTGAGGCTGGCCTTCTTCCCGGCGCGTTGATGCGAAATGCGCATATTCGTTTTAGCAGCAGGCAAATTCACCTGCGAGTCGAGAACACAGATACACGGTTCACAGGCAAATGCAGTGCAGCCGACATTCTCAAAATGCCGGTGGCTCACGGTGATGGCAATTTCTTCGCCGATTCTGCCACACTTGATGAACTGGAAGAAAGCAAGAGGGTGATCTTTCGTTACTGCAACTCGAGTGGCGAGATCGAGCCTGATGCGAGTCCGAATGGCGCAGCCCGCAACATCGCCGGCATCGTGAACGCCGAAGGCAATGTAATGGGACTCATGCCCCATCCCGAGCGCGCCAGCGAGACGGTTCTCGGTTCGGCTGACGGCATAAAGATTTTTGAGTCGATCATTTCGAGCGCGGCCACGCCGCGATAAACTGGAACCACGTCAAACGGAGCACAAGCAGAAGGCGAGTCATTCATGGATTTTCGAGGTGGAGGAATAGGAGCACGCAATCGTCGATCGATGGGATTCATCACCGTGGTTATTTTGCTCGGCGCGGTAACCGGCACCCTGCTCGGCCAGTTGGTGACGATGATCCTGCCGGATGGCGTGGTCAAGGAGTTCTTTACAAAAACCGGCGAGCTAAAATTTTTTGAGGATAATCAACTCGACATCGGCGTCATCTATTTGAAGCTCAGTTTCACGCTCAAAGTGAATGTCATCGGCCTTATCGGCATCATTCTTGCAATTTACTTATTGCGCTGGTATTAGCGCGGGAGTTGAATCATGTTCGGCAATCTCGGATTTAGCGAGCTGATGGTTATCTTGTTCATCGTGCTGCTGCTCTTCGGCCCCAAAAAATTGCCGGAGTTAGCTCGCGGCCTCGGCAAAGGGCTGAACGAATTCAAGCGCGCCGCCAACGACGTGAAAAGAGAACTGACCATCGACGAAAATGAGATCAAGACGCCGGAAATCAAAAAGCCGGAAGTGAAGGGGCAAGCGTAAGACGCGCACATTGATGCCCGTGTCGCATGCAATATTTTTGGATGGAGTCAATCATGCCTAACATCGGTTTTTCTGAATTGCTGATCATCCTGTTCATCGTCGTGCTGCTCTTCGGCGCGAAAAAACTTCCCGATCTGGCGCGCGGCCTCGGCCAGGGGATTCGAGAATTCAAAAAAGCCGCGAGCAATAACGACGAGCCTTCGAACAAGAGCGATAAAGTCGAATCCGGAAAGTAGTCCCGACCTCCCGCTGCGGCGGGATGGGTCGATGTACTATGGATCAGTTACGATAGGAGCAACTTTGTCCGATAAAGTCTGGACGATTGCCTCGGCGCAAGCTGCGCTCAAGAATGGCGAAACCGCTTGCGCGAAGCTCGTCGGAGAGTATCTCCAACGGATAAATGAAGGCGTCGATCTCAACGCCTTCATTTCCGTTTTAGGGGAGAGGGCGTGCACACGCGCCGCCAAAGTGGATGCCAAAATAAAATCCGGCAACGCTGGCAAGCTTGCGGGTTGCATCATTGCGATCAAAGACATCCTCGCCATCAAAGGCGAGTGCCTCACCTGCGGCTCGCGCATTCTCGAAAAGTTTGTCTCACCGTATGATGCCACGATCATCAAGCGCCTTGAAGCCGAAGACGCCATCATCATCGGCAAAACCAACATGGACGAATTTGCTATGGGCAGCTCGAACGAGAACTCGGCCTATGGCGTCGTGCGCAATCCGCGCAATCGGGAGTACGTGCCGGGCGGTTCCTCGGGTGGCTCGGCAGTTGCGGTTGCAGCAAATATGACGATGGTTTCACTTGGCACCGACACTGGCGGCTCGATTCGCCAGCCCGCGGCATTGTGCGGCGTCGTCGGCATGAAGCCAACCTATGGCCGCGTCTCGCGCTTCGGACTCGTGGCGTTTGCCTCGTCGCTTGATCAGATCGGCCCGTTTGCAAACAACGTCGAAGACGTCGCGCGCATTCTCGAGGTCATCAGCGGCCATGATGAGCGCGATTCAACTTCAGCGCCGGTTCCGGTGGAAAATTATTCGAGCATGTTGAACGCCGACATCAAAGGTAAAACCATTGGCCTGCCGGAAGAATACATTTCCGATGCCGTGCAGCCGGAGATTCGCGCCGCTCTTGATGCGTGCATTAAAAAATTTCAAGACAATGGCGCAGTGATCAAAAAAGTTTCTTTGCCGCACACCAAGTACGCGATTGCCACCTATTATATTCTCGCGACCGCTGAAGCCTCCTCCAATCTCGCACGCTACGACGGCGCGCGCTACGGCTATCGCAGCAAGAACGCCGTGACGATGGAAGATATGTACGTCAACAGCCGCAGCGAAGGTTTTGGTGCGGAAGTGAAGCGCCGCATCATGCTCGGCGCCTACGTGCTCTCCGCCGGTTATTACGACGCCTACTATCGTCGCGCCCAAAAAGTGCGCACCCTCATCCGCCGCGACTTCTTGAACGCGTTCAAAGAATGCGACGTGCTGCTTACGCCAACGACGCCGACCACCGCATTTCGCCTTGGCGAAAAAACTGACGACCCGCTGCAAATGTATCTCTCGGATATTTTCACGGTGTCGGTGAACCTTGCTGGATTGCCTGGACTCTCACTTCCTTTTGGAGTCGATGCGAAGGGATTGCCAATTGGCGTGCAGCTTATTGGCAAACCGTTTGGGGAGGCGGAGGTGTTGATTGGTGCGAAGTTTTTGGAAACCTGACACTATAGCTTGTCGATCAGAACCTATCTGACGCAATTGATACCGCGGATATTCGGAGGAAGGAATGCAACTCTTCGAAGGATTGCTCTTTTACGAAATTGTGCTGTTGGTTTTGGGCGCCTTGCTGTTTCTGGTATTGCTTGGCTTGCTGATATACTCCATCATTAATAAACGGGACATAAAAGTCCTTGCGCTGTTCTTCGCCATCTCGATCATCATGATCGGCTACCCGAGCATTCAAAAAATAAAATTCAATGAGGGCGTGGTTGAAATTGAGAAGCGCACCAAAGCGCTCGAACAAAATCCTGCCGACACCACAGCACAGCAAGAGCTGCGGAAAACCCTTGACGATGTTGAGCAGCGGCAGATTTCGGATTCGAGCACATTGGTAAAAATCGCCGAGGCCCAGGTCGCCGTCGGCGATTCGGCGAAAGCGTTGAAAAGTGTTGATCTGGCGCTGAAAGCAAATCCCGGCCTTCCTCAAGCCCAGCGGCTGCGCAGTAGTATTTCTGCTCCTCGTTCTCATGTCATAAAGGAGTAACGGAAGCACAACTGAAATTTATTTGATCGCAGGAGGAAGCATCATGGCCGATGAAAACTATGTCGTCTTCGACGTTGAAAGCCAGCGCAGCGCACAGGATGTAGGCGGCTGGAAGAACATCCGCGATCTTGGCATCTCGGTAGCGGTCGTTTATGTCACCGCCGAAGATTCTTATCGCGTCTATCGCGAAGCGGAGCTTGCGGGACTCGTCGATCTCTTGCGCAACGCGCCGCTGATCGTGGGATTCAACATCATCGACTTCGATTATCGGGTTCTTTCGCGCTATACGGATTTCAAATTATCCATGCTACCAACTTGCGATCTATTGGCGGACATACATCGGCAACTTGGTTTCCGTTTGAAGCTTGATGATGTGGCGCTGTCAACGCTGAATACGCCAAAATCCGCCGATGGCTTGCAAGCCATCCAATGGTATCGCGAAGGAAAGTGGAACGAGCTTATCGAATATTGCAAGCAAGACGTAAAAGTGACCCGTGATCTTTTTGAGTTTGGCCGCCAGCAAGGCTTTGTTTATTTCAACGACAAATTCAAAAATGCGCGGCGCAAGGTGATCGTGAATTGGAAAAGCGCTTAACGCGAGGATAAGCAGTATCATATTCCAAAAACTTTTAGCCCACAGAAAAAGAAATCCCACTGAAATAAAAGCAAAAGATTTTTCATTTCAATTCTGTGGGAGTTCTGATTCTGTGAGTCGTGTTTTTGATTCAGGATCATTTTCTTTTTCGAGGATTTCATGAACTTCGAACCCGTCATCGGTCTGGAAGTACACGCGCAGCTCTTGACGAAATCGAAAATATTTTGCCGTTGCAGCACGACGTTTGGCGCGCCGCAGAATTCGCAAGTGTGCCCGATTTGCCTCGGCATGCCCGGCGTGCTGCCGGTGTTGAATCGCCAGGCTGTGGAGTTCGCGATTCGCATGGGCTTGGCGACGAATTGCAAAATCGCGCCGCATTCGATTTTCGCGCGCAAGAATTATTTTTATCCTGATCTGCCCAAGGGCTACCAGATTTCCCAATACGAAGAACCGCTGTGTGAAAGCGGCTGGGTGGAATTTGAGCAAGAAGACGGCTCGTTGAAGCGCATTTCCCTCATCCGTATTCATCTTGAGGAAGATGCCGGCAAATCCATGCACGGCGAAGCGTACGTTGGCGAGAATGAAACACTGGTCGATGTCAATCGCTGTGGCATGCCGCTGATTGAAATCGTCAGCGGGCCGGATATTCGCTCGCCCCGCGAAGCGTATCTTTATCTCAACAAGATTCGTCAGCTTGTGCGCTATCTCGGCATCTGCGATGGCAATATGGAAGAAGGCAGTCTGCGCTGTGATGCAAACGTCTCAGTGCGTCCGGTTGGTGAAACGAAATTAGGCACCAAGACGGAATTGAAGAACATGAATTCGTTCCGCAGCGTTGAAAAGGCTCTTGAATTTGAAATAGATCGGCAGATTAAATTAATTGAAAGCGGTGGCAAAGTAGTTCAGCAAACCGCGCTGTGGGATTCGAATGCCGGTAAAGTGATCCCAATGCGCTCTAAAGAAATGGCGCACGACTATCGCTATTTCCCTGAGCCAGATCTCGTGCCGCTGCGCGTCGATGAAAAATGGCGCGAGGGCATTCGCGAAAACCTCGGTGAGTTGCCGATGGCGCGGCGCAATCGTTTTATTGAAAAATATGCCTTGCCGAAATACGACGCGGATGTTTTGACCGAAGAACGCGCGGTCGCAGAATATTTTGAAGAGGTAGCGCGCCAAAGCAAAGATGCCAAGCTCGCCAGCAATTGGGTGATGGGTGACATTCTTCGTTTGATCAAAGACAAAAAAATCGAGATCACGGAATGCCCGATCAGGCCCTCGGCGCTGGCAGAGTTGCTCAATCTCATTTCGAGTGGCACCATCAGCGGAAAAATTGCCAAAGAAGTTTTTGAAGAAATGGCGAAAACCGACAAGAGCGCCAAAGCCATCGTCGCTGAAAAAGGATTGACGCAAGTTTCCGATACATCAGTCATTGAAAAAGCGGTTGACGAGCTGCTTGCTGCACATCAGAAAGAAGTGGAACGCTACCGCGGCGGCGAAGAAAAGCTGTTCGGATTTTTTGTCGGACAATTGATGAAGGCGATGAAGGGCAAGGCCAACCCGCAGATGGCGAATGAGGTGTTGAAGAAGAAGCTTGCCCAATAATCTCAAAAGCCGTTGGTCTTTTGAAAACGACAAGTACCGCCAGAAAGAGAACGCCTATATGCTGAATAGTATTTCTGGGTTGTTGGAGAAAATGACGCCGGAAGAACAAGCGGAGGTCGAAACGTTCGCCGGTTATTTACTTGCGCGTAGAAATGCCCGAAAGCTGTACGTTCTGACCGACGAGGCGTCATCACAGGAATTGTTAAAGATTGCTGATCATTCGGGAAGTTTTGAGTGGCTCGATGCCGATGAGGAAGACGTTTATTCTATCCATGATGGAGATGAAGTGGAATGGCCAAGCGAGTCATAAAACGCGGAAGTATTGTTCTCGTGCAATAGCCGTTTTCCGATTTGTCCTCCGTGAAAGCACGGCCCGCAGTCATCTTGACTCCAAATAGCATACTGCCTCGTATCGACGATGTCCTTTGTCTTTTCGTTTCGTCAGTAGTGCCCGATGATTTGCTTCCATCCGACTTTGTGCTTGAGAAAAATCATTCTTCTTTTACAAGCACGGGCCTAAAATTTCGTTCGGTATTTCGTGCGCATAAATTGGCTTTGCTCCACAAATCTCTTGTATTTCGGGTTCTTGGTGTTGCCGATGATGATTTGATGAGCATTCTTAATGAGAGATTGCAGATCGCCTTGGGAATTGAATGATGACTCAAAAGAAAGGTTGATATGTCTATTCTCAAACCATTTCTGGTAAACTACGAGCACGAATATCAAAACACACTCAAAGTTCTGCGCGCGATACCTGAGGACAAATTTAATTTTACGCCGCATGAGAAGATGCGACCCGCTGGACGTTTGGCGTGGCACATCGTGCGTATCGAAGATATTCTTGGCCGCGGGGCATTGAGTGACAAGATCATTGCCGACGGCGGTGTGCCGGTGAACCCTCCGACAACCATTCATCTTTCACCCCACTCCTTGAGATCAAACAGAATCGCATTCACCCACTCTCCCACTCACTCCTCCCCGGGCGGCCACAAACTTTTTCCTACATCCGTTCGATAATAGCTGCTCAGGCATTTCAGCTTGCGAATATTTTCATAAGCCTTAGCAATCGCATTCTCTAATGATGAAGAGACAGCGACGATATCGGCGATGCGATGTCCGGTCATCACCAATTCCCCATGGCTGTCCTCGGCAACTTCATTCCACCAGATGTCGCAGGTTGCTGGCTCGGTTAATTTCACCGGCAGCTTCGGGCCTTGAATGCTCACGTAAGGATAGCCATAGCCCGCGAGCGTAAGGTTACAGCCGAATTGAACATCATCGCGAAAACGCACGTTGAGCTTTTCATTACGCGCCGTGGCGAGAATCACTTCCAGAGAGTTTTGCAGAAAGCGTAAAATCATTTGTGTCGAAGTCACGCCCATGCGCACGTTGTATTCGAGCACGTACCATTTGCCGTCGCGTTGTCCGGCGGTTACCTGCACCGGACCGTTGAAGTCGGTTTCACGAAACCACGGCAGCAAGGGATGCAGAAGAGTTTTTGCCAAGCCGTATTTGTCGTGCGGATCTTTTTCAGCGAGACCGCCAAGCGGCGCGCCGGCCACCGGGCCCATGTTGCCGTCAAAGGCGCGCTTGTATTCTTGATTAGTGACGAGTGAATGAATCTCGCCGTTGCTCACCAGCGCGATGTGCCCGACCTCGCGCCGGCCCATGTATTCTTGCAGAAAAACTCCTTCGGCGTAATCGATGCGCTCCAGCCAGTGCAGTGTGTCGCTGGCGCTCTCACAAACAATCGTATGGACCGGACTGGTTGGAGAGCACAGCGGATTCTTTATGACGAACGGCCGCGGGTCATTTTTGATAATGGCCTCGGCTTCGAGACGGTTGCTCGCCACGTGCGCGCGCGGAAACGGCACGCCATAGTTTTCGCAAAGCTGCCGCCCAAAATCTCGCTCGCGCTCAATTCGCATCGCTTCGCCGACCGGAGAAAAAATCGGCACACCGAGAGACAACAATTCTTCAGTCCACGGTTGCGTCATCCAGTCGATGGACATCGGGATGAGCAGGTCGACTTTTTTGTCGCGGACGAAGCGGCAAGGGTTGGGAAAGTAGGAGGCGGGGTAGACTTCTCCTTCAAGCGAAGCGCCGTAATGGCCGTAGCTGCGGGTGAGGTAGCAGCTCACCTGCGCGCCAGCTTCGCGCAGCAGTTTCATCATGGCGTGCGCAAATGCGCCGACGCCGAGGATCATGACGTGGGGTTGTTTGAGCATGTGGCCTCAGAAGTTGTTCAATCACGGCGCGGCCGTGATTTGGTCATAATGTTCAACCACGACCTGGTCGTGGTTTATGTGTGTATCATGAAGGATGAATGCAACGGCCAAGTCGTTGCAAATCGGCTCTACGCCGGCCAGTTTTTCAGAAAATGTACGAGATCACTCACCGCCGGGCTTTTGCCGGTGCGCACGTAAAATCCGGAAGTCGTCACGCCGGTGAGCACGCTCGCTTCTAAATCCAGCCCCAGAAGATTGCCAAGACAAAATCCGGCGTTGAAGTGGTCGCCAGCGCCGGTGGAGATCAACGGCTTGGGATCGAACGGTCCGGCAACCGCAGCGCTACTTTCGGTTGTTGCGGCGCAAGCAAATTGCACTGGATGAACGACGACGGTATGAATTTTAAGCTTGTCACGCAATTCGACTGCCAGGGCTTTCAAGGAACTCATTGAATTGTCTTTTGGCTTAATGCCCAGCACGTTGGAAATTTCGAAACATTCCTTTTCATTTAGGCCGAGAATGACTTTGAAGTATTTTTGAAAGCGGCTGATCCAGTCGAGCGCGACGCGAATGTCGGCCGGGAGGCGTTTGACCGGATCGGCGAGATCGAAGAAAACGATGCGCTTTTTCCCCGGCGACAATTGCGGACAATCTTTTTCAAAAAGATTTTTCCAGATATCGTTCATCGCTGGAATCATCGTCCAGTTGACCAAGCCGACAAGGCCGGCTTCGTTGAAAAGATTTTTCAATTTTTCCCCGCCGGCGCGCTGCACGAGATTTTCATAAGTGATCTCATTGAGCGGCTCGAGCTTGCCGAGCATCAATTTGCCGTCTTCGAATTCGAGCGCATCGGTATGGCCGGGTTCGGCAATCGAGATGACCTGCGCTCGCCTGGCAAAATCCACGAACACCGGATGAAGATTCGGATAGCCGAGATTGCCGATGTAGGTGACATGCATGCCGAAGCTCGCTAAGGCATTGGCCATGATCGGTCCGTTGCCGCCAAGTTTCATTTTTTGCACGACCAGCTCGACATTGGTGCTCACGCCGGCGGCGTCGGCAATGCGGGCGGCAAGTTTTGCCAGCGTCGGGATCGTCGAGTATTCTTTTTGCGATTGTCTTTTGTCTACAGCGTGGATGATTTCATCAACGAAGCCGTCGAAACCGACGACGGATTTTTGGTCTGTCAGCCCCGCCGAGGCCTTGGTCAGGAGCGTGGCAGTTCTTGCATGCAGTTCTGAATTGTTCATGAGTATCAGCCTTTCCCGCTTATGTAAAGTGCGCAGTCTGCTGCGCGTCTGACTTTGCAGATGACATGGCGCTCAATTTTTGTTAGGTAGAAAACGATTGGGCAAATAAAATCCCTGCTCGCGAAGCTTGTCCTGATTTGCAACGAGGAATTCCCCGATGCGTTGTATATCGAGGCAATATAACGAACCATAATTAATCTGTTGGATGCGCCTGACCCGCAAGCGGCCGAGGTCTTCGGGCTGCAAATAATAGCCGTTCACGAAATCATCCGGCGGCACGATCATCGCCGTCTCGCTGACCGGTGCGCCGCGACCGACCCCGGCCAGCACCATCTCGCTTTGCTGGCGTATGACAAAAACCGGGCAGCCGGAAAATCCGAACCGGCCGATGATGCCGATGGAGAAATTTTTTGGGTAAGGCGCTCCGCCGATCATGCCGAACGTGACTTGCTTGATTTCATCCGGAAAGCCGACGGCCACGCCGATCTCTCCGACGCCGGACGGTTGATCGTAGGCGAAGGTGGACCCAAACGGTGTGGCGAGGCCGGGACGCCACGCCGTTGTCAATAAAGCAATGTCATTGCGCTCGTCGTTGGCAATGAGCCGGGCGTTGGCGAGAATCTGGCTCTGATGGCGAACGCTCAGCTCGGTTTTGATCGCGATGGCCCGCGAGAAGAGCGGTGGGGGTAGAGAATCCGGCGATTGGTTGTTCAACAGAGAATAATAACTGAGTAGCGTGTCGGGTGCAGTTGTCAGGTGGCTGCTGGTCAGTATCAGCGCTTGCCGGTCGTTGTGCATGAGCAGCAGACCGGCGCCGAAAGCTTTGTTGATCTCTGTATCAAACGCCACGCCGAACAAGGCGCTGCCGCCGCGTAAGCGATATCCCACCGGACTTTGGGAATCGCGAATAAAGCGGCCGTCTTGCCGCTCGTAGTCAAACTCCTCGATGCGATATTCCCGGACGTTCACGACCTCGATGACTGATTCCATCGCCTCTCTGATTTTTTTCTGTAGCTCGGGGGATAACAGGGACTGGATAGTTCCGGTCGACGCGGCCTGATGATGGGCGCATCCTGACAGCATCGACGCCATTCCGACAATAGCGATGGCAACAAGAGTTTTACATTTCGTGTTTTTCATAGGATCGTCTTCAGTTTTGTAGCAAAGCTAACGAATCCGGCAGGGACAATCAAGAATGTTTTTAACGGTGTTGACTTTTTTGCTTTGATTTTTCCCTCCAAAAGAGCGGTGCAACAACTTTTGTTGCCGAGGTGTTCGTATTTCGAATCAAATTCCAGGCACGAAGGCTTCCGTACAACGCCTGCTTTGTCGGTACTATTCAGTCAACTATCGATGGTCAGGGCGGACCGTTTGATCATATCCACACGTCATTTTGGGAACATATGATCGTGCGCCGAACACCGAGGAACTACACCGATGAAAACGATCCGCGCCTTGATCTCCAAAAGCTGGAGGCATCTGCATTGCCTGCTGCTTGCCGGCTGTGCCGCTTGTACCCCATCGCTTTCAGAAAACAATCCTGCTATCAAACCGCTGTACGACATGCCCGACGACGGCCTTGCTGAAGTTGCACGGTATTCCTATACTCGCTCGCAGCACGGCATTCCGGTAACCGGCACGGCAACATTGATCGTTGCTCGCGAATATCTGAACAAGCAGACATTTGTCAAAACCGATCAGCTTAAGCAACGCATGCCGGTGGTCAAGATCACTTTGATGAAAACGCTGCCGGGCATGAACTGGGATAGCCGCGACAACGCAACGATGTATTGCCGAAACGATTTGCGGCCGGTTCGCCTGGCTATTACTGCGGATGATTGGAGCGGCAACAATTATTTGGAATGGATCGCGCGCGGTGACGAAGTGAGCCTGCTTGGCCGGCCCTACTTGGAAGATAGTGGGCGGCTCACCACGCAGAGCGCCGTGAAGGCGGGCTATTATCTTTATGAGCAGCTGCCGGTGCTGGTGCGCGCCGTCGCCCAAAGCGATCAACCGCTCACGCTTCGCATGATCGCTCCGCAGGCTGCCTATCTTTTGCCGCACACTCATGAAGTGCAGGTTGAGTTGGAACGTGTGGGAGTGGAAAAAATCGATACTGTAGCAGGCGATTTTTCCACGATTATAGTTGCCGTCACGCCGGCGGGTAGCTTGAAATATTTTCCGGGGCCGGAAAAATATTGGATCGATGAGCAACGGCATTTCATCGTCAGGGCGGAGCGCAACGAAATCGATCCCAGCGCTGAAGGCAATACCGTGGCAAGCCGCGCTATCTACGAGCTGCAAGATTATCGCCGCATGCCCTATTGGCAGATGGCTGCGCCGCCGGCAACAAGCACTCCTGACGACCGCCGGCGCGCAACGCACAGTAGCTTGATGATGATGAACATCGCCAGAACATTCGCGCAAGAGCAGGGCAAAGCTGTCCGTTTTGACAATCTTACGACCTGGTTCGACGCCGACTCGGCGCCGTCGGAATATCTCAGCGCCCCGGAAGGCAACAATCGGATAGCCAAAAAATACGACGGCAAGGGAGGCTGGTGGCTCAATGAAAAAACCGGTTTGTTCGAATTGAACCATCGAGCCGATTCATCGCAGCCCTTTGCCATCAATTGAATCGTTGCTAAAGTTTTCGCATTGCGTGCCGATCTCTTGCGAAGAGTTATTGTCCAGCAGGTAACTTTGATGTGAAAACATTACGCAGACGAGTTGTGCTGAATGTACATTGCTTTTGCAATTTGATTGAGAGCAAAAATTTGTCTGAATGAGTGCTTGCTGCAATGAACAAAAAGATGGCAATATCCGATCACGCCGAAAATGGCGCAGCCGATCCCAACTCCGATCCGGAAGTGCAAAAGCAGATTCTTCGCGCGTTGGAGGGCCTCGGCTACGGTTCCGTCGAGATCATCGTTCATGATTCGAAGATCGTGCAAATCGAGCGTAAGGAAAAAATTCGCATCAAGAAAGAGATTGGTGCAAAAGGTAAGTCGTAACATTCGCTATTGAAAAATAACTTGATCCGACCAGTCTTCTGGAGGATATTTAAGCCACAGTCTTAAAATTTCGCGAGCTGACCGGACAACCGGAAGTTCCGCATGTAAAACGAAGGAGTTTTCACATGAGGTACTTTCGGTTGTTTGTTTTTATCCTCACCCTGAACGCTTTGCCGTTCGGTTTTTCCCCCCTTATCGCGCAAGAGAATGGCTCGCTCGATTCTCTGACTCAGCGATTAGAAGCCGTTGACCAGCAGGTGCGCATGCTCGCGCGCAAGATAGAGCTGGAGCAGGAAGCCGCCGCGGCAAAAGCCAAAGAGGCGTCATCTGTGGTCGCCGGTAAGGACGGCTTTTCCCTCAAATCTG
>Ga0247727_10009429_pt1 | contig 17702 bp, 24 predicted proteins | sample WisWelCaveWW1625_FD_202498 | JGI IMG/M metagenome (GOLD analysis project Ga0247727, IMG submission 202498) | Biofilm microbial communities from Wishing Well Cave, Virginia, United States - WW16-25 | ecosystem: Environmental > Aquatic > Deep subsurface > Groundwater > Cave microbial mat | place...
GGTATCGATGTCCCTATACTTTTCCATAACATCGATCTCCGCCATAAAATATGACAAAAAAATGGGGTCTCGTTTTTTTGGTTGACGAAAAGTTCGTTTTTTTGGACGACGAAAAAAATTTTTTTTTTTGAATAAAAAATATTTGAACACATTTTTTACAAATATAACTCCAAAATGTTTTTGAAAACAAAAATAATTATATAAAAACTACTTTGAGATTAAATAAAGAATATGGATGAAGAAGATAATAATTTATTATTCGAAAATCAAGATACAATACAAGATTATTCATTTGGAGAATACAATATATTTGGATCAAAGATCAAAAGGAAAGAAATAACAAAACGATTCAAAAGACCACCCAAAAACCTTAAAGCATCTTCAATTTATCATGCCAAAACACCACAACCGAATTATTCTCAATTTGGAAAAGCACGGTTTGTTGATACATTCGGAAGAGAATATAAAATAGGAAAAGGTAAAATAGTGGATAATTTAATAGAAAGTGGCGAAATGATATTTTCTAAGTTTGACGATCCTCCATTAGATAAAACAGTTGGATGGGGTACACAAGTGTGTTGGATCAGAATACCTATTACTCTCAGAGGAACAGTTCAAATGCCTGAACCAGAAAACGAAGAAATAACTTTATATCACCCTCACACTCAAGTTTTAATAAAAGCAACAACAGGCGGTATGTTCAATTATCCACGCGCCAAAACGGGATATGTGATATTGAAAAATTTCACAAGTTTTGGCCAAGTTCCAGATCCGTCCAAGTTTTCTTATCTTACGGACAAAGAACAAAAAAAAGTGTATAGAAATAAAATGGATTATTTATAAAAACAATTCACTTTAAGCGCTCTTGCCAAATCATTTGCATTTGTATTTGCAGTTCATAAAATGCTTGAGTAATAATTGGGCTTTTGTATTCGATTTCTAGTTCTTTTTCAATCAATTCCAGAAGTTGATATGTTGGTATATTTATAGGTGAAGCTGTCAATGTTTTGAGAATCCATTTTTTAAGTAATTCAAGGATTTCGTGTTTTTCATCGATAGGTTTTGGAAGTGGTTCGGATTCTTTATTAACGGATTCTGCGCTTATCATATAAAATTTTTTAATTTTTTAAAAATATTATTTTTCTTAAAAATTTTTTATTTTTAAAAAAAACAAAAATTTTTAACATCATTTTTATGGTTACTTGACTTTTAGCCATTACAAACTATTTTTCCATTTCTCTCCATTCTTCTTCTCTCTTTTTCTAAAGAAAAAAAAATTTATGCTTTCTTTATTTCCTTAACACGGGCCAAGGACACAAATTATTTCTGTGTATTTTGATTTGTTTCTTTGGCCCAATTTTTATTTATATCTAATTTTTTGATAATCTATTATGGATCCATTACAAAACTTTGAGTACTCTCCCTGGTTCTTCGTCTATAACGAACAGTATAGTTGCTTTTCTTTTTGTTGTGACGTCTTGATTATTAAAAATAAATAATATTTTTTTCTTTTATTTCTAAAAATAAATTTTCATTATCTTTTGTTATTCTATCAACATAAAATGGAAAAATTAGAAGAACAAGAAGCAGAATTTTTTGATTGTTTTGATGGTATCAAAAATACAATCATTATTGATACACCTATATGTTCCAAGCCATTATCATATTCAATCAATGGAATAATTACCACAATTGAGGATTCGAAATTAAAAACTTTCGATGGTACAATTGATATTTTAGATAATATTATATCAAACAGTGGGATTAAAAAAATAATATTGACTGATAATCTTGGATTTGAGGCAATACATATTAAAAAAAGAATAAAAGAGAGAATCCGTGAAATCAAAATACAACTTGTCAGAATGAAAAGAAGTCTAAAAACGAAAAAACTTTATTATGAAATATCAAATAATCCAATCGTCAATTGTATAAAAAAAATAAAACGTGAATTTATTTAATCCATTCATTTTTGATTATGCATTATTCTGCTTTTTCATAAGCTTTGTATTTAGTAACTGCCTTTACCCCTTCCGCAACAGCGTGTTTTGCTAATTCTCCAGTCAAAACAAGACGAGTTGCAGATTGAATTTCTCGTGGACCAATTGTTTCGCGTTTGTTTTGTCTTGTAAGTTGAATAGCTTCTTCTAATATTCTATTAAAAATATCATCGATTATTTGTTCGATGACGATAATAGCCTTTTTGGAAGCTCCAAGGTTGGGATGAATTTGTTTGAGTATTTTGTATATGTATGAAGAAAAACTAGTGGTTTTTTTTTTCTTATGTCTTTTTTTAACATTTCTTTTCTTCTGTTTTTTGTCGACGTTTTTTTGAGGAGTTGACTCAATAGATGGGGTATCAGCAAGAGATGTCATTAATAATAATTTTTTTTTTGAGAAATAAAAAATAAATAAAATTTATTATTATCAAATTTTTCTTCAAAAATAAATTCTCTTTATAATGAATACAGAAACAAAATCATCTGCAACTTTGACACCAAAAAAACTCAACAAAAAAAAAGACAGAATCAGCAAAAGCTATAAATCAGGATTAACATTCCCTGTTGGAAGAGTTCATAGACTGATCATTACAAAAGGAGCGCAAAGAAGGATAGGTGCAGAAACTCCTATTTATTTAGCAGCCGTTTTGGAATATCTTGCCGCTGAAATCGTTGAGTTGGCTGGAAATGCTTCAACAAATAATAAAACAAAGAGAATAACTCCAAGACATGTCTTCCTTGCAATTTCAAATGATAATGAATTATCACAATTATTTGCATCTGATATTATTGCTCATGGTGGAGTTGTTCCTCATATTCATTCTATGCTTTTGCCTAAACGCAAAGCAGCAAAAGAAGAATAATTTTTTTTTATTAAAAAGAAACATATAATAAAAGTGATTATTCTTTTTCAGTTTTTATCTTCTTTTTTTCCAATAATACTATATTTTCAACTTGTTTTTTTAATAAATCCTGTTCTTTTCGAATATTATTAAGTTTAATAGCAGTAATATTATATTCTTCTTCAAGTTTCTTTGTTTTTTGTTCAATAATCTTTTTGTAAGTATGATTTTCTTCATTTAGTTCTTCCTTTTTCTTTCTTTCTTCTTCTTCCTCTTCTTCCGAATCTATTTCTCCTTCATAATCTATGATATCAAGATTTGGATAATGTATTACAACAAAATTTTCTCCACATGAATTACAATGGACATCAAAAAATTTTTTTGTTTCAGAAATATTTACGTTATAATTTTTTCCATTATCACAACGATTAATAGGACATATTCCATAATAATGAGGTATATCATGGCTTAAAAATCCAAAAAGTATTGGATTATCTACAGGAAGTGCTGTACAATAATATGGGTTGCACATCATAAAGAATTTTTCGACAAAAAATTTTTTGAATAATAAAAAAAATTTTAATTTTTTTTTACTCAAAATAATTTTTTTTTTACAATGCCTCCTAAAAGAAACCAATGGAAAAAGGTTGAAAATCCATCCGAATTTTTGAATTTCAAACATGAAGAAAAAAAACCTCAAAACAAAAAAACATTTTGTGATTGCCAAATGCCTGTTGTATATGGTCATTCTATTGAATTAGACGGTTTACAATGTTATATTTGTTCTAAAACAATTAAAGATGTTAATTATTCTATGGAAATTTATGAAAGAGATGACGGACCACTTTGGAGTCTTTCAAAAGAAGAACTTAATAAAGTAATTGAAAAACGTGAAAGATATATTGAATTGAGATTACAAGTTGATGTTTCAAACGATGTCATTCGGTTTAATGAAATGGACCAAGATCAACTTAAATTTGCAAAAGTTCATTTAGAACGAAAACAAAAAAAGGAAGAAGAAAAAATACAAAAAAATAATTTATCAACAGATAGAAAAATTATCGGACTTGACAAACTTGGAGACAAAACGAAAAAAAGACTTAAAGATGTTTTTACTCCTCTTGAAACAACGAACGAAAATATGTCAACAGAAGAAAAGAAAGAAGTATTGATGAGAAATCACCATAAAATACTTGATGTTGGTGAAAAAACTCAAACTATATTTAAAGATTTTGACCATGAATCCAAAAAAATCATAGATTGACTTATTCTTTACAAGAATAAAAAAATAAAATTTTTTTGATTTTTATTCAAATAAAAAAATATTATATTATGTCTATAACTTTATTTGAAAACGTCCCACCCGAAAAAACAAGAAAATGGGATGAAATTACATTAATAATTTTGTGTATAGCAATTTTAACAATGTTGCTTTTTGCATTAAGTATTTATATAAAAAGAAATTATCCTTCTTTAAAAAGCAAAAATCCATTAAATGTAATATTAATGAGTTTTTTTGGCATTATCCATATTATTGGAGTTTTTTTTACACATGAACATTTTAAAATAGAAACATCTAATGGGTTTTATTGTTATTTATTCCCATTTTGGATTCAATATTTTTTTGGATTAACTCCATGGTTTATAATCTTGGTGATATACCAAACAACATACATTTGGGTATTTTCTCCATATTTTGAAAATACATCTAAACCGAAAAGAAATATTTTACAAACAATAATAATAATACTTATTTTATTTCCTATGTTCATTTTATGTCTTGGAGTTAGTTTATTTAAAGGAACTAATTGGAATTCCGAATATAAATCATGTGAAACAAAAATAGAATGGAAAATAGCATTATTATTTATTGTATTATATTTTTTGGTTTCAATATATATATTGAATAATTGGGTTAAATCAATAATAGATCCACAGAATTATAGAAAATATGAAGCTGTTAATTCTATTACTGTTTTAAGTATAGGAATAATAATTGTAAATGCAGGAATTAATTTAATTGGTTTATTAGTATTTTCAGTTTTTAGATCCATTTCAACTTGTCTTATAATTTTCTTGCATTTATATTCCTTATATGCAATAGCAGGAAACGCAGTAATTAATGGGTTAAACAATAATTCTAAAGAGACATCAGAATTTATGGATGAAAATGAAAATCCTTTTAATGAAATAAATGAAGCAAAAGAATTATTTGATAAAGCTGATATATTAAATGATTTTATGGAATGTGCATATTTAAAAAAAGTAAAATGTGCAACGGATGCATTGAATAGAGTTATTATTATAAATCCAGTTAATGAAGTAGATTTTTTTTATGAAATAGTAAAATGGAAAAAAGATTGGACGGTTGATGCTCCATTTGATGTCAATTACAAATTCATGAAAATATATAAAACTTTTATAAAAACTGATGCAAAAAGATATGTTCCATTAAAAGAAACAATAAAAAACAATATAGAAAAAGACGCAAAATATTTATTAAACAAATACATAAAAGAAAAAGAAGAAAAAAATAAAGAAGAAAAAGAAGAAGATTTTCAATTATTATTTGGATCTTCTTTGTCAAGTATTCAAATATCTAATCTTTCAGTTAATAAAAATGAATTTAATCAACAAAATTTAATAGATCATTCTTCAAAAAAAGCCCCATCATATATATTTAATGATGCAATTGATTGGATTCCTAATCATTTAAACACTTATTATGGTGATGATTACATTAAAAATGATGTATTGAACAGAAATATATACATAATCTATAAAAACAAAAAAATATCAAAAGAATCTCAAAATGGAATATTAAATAGAAAAATACATTTAAAATTAATGGATGTTTTGGGAATTAAATCATTAGAATCATCTTCCCTTAATATAATTAAATCAAATTCTTATAGTTCATTCGATCTTACTAATATGTCATTAAATGAACAGGAAAATATTTCTGATGATTTTGTTCAATTTGAATTAGATGATGATTAATATTCATTTTATTTTTTTAAAAATAAATATATATCTTTTTACATATAAAACTATATTATTAAAGGAAAAATGAGATTTTATATATGTTTTTTGTTATTTTTATATGTTAATGCAAAATTTTCATGTCATAACATTGAAAGAATTCCAGTTATTCATAAAAACTTAGATTTTTCATTATTTAAAAGACCTGTTAGTTTCAAAAGAGATACTCCTTATTCTGATTTTTCCATTAATCTATTAAAGGGTTCAGGATTATTACAAAATCAAGCTGCTTCTAATTCATTTAATCTTGCTGCTGGAATATGGACAGAATTGTTAAAACCAACTCAAATGGAAACTTCTATTAATATTAACGTCAATCTTTCTGTTTTACGTAAAGGAATTTTGGGTTCAACACAGATTGTTGAATTAGTTGGATTATATTGTGGAGATAATGGAATTTTACCAGAACCTTTACAAAGCCATGCTGACATTGATTTTCCATATTGTCAAAATATTTCATACAAGTTAAAATCCAATAACTATTTTATTGGAAATATGAACTTTAACAAAGCAAATTTAAAAGCTCTTGGTTTATTAAACATGGATAGAGATTTTGGCCAAATTGATGGATCTATAATATTCAGTACAAGATTTCCATTCGATTATGATCTTTCAGACGGTTTGGATCCTCAAAAAATTGATTTTCTTTCTGTTGCCATGCATGAATTAGGTCATTTACTTGGATTTTCAAGTGGAGTTGATGATGTAGATATTGGACAACCACAATTTATACCAACAATTTTAGATTTATATAGATTCGATGGAAATATAATTCGACCATTGGATTTTATAATGGATATGAGAATGGCTGATCCAACTCGACCTAATCATGTATTTTATGATGTTCTTATGCAGGAATATTATAGATTATCAACAGGAATCAGATATGGAGATGGAAATCAAGCAAGCCATTGGGGAGCTGATGAATTATATAATAAATATATAGGAATTATGGATCCTTCTCTTCAAACTGGAGAATCGTTTTCAATGACTATGGCAGATTTAACAGCCTTTAAATCTTTGGGATATTCAATTAATAACAATATGCATCCATTTTTATTTTATTATACTCCTAATAATCCAAATCCCGGTGATACTCTTTCCATTTATTCTCAACTTGTATTTGGAAATGATATTAAATGCAATTTTGGGGACGATACCAATATAATTCTTGGAACAAGAAATGAAACCAAAACTGGAATTATACATTGTAAAGTTCCAAGTCCTAAACCAAGTTTTGTTTCAGTTTCCTTTTATGGATCACTATATTCCAATAAATTGTTTTTATAAATTTTTTTATTTATTTACGACAAAAAAAATTGAAATATAAAATGAGTGAAACCGAATTTTCCAGCCTCAACAAAAAATTCATAAGAGAACAAGTAAAATTTTTGTTTAATAAAATTTTTATAAAAGTAATTTTTTATAAAAATTTTATTTTCTTCTCTTTTTAGATGAGTACTCCCATTGAACCTAACCTTGAAGAGGTAAAAACATATCTCGAATCTTTCATCAAAGAAGATATTGTTAAAGTCTGTATAAACGTTTTTGAGGCTCGCAATGGTCCTTGTTGGGGAGTGTCGAGAATTCGCGCTGATGAAAGTGCATGGTTTCCTGCATACGAAAAAACACCCTTTGAACACACCACTCTGAAATACGCCGCTCTTAATAGTAAAGGAAAATTTATCTACACAACAGCGACTGTAACCAATATTGATTCTCAAACACATATTGATTTTTAATCGATATAAAAATTAAAAATATAAAGCAACAACAATTTTTCCAATAAATTGTTTTTATAATTTTTTGAAACTTTTATTAGGAATGGATATATTCTTTTTCATATATTTTACAGAAATATCAACAACTGTATCTACTATATCGCCATTATTTTTTTTCAAATATTTTTTGGCTATTTCTTTAGAACATTCGGCATTTTGACAAATAAGATCTACATCATGATCAGTCACTTGATATGAAGTAGCTGGAGATGCAATAATTGATACTTCTTCTTCTTCTTCTTTGCTTGATGAAGATGAAGATGTTTCTGGATTAAGAATCTCATAAGCTTTAGGGCATATAAATTGCATTTCCTCAATCATAGCTTCCTCGGTGCAAGCACGGAAACCTTTTGCGAAGTACTTGTGTGGTTTATTTGTAAACAACTCTACTTCTTTATGAAATTCTCCAAGTGTTTCGAATAGATAAGTGAGAAAAATATTAAAATAACTACTGAACTCCCCAATCATTATCCATGCTCCAGTTGAACCAGACCACTTAAATGCATCAAAAATTTTCCCTAATTCTACAGCAACAGAAGGCAATTTTTTTTCAATCTTATCTTTATCAAGAATAATAAAATTTTCGTAAGCTCTTCTTTTAGGATGAAGAAAACAAATATTGTCGAGTGGATTTTTGAGTTCGACCTGAGCAAACGGCATTGCTACCGCAAAACCAAGTGCCATACCGTTAATATTAATCATTATTTTCAAAATAATTATTATTTTTAAAAATTTTCGAAAAATTCTTTTTTTAGAAAAAAAAATTTTTGAATGAATTTTAAATTATTAAATCATCCTTACGATTTAAGACTTAAAAAAATAAAATTTGAACAGATAGATAATAAATATAAATTCAGATACTATGCAACGAATAGGAAAAAAATAATAGGACTTATTGAATTATGTATAGATCCAGTTTCTTATTATCAAGGAACTGGATCTATAGATAAATTATATGTAAAAGAAATTTATAGAAGAAATGGAATTGCTACATCATTAATGAATATGGCATTAAATACTTTCTATAAAAATAGAATAGAAGAAATATCTCTTGTTGCATCTCCTTATCAAAATGGGTTATCTCTTTTACAGTTAATAAAATTTTATGAATCATTTGGTTTTGAACAAACACTACCTGGAGATTGTATAATGTATGATTGTCCTATGATTAAAATAAATAAATATAAATAAAATAATATATTTATTCATTATTTTCCTTTTCTTTGTCATTATCATCATTTAATAATATAATTTTTTGATCATTCTCAATGGGAATAGTTTCTTTTTTTTCTTCTTCTCTTAATAAAGGTAATTGAACATCATTTTTTTCTTCACTTTTTGGGCAGAACCAAAAAAATATGAAATCATAACAACTGCGTATATCTTCCCATAAAGAATCACAACCACATGAAATATTTTTTGCAGTTAAATAATAATAGAAAAAAGGAATAATCTGGAATGTAAGATTTACAACTACATATATGCCTATAAATAATATTATTGTCCAGTTTTTATAATTTGATTCCAACGCTATAACAAAAAAAACAATAAGATTAATTATAAAACCAATAAAAGGAAGAAATGTTATTATTTCATATTCTTCGTCATCATGGAAATTTTTTAATGAATTATTATTCATTTTTTTAAAATATATTGTTTTTCACAAAAAAAAAATAATTATTTTTTTAAAAAATTTAATAAAAATTTTTTGGTTATATTCAAGAAATGAAATATTTAGATAATCCATATATAATAAAAATGGATGTGATTGTTATGCATACTACAGTATTTTCTGAAGAAGAAATTTTTGATGTCACAATGACCGAAATTTTTGATAGAAAAGAAGAAAATAATTTTATTACAATACGTATTTTGTCAAAAGAAATAGAGAAAACAATAAAGAAAATTAAATTGGAAGAATAAAAATATTTATTTTGGGAAAAAATAATTTTTTTTTAAAAAAAAATTTCAATATTTTTAAAAAACCATAACCATGGAAAACAATTCTCCTCTTTTATTAAGAACAAAGATTGTGATATTTGTGTTTTTTGGCATTCTTTTGTTCGAAATTTTTTTCACTGAAAATGATTCATACCGTCCTGGATTTTGGATAAATAAAGGAATTAATCTTTGGATTTCCGGACTTAAAGCAGCTGGAAGAATATTTATGCTTTTTTCATTTTGGGTATATGAACGTATCAATTTTAAAATTATAGCAGTTTCGATTTACAATTTGATCAATCCCTTAATTTTGCTTCTCTGTTCGCCTCTATATTTTTGGTACGGATCATTTGAAAATACTACTGCCATGCAAAGAATCGCTATGATTTCAATGTATATTATTATATGGGTGATTCTTGTTGTAATGGAAAATCAATTTTCTGAGAAATACAAACCAACTACAATATTTCCTTTTTTGAAAATATTTATTGAAACAATATATGAATGGGCTGGAACTTTAACCGTTGATGTCCTTCAAATTTATAAAATTTTGGGTTTGGAAAAATTTTTTGAATCAGCTTGGAAGGTACTGTGTGAATTAGCATTCATTGCATATGCTCCTATCAAATCTTTTTCTAAAAAGTTATCATATATGGGACCATCTGCTTTGGCAGGGCTCTTTACAATTATTGTGTTTTATTTTTATGGAATTCAGATTGTTGGAATATCTGAATTGACTGGACAAAACACATTTATATTGGAAATTATTGGTTGTATTCCAGTTTTAATTTTTTTTCATCAAATATTCATATGGTATATATTTATTTTAAATCAAAATATTTTTTTATTAATTTAAAAAAAAAATAGTACGCATGGAGCCAATCGTGATATTGAAAAAATGGAAGAATAAAAATAAATATTTTTAGAAAAATTTTGGGTTCATTTATTTTCAGTTAATTTATAATTAAGAAACATTGGAAATGTTCCATCACTATAAATTCTTATTGCATTTTTTTCGCAAAAATCATTCCATTCTTGTTCCTGGGAAAACGATTCAATATTTTCCTTTTCCCATTTTGTAATTAATTTGTCGAAGTTTTTATTATTTGAACAGCCAAATCCAATAGATCTCCAAAATTTCACCGTTAGAACTTTAGGATGTGTTAGAAGGCTTAAATTTTTACATCCTAAAGTCATAAAAACATATTTTGCCATAATAGTACCAATTCCCTTTCTTCTGTGTTCTTTTCCAATATAAAAAAGATTGATTTCACTAATTCCCAAAATATGAAGTTTTGTATCTGAAATACAAAATCCTAAAACTTTTTCAACATTTTCATTTACTTCTATATACACAAAGTATGTATATGATAATTTCTTTTTTTTGTAATCATTCAATAAATCTTCTATTAATTCAACATAAAAATTTTCTTCTTTGCATAATGAAAAAATAGCTTCTCTGTCATTTTCAATGTCCATAAAACGTATGGCTTGAAAAGATTTGCATTCCAAATTTAAATTTTCAGGACTCTTATAAAGATATTCATGTGATTCAGTTTTATTTTTTTTTATTGTTTTAATTAATTCATCACATATTTTTTCTTTTTCCATTTTTAAAAATATTTTCAAATTAAAAAACAAATTTTTTTTATAAATTATTTGGTGAATAACTAAAAATTTTTGATCAAAAAATTTTCAAATAAAAAAAAATATATTTTTGTGTTAATAAATTATTTTTATTTTTAAGAAACAAATCCCCTGGCATTAGATAAAATTCAATAAAATTTTAAACATATCTCCTGGCAAATAATCTTTTCCCATTAAATATTCTTCAGGATCCAAATGTTCTCTTGCTAATATTAACAACAGAATTTTGATTTTTTTGAATGGATCAATTGAAGATCGTGGAAATGACAAATCAAGAAATGATTCTATTTCATTTTCAAATAATATTGGTCGAGGAGAAATAAAACAAAGTCCAAATCCCGATTGTATTTGATGATAGTCATTACTTCCCCACCTGTAAACTCCATTCTTACAAATACAAATACAAAAATCACTTCCACAAGAAAGAGAAATAATTTCTTCAGGATTTTTGAAAAATTCAATTTGTTGAGGAGAAGATTGTTCAATTTGATTTCCAATTCCCAATTGTCCATAAATATTGAAACCCCAACTGAAAACTCCATTCTTACATATACATACACAATAAACAGATCCACAACAAAGAGAAATAATTTCTTTAGGATTTTCAAAAAATCCGATTTTTCGAGGAAAATATTGATTATCTTTGTTTCCAATTCCCAATTGTCCAAAATTATTATTTCCCCAACTGAAAACTCCATCTTCATAAACACAAACACAAAATTGACTTCCACAATAAAGAAAAATAAATTTTTTCGAGTTATTGAAAAATTTAATTTGTTGAGGATAATATTGAGCAATTTGATGTCCAATTCCCAATTGTCCAAACTTATTATCTCCCCAACTGAAAACTCCATTGTTACAAACACAAACACAAAAAGAATCTCCACAAGAAATAGAAATAATTTCATCAGAATTTTGGAAAAATTCAATTCGTTGTGGAGAATATTGATTTTTGTTGTTTCCAATTCCTAATTCTCCATTCTTATTGTTTCCCCAACTGAAAACTCCATTTTTACAAATACAAATACAAAATAGAGATCCGCAACAAAGAGAAATGATTTCTTTAGGATTTTTGAAAAAAATAATTCGATGAGGATCGATTTGTTCATCATAATTCTTCTTTCCAATTCCCAATTGTCCGCTATGATTAGCCCCCCAACTAAAAACTCCATTCTTACAAACGTAAACAGAAAAATTTAATCCATGACAAAGTATAATAATATTAGAAATATTTAATTCCTTTGAATAAAATTCTGATAAATCCGATTTTCCATATTTATAAATTTCGTCAGTTTTATCTATTGTATAAAAATTAGTTATTTTTAAAAAAATAATTTACTGTTAAATATAATTATCTGAGTAAAAAGCTTAAGAAATGTATTTGATATTGGAATGTGTTCTTTTTTATAAATTATTTTTGTTTTACAGACCTGTTTATGAATTTCCCAATGGTTTTTTTGACATTGTTTCGAACAATATAATTTTTCTTCACATCTTCCACAATAGAAGAGTTTTATTCCCAGTTCCTTTTCAGTTTTATGACATATAATGCATTGTATTTCCATTTTTTTAGTTTTTTTTTTAAAAAAATTCGAAATTTATTTTTTCAAAAAATAAATTATTTTAAAAAAAATGAACCACAAATCATGTCCTACTGTATTAGGAAGTAGATTTTTTATAAATAGATTTGAACATAGTTATAATTTTGAAAAATGCGATTTATCTTCTTCTCGTGGTAAAAACGAGTGTATCAAATTTGATATTTCTGAATTTAAAAAAGATTTAATTACAGGATTTTTTGATTTTTTAAAATATAAGATTAATAATAATAGTTGTGTACTTCTTGTTTTGGAAACATTTAGAATTCCTAAAATAACTGGTATTGAACAATATAAAGGATCTGAAAAATATAATGAATTAGATCTTAGAAATTATGAAAAAAAATTTATGAATTATGTTTATCCTTATAGAGATATAAATCAAACTAAAATTTTTAAATGTTTTGCAAATAATAATGAACCATATATATCCAAGAATGGAACATATAATCCTAAAAATACAACCTGGACACATATTCCTGCTATCATCAATCATTCAAATTATAATTGTGGAATATTCAAATTTAATGATTCTGATCAATTTTTAATTGGTACTTATTTTTCTCTTAGAGGAGAAAAACCATTGCTGGAATCAAAAAAGCTATATCATGATATAAATTTAAAAAAAGAAGAAATATGGATGCGTGTATGGTATAAAGATATATGGAAAGGAATTATAATGCCAGATAATTTTGATGCTCAACAAATTTCAGACGAATGTTTAGTATGGAGTTCATTTGAACTTGAATTAAATTATCCAAATGAAATTAAAAGAGGAGAACTATGGAAATTATGTCACAATACAATTATGGATCGATATTTTGATCCATTCAAAGATAGTAGAAGATGTTTATTAATATTAGCAAGAGAATATTTAGACCCTGATGAATGTTTGATAGGAAAAGATTATTTACCATTGGATCTGTTTAAAATTTTATTAAAATTTTAATAAAAGTTAATTGAAATATTTTTCTTTGTGCTTTTCATAATATTGATTCCAAGGATAATCATTTGGATCAGAAACAGTAAGAAGAGTATATAATACCATTTCATGACCAAAGGGTTTCTTTTCCCATACATAACAATCATATAAATTTCTATTATCAACATCATAAGCATCATATCCAGTAATTTGAAGATTAACTCCTTCATCAACCATATTTTTCAATTTCAAAAAATTTTCATCTTTAAGAGCAAATTTCTCATACCATTTACAATAAAAATATCTTGCTTCTGTATATTGGAATTGTTTTTCATTTCCTTCTTTATCAGAAAAAATAGAATATAATGGTTTATTAACATTTCCATTTTCTCCTACAATTTTCTTAATTTCTGGATATTCATATTTATGTCTATGAGGAATAGGATCATTAAATGCACGTATTCTCAATTCACGAAATTCTTGAGTAGGGTTTCCATTTTCGTCGGCATCTGTTGTAAATACCTTACTAAATTGATGGAAATTTTCTAAATTTTTTGCAATAGGTAATCCAGGCATACCATGATCAATGGGTCCCATGTATTTAGGAGATAAAGATGCACATCCAAATCCATCAGAACGATTCTGATGTTTATAATTTGGAAAGACTTTAAGATATCCTTCATTATAAGGAGGTTCTTTCATCATGTTCATTTTAGAACAGATAATATTTCCTTTCTTTTCTTCTTTTCTATTTTTTTCAGCTGCTTCATCTATTAGTTTTTGTCTATATTTTAATAGATTTTCTTTCGTTTCTTTAGCGTTTGGATCTTTTGGAAGCTTAGTTCTTTTATTTTCATCACTATGAACTCCACACACATATTTTTTTGATTGTTTATAATATGCGAAATTATCACATTTTTGACCCTTTTTCTTTCCAGATAAAAAATATTTTTGACATTTAATAGATCCAAAATATATTTTATTCATGTATTCCCAAAAAAAAATAATTAAAATATTCAGAGAATTTTTATTTTAAAAAAAATTTATTTATTTTTGTTTCCCAAAACATCAAATTTTTTTTTTGACTCATTATTACAAATTCTTTTTAGAAGAATAAGTCTTTCTGTAATATAAGTTATTTTGAAAAACAATTTTATTGTTTTAAAATTAATAAAATTTAAAAACACGAAAGAGCTTGTTATTTTTCAGAAAACATATAGTATTGAATCCACAAAATGAACACCAAAAATGCACACACTCATCAAAATATCCAACCAATGAATATGACTCGAAGTATATGTGTCTTGTTTTACAGTTTTTGCAGATTATACATTCTTCAAATATCCACATTTTTCATTTATATACAATAATAAAAATTATTTATTTTTTTCCAAGATATTTAAATTTAAGAAAAATTTATAACATTTTTTGCTTCAATTGGTAATTTATCAGATTTCTCTATTTAGAAGATTCTTTTTCAATTTCTTCTTCTAATTCAGGAATTATATTATGATCATGTTGTTCATTCTTATAGGAATTTTGTAATTTAATTAGTTCTTTTTCGCAACTCACATAAAATTCTACATCGATAAGTGCAAGGTATTTATTTCCATTTTTAAGATAATTTTTTAATTTATTCCTTTCTACATTTATCAAATTTTTTATTCTGTTTATACGATATTGTATATCTTCTCCCTGGTTCATTTGTAATTTTTTTTTCAGTTTTCTTTTGTCCAAACAAAGGACATATTTAAGTTTTTGGTAAAAAATTATTTTTTTCATAAAATTTTTTTTATAAATTTTAAATAATTATTTTTCCATTAAATGTTTTTTTTCCTTTTGGAATTTCTTATTTTTTTTTCTGTTAATTCAGAACAGGTAAAGATCTTATATAATAATCAGGAATGCAATACTGGACTTGTCCTTTTAGGAGAATGGTGTGATGATTTAATACCAATAATGGAAATCACGAATATTTCAAGTGATAATTTAAACAACTTCAACAATCGATTTTCTGGCCGTTTTTATCCATCAAAAGGGAGCAAAGAAGAATATTATCCATTGTATGGAACATTCAATTATCAAAATTGTTCAACAATTATTGGAATGAATGTTATTTTTTTAAATGAAAAATTTGATTCTGGAATTGATATTGCATGGTCGGGACAATTGAAGTGTGTAGATGGACATTTTATCATTAAAACAAATTGGATTTTAAGTTTTTTTACAGGATACTATTGGTCTTTACCTTTTCAAGGAACAGAAACATATACAAAAACAGAATCTTCCAATTGTTCTTTTTTAAAAGAATGAATCTTGACTATTAATAAAATATAGTTTTTTTATATATCTGTTTTAATCATTTCACAACAACTATAATCATCTTCATAATATTGGTTTATTTTAAATCCAAATGATTCATAAAACTTGATTATTTCTTTGAGAGATGGACCATCTGGATGGGGAAGAGCAATAAGTGATGTTTCTTTTATTTTATTTTCATGAATATCATTTATTGCCATATTCATTAATGATGTCCCAATTCCATTTCTTCTATAAAATTTTTCTACATATAAATTAGCTATACATCCTTCTTTTTTGAATAAATAATTGTGTGTGATAATAAAACCTATTACTTTTCTTCTGTTTATTGCACGATAATGATATTCTTTTACATGTACCTTATCATTAGAAAATATTTCTTTTTCAAATTTAATTTTTTTAATTCTTAAATCATAAGGATAATCTATAGAATGAAAATTCATTTTTTTTTCGTTTTTCAAAAAATTTTTTTTTTGTAACAAAAAAATTTAAAAAAATATTTTTTTCGAAATTTTTTCATACCGAAAAAAAATGGAACCATCACCTGATATTCAGTTAAAAAAATATAAACTTGAAAATAATAAAATATATTTATTTAATAAAGATATTGGTTCATCTCTGATTTTTAATAAACAGATGATAATATTAAACAGTAAGAAAAAAAAATTGATTTTTTAAAATATTTTACCTTTTTTTTTTAAAAAAAAAAGAAGAAGCAAATAATTTTTTATATTTTCTTGAATCTAAAAATTGTTGTCCAAATGTTTTAAATTTTTCAGATATTATTATTATGTCATGTGGACTGGACTTTTTTATTTATGTTTGTAAAAATGGAGTTTTTGGTCAAGGAGTTAATTACTGTGGACAACTGGGAATTGGAAATAATCATGGTCATTCTGTTCCTCACCAAATTTCATTTTTTAAAAATCCCGAAGAAATTATTTCTATTTCTTGTGGAGGTGAATTTTGTGTTTGTGTTTGTAAAAATGGAGTATTCAGTTGGGGATCTAATAGTCATGGACAATTGGGAATTGGAAACCAAATTAATCAATCTTCTCCTCAACAAATTTTATTTTTCAAAAATCCTGAAGAAATTATTTCTCTTTCTTGTGGATATGGTTTTTCTATTTGTATTTGTAAGAATGGAGTTTTCAGTTGGGGAAAGAATATTTTTGGACAATTGGGAATTGGAAATCATTTTTATCAATCTTCTCCTCAACAAATTTCATTTTTCAAAAATCCTGAAGAAATTATTTCTCTTTATTGTGGAAGTTCTTTTTCTATTTGTATTTGTAAGAATGGAGTTTTCAGTTGGGGATATAATAGTCATGGACAATTGGGAATTGGAAACAATGATGAACAATCTTCTCCTCAACAAATTTTATTTTTCAAAAATGTTGAAGAAATTATTTCTCTTTATTGTGGATCTGGATTTTCTATTTGTGTTTGTAAGAATGGAGTTTTCAGTTGGGGAGAGAATAATTATGGACAATTGGGAATTGGAAACAAAATTAATCAATCTTCTCCTCAACAAATTTTTTTTTTCAAAAACCCTGAAGAAATTATTTCTTTTTGTTGTGGATATGATTTTTGTGTTTGTATTTGTA
>Ga0247727_10009430_pt1 | contig 17701 bp, 12 predicted proteins | sample WisWelCaveWW1625_FD_202498 | JGI IMG/M metagenome (GOLD analysis project Ga0247727, IMG submission 202498) | Biofilm microbial communities from Wishing Well Cave, Virginia, United States - WW16-25 | ecosystem: Environmental > Aquatic > Deep subsurface > Groundwater > Cave microbial mat | place...
TTCGCCAACTGGGGTACCCTGGCCGGGCGGTCGGTGCAGGAGAGCTACTTCACGCCCACGCATCCGGTGGAGCGGGAGTCGCCGGCGGGCATGGCGCTCGACTACCTACTCTTGATGGTAAATCAAGGATGGACGGCGGCGCATGTGGCGGCGGCTGCGGCGGGGCTGGTGGTGTGGGTCATCCGGCGGCGGGATAACTTCCTGGGCGGAGCGGCCTGGTACGTCGTGCCGTGGGTGGCGACGCTGCCGGTGTTTGCGCTCTCCCAGAACCGCGACCTGCGGCTGATCGCGCCGGCGATTCCGGCGATGGCATTGGTGATCGCAGCACTGGTGGACAGGCTGGCGGGAGAGCGGCGGGCGGCGCGGCGGATGGTGTTCGGAGGCGTGGGGCTGGCCGCGGCCGCGATCACGGCGGCGCACGCGACGGCGGTGGTTCCGGGCGCCGGGGTCCGGCTGGGGCCCTGGCAGTTACTGGGACGCGAGACCGATTACGCCTTCGCGCCCAATCCGCAGCGCTGGCCGCTCCAGGAGGTGCTGGACCGCCTGGCGCAGCGGGAGCGCCTGGGCCCCGGCTCGCGGCTGGTCGTTGGCTTGGGGGCCGACACCTGGTCGCTCAACAGCAACAACCTGGATCTGGAGGCGGCGCTCGGGCGATACCCGATCGAGTTCCACACCACCGCCTATACCTCGAACCGCGACCTGGTGCGGCGAATCATGAGCGGCGCGCAGTATTTCGTGTGGAAGGACGGCGGGACCCAGAAGCCGATGGGACGCTTCGAGGGCGGTCCGATGACGCTCGAGTTCCTGCTGGATGGTCCGCTGTTTCGGGAAGTGCCGCCGGCGATCGCGGCGCCCGACGGCGGCAGGATCCGCATCTTCGAGAACGCCCGAGCCGGGCCGGACATCTTTTCGGCCTTCCGCGCGCCCACGCCGCTGCCCGCGCTGCCCAAGGCGGATCTGAATTTCGGAGATTTCTTGCAGATCACCGGGCTGCGGCTCACCGAGCGGGAAGGCCTGTTCACGCTGGCGCTGGCGTGGCGCTGCCGGAACCCGGTTCCGAGCCGGTACCGGCTGTTCGCCCACGTGGTCGATCCGCAGGGCAAGCTGCTGGGGTCGATGGACCACGAGATCCTGCACGGAAGTCCGCCGGTCGACCAGTGGCAGCCGGGCGACGAGGGCTACGAGGCGCGGCACGCAGCACTGCCGGCGGCGGCGGTCCGCAACGCGCGGGTGAGGCTGGGGCTGTTCCACCCCGACACCAAGCTGCGCCCTCCGGTGTGGGCGTCCACGCTGCCGCTGGAGGACGACTTCACGGCCGCCGTGGCGGAGCCGAATGCCGAGCCGTCCGCCGGGTACACCTTTCGGATGACGCCGGCGCCGGCGATGGCCTGCGACGTGCGGTTCGAGCAGGGACTGCGGCTGAGGGGCTACTCGCTCCACCGCAGCGGCAATGTCGCCTGGCTGCGGCTGCACTGGACCGCGCCGGGCCCGAGCCGGTCCCGGCTGTACTTCTTCGGACACGTGGTGGGCGACCAGTCGCCGGAGCCGAAGATCCTCGCCTCCTTCGATCAGGACCTCGGCCTGGACAAGCTGCACGCCTCCCGGCGCGGCGGCGGGATCGAGTGGGTGCAGGACGTGGTGCGCGAGGTCTCGCGGGCGGGGCCGGACGCGAAGTGGATTCGGGCCGGGCTGTTCGACATGGACCGCCCGCTCGACCGGGTGGCGATCCGCTCGAGCAGCCTTCCGATGAACCGGCAGCAGAAGGCCATCTTTATTCCTTACTGATGCCTACGCCGCTGGTCTCGATCGTCATCCCCTGCTACAACCCGGCGGGGTGGCTGGAGGAGACGCTGGCGAGCGCCGGGAAGCAGACTCACCCCGCGGTCGAGATCGTTCTGGTCAACGACGGGACCAGCGACCCGGCTTCGCTCGAGTTGCTGCGCCGGCTGGCGCCGCAAGCGGCGCGATACATCGAGCAGCCCAACCGGGGGCTGGCGGCGGCGCGCAACGCGGGCTTCGCGGCGGCGTCGGGAGAGTACGTGGTGCCGCTCGACGCCGACGACCGCCTCCAGCCCGCCTTCGTCGCCGAGTGCCTGGCGGCGATGGACGCGCACCCCGAGGCCGCCTTCGTCTATACCGACTATCGCGTCTTCGGCGACCGCAGCTACGTCGAGCGAACGCGCGAGTACAACCTCTATGAGCTGCTTTCGCGCAACATTCTGATTTACGCCGCGCTCATCCGGCGGGCGGACTGGCAGACGGCCGGAGGCTACGACGAGTCCGAGACGCTGCGGTGGGGCTACGAGGACTGGGACTTCTGGCTCCGGCTGGGGGAGCGCGAGCGCTTCGGACATCACCTGGGGCGGGTGCTGTTCCACTACCGCAAGCACGGCCGGAGCCTGCTCACGCTGGCCGAGGAGCACCACCACGAGCTGCTGGCCAGGATTCGGGAGAATCATCGAGGTTTGTACAGCCGGCAGGGACGGGTCCGGGTGAAGACGCGGTGGGCGCCGGCGGTGTGCGTGCTGGGGCCGGAGATCCCGACGCCGCAGACGATCGAGGACTGGCACCGCCTGCCGGCCAGCGACCGGCGGCTGGCGCTCGAGCAGTCGAGGGCGGAGGCCTACCTTGTGCCGGAGGGCGACGCGCCGGTGGATCCGCACGCTGCCGAACTGGCGGCGCTGGCGGTGTGGGGCGGACACGACTGGGCGCGGCTGCCCGGACGAGTCCTGGTGCTGGCGCGCCGCGCATTGCTCGCCGAGCGTCCGCGGGCGCGTCCGCGCCTGGAGTGGCTCGGGCGACACCTGGCCAATGCCGAGATCGACGTGCGGCGGCCGCGGACCTGGCTGCGGCTGATTCCCTTGCGGCTGAAGGAGCGCATCAACCGCGCCGCCGGCAGGCCCCTTTTCGACCTGAGCTTTTATCTGCGGTTCCAGCCGGAGTCGGTGCTGGTGGACTGGGCGCCGGTCGAGCCATTGCGATACCTGCCGCGGCCGGCCGAAGGGCGGCGGCGCATCGCGCTGGTCACGCCGCACCTGGGGCCGGGCGGGGCCGAGAGCGTGCTGCTCGAGGTGGCCGGAGCGATCGACCGCGCCCGCTGGGAGGTCTTCCTCATCGCCACCCAGTCGCGCGACGAGCGGTGGAGGAAGCGCTGGGACGCGGTGGCCGATCATGTGTACGACCTGGCGGCGGTGGTCGAGCCGCAGCGGTGGGTCGCAGCGCTCTACTCGATGGGAACCAACTGGGAGTGGGACGCGCTGGTGGTGCAGAATTCGATGGCCGGCTACAGCGCCATCCCGCACCTGCGGCGGGACCTGCCGGCGCTGAAGGTGGTCGACCTGATCCACGCTGCCGACGACAAGTGGGACTTCGCCGGCGCGACCGCGGCGGTGGCCCCGGGCATTGACCGGCGGGTGGCGATTTCGGAAGCCGCCGCCGGCCGGCTGCGCCGCTCCGGGACGCCGCCGGAGAGAATCCGGCTGATCCGCAACGGCATCGACCTGGAACGATTCCGTCCGCCGGGCGAGGGCCAGGGGAACGGGATTCTGTTCGCCGGCAGGCTCGATCCGGTGAAGCGTCCCCTGCTGCTGGCGCCGATTGCCGCCGAGATGGCGCGGCTCTGTCCGCAGCGGGACTTTGAGTTTGTGGTGGCCGGCGACGGGGCGGACGGCGAGCGGCTGCGGCGGCTGGTGAAGCGGAAAGGTCTGGAGTCCCGGTTCCGGATGCTGGGGCTGGTGGAGGACATGCCGGCGGCGCTGGCCGCTTCAACAGTAGTGGTGATACCTTCGAAAGCCGAGGGCATCCCCCTGGTGGCGCTCGAAGCCTTCGCCATGGAGCGGCCGGTGGTGTGCGCGCGCGTGGGGGCGGCCGAAGAAGCCATCGACGCCGAGTGCGGGGCGCTGATCGATCCGGGGCCGGGCGAGGCCGGCCGGTTCGCCGCCGCGCTCCACGCGCTGCTCGACGACCCCGCCCGGCGCCGGCGCATGGGGCAAGCCGGCCGGCGCAAGGTCGAGGCCCAGTACAGCCGGGAGCGCGCCCGCGAGTCCTACCGCAGCCTGCTGGCCGAGCTGTGAATCAGTACTTCAGCTCGATCCGCAGGGCGTGAGAAGGCGTTTTGCCGATGTTGCGGACCTCGTGGACCACCGCGTCGCTCCAGGTGACCGCGCCGAACCTGCGGTCCCCCCGGGTCCAATTGCCGCCGGGCAGCGAGCGCTGCTCGATGGTGTAGTCGGTCATGTAGACGGTGACGCCCTTGGGGTGCTTGTGCTTGGGCTCGATGCCGCCGGCCGGCACCTTGGCCTGGATCACGCGCAGGAACTGGTTCTCGAAGACCAGCTTGTGGGTGTCTGCGGCGATCTTGACCGGGTCCAGCTCCTCTTGCTGCGAGGATGCCGGCGGGGGGAACAGGACCACGCCGCCGGCCAGGGCCAGCAGCGCGCAGGGAACCGCGATTCGTTTCCTCATGCCGGAGAGTCTACCACCGGCCGGAAGCGGGCGGTGAAGTGACGCAGGAACTTCGCTTCGTAGATCATCTCCAGCCCGCGAATCCGGTGGCGCTGTCCGAAGACCTCGAGCACAGCCTCCACCACGTAGTCGATGTGGCTCTGCGTGTAAACGCGGCGGGGGAGGGCCAGGCGCACCAGCTCCTGGCGGGCGCCGGCGCCGAGCATCACCGAGCCGATCTCGACCGAGCGGATGCCGGCGTGCCGGTAGAGCTCGACCGCCAGAGCCTGCGCGGGAAACTCCCGCGGCGGGATGTGGGGGAGCAGTCGCAGGGCATCGATGTAGATGGCGTGGGCGCCGGGCGGCTCGACGATGGGCACGCCGCGGTCGGCAATGTGGCGGCCCAGGTACAGAGCCGAGGCGATGCGGTAGCGCAGGTAGTCCTCGTCGAGGACCTCTTCGAGCCCGACGGCGATGGCCTCCAGGTCCCGGCCGGCCAGGCCCCCGTAGGTGGGGAAGCCCTCGGTGAGGATGAGCAGGTTCCGCTCCTGCTCGGCCAGCGCGTCGCTGTTGGTGGCCAAAAAGCCGCCGATGTTGGCGAAGGCGTCCTTCTTGGCGGAGAAGGTGCAGCCGTCCGCCAGCGAAAACATTTCCTGGGCAATTTGTTTCGGTGTGCGGCCGGCGTAGCCTTCCTCGCGGAGCTTGATGAACCAGGCGTTTTCGGCGAACCGGCAGGCGTCCAGGTAAAACGGGATGCCGGACTCGCCCGCCGCCGCCCGCACCGCCCGGATGTTCTCCATCGAAACCGGCTGGCCGCCCATGGAGTTGTTAGTCACCGTCAGCAGGATGAGCGGGATGCGGGCGGGGGTGACCTCGCCGATGAGGCGGCGCAGGGCATCCACGTCCATGTTGCCCTTGAAGGGCAGGCGGGCCTGGGTGTCGGCCGACTCCGGGGCCGGAAGATCGACCGCCTCGGCGCCGGCGGCCTCGATGTTGGCGCGCGTGGTGTCGAAGTGAGTGTTGGAGGGGACCACGTCGCCCTTCCGGCACATCACCGAGAACAGGATGCGCTCGACGGCGCGGCCCTGGTGCGTGGGGATGACGTGGCGGAAGCCGAAGATGCCTTCCACCGCCCGGCGCATGCGGTGGAAGCTTTCGCTGCCTGCGTAGCTCTCGTCGCCGCGCATCAGCGCCGCCCACTGCTCGGTGCTCATGGCGCTGGTCCCGGAGTCGGTGAGCAGGTCGATGAGAATGTTCCGGGCGTCGATGAGGAACAGGTTGTAGCCGGCCTCGGCCAGCAGGCGCTCCCGCTCCTCCACGGTGGTCTGGCGGAGGGGCTCGACGGCCTTGATCCGAAACGGCTCGATGATGGTTTTCATGGGCGGCGCATCTGGGCTATCATCTATCTTCATTATGATCCTGCTCGAGACCGAAATCCCCGGCGCGGAGCTGGTGGCGCGCGGCAAGGTGCGCGACGTCTACCGCAGCGACGGGAAGCTCGTCTTCGTCGCCACCGACCGCATCTCGGCCTTCGACTACATTCTGCCCACCGGCATCCCGCGCAAGGGCGAGGTGCTCACGCAGATGTCGATCTTCTGGTTCGAGTTCCTGCGAGACGTGACGCCGACGCACTTCCTCACCGCCGACGTGGCGGCGTATCCGGCGCCGTTTCCGTCCTACCGGGCGCAGCTCGAGAGGCGGTCGATGCTGGTGGCGGCGGCCGAGATGACGCCGGTGGAGTGCGTGGCGCGGGGGTATCTCTCCGGATCCGGCTGGAAGGAGTATCGGGCTGGCGGGACGGTGTGCGGCATCGGGCTGCCGGCGGGGCTGGAGGAAAGCGACCGGCTGCCGGAGCCGATCTTCACCCCTGCCACCAAGGCCCAGACCGGGCACGACGAGAACATCTCGTTTGCCGCCATGACCGGCCTGGTGGGCGCCGAGACGGCGGCCAGGCTCCGCGACCTGACGCTCGAGATTTACTCCCGGGCCGCGGCTTACGCGCTCGGGCGCGGCATCATCATCGCCGACACGAAGTTCGAGTTCGGCCGCCGCGACGGGAAACTGATCCTGGGCGACGAGGTGCTCACCCCGGACTCGTCGCGCTTCTGGCCGGTCGAGAGCTACCGGCCGGGCGGGCCGCAGCAGTCCTACGATAAGCAGTACGTGCGCGACTACCTGGAGTCGATCCGGTGGTCGAAGCAGCCGCCGGCGCCGCCGCTGCCGGAGGAGGTCGCCGCGCGAACCAGTGAGAAGTACCTGGAGGCGTATCGGGCGCTGACCGGACGGCCGTTGTGAGCTGGCTTGGTATGAATTGGTTAGACCTGGCGATCGGCGGGCTGGTGGCCGTTTCGGTGGTCACGAGCTTCGTCACCGGCCTGACCCGGGAGCTGGTCCGGCTGGCGGCGCTGCTGCTGGGGATACTGATGGGCCTGTGGTGGTATCCGGAAGTAGCCCGCTACCTGGAGCCCTACACGAGCAGCCCCGCGATCGCCGGCTTCGCGGCGTTCCTGCTGATCCTGATCGGATTCATAGTGCTGGGGTGGGTGGCGGCGAAGGTCCTGGGCAAGCTGATCAAGGCCAGCGGGCTGCGGTGGTTCGACCGGCTGCTGGGAGCGGCGTTCGGACTGGTCCGCGGCGTGTTGCTGGCGGCGGCGCTGGTGCTGGCCATGGTGGCCTTCCTGCCGGAAAAGGGGGCCAGCGAGACGGTGGCCCGCTCGCGGCTCGCCCCGACGGTCCTGTACGCTGCGCGGGTGATCGTGACGGTCGCGCCGCGGCGGCTGAAGGAGGGCTTCGCCGGGGGGCTGGAGCGGGTGCGGCAGGTCTGGCGCGAGGCGAAGGACGACTCGGTGTAATGCCAGAGCCAGGACGTCGCAGGGCCGCCTGTCCCGTGAGGGCGGATCGGAGGATGCGCCCGCCGGTTACAGCGAAGGCCCTGTTGGAATCGGGCCTGGTTGGTCTCTGGGAAGGCCGCAGGGACATTCATAGCAGCACAGCTTTCGCCCGCCGCCTCCGCAAGCGTGTCTCCGGGCGCCGCCGGAGGAGCGATCGGCGGTGACTGTTACGCCGCCCGGTACTTCTCGAGCGCCGCTTCATCCAGCGTGACGCCGAGGCCAGGCGTGCTGGGGACCTGGTAGAAGCCTCTTTCCATGGTGAAGGGCTCGACCACCAGGTCGTCCTCGCCGATGTGGGTGAGACTGATGGTGTACTCGAAGCCTGGGAAGGCGGCCGCCTGGTGGGCCTGGAACACCTGGCCGATGCCGGTGTAGAGTCCGTTTTCCACCCAAAGGGTCTGGTGGCTGTAGTCGGTGAGGCCCACCTTGGAGAGCATCGCCTTGCCCCACAGGAAGTCCTCGACCACGAAGGCATCGCATAGACGCTCCAGCAGGAACGCGCGGACGTCTACCTTCTCCCAATGCACAGCCAGGCGCACGGGCAGCTTCTGGTGCAGAGCGCGGTAGCCCGCCAGGTCGGAGGAAGGAATGGGCTCCTCGAAGCCTTTCACGAAGGGATACTTCCGGAGCGCCTCGGCGACGGCCAGCGTGCGGGCGTGGTTTTTGAAGCTGGAGTTGGCGTCGAGCCACACCGAGTAGTCGCGGGGAACGACTTCCGACACCGCCGCCATCTGCTCGACTGGGTCTTCGTAGGGACGGGCCTTGATCTTGTGGACGGTGTAGCCCAGAGCCAGTCCGCGGCGCGTCTCGGCCTGGAGCAACGCCGGACGCAGGGAATGGCTCCACCAGATCTGCTGCACCTTCTCGCGGGGGGAGGCGGAGAACAGGCGGGACACCGGGATGCCGGCAGCCTGGGCCACCAGGTCATAGATGGCGATGAGCGCGCCGCCGAGCGAGTCGTCGTGAAGGAACTCGGACGGGGAGCGGCCGGCGACTTTGGCGAGCGCCTCCCGGGGATCGCGCGGAGCTTCTCCCAGGCCCACCAGCCCCTGGTCGGTCGACAACCGCACCACCCAGGGAGTGTAGTGGGTGCGGTTGGCGCCCTCGCGCCGGAAGTTCTCGTGCATGTTCTCCCGCACCAGGGTGTGGAAGGGGATCCGCGTGGGGACGGCTTCGATCTTGGTAATCTTCATCGTCGTCACCCGGTCCGGTACTTGTCCACGGCCTGGTCGTCGAGGGTGACGCCCAGCCCCGGACCCCGCGGCAGGTGGTAGAAGCCCCCCTGCATGAGAAAGGGCTCGCGGGTAAGGTCGTCCTCGAGGGTATGGGTAATGCTGATACAGAACTCGACCGCCGGAAAAGCCGCCGCCTGGTGGGCCTGGAAGACCTGGGAGATGCCGGTGTTGATGCCGTTCTCGACCCACAGGCGGACGCCGAACATCTCGCCCAGGGCGGCCTTGGCGAGCATGGCGCGGCCCAGGCGGGGGGCGCCGACGATGAAGGCGTCCAGGATCGCCTCGCGGATGCAGCTCAGGGCGTTGAGCCCTTCCATGTGGTCGGCCAGGCGCAGGCCCAGCCGGCCGCGGAGCTGCCGGTACCCCTCTGTATTACCAATAGGAATAGGCGTTTCCAGGCCGAAGACGATGGGATACTTCTTGAGCTCGCGGGCGAAGTCGAGGGTGCGGCCGGGGGAGCCCCAACTGGAGTTGGCGTCGAACCAGACGCGGTAGTCGGAGGGAACCACGGCCGAAATGACGGCGGCGTGCTCGATGGGGTCCTCCCAGGGGCGCGCCTTGACCTTGTGGACGCGGTAGCCGGACTCGGCCGCCAGCCTGGCCTCGGCCTGCATGAGCGGCGGGCGGAAGCAGTGGCTCCACCAGGTTTGCACGATCCTTCCGGCGGGGTTGGCGGCGAACAGCTTCGCCACCGGCACGCCGGCGGCCTGTCCCATCAGGTCGTAGACAGCGATCAGGATGCCGCCTATGGAATCATCGAGGGCAAACTCCCAGGGCGAGCGGCCGATCATTCTCTCGAGCACAGCGCGGGTGGCGGCCGGACTGGAGGTCGATTCGGCCACCCCGGCCAGGCCGGCGTCTGTATGCAAACGCACCATGGTGGAGTCGAAGGTGGTTTGGGGCCGGTTCTGCTTGCGGAAGCTCTCGATGAAGTTGTCGCGCAGGCGCGGGTGGAAGGGGACGCGCACCGGGAAGGACTCGAACCGGGTGATCTTCATCCGCAGTCCCGAGCGCGGGGTGGACTGGGCAGCGGCGGCCATTGCCGGCGCCGCCACGGTGAGCGACTGGAGCCACTCGCGCCGGCTGGTGAGCAGAACGCCTCCTCGCATATGCGTTATAATACTCCCGATCAGTTCCTATTTTCTTTCTGGAAAGGGTTCATGACTTCGAAGCTTCTGCTGTGTGTGTCTGCCATCTTGCTGCCGGTGGCGGTATGGGCGGCGCCGATGCTGCGGCTGCGGGGCGCGGAGCTGCGGCCGATCTGGATTCAGCAAGGAACCAACGGCCCTACCAACGTGTCGTTCGAGGCCCTCAACGAGGGAGACGGAACACTGAACCCGCAGGCGCGGGGCTCGCATGCGTGGCTGACGCCGGCGGTAGATGCGGCGCGCCCGTGCAGCTTCGACGCGTCGAAGAGTTGCCGGCCGGTCCGGGTCCTGTTCGCCTCGACCACTCTGGCTGCCGGCGCTTACAGCGGCGTGATCACGGTGAGCGATCCGAACGCGATCGATGCGCCGCAGCGGGTGAGGGTGACGGCCTACGTCAACGGCAACGTGCCGTCGCGGCTGGATTTCTACCTGCCGCCCGACGCCGGCGCCAACGACGCAGCAGCGGTCCAGACGCCGAGCGGGCCGCCTCCCGCCCTGCGCGCCACCACGCAGACTGGAGGGCCGTGGCTGGCCGTGTCGTCCTCGGGAATGGGCTCGTTCCAGTTCCTTTACACCCACCGGATTCAGGCCACGGTGCAGAGCGGGATGGCGGCCGGGGATTACAACGGGGCGGTGGCGGTCAGCGGGTCCTCGTTCGCCCCCGACAACAAGAACGTGCCGGTGACGCTGCACGTGACGGCGGGTCCGATCGCGCGGTCCTTGAGCCAGGTGCGGTTGGGCGTGGTGGCCGGGGCCGCGGCGCTCGAGCAAGGGCTGCCGGTGGCCAACGGCGGACGGGGTACGCTCACCATCAGCGGAGCCACCACGGCCGGCGGCGCGTGGCTTACCGCATCGCTCGCCGACGGCGCGGTGAGAATCAAAGCCGATCCGGCGACGCTGGCGGCCGGCTTTTACAACGGCACGGTTTCGGTGGCGTCGAACGCGGCCAACAACCCGCTGGTGGTTCCGGTGGAGGTCGAGGTGCAGGTGGCTTCGGCGCCGCTGGCGGAGTTCGGCGGGGTGGTGGACGCGGCGTCGTTTGATTCCCCGGTGGGGGCGGGCGCGCTGGTTTCGCTGTTCGGCTCGCAACTGGCCACCGGGGTGGCCCAGGCCGCGGCCATCCCGCTGCCGACCGCGCTTTCCTCGACCAGCGTGTTTGTGAACAACACGGCGGCTCCGCTGATCTTCGTCTCGCCGGGGCAAATCAATTTCCAGATGCCATTCGGGCTTGGGGGGCTGGTGGAGGTGCGCGTGGAGCGACAGGGGCAGAGGGGAAACACGGTCAGCACGGGAGTGGCCCGGCACGGGGCCGGGCTCTACGGTTTTTCGGGCACCACGTACGGGATTGCCGTCAACGCCTCGCGCGGCGACGGGGCGGTGGTGTTCGCGGTGCCGAACATTCCGGCGTTCGCCGCGTTGCCCAAGGCGGCGGCGCGGCCGGGGGATGTCCTGGTGGTCTACGGGAGCGGCTTCGGAGCGGTGAGCCCGGCGGTGGCAACCGGCGCGGCGGCGGGGGCGGACCCGGTGTCCAGGGTCACCGAAACGCCGCGGGTGAGCTTTGGCCGCGGGGCTTTTGGTCCGTTCGTGGAGCCGCTGTTCGCGGGGCTGACGCCCGGGTTCGTGGGGTTGTTCCAGCTCAACGTCGAGGTGCCGGCCGGGTTGGGGACCAACCCGCGGACGCCCGTGCGGCTCGACTTCCCCGACGGCTCCAGCAGCAACACTGTCGAGATCGCGGTGGAGCGTTGACCGAGCGCCTCTACTATTCTGATTCCTATCTGACCTCGTTTGACGCTCACATCCTCGACGCGCGGCCCGATGAAGCGCGCTGCCAGGTGTTCCTCGACCGGACCGCCTTCTATCCCGCCTCGGGCGGGCAACCCTCCGACACCGGGCGCATCGCCGGCGCGGCGGTGGTGGATGTGATCGATGGCGAGGACCGCATTGTCCACGTGGTGGATGCCCCGCTCGAGCCCGGCCCCGCCGCCTGCCAAGTTGACTGGACCCGCCGGTTCGACCACATGCAGCAGCACACCGGGCAGCACCTGCTCTCGGCGGTGCTGGTGGAGCTGTTCGGCTACGCCACGGCCAGCTTCCACCTCGGCGCGGAGGTTTCGACCATCGACATCGAGGCGCCGCAGCTCACCGCGGCTCAGATCGAGGCGGCCGAAGCACGGGCCAACGCGGTGGTGTTCGAGAATCGGGAGGTCGGTGTGCGGTTCTGCTCCCCCGAGGAAGCCCAGTCGCTGGGACTACGCAAGCCGAGCGAGCGGAGCGGCGCGATTCGGGTGGTCGAGATCGCCGGGTGCGATCGCAGCGCCTGCGGAGGCACCCACGTCGGGCGCACCGGCGAGATCGGACCGATTCTGGTGCGGCGTCAGGACCGGGTGCGGGCGGCGACGCGGGTCGAGTTTCTCTGCGGCGGGCGGGCCGTGCGGCAGGCGCGCGCCGATTACCAGGGCCTGAGCCGGGTGGCGCAACTGTTTTCCGCGCCCCTCGACCAAGCGGCGGACCTGGCGGCAGCCCAGATCGAGGCCGCCAAGGCCGCCGGCAAGGCGCTGGCGAAACTGGAAGCGCAGGCCGCGGAGTACCGCGGGCGCGAGCTCTACCACGCGGCCACGCCGGACGCCCGCGGCCGCCGCGTTCACCGGGCGTCGGAGGCGTCCGGGCCGATCGAGCCGTGGCGCTTGGTGGCTCAGGGCTTCGCCAACTCCGGCCCCGGCGCGGTGTTCCTGCTGGCGGCCGATACCCCGCCGGCGATCCTGGTGGCGCTCGCTCCCGACTGCCCTGCCGACGCCGGACAGCTCGTGCGCGCGGCTGCCACGGCGCTCGGAGGCCGCGGCGGAGGCAGCGCCCGCCTGGCCCAGGCCAGCCTGCCGAGTCCCGACGCCGCCCGGCAGGCGATCGAGCAAGTGGCGGCCGCGCTCGGTTGACCGGGCCGCGCCTCAGCGCCCCGGTATAATGGATCTGTCATGGCGAAGTTCCTCCTCGGCCTGATCACCGGCGTCGTCCTGTGCGTGTTCTTCGTGGTCATCGTGATCGCGGCCGCGGCGACGTTTTCCGGACGCGGGGCGGCGGTGGCCGACGGCTCCACGCTGGTGCTCGATCTTTCCGGCGAGATCCTGGAGCGGAACCCGGTCACCGTCTCCTCGGTGCTGGCGCCGGCGGCCTCCCGGCCCACCCTCATGGAGGTGCGCGACCTGCTGAAGAAAGCGGCCGTCGACCGGCGGGTCAACGGCGTGGTGGTGAAGCTGAACGGGCTGCGGGCGGGGTGGGGCAAGGCCGAGGAGATCCGCGCCGGGCTCGAGGAGTTCCGCAAGTCGAACAAGCCGCTGGTGGCGTTTCTGCAGGTGGCTGGAATGCGGGACTACTACATCGCCAGCGCCGCCGACCGGATCTATGCCGCGCCCGAAGGCCTGCTGGACGTCAAGGGCCTGCGGGCCGAGGTGATGTTCTTCAAGAACACGCTCGGCAAGCTGGGCATCGTGGCCGACATGGAGCACGTCGGCAAGTACAAGAGCTTCTCCGAGCCCTTCACCCGCGACCGTATGTCGGAAGAGTACCGTGAGGTCACCAACTCCATCCTGGACGTGGTGCTTGGCCAGTTCCTGGCGAAGGTCGCCCCGGCCCGGCGCATGAAGCCCGAGGATCTCCGAGCGGCGCTCGATCGGGGACCCTTTCTGCCGGCGGAGGCCCGCCGGGCCGGGCTGGCCGACGACCTGCTGTACGAAGACCAGGTGTTCGAGGAGGTCCGCAAGCGCGCCCAGGCCAAGTCCTTCCAGCGGCTCAAGCCCCAGGATTACAGCCGCATCAGCCTGGAGTCGCTGGGGCTGGCCGGCGGCAGCCGCATCGCGCTGGTGTACGCGGTGGGGGACATCTGGCGCGGCGAGGACGACCTGGAGGACGACATCGGCTCCGACAGCCTGTCCCGCGTGCTTCGCGAGGTGGGCGAGGACCGCTCCATTCAAGGGGTGATCGTGCGCATCGACTCGCCCGGCGGCGATTCCATCGCCAGCGACCAGCTCTGGCGCGAGATGAACCGGCTGAGCCGGAAGAAGCCGATGGTGGTTTCCCTCTCCGACGTGGCCGCCTCGGGCGGCTACTACATGGCGATGTCGGGCGACCCGGTGGTGGCCTACCCGGGCACCTTCACCGGCTCGATCGGCGTGGTCTTCGGCAAGGTCAACCTGAAGGGCCTCTACGATAAGGTAGGTATCACCAAGGAGATCTTGAGCCGCGGCAAGTTTGCCGAGATCGACACCGATTACCGGAGCTTCACGCCGGCCGAGCGGGCCAAGGTGCTGCAGGCGATCGAGCAGGTGTACCGGGCCTTCGTGGCCAAGGTGGCCGAGAGCCGCAAGAGGCCGGCGGAGGAAATCGACGCGCTGGCCCAGGGGCGGGTGTGGCTCGGCTCGCAGGCCCGCGACAACGGCCTGGTGGACGAGCTGGGAGGCCTCGACCGCGCCGTCGAGCTGGTGAAGCAGCGCGCCCGCCTCAACAAGGAAGACAAGGTAACGCTGGTCGCCTACCCGCCGCAGAAGAAGCTGCTCGATCTCATCCTGACGCGGCTGGGGGCGGTTTCGGGCGACGACCCCGTGGTCGCCGGCATCCGGCGCAAGCTGCGGCTGCTCAACGGCGGCCTGCTGAAGATGTCCCACTACTCGATTACCGTACAATGAAAACCAGACTCTGTTTTTCTTTTTGTCTCTGTGCATTGGCGATGAATGCGCAAAAGCTCCGTCACGACTACGCCGAGGTGAACGGCGTGCGGCTGCACTATGCCTCCGCCGGCGAGGGCAAGCTGATCCTGTTCCTGCACGGCTTTCCGGAATTCTGGTACGCCTGGAAGGATCAGCTCGCCGAGTTCGGCCGTGACCACCAGGCGGTGGCGGTGGACATGCGGGGGTACAACCTTTCGGCCAAGCCCGCCGAGGTCGAGCAATACCAGATGCGGCATCTGATCGAGGACGTGCGGGCGCTGGGCGCCCACTTCGGCCAGAAGAAGTTCATCCTGGTGGGACACGACTGGGGCGGCGTGGTGGCCTGGGCCTTCGCGGCCACGCATCCGGATCTGATCGAGAAGCTCATCATCGTCAACGCGCCCCATCCGGCCGTCTTCCAGCGGGAGCTGCGCGAGAACCCGGCGCAGCAGAAGGCCAGCCAGTACATGCTGCTGTTTCGCAGCCCGCAGGCCGAGCAGACTCTTTCGGCCGACAACTACGCAGGGCTTGCCTCCCGCGTGGTGGCCTGGGGCGCGGAGGATGACCGCAAGGCGTACATCGAGGCGTGGTCGCAGGCGGGCGGCCTGACCGGCGGCCTGAATTACTACCGCGCCGCCCGCATCGGCCCGCCCGCAAAGGAGGGTGAGCCGGTTGCGGCCAACATTTCCGTTCCGCCCCAGATCAAGGTTCCCACGCTGGTGATCTGGGGCGAGAAAGACACGGCGCTGCTCACCGGCAACCTCGAGGGACTCGACGGCTTCGTTCCCCAGCTCCAGGTGCGCCGCATCGCCGACGGATCGCATTGGGTCGTGCATGAGAAGCCGGAGCTGGTAAATCGCTACATCCGGGAGTTCCTGAAATGAAACGATTGGTGCTGGCGCTGGCCGCGGCGGCGGGGCAGGCCGCGGCGGCAGATCTGACGCGCGCGGTGGTGGTGGCTCCATCGAGCTTCGCCGGCCCGGAGAAGAAGGCCGTGGCGATGCTGGTGGAGGAGGTGGAGAAGCGGAGCGGCGTGCGGTGGCCGGTGATCTCGGCCCCGCCCTCCGGTGGCGCCCAGGCGGCGATTGTGCTTGAGCGCACCGGCTCCGGTCCGGGGGAGGGATACCGGATCGGGATCGAGCAGCGCACGGTCACGGTGAGCGGCAACGATGCCCGCGGCGTGCTGTTCGGCGTGGGCCACCTGTTGCGGTCGCTGCGGATGCGGCCCGGCGGAGTGACCGTGCCGGACTACCTGAAGGCCTCCACCGCCCCCAAGTACGGCCTGCGTGGGCACCAGCTCGGGTACCGTCCCAAGACCAATTCCTACGACGGCTGGTCGCTCGCGATGTGGGAGCAATACATACGCGACCTGGCGGTGTTCGGGGCTAACGCCGTGGAGCTGATTCCGCCGCGCTCCGATGACGCCGCCTGGAGCCCCCACTTCCCGCTTCCGCCCATGGAGATGATGGTCGCCATGTCCCGGGTGCTCGACGACTACGGCCTGGACGTGTGGATCTGGTACCCGGCCATGGACAAGGACTACTCGGACCCCAAGACCGTGGAGTTCGCGCTCGGGGAGTGGGAGGAGGTTTTCCGGAAGCTGCCCCGCATCGACGCCGTGTTCGTGCCCGGCGGCGACCCCGGCCACACCCAGCCGAAGCACCTGATGGCCTTGCTCGAAAAGCAGACCCGGTCGCTCCGCCGCCATCACCCCAAGGCCCAGATGTGGCTGTCGCCGCAGAGCTTCAGCCAGGAGTGGATGGAGGAGTTCTACTCCATCCTGCGCGACCAGAAACCGGCGTGGCTGGCCGGCGTTGTCTTCGGTCCCCAGAACCGCGTCAGCCTGGCCCAGCTTCGCAAGGACGTGCCCGCGCAGTACCCCATCCGGCACTATCCGGATATCACCCACAGCCGGCAGGCCCAGTACCCGGCGCCGGACTGGGACCCGGCCTACGCCGTCACCGAGGCGCGGGAGGTCATCAACCCGCGGCCCCTCGGCCAGGCGCGCATCTTCCGGCTGTTGCAGCCGCTCACCATGGGCTTCCTCACCTATTCGGAAGGCTGCAACGACGATGTGAACAAGGTGATCTGGAGCGCGCTCGGGTGGAACCCGGAGGCGGACGTAGGGGAGGTGCTGCGGGACTACAGCCGTTATTTCATTGGGGACCGTTACGCCGACAACTTCGCCCAGGGGCTGCTGGCGCTCGAGCGGAACTGGCAGTCGTCGTTGCTTACCAATACCGGCGTCTTCCTGACGCTCGAGCAGTTCCAGGCCATGGAGCGGTCGGCGTCGCCGCAGGAGCTGTTGAACTGGCGCTTCCAGCAGGCGCTCTACCGGGCCTACTACGACGCCTACAACGGCTCGCGGTTGCTGTATGAAAACTGGGCGGAGGCTACCGCCATGAACCGGCTGGAGGGAGCCGGGCGGAACGGATCGCTGGCCGCGATGACGGAGGCCGAGTCGATCCTGGACCGGGCGACGCAGGCCGGTCAGGCCGATTCCCGGCGGGCCAGGGTCTTCGAGCTGGCCGAAGCTCTCTATCAGAGCATCCGGATGCAGTTGAGCGTCGAGAAGTACAAGGCGATCGCGGTGGGCCGCGGGGCCAACCTCGACACCGTCGACATGCCGCTCAACAACCGCCCGTGGCTGAAGCAGCGCTTTGCCGAGCTGCGCCAGATGCCGGAGGAAAAGGAGCGGCTGGATGGAATCCGGCAAATCCTGCGCTGGGCCGATCCCGGACCAGGCGGCTTCTACGACGACCTCGGCAACCCCGCCCGCCAGCCCCACCTGGTGCGCGGCCCAGGCTTCGAGGCGGACCCGGCATTCCTGGAGTCGTCGCTGGTGTCGTTCTCATATCAGCCCACCCTGCCGGCCACCTGGCGGACCTTCGCCGAATCGCTGAACGATGCCCCGCTGAAGATGCGCTACACGCACCTGGACCCGGCGGCGCAGTACAAGGTCCGGGTCGTGTACTCGGTCGAGACGCCGCGTCCCAAGGTCCGGCTGGAGGCCGGCGAGTCGATCGAGATCCACCCGTTCATCGAGCGGCCGAACCCGCCGCGGCCGCTCGATTTCGACATCCCGGCCAAGGCCACCGCCGGCGGGGAGCTGAATCTGAGCTGGCGCCGCGAACCCGGCCTGGGGGGCAACGGACGGGGCTGTCAGGTGGCCGAAGTATGGCTTATCAAGAAGTAAGGACGCGCCGCCTCTGGCTGGCCCTGCTGGGGCTGGCCGCAGCTCTGCCCGCCGCCGACTACAAGGCCGGCGTCGCGCGGGTGGAGCTGCG
>Ga0247727_10009431_pt1 | contig 17699 bp, 17 predicted proteins | sample WisWelCaveWW1625_FD_202498 | JGI IMG/M metagenome (GOLD analysis project Ga0247727, IMG submission 202498) | Biofilm microbial communities from Wishing Well Cave, Virginia, United States - WW16-25 | ecosystem: Environmental > Aquatic > Deep subsurface > Groundwater > Cave microbial mat | place...
GTTTGGCTTGTAAGACTGTCTATAATTCTGCTAAAAGTACCCCTCGAGCAATTCGAAAAGGTATCGAGCAGATATACAATTCTAAGGCTGACTTTGGCCTCGTCATTGTTCAGCTAACAAATATTTTTCCACATAACAAAATGTTTTGGATAGATACTACTTCTGGTGACATTATATCTTTTCATCATGCTTCAAATCTGCTCACTTTAATACCCAGCTAGGTCAAAACATTGTTTCTGAAATTAATGCCGAATCAACTGATTATTTTAGAAAATTTCCACTAAAAGAAAATCATCGTGTACGTGCAATAATTTATCTCGCTCAAACTATATGCTACTATCGAGCAAGAAGGTTAACCATGGGTACATGCTTTTTTGCACCCATGGTTAGAATCTTGGGACCAGAAAAAAAATTTTGTGATATGTTTAACGAATGTTTGCAAAAAGCAGTTGATAAAACGTAGAAAAAAATCATGCCTAATATTTATTGAGCTTTTTTGACTAACTCCGGAGGAGTGAAATGTTTATAGTAAATTCTGAGCTACCATTAACCTAAACTCCGTAGGAGTGGCATCTCGAATTTTGCCGATACAAGCCTCGATTATTTAAAGAAAAGCACATTTCACTCCTACGGAGTTACCAAAAGCTGGAATGTTGCATTGCTATAAACATCTCACTCCTAGCGGAGTTAAAAGCAAATCCAGCCCACACCGGAACTCTCCTTTTGATCAGCCCAATCTGCCGTTTCTTGTCAAGGAGATTGTTGAAAACCTCTTACAATAGCGAAACGATGCTACATGTTTAATCGGTTCCAGCACCGTGCTCAGTATTTGTCTCTCACTTCACAATCTTCAAATCCAGCACAAAGATCGCGTACAGCACCGGCACGAGCAGCAGCGTGATGAACGTTGCCACGGTGAGGCCGCCGATTTGCGCGTAGCAGAGCGGTTCCCACAATGGGCCACCGTGCGAGGCCAGCGGGAACAGTGCGAACACAGTGGCGCCGACGGTGATCATAACCGGACGCAAGCGCATGATGCCGGCATCGAGCAACGATTCGATCAAAGACTCGTCGCGCTCGTGCGCTTCTTCGATGAAATCGAACAGCACGATGACGTGGCTGACGATGACGCCGACGAGACTCGCGATGCCGAGAAAGCCCATAAAGCCGAACGGCATGCCCATAATCCACAGCGCCGCTAATGCGCCGACCATGCCGTAGGGAATCGCGGCAAAGACGAGCAGCGGCTTCACTGCGTTTTTGAATTGCACGACCAGCGCCATGAAAATCATCGCAATGGAAATCGCCATGACCATTCCCAGATCGCCGAAGCCTTTGATTTGTTCTTCATATTCTCCACCGATTTCCATTTTGAAGCCGGGCGGCAGCGACTTTTCAAATTCTTGCAATTGCGGCATGGCGGCGTTCAGCACTTCCGAAGGGAGCACATCGGCGGCGGGAAAGCACGCGACTGTGATGGTGCGGAATTGATTGCGCCGCACGATCTTTTCGGGTTGCATGGTGTAGCGCATCGAAGAAATTTGCCGCAGCGGCACTTTCTGTCCGCTTTGTGTGGAATAGACGTAGAGGTTCTGCAAATCGGAAAGCTGGCTGCGCTCTTCCATGCGCATGCGCGCGATCACCGGAATTTGCTTGTCGCCTTCGCGCAAAGCCGCCACTTGATAACCATTCATGCCGATTGCCGAAGAAATCGCAACGTCAACGTTCGTCACTCCCGCAAGGTTGGCGCGGTCGGGATCGATGTCCAGATTAACCAAAAAGCTCTGCGCTCCCCAGTTGTCCTGCACGCGATCGGCAAACGGTATAGCGCGAAAAATGTCCTTCAATTTTTCTGCTTCAGCGCGCAATGTTGGAATATCTTCGCCGGAGAGGCGGATCGAAACCGGAATGCCGCCGCCGCTGGTCGCGAGTTGTCGCATGTCCACTCTCGCGCCGGGTATTTCTGCTGAAAACACCGCCTGCAGCGGCTCGACCAGATGATGCGTCACATGCTTGTCTTTCGCTTGAATGATGATTTGCGCATAGTTTTGCTGCCGCGGCTCCGGCGAAACCGTCATCCAGAAGCGGGGCCCGCCGCCGCCGGCGAACGTCGTCAGCGACTGCAGAAGATCGCGTGGCGCGCCATCTTCAGGATGCGCCTTGCCATATTCATCAATAACGCGCCGAACGATGTCTTCAACGCGAGTGGCAACTTCACTCGTTGCCGCCAATGGCGCATCCTCCGGCAGCCAAACATCGACATAGGAAAGATAGGCCAAATCCTTCGGGAAAAATTCTGATTTTAATTGCGTGGCAAAAAATCCTCCCAGTGCGAGAAACAAAAGCGAGCCGGCAAAAGCTTTCCAGCGATGCTCGATGGCCCAATGCCCGACTTTGTAATACCATCCGGCAAAGCCCCGCCTTGCGGGGCGTTCCGCCATTGGCAATTCAGCTTTCTTGCTCGGGCGCAGCAAATAATATCCGAGCAGCGGAATGAACGTCATCGACACGATGCGCGAGGCGACGAGCGAACACGTCATCACCACCGGCAGGCTGTAAATAAACCGGCCATTATCGCCGGTGATCATGAGAAACGGCAGATAGGCGACAATGTTCGTGATCGTCGCATAGAGAATCGCGGTCGCGAGCTTGGTCGGTCCCAGCCATGCCGCAATGATCGGCTTGTGTCCCCCGATTTTCCTTTTTGTATTTGAATGGAAAGTCGGGGCCAGATCACGTTTGATCGCGTCGCCGGCCACGACCGGATCATCCACGAGCAAGCCCAACGCGATGATTAACGAGGCGATGGAGACTTGCTGCAAATCAATGCCGAGGACGGACATCATGCCAAAGGTCATTGCCAGCGTCAGCGGAATGGACAGCGACATCAACACCGCGGAGCGCCATTCCCAGAAACCGATAAGCGCGGTGAGCACGACGAGAATGACGGCTTCGTACAAACTGCTCATGAACAGGTCGATGTTCTCGGCGACTTGCAGCGGCTGATCGGAGGTGCGCGCGAAGATCAAATCTTCCGGCAAGCGTTGTTTCACGGTTGCCAGCGCTTCATCGATGGCTTCGCCAAATTTGCCGATCTGCTCGCCGGGCCGCATTTGAATGGCGAGCGTGATGGCGCGGGAACGATGCCATTGGCCCTGTTCGTCGCGCCACGTATAAAAATTCAGGAAGCGCGGCGGGCTGTCATAACCGCGATTGATCTCCACCAAATCACGCAGATAAACCGGCGAACCGCTGCGCGAAGTCGCGACGATGACCTCACCAATCTCTTTTTCATTTTTAAATTCGCCGGTGGGAGCAATGGCGAGGTTCTTGCCTTCGTACTCCACCACGCCGCCGGGCACCGCAGTGTTGCGTGCGCTCGAGATATCCTCGAGCTTTGTCGTGTGCGCTCCATAAGCCGCCACCCTTTCTTGCGAGTAAGCGAGAAACACGGCTTCGTCGAGCACGCCGGCGCGATCGACTTTCGAAGCCTGCGGAATCGTTTGAATCGTGCGCTTGATTAACTCGGTGAAGTCGTCCAGCTCGCGGTACGTGTATTTGTCGCCTGCGACCTCGGTGAGTTTTGCTTCGAGATCGTCGATGTTCCGAACCACCAGCGGCAGCCAACCATCGGGGTGAAGCTCCGAGCTGCGCAAATGCTCCGTGACATAGTGCCGGATGTAAGCGTGCATCTTCGCTTCATCGTAATCGCTGGCGCAATCAACGCCAACGAAACCCGAAAGGGCTTTTGAGCCGGAGCCTTCGAGGTCGTGCGCCTCGTGCATGACGCCTTCGGTCTGCGCCAGTTTGACAAAGGCGTCGAAGCGGCGCTTGATCAAATCACGTTCGACCGAGGGCGGAAACCAGTAGACGATGCTCATGCGCCCGTCGATGCCGTTGGTGGGAACCTGCGCTCGCGCGGCTTCGATAGCGTGTTGCACGGCCTTGGCGCGCAGCGAGATTTCCACCTCGCCGATCTGCGGACTGGCGACGGTGAGCATGAGCGCGGCGGTGCTGCCGAAATCTTTGATGAAGTTGATCGGCCCGGCGCCGTCGGGCAGCGAATCCTGCAGGTCATCGAGCTTGAGCTTGATGTCATCGAATTGCTTGCCGGTGTCTTCGATCTCGTCCTGCAAAAAAACGTACACGAAGGCAACGCCGGTTCGCGTCGTCGATTCGACACGATCGACGGTGATGTTCTCCGCGATCTTCTCTTCGATTTTGCGCGTGACCAATTGTTCGACTTTCTCAGTGGCGACAGCGGGCCACGGACAAATCGCCACCGCCACGCGCACCGGAACGTCCGGGTCTTTGCGCTGCGGCATTTTCAAATAGCCGAAAAGGCCCCAGGCGAACGTCGCCACCAACACCATCCATGAAATGTGGCGGTTCTCGGTAAAGAATCGAGCCGTGTTGTGGGTGTGCTCGATGAGCCAATTGTCGGGTTTGTGAGCCATATAATTTCTCTCCTGGTCGAATTACTTGTATTTTAACTTGGCAATTGTTAAATTTAAAAGATCATTTGAGGAACGGCAAGATCGTACAAAGCCGGGCCTTTCGCAATTGCCCGAAAAACTTTTATGCCGAGGTGAAAATGAAACGCTATCGCTACACTGTTATCATCGAAAAAGATGAAGACGGTGTCTACATTGCTTCCTGCCCTGCTCTGCCAGGTTGCCATACGCAAGGCGATACTTATGAAGAAGCGCTGGAGAATTTGAAGGATGCTATAAATCTCAATATTGCCGCACGTCGTGATCTCGGCGAACCAGTTCCAATTGAAACGGCAATTGACGAGGTTGAAATTTATGCCTAAGATCAGGCCGCTCAAACCCGATGAGATGACCAGAGCCTTGGAGAAAATCGGGTTCCAACGAATACGGCAAAGTGGTAGTCATGCCGTTTATCGCCATGCTGATGGCCGTTGGGCGACTGTGCCGATTCATAAAGGCAAAGAAATTGCGAAAGGTCTGGTTCATAAAATCCTCAAAGATGCGCAATTAACATGGGATGAGTTCGAGCCGTATTTATAAATCCTCATGGAATAATCCGCACTTCCTGCGAATCCACCACCAGCGTTGCGCCTCTGACGATCACTTTTTCCCCGCCTTGCAAACCGGCATTTACTGCAATCGAATTGCCGGCGACGTCTCCCAAACTCACTTTGCGTTCGCGCGCGATTTGTTTGCTGTCTTGTTCCTCGACAACAAAAACCGCATAGCCTTTCGGATCACTGCGCGGACGCACGATCGCATTCAACGGCAACAACAGTGTCGAGGGCGACGCAGCTTGCGTCGCAACTTTCAACGCGGCAATCATGCCGGCTTTGAGGCGGTTGTCCGGATTGGGAATCGTACACTCCACTTCGAAGACGCGGCTGTTCGGATCAGCCGAAGGCGCGATGCGCGTGAGACGACCGCGAAATTCCACGCCGGGAATGGCTTCCGTCGTGACGGTTTGATAGTCGCCCATTTTCATTTGCCCAACGATCATGTCCGGCACGCCGAACACGGCTTTGACCGCGCGCGTATCGGCAATGACGAATCCGGGCATGCCAGCCGCAGCCAAAGTTCCCACTTCGATATTTCTTTTCAGCACGTAGCCATCCATCGGCGCATGCAGGGCGCAATCTCGCAAGGCTTGCGCCGCTTGATCATAGCGCGCTTGTGCCGCGGTGTATCCGGCGTAAGCCGCATCATAATCTGCTTTGGCAATGGATTGATTCTCAAACAATTTGGCGGCGCGATCGAAGTCCGACTTGGCTTTGGTGAGCGACGCCTGCGCCTCGGCGACTCTATCGCGATATTCATTGTCGCGCACGCGCGCCAGCACGGTTCCTTTTCGGATGAAATCCCCTTCCTGCACATTGCGCCGGCGGCCATCAGCGCCGGTCATCTGAAAAATCCCGTCGATGTAGCCGCCGACTTTGAACGACAGATCAACTTGCACATCCGGCTTGATATTGGCGGAATAGCGCAGACCGTTTTCGCCCGCCGTGCTCGCCACCGTCCACACTGTCACCGGTGTCGGCTGTGCGACATGCTCTTGATGTTTGCTGCAAGCGGTGATCAAAATCAGGACAGTGGCCGCAACGCAAAATGTGTTAAGAATTCTTGAGGCTTTCATGGTTGTTTTCTCCAAATTAGTATGAAGTACATTCGCCGGTTTCGAGTCGAATCAATTTGCACGATCAATATAACAAACGGTTGGGTGTAGTGTCATGCACCGAAAGGTGTAATTCTGCGGTGTAATCTTGGCAAGCCTGGGGCTTGATTTCAAGCGTGTTGTTTCGTATATTGATAATCATTGCTGCTTTTCCGGTTTAAGGCTTGACATTCATGGCAAAATCAATATGAGGCCTTTTATGACCACTGAAATTTTGGTCCAACAGGTTCGCGATGAGCTGGGTGTCATTGACGACCGCAGCGAACAGTTCGTTGCCACATTAAAAAAAGTTTTGCAACGCGCCGATGAAGCTTCCAAGCTGCATCCGTCTGAAGAAAAGTTCGTTAGCCAAAACATGAGCATGGAAGCGTATCGCTCCCTTCCGCGTCCCGAGCGCCGTCACTATCAAAGTGATGCTGAAAAACTGAACCAGCGCTGGATCGAGAAACAATTCAAAAACCTTAACGCCAATTGGATGATCGTGCTTGATGGCGCAGTTGTTAAACATGGTTCAACGCTTGGCGATTACCCACCAGAAAGAGATATTCGTCAACTCCAACAGAAAACCGGAAAATGCCCTTTTGTTTTTTTTAGCAAATTCCTGCTTGCGATCGAGGAGTATCCAACTTCTTGGCACAGAACCAAGGAATCTACCGACTTTTATCCGGCATTAGCAGTTAACATCTTAGGCCGCAACAGCCTTTTCGAAACTGAAGCAGATTTGGATACTGGCGCCGTCGAGTGTTATGGCGATTTGGAGCTTCTGCTTGACAACGGTGTTATCAATCTCGACTCTGATGATCTCGAACATCATTCAAGTCATTTGAGCAAGTCATTCGTTTATTTCGCCAAGGAAGTTTTGATTGAATTAGTCGACGCGACGAATACAAGCCATCAATGCCGGACGACCATAATATGTGTTGATAATTGGCGCGATAGTCCTTTTATCGCCATCAATCCTATGCGTACCGTATTGGTTGGTCGCAGAGTGTTGCTCGATTTGCATCCACATCTTATCCTCGATTTTGATGCCCGCTGCACCGAAGTTGAATTTAAGAAAGTAATGTCCTAAGCCTTGTTGTCTCGTTCTGCTTCGCCACTTACAATTGAATGGAAATCTCGTTATGAAACAGTTCAAAATCATCGTTGAAAAATTTCCCGACGGTTATGTTGCCTACCCGCTTGGCTCGAAAGGTTTCGTTATTGGCGAAGGCGACACATACGAAGAATCTTTGGCCGACGTGCAGTCCGCCATTCGCTTTCATCTTGAAACATTCGAAGATGAATTCTTGCAAGCGTATGAATCAGTCTGAAAATTTACTTCAAAACTCCAATGCTCCAATAATCCATCAACCCACCAATCCATTTCCTCAACGCCTCTCCAGCGCAACGCCCGCCTCCCGATAAAACTCCTCCAACCGCTTGAAGTGCGCTTCCTTCTCTTGCTCCGTTCTAAAGAAATAAAACTGTCCGATGGCTCGTTCAACGCGCATTAAGTCGATGAGAAAACCGTACACGGCATTGGCCGCCGCCTCATCCGCGACCAGCGCGGCGTTCTGCGCATCGAGAAGCGTGACGATCGCGACGGCGCCGCTGCGATAGGCATCCGTCACCAGTTCCAAATTTTTTCGTGCCGCCTCAGCAGCCGCACGCGCTTGCTCGATACCGGCGTGAGAGGCGCCGGCGACGTGCATGGCCGAACGAATGCGTTGGCTGATTGCCAACTGCGCCGATTCACGTTCCAACGCCAGCCGATCCAACTCCACCTGCGCTTGCTCATCTTCAGCAATCCGATTCAATCCTGTAAAAAGCGGCAGCGAGATTTGCAACCCGACGTTCCAATTCAAATCCTGCGCTGATGGGAAGGCCAGCGGAATGGACGGCGGAAGTTGAAATTCTTCGGAGCCGGCGCCGCTGCGCGAGAAGACATTGCTCAACTGGGCTTGCAAGGCAACAGTCGGAACCCAAAACGCTCGGCTCGTCGCGGCTTTCGCGAGCTTTTGCGCGGCAATGGCGGCATCGAGCTGCTGCAATTCCGGCGCGGCGCTCACGCCCTCTTGCACCATGAAGTCGCGAAAAACGCCGAAGGTTCGCGGATTGTCGAAAAAAGATTCGCCCGCGCCTTCTTCACTTCATACTTGCCGGATTCAACTTCCTTGCCGGCAACCATCAAATCGAGATTCACCCGCACGGCTTCTCTAGCGCTGGTTGCCAACGAAAGCGTACGGCCTGCTTTCACCTCTTCCTGATTGATCAGCTCGGCTTCGGTCAGCGTTTTCCAGTTGGGATAAAATCCGATGGCGGCCGCGGTCGCCATGTTGATGATGAGCTGTGACGCCGAAGAAAAGTCCACCGGAATGCTGCCGGCATTTTCGCCGCGGAGAATGCGCTGCATGTTGCTCGCGATTCTCCGCGCCCGTCGCGTGAGGTCATCGGTAGGCACATACGAGACCATCACGCCTTTTTCCACTTCGGCGCGACCGAGATAAGAAAAGCTGGGCAGCCGGCGTTGATTCACTCCCGCAACCAGCAGATCAAATTCCGCCGCCGGAAGTTGGAGCAAGGGCGAAATGTAAACCGCATCCGCGTCGGCAGGGAGAGCTTGCAACGCAACGGCGGCAGAATTTGTAATCGACACGAACTCCAGTTGCACGCCTTGCGCCTGCACTTCTTGCCGGACGCGCTCGTGCAATTGCGGAATCGCTGCAAGCACGCCAGGGTTGATCAAAACGGCCAGCTTCTTGAAAGGAACGATCTCTTGAAAGGCTTGGATGGTGCGCGTGACCGAATAAGCCTCATCGAGATAATTGAGATTTTTCACGCCGCTCGCGCCATCTTTTTTCGGAAATCCTTGCAGCTTGGCGTCAATCACGGCGCAGGCAATAACCGGTTTCGGCAAATTCCGGCGCAAGGCGATTTCATTCGAGCTGATCGGGCCGAGCGCAAGAATAAACTCCACGTCCTTGTCGGCGAGCAAACGATCCACCGCGGCTTTGATGCCGGCGACCGTCCAATCTCCTTCAAGCGTGTTTTCCGACGTGAAGCGCACGTCATATTCGCTGCTGAAAAATTCTGCAATCTGTTTCTGAAATTCGCGCTGCATCGCGGCATTCCGCTCCGAAGGCCCGTCGAGAATGACACCGACGTGGATAGTGTTCTGTTGCGCTGCGACCGACGCGATCGCGAGACAGAGCGTCTCTAGCAACATAGTGGTTGCGATGGATTTGAATTTTGAGGTCATGGGTTTATCTCCGGTCTAATGACAGAAATATGTAGGGCAGAAAAATGTTTACGTCCTTCCTGTTGCCCCATGGTGAGCATTGCTTTGATGGTACCAAACTCCATTTTTCTGTCTTTCATGTTTCTGTCTTTGCTTTTGTTCAAGCCAACATAACATCGTCAAGTTAACCTTGTGTCTTTTTGTGGTGCGGCTCGTCCGCGTCGGGTTGATTGATTTCCAGCTCAACCCGCCGCACATCGATCAGCGTCAGCCCCAGATCACGCACTTTCGTGAGCAAACCGTGCAACGCAGCTTGATCGGCGACGGCGCCGGAGATCATGGTTTCACCTTGCTCAAAGGTCAACGTCATGTTATCGAACCACGACGACCAACTTCGATCGAGGCGGCCTTTGACTTTGATCTGGTAGATTTCTTTGGTGCTTGACATAATAAATCCTGCGATATGAGTCAGACTTGTGCTTCGTAACGAAACGGATGGCGCGTGCGCCATGCTCTTTGCGCTTTGCGCCATGCGCATCCAACTTACACGATCAATATAAACAATGAAGGGGTGTAGTGTCATGCACCGAAAGGTGTATTTTGGGGGTGTAATTGAGGGAAGATGAAACCAAGCAGGAGGGGAAGGGTTGTAACCGTTGAATTACAAAAGGATTACGCCTTCAACTGGATTATGCGTCTCCCATAACTTACACGTAAAATTCTTGTATCTATTATTATGGTTCGCTATATTACTACACGGCAAAAACCTGAACTAGAAATTAGACACGTTGCCAACACAATCCATCAATCCATCGACTAAAATCGAGCCCAATGGATCATCAAGCCTTTCTCAACGACCTCAACAAAAAACTCTGGAACGCCGCGGACCGGTTGCGCAGCAACCTCGACGCGGCGGTGTACAAGCACGTGGTGCTCGGACTTATCTTTTTGAAATACGTCTCCGACGCTTTCGACGAGCGCCAAGAAGAACTGAAAACACAATTGCAAAACCCCGAACACGATTATTTTCTTGGTGAACCCTCCGACTACAAAAACAAGCGCGAGTACGAAAAAATACTCAATGAAGAGCTGGAGAATCGGGATTATTACACCGAGAAAAATGTCTTTTGGTTGCCGGTGAAAGCACGCTGGAAAGCGTTGCAGGATGCCGCCAAACTGTCCGTTGGCACCAAGCTGCCATGGGGTGATGAATTCAAGGGGGTCGGGAAGTTATTGGACGATGCCCTCGACGCCATTGAGAAAGAAAACCCCAAGCTCAAGAATATTCTCAATAAGGATTACGCCCGACTGCAACTCGATTCAAGCAAACTCTCCAGCCTGATTGATGAAATCGCTACGATTCCATTTACGCACAACTCGCTCAAAGCCAAAGACATTCTTGGCCATGTGTACGAATACTTTCTCGGCGAATTTGCGCAGGCCGAGGGCAAGAAGGGCGGCCAGTATTTCACGCCGAAATCCATCGTCACGCTGATTGTGGAAATGTTGGAGCCTTATGCCGGCCGCGTGTACGATCCGGCCATGGGTTCGGGCGGCTTCTTTATCTCCAGTGAAAAGTTCATCGAGGCGCACGCGGACAAGAAACACGTGGAAGCGGCCAAACGCAAGATTTCGATCTACGGCCAGGAATCCAATCCCACGACATGGCGGCTGGCGGCGATGAACATGGTGATTCGCGGCCTCGATTTCAATTTCGGCAAGGAGCCGGCGGATTCGTTCAGCCGTGATTTGCACCCGGATTTGCGCGCAGATTTTGTCATGTCCAATCCCCCGTTCAATATGAAGGAGTGGTGGGATGGCAAGCTCGAAAACGATGCGCGCTGGAAATATGGCACGCCGCCGAAGAATAACGCCAACTTCGCGTGGATGCAACACATGATTCACCATCTCGCGCCGAACGGCAGCGTGGCCCTGCTGCTTGCCAACGGCTCGATGAGCGCGAACACCAACAACGAGGGCGAAATTCGCAAAGCGATGGTGGAAGCGGATTTGGTGGAGTGCATGGTGGCGCTGCCCGGCCAGCTTTTCACCAACACGCAAATTCCCGCGTGCGTTTGGTTGCTCACCAAGAACAAGGCGAAGCGCAACGGCTGGCGTGAGCGCAAAGGCGAAGTGCTATTCATTGATGGCCGGCAATGCGGCTACATGATCGACCGCGTACAGCGCGCTTTTGATTTTGACAAAGACATCCGCCGCATTGCTGACACGTTTCATACATGGAAGACCGGCAAAGGCTACGACGATGTGTCCGGTTTTTGCAAATCTGCCACGTTGGAAGAAATCCACAAGCACGATTATGTGCTCACGCCTGGCCGCTATGTCGGTGCGCCGGTAGAAGAAGATGACGGCGAGCTTTTCGCTGAAAAAATGGCACGACTTGCGGAGCAGCTTAAAATGCAATTTGAAGAAAGCGCGAAACTGGAGACTGAGATCAAGAAGAATTTGGTGGAGTTGGGGTATGAACAGTAATTGGATCGAAACAACTTTGGGTGAAATAGCAGAACCCAACGGCGGCATAGTAGATGGGCCTTTCGGTTCCAACTTGCCGGCATCTTGTTATGTTGCCGAAGGGATACCGGTAATCAGGGGAAGTAATTTATTTATCGGTATCGAACGATTTAGAGACTCAGACTACGTTTATGTTAGCGAAGAAACTTTGAAGCGGCTAAAAAGAAGTGAAGCGTTACCCGATGATATCATTTTTACGAAAAAAGGGACTTTAGGACAAACTGGCCTTGTACCTAATGCCAAGACACATGCACGGTATTTAGTGTCGTCAAATCAAATGCGACTTCGAGTAAACAAGAAATTGGCAAATCCACACTACGTTTACTACTATGTTTCATCAAGAGATTCCTACGAAAAAATACAACGAGACTCTGAATTCACAGGTGTTCCCAAAATCAACCTTGGGTATTTGAAGAAGTTTCCAATTAAACTTCCTCCTTCTTTGCACGAGCAAAACAGAATTGCCGAAATCTTAGACTCCTTTGAAGACAAAATCGAACTCAACCGCCAGGTCAACCAAACGCTGGAGCAGATGGCGCAAGCGATTTTCAAATCCTGGTTTGTGGATTTTGACCCGGTGAAAGCCAAAGCTCAAAGCGGCGACCCGGAGGCCATTGCCCAACAACTCAGCCTCTCCCGCGAGATTCTCGACTTGTTCCCCAGCGAATTCGAAGACTCCGAGCTTGGGCCAATTCCGAAGGGGTGGAAAGTCAAAAAGCTAAATGATGTTGTTGAACTATCAAAAGAATCTCTGACTCCATCTGATTTTCCATCGGAGGTTTTTGACCACTTTAGTATACCTGCTTATGATCAGCACAAATTACCAATGCCCGAGACTGGAGAATCGATAAAAAGTAATAAATACCTTGTCAAAGAGAAATCCATTCTACTTTCTAAATTAAATCCACGGCTTCCTCGCTGCTGGATGCCGAAATTGCGAAGTGGAGCAAGATCCATTTGCTCAACAGAGTTTTTGGTTATAACGATTAAAACGAAATTTTCAAGAGAATATCTCTATTCGCTTTTCAACTCCCGGCCCTTCATAGATACTTTTGCAACTCTAGTGACAGGGACTTCAGGGAGTCATCAAAGGGTAAAGCCAGAATCACTTTATGAGTTAAAGGTTGTTGAACCATTCACGGCAATTATTGATCAATTTACAAATAAACTAGCGCCATCCTTTAAGATAATCGAGCTGAATAGAGAACAAACGCGAACACTCTCTTCAATTCGTGACAATCTTCTCCCAAAACTAATTTCTGGCGAAATCAGCCTTGTGGAACACGGAGAAATCGATGTCAAGGAGTGACACAAACAACGATAAGCATCTGCTCGACAAGGCGGAAGAAATTCTTTCTAATGCTTATAACGCCAATGAAGCTTTCAACAGATTTGTTGACGGCGAGTAGCCGGTTAGCTTCAACAGTCCCAAAGACCATTTGGTCGAATATCGATTTGAAAAAAGCAGAATCCTGTACTGGCTCGATCGCGAGGCCTACGATAACGAAAAGCAACAATGGGCGAGTGACAGCAAGATAGGTGAGCATCAAGAAGCCATTGACCTACTGAAGGGAACGCAGCAACTCGGGCATTTCAACGAAGTGGTCGATGCTATCAAGAAAAAACGCATTGCGCCATTTGTGGGCGCGGGTTTGTCGGCGCCATGCCAAAAGCCCTTATGGGGAGAAGCCTTGCAAAAGCTGCGGCAAAAGATACAAGACGTGAACGCCGCGGAATTTGAGGGTGCAATGCAACGCAGAGAATTTTTGAAAGCGGCGCAAATTCTTTATGACCACAGTCCGGAAATATGCAACAATTTTATCCGAACGGAATTTGCTATCCGCAATATTGGCGGACCGGTTACGTTACTGCCCAAAATCTCTTCGGGCTGTATCGTCACGACAAATTTCGATGAAGCTATAGAAAAAGTCTTTCAACAAAACGGCGAGCCGCTTGATGGTTACATGCACGGCACCCAGCAGAACAAGTTCGTCGCCAAGCTGATCAAGGGTGATCGCTGCATTCTCAAATTGCACGGCAACGTGGAAGACTCAAAGACTTATATTTTTACGCAACAACAATATGATGAAGCTTACGGTAGTTCCTGCGATTTTGGCAAACCGCTTCCCAGAGCTTTACGGCAGATTTTTGTCAGTCACTCACTGCTTTTTCTCGGTTGTAGTTTAGAGCAGGACAGAATTCTAGAGTTGTTTCATGCTGTTGTACAAGCCAACGACTATGATATTCCGAACCACTACGCCCTTTTATCCGAGCCGAAGTTAGCGCGGGACAAGCGGGAAAAAGAAGAGAGATTGCTCAAACTGAAAATTCACCCGATTTGGTATCCGATGAACCAGCACGAATTTGTCGAAAAGATTCTCCGGCTGGCGGAAGATATGTCAAAAGGCTTGGTATCTTCGATTGATTAAGAAATTCGCCTCCATGATAACCGAAAGCACATTCGAAAACCAACTGGTCACCTGGCTGCAAGACGGCGGCTGGGAATATTGCTACGGGCCGGACATTGCACCTGAGGGCGACAACGCCGAGCGTTCAAGCTACGGCCAGGTTTTGCTGGTTGACCGCATTCGCAAGGCTCTCACCCATCTCAACCCCGGTTTTCCCCCAACCGCGATTGACGAAGCGCTGGATATTTTGCTAAAGCCGCAGCATCCCTCCGCGATCGCAAATAACCGCGCGTTCCATGAATACTTGATCGACGGCATTCCCGTCACCGTGGAAATCGAGGGCGAGAAACGCGGTGACCGCGTGAAGCTCATCGATTTCGAGTGCGTTGACAACAATCAATTTCTGGCCGTCAATCAATTCACGGTGACCGGCTTGAAGCAGCGACGCTTGGACGTGGCGGCGTTCATCAACGGCCTGCCGGTCGCCGTCATCGAACTGAAAAACGCCGCCAGCGAAGAAGCGGACATTTGGGCGGCCTTCAATCAACTGCAAGCCTACAAACAAGACCTTCCCGATTTGTTCGTTTACAACGAAGCTTTGGTCATTTCCGATGGCGTCAACGCGCGCGTGGGTTCGCTCACTGCCGACCGCGAGCGTTTCATGCCCTGGCGCGCCCTCAAGAGTGAAAAAGACCAGCCGCTGCTCGAATTGGAGTTGGAAACGGTTGCGCGCGGCTTTTTCGACCGCGAATTGCTGTTGGATTACTTGCGTTACTTTGTCGTGTTTGAAACGTCCAGCGACGGCTTGGTGAAAAAAATTGCGGGTTATCATCAATTTCACGCCGTGCGCGAGGCCGTGCGAGCTACCATTGCGGCTTCGCGCTCTAAGGGCGACCGGCGCGGCGGTGTGGTTTGGCACACGCAAGGCTCAGGCAAGAGCATCACCATGTCCTGCTTTGCCGGCAAATTGGTGCAACAGCCGGAGATGCAAAATCCCACGTTGGTGGTGGTCACGGATCGCAACGATTTGGATGGCCAGCTTTATCAGACTTTCTGCAATACCAAAATGCTGCTGAAGCAAGACCCGGTGCAGGTGGAAGATCGCGGGCAATTGCGAGAGTTGTTGCACGGACGACCATCGGGCGGGATCATTTTTACGACGATTCAAAAATTCATGCCCGGCGAAGGTGAAAAGCGCTTCCCGAAATTGTCGGAGCGCACGAATATCGTCGTGATTGCCGATGAAGCGCATCGCAGTCAGTATGGCTTTCGCGCCAAGCTCGAAGAAGATACGGGCGAGTTTCAATATGGCTACGCGCAACATCTGCGCGATGCTTTGCCCAATGCCACGTTCATTGGATTCACCGGCACGCCGATTGAGCGGGATGATCGCAGCACGCATGCCGTGTTTGGCGAGTATGTGAGCGTGTACGACATCCGCGATGCGGTCGATGACGGCGCCACGGTCCCGATCTACTACGAAAGCCGTCTCGCCAAGCTGAATTTGAAGGATGATCAAATCCCTAAAATCGATGACGAAGTGGAAGAAGTTATCGAGGATGAAGAAGATATTTTCACGCGCGAAAAGACCAAGGGCAAATGGGCGGCGCTGGAAAAGCTGGTCGGCGCGAAGCCGCGTATGGAGCAGGTCGCTGCGGATTTGGTGCAGCACTTCGAGAATCGTCTCGCCGCGATCGACGGCAAGGGCATGATCGTCTGCATGAGCCGCGAAATTTGCGTGAAAATGTATGACGAGATTATTGCCCTGCGCCCGGACTGGCACAACGACGATGCGAAACAGGGGGCCATCAAAATCGTTATGACCGGCAGCGCTTCCGATAAGGACTTGTTCAAGCCGCATATCTACAGCAAAAAAACCAAGCAAGAAATTGCCGGTCGTTTCAAAGATTCCAAGGACCCGCTCAAGCTGGTTATCGTGCGGGACATGTGGCTCACCGGCTTTGACGTGCCGCCGGAATTGTTTCTAACGTGCCGGAAAACTGTTTGAATGTCATTGTAGTATGGGTGGGTGGCGAAAAACTTTTTGACTCGTCCTCCCGTTTGTCTTCATTGAGTAAACTTCACGGAGCAAATGCCGCATGAAGATTAGGTGCTCAAACATCAAATTCACCCTTTTCAATAGGATGCTCGCTGTAACCTTCGCGATGCTGTTTTTCCATCTCTTTGATTTTTAATTTGTGGAGATAATGGATGAGCGATTCCTTGATAAACAAGGTCAAAGAGGTTTGTTGTTGCGCAATCATTTGATTGACGCGATCGAGCAGGTCATCGTCCAGGGTTAATTGAATGGTTTTCAAAATGCTCAACCTGTTCAGCCGATCAATGAGTTACCATTCCATCACGCCAAATCAAAAATCCTCTTCAGCGCCTGATTGATCTTCCGCATCGTTTCATCATCCAGCTTGCCCCGAACTTTAACAAGTCGGTAACGGTGGTCAATGGGGCGCGTTTGCAAGCAATCAGCCACCGACTTTTTCGATATTCCATTTGCTGAGTTAGGTTCGATTGCGACGTTGGTAATGATTCGGCCTTTCTTTTCACTCCATTCGGTGATCGGAACAACTTGAATGACGGGAACGCGAGCGTTGTAGACATCATTGGTTACAATCACACACGGGCGAATTTTGCCTGTTTCCGATCCCCGAATGGGATCAAGATTAACGTCAATAACCATTCCGCGCTTGAGTTTATTCATTCCGGCCACTCCGAAATGGCAGACTCGGTTAATTTCCTAAGCGCCTTATCTTCGTCATACATTTCTGCATACAAGTCCGCGCTCATCTTGAGCTTCTCTTTCTCAAATTCTTTCTGCAAACGATCCAGAGCGGCTCTAATCACGGAGCTTTTGTCTTTAAATCCATATTTTTTATGCTGACTCAAAAAGCGGCTTTGTGCTTCTTCGATGGTAAATTTTGCCTGTATCATTGTTGCACTCTAATTAGTGACTAATTTACGACCCTGTTTTATACCCCAATATACGGACTAAGACACCAAATAGCAAACAAAAATTCTCTGCTAGTGACACCTCTATTCAGCCAACACCTTCAACTCCTTCGCCCGTGCCACCGCCTGCGTGCGGCTGTGGACATCCAGCTTGGCGTAGATGTTGTTGATGTGCCGCTTCACTGTGCTCGTCGCGAGATAGAGTTTTTTCGCAATCTCGTCATTGGACAAGCCCGCGACAACGAGTTGCAGGACTTCCAACTCGCGCTCGCTGATCGGATCAACCAGATAAGAAGCGGGCAAGGAGGCCGAGGTGACATGAGTCTTAACTACCGCCCGCACCAGCTCCGGTGGAAATGCGGAGAGCAACTTGATCACGTAGCTCTGCAAAACACCACTCGACTCAGACAGAT
>Ga0247727_10009432_pt1 | contig 17698 bp, 13 predicted proteins | sample WisWelCaveWW1625_FD_202498 | JGI IMG/M metagenome (GOLD analysis project Ga0247727, IMG submission 202498) | Biofilm microbial communities from Wishing Well Cave, Virginia, United States - WW16-25 | ecosystem: Environmental > Aquatic > Deep subsurface > Groundwater > Cave microbial mat | place...
GGCGCGCGCCGACCAGCAGCGCCGCCAGCTCGAGGCCGCGGCCGAGCTCACCGGGCGGAAAGTCGCCACGCGCGTCCGCGTGCAGTTCGCGCAGGCGGTCGGAGCAGTCGAAGGCGTCCGCGAAGGCTGCGGCCAGCAGGCCGGCCTGGCCGCCGCGCGCCTCCAGGTCGCAGCACGCGCGCCGCAGTCGCGCGCGCCGCGCGCCGGCAGCAGCGCGACCGGCGGTCTCGAGCAGCACGTCGTCCAGCGACGCGAGCGCCGGCGCCTGGGATGGAGCCCCGGCCAGCGCCAGCGGCAGGTCGCGCCCGCCCGCGCGCACGACGGGCAGGCTGCCCTGGCCGTCGGCGGCGCGTGCCAGAGCGCCCACCCAGCCGGTGGTCGGCGCGGGCTCGTCCAGGCTGGCGGTGTGCCAGACCTCCATGGAGCGGAAGTGCGAGCGATCCGTGCGCGGCGGCCCGACGCCGCGCCAGACCGCCAGGCGACCCTCGTCCCAGACCGGGCGCAGCGCGGCCAGGGCGGGGTGCAGCCCGGTGTCATCCGTCAGGCGCACGACCTGCGCCTCGGGCACGGCCAGCACGGGCCGCGCGCGGTGGTAGCGGTCGTCGGCCCAGGGCACGACGGTGTTGAGGCCGTCGTTGCCGCCGGTGAGCTGCACGACGACCAGCACGCGGCCCTGCGGGTCGGCCGGCGCGAGGCCGGCAGCGCGCGCGAAGGGCAGGGGCAGGGCGGCGACGGCGGGCAGCGCGACGCCGGCGCGCAACAGGTCGCGGCGCGAGAGGCCGCCGGGGAGGGGCGACTTCATGCGAGCTGCGCCTCCGGCAGGGACAGCAGGATCTGCACGCGCGCGGCCAGGTCGTCGCGCACCTCTTCCAGCGCCGCGCGCGCGGACGGCGGCGGCGGGCCGTCCAGCACGGCCGCGGCCAGCGTGTCGGCGTCGAGCGCGCCCGCCGCGGCCTCCACGTCGCCCGGCTGCTCCGCCGCCAACTGCCCGAGCCATGCGCCCAGGTTGACGCGCCCGACCAGCGTGGCCGCGTTGATCCACGCCGCGCCGCCGTCCCAGCCCTTGACGCTGGGTGGCGCGTACAGCGATTGCCCGAGGCCCGCCAGCCGGTCGGCCAGCGCGGCCAGGTCGGGCCGCAGGCCCAGCGTACGCGCCGCGCCGATGGCGAAGGCCACGGGCGAGGCGATCAGCGCGCGTCGCGCGCGCGGCTCGAAGAAGGCCCGGCTGGCCAGCAGCAGGCGCAGCAGCGCGCGCGTGTCGTGGCCGGACGCGCGGTAGCGCGCGGCCAGCACCTCCAGCAGCTCGGGCTCCGGGTCGGGCCGCACGAAGTGCGCGAACAGCCGCCCGGCCACGTGGCGCGCGCAGGCCGGGTGCGCGAGACACGCGCGCACGACGTCGTCGCCGTCCAGCGTGCCCTGCGCGCCCAGCACCTGCTTCTCGCCGTCGTCGTGCTCGCCAGGCACGAAGCGGAACTGTCCGTCGCGCTCGTGCCAGCCGGAAAAGGCGCGCGCCGCCTCGAGCACGTCGCGTTCGCCGTAATTCCCGCGCCCGAGCGTGAACAGCTCCAGCAGCTCGCGCGCGTAGTTCTCGTTGGGGTGCTGGCGGCGGTTGCCGTTGCCGTCCAGCCAGATGATCATGGCCGGGTCGCGCGAGACGGCCTGCAGCAGCGGCTCCAGCGGGCCGGGGCCGAGGCGCCGCAGCAGGTCCACCTGGCGCACCAGAAGCCCGGCGCGGGCCACCTTGGCCACCGACGTCGCGAAGTGCCCGTGCCAGAAGAGCGCCAGCGTGTCGGCGAAGGGGCGCGGCGCGTGCAGCAGGCGCGCCAGCCACAGCGCCTGGCAGGTGGGCAGATCTTCGGCGGAGGCCAGCGGCTGCAGGGCTGCCAGAAGCGCGGCGTACTCGCCGGACGGCGGGTCGTCGGCGGTCAGGTCCGCGGCGGCGGCCAGCGGGCCCAGCCCGGCGATGCGCGCGCGCTCGCTGGCCGTGGCGCCGTGCGCCGTGCGCCGCAGCAGGTGCGCCGCCTCGGCCGCGCCGAAGGGCCCGTCCTCGTCCGGGCGCCATGGAAGCAATGCCTCCTCGGCCGAGCGGTAGCGCGCGCCTGCCAGCAGCAGCGTCACGGCGCGCGGCCCGCCAGCACCACGCGCAGCGCCAGCTCCAGGCTGTCGGCGCGCGGCGTGACCGAGAGGTCCAGGTGCGCCACCTCGCCCAGCAGCGCCAGCAGGTCGTCGATGTGCCGGCTGGCGTCCACGGCCGCCAGCCCGTCCTCGAGGATGGACTGGGCCAACAGCACGTCGCGGTTGTCGTGGGCCAGCCGCAGCGCGCGCGCGCCGTCCAGCTGCAGCGCCAGGTGCGCGCCGTCCACGGGCCGCAGCGCGCCCTGCTCCAGCGCGGTCAGCAGGCGCAGCACCTGCTCGAGCGACGTGCCCACCAGCAGCCAGTCGCCGCGCACGGCCACTGCGGGCGAGGCGTTGGCCTCCGTGCCCGGCCGCTGGCCGTCGCGGCCCGGCAGCAGGCGCGCGGCGCGCACGGTGGCTCCAGCGTGCTCGACGGCGTCCAGCAGGAAGGGCTGGCGGCGTTCCTGCGCGCGCTCGGTGTTGATGAAGCCCATCAGCGTCTGGAAGGCCACGGCCATGGAGGGCCCGAAGGACTCCGGGTCCTTCAGCCGCGCCACGAGGCACGCCGCCGGCAGCTTCACGTCCGGCACGGCGACGCCGGCGAAGGTCTGGCGGTCGACCACCAGCGCCAGCTCCTCTTCCAGGGCCGCGAACACGTCCTCGGCCGGCGAGCCGCCCATGAACAGCAGCGAGAGCGTCTCGTCCGTCTTGGCCAGTTGCGGCTGGCTCTCCTCGGACATGAGCGTCTCGCGCTGGCGCCACCAGTCGGCCAGGTCACGGCGCACGGCCAGGACGGCGACCGTCTCGGAGCTGACGGGCACCGCGAAGCCCGGCGCCCCCGGCGGGAACCAGGCCACCGGGGCGTCCGCGGGCGCGGGCGGCAGTGCCAGGTGCAGCTCCAGTCCGTCGGACTCGGCGTCCAGCCAGCCGCTCACCGGACCGTCGCCGGCGAGCAGCCCGCCGAAGAGCAGGTTGCCCAGCGGGTTGGCGATGCGGCGGCCCAGCGCCCGGCGCGCCTCGCCGGCGGCGGGCTTCCAGTCCTTCGGGCGCAGCACCTCGGGATCGAAGCGGAAGGCCAGCAGGCCCTCGCCGGCGGGAGCGGCCTCGGCCGGCGCGGCGCCGTCCAGCAGCCGGTCCAGCGCCAGGGCCAGCAGGTCGTCGTCGTTGCCGAGCAGCAGCACGTCGCCGTGGCAGGCCACGACCAGCTCGCGGTTGATGCGCGCGAAGGGCACGTCGCGGTAGCGGTTGCGGCGCACGTCGTTGGCGGCATCGCCGTCCAACACGGCCAGTGCGGCGTCGAGCGCACGCTGCCCGGCATCCGCGTCTCGCAGGCGGGCCGCGGCCAGCAGCAGGCGCCGGCCGGCGGCGCCCTCGGGGGCCAGCCGCGAGGCACGCCCCTCGTACACCGCGGCCTGGATCTCGCCGCCCAGCAGGGTCTCCAGCCACTCGGCCGGATCGCTGCCCGTGGCGGCGCGCAGCGCGGCGCGGCCCTGTTCGAGCTCGGCCAGCGCGCCGGCCTGGCGCAGGCGGTCCAGCGCGCGCTGCACCGGCCCGCTGTCGAACAGCGCGCGGCCGGATGGCACACGCAGGCTGGCCAGCCGGCCCTCCGGCAGGGCCGCCGCGAGTTCGCCGGCGCGCGCGGCGCCGGGGAGCAGCACAAGGAGCGCAAGACCCGTGAGGATGCGACGCATACCCGACTCCTTTCCGGCGCGCAGCCGGTCGTGACGGCCCCCTTGTTGGTGCGAAGCCGCCGGCCGTTTCATCCGGCCCCTGGCGCAAGCGTGGCGCCGCCGTTCAGCCGCCCATGAGGCTGTCCAGCGAGACCAGTTGGCGCGTGATCATCTCTCCGGTCTTGTCGTCGCCCATGTCCAGGGCGATCAGATACTGCTCCTGCAGGGCCTCCTTGGCGACGTCGTGGTCCAGTTCCAGCATGGCCATCTCGTAGAGCAGCGCCAGGGCGTCCCAGACCGAGGACAGGTCGCGGATCTCGCGCCCCAGGCGGAGCGCCTCGGCCAAGGTCGCGCGCGCCTCGGGCTTCAGCACGTTCTCGCGCTGGATGCGGCCGATGAGCGCCAGCGCCATGCTCTGGCCCCAGGTGTCGCCCAGCGGCCGGCTGCGCTCGAGCGACTGCTGCAGCGGCGTCAGCGCGTTGAGCAGCTGCTGCGGCGTCTCGGCTTCCGAGGCCAGTTGCGCGCCCTGTCCGAAGAGCTTCTGGCCCTCGCGGAACTGCCGGCGCTGCTCGGGATCCCAGCCGTAGAAGTTGTCCACGTAGACCGCGAAGCGCGTGTCGCCCAGCGCCTGGTCGGCGACGGCCGCCAGCTTGCGGCCCTTGGCCTGCATCTCGGCCAGGCGCCGCTGGCCGTCGGGCGTCTGGTCCGCGCTCTGCTCGAGCAGCGCCATCCAGCCCTCGCAGTGGCTGTCGATGTAGGGCAGGATCTGCCAGCCGTCCTGCTCGAAGGCCTGCGCCAGGCGCAGCGTGTCGCCGGCCTTCCACAGGGCCTCGTACAGCTCCCGGCCCTCCAGGTCTTCGAAGTGCGTCTGCGGCTGGCCGCGCGGATCGTGCGCGTCACGCGGGTCGGGCACGTCGCGCGGGTCCTGCACGTCACGCGGGTCGCTGCCCGTCTGCTGCGCGGCAGCGACGGCGGTCAGGAGCAGCAGGGGCAGCAGGGTGCGGGTCGGCGTCATGGGGCGGGGGCTTCCGGGGGGAGCGGGCCGGTGGCCCGCAGGACGTCATTGAGGCGGCCCGAGCGCAGGCCGTCGGGTTGCACGGTGCAGTGCTGGAAGCCGGCGGCCCGCACGGCGTGCGCGAGCGCCGGGTCGGAGCGCAGGGCCTGCAGCTCGGGCACGCGCGACGGCTCGACCTCCAGGCGCACCTCCTCGCCCAGGTGCCGCGCGCGCACGTCGCGGAAGCCGCGCCGGCGCAGGAAGGCCTCGACGGCCTCGACCGCCGCCAGCCGCTCGCGCGTGACCCGCGTGCCGTAGGGCAGGCGCGAGGCCAGGCACGGCTGCGCGGGCTTGTCCCAGTTGGGCAGGCCGAGCAGGCGCGCCACCGCGCGCACGTCGTCCTTGCGCAGGCCGCACTCGAGCAGGGGCGAGCGCACGCCGGCGTCGTCCGCGGCGCGCAGGCCCGGGCGCCAGTCGCCGACGTCATCGGCGTTGGTGCCGTTGAGGATCCAGCGCAGGCCGCGCTCCGTGGCCACGCGCGCGCAGTCCGCGTACAGGCCGCGCTTGCAGTGGAAGCAGCGGTCGGGGCCGTTGCTGGCGTAGTCCGGGTCGTCCAGCTCGTCGGTCTCGACCAGCAGCAGCGCGGAGCCGGCTGCGGCGGCCACGCGGCGCGCGTCCGCGGCCTCGTCGGCGGCCAGGCTGGGCGAGACGCCCGTGACGCCCAGCGCGCGCGGGCCCAGCGCGCGGGCCGCGACCGCCAGCACCACGCTGCTGTCCACGCCGCCGGAGAAGGCCACCACGGCCGACTCCAACGGCGCGACGGCGGCCAGCAGCGCGTCCAGCAGATCCTGCGGCGGGCGCGCGCTCATGCCGGCGCCCGGCGCTCGGCCGCCGCGGCCGCGGCCGCGGCCAGCACGTCCTTGAGCGGCACGCCGCGCGCGTGCGCCAGGCGTTCGCAGTCGTCGTACTCGGGCGAGACGTTGAGCACCTCGCCGCCCAGCAGCCCGAGCTTGACGCGCACCGCGCCGAAGCGTGTCTCGACGCTCTCGTGCCGGCGCGCCAGCTCCGTCCGGCGCACGTCGTGGCTGCGCACGCCCAGGGTCGTGGTCTCGCGCAGCAGCACGCCCGAGAGCACGCCCTCCAGCTCGGGCCGGGCGACGACCGTCAGCAGCGTGCCGGGGCGGCCCTTCTTCATCTGCAGCGGCATCAGGGCCACGTCCAGCGCGCCGGCCGCGAACAGGCGCGCGGCGACCTCGCCGTACAGGCGCGGGTCCATGTCGTCGATGGCGGCCTCGATGACCACCGCGTCGCCGCGCGGCGCGTCCGCGGCGGCCGGCAGCGGCTGGCCCAGCAGCACGCGCAGCACGTTGGGCCGGCCGGGCAGCTCGGCCGTTCCCATGCCGGTGCCCGTGGCCAGCAGCCGCAGGCGCGGCAGGGCGCGCTCGCCGCCGTCGCACAGCGAGGCCAGGATGGCGGCGCCGGTGGGGGTGACGGTCTCCAGCGCGCCCTCGATGGGCACCAGCGTGAAGCCGCGCAGCAGCCGCGCGGCGGCCGGCACCGGCAGCGGCATGACGCCGTGCTCCGCGCGCGTGCTGCCCGGGCAGACCGGCACGGCGCCGCACGAGAAGCTGGTGGCGTCCAGCAGGTCCAGCGCCAGGGCCGTGGCGACGATGTCCACGATCGAGTCCATGGCGCCGACCTCGTGGAAGTGCACCTCGTCGGGAGCGCAGCCGTGCACCTCGCCCTCGGCCTGCGCCAGGCGGCCGAACACGTCCAGTGCCCGCTCGCGCGCGCGCGCCGGCAGCTCGGCGCGTTGCAGCAGCGCGCGGATGTCGCGCCAGTGCCGCGAGGGCGGCTGCTGCTCGGCCTGCACCACGACCCGCAGGCCGGCCATGCCGCCGCGCCATTCGCGGGTTGCGCTCACGTCCGTGAACGGCAGGCCCGACGCGCGCAGCCGGCGCACGAGCTGGTCGAGGTCCGCACCCGCGTCCAGCAGCGCGGCCACGCTCATGTCGCCGGCGATGCCGCCCACCAGGTCGAGGTGCAGGTGCCGGCTCAAGACCCCGCTTCCGGGTGGTTGATCAGGTGCGCGGCGCATGCGGCGCCGAAGCCGTTGTCGATGTTGACCACCGTCACGCCCGGCGCGCAGGAGTTGAGCATGGCCAGCAGCGCCGCCAGCCCGCCGAAGCTGGCGCCGTAGCCCACCGAGGTGGGCACCGCGATGACCGGCACGCGCACCAGGCCCGCCACGACCGACGGCAGCGCGCCCTCCATGCCGGCCACCACGACCAGCGCACGCATCGCGCGCAGGCGCGGCAGGTGCGCCAGCAGCCGGTGCAGCCCCGCCACGCCCACGTCGGTCACGCGCTCGGTGCGGTTGCCGAACAGCTCCAGCGTGACGGCGGCCTCCTCGGCCACCGGCAGGTCGGAGGTGCCTGCGCACACGACGGCCACGCTGCCGGCGCCGGTGGGCGTCGGCGCTGCGGGCGCCCAGCGCCAGGTGCGCGACAGCGGGCACCACGTGCCGGGCCGCTCGTGGCCCGCGTCCAGGTCGTGGCCGCACGCGGCGTGGACCGCCGGGTCGAGGCGCGTCACCAGCACCGGGTGCGCGCGCGCCTTGAGCCGCCCGACGATGGCCACGATCTGCCCGGCCGTCTTGCCCGCGCCGTAGACCACCTCGGGCAGGCCGGTGCGCAGCGGGCGCTGGTGGTCGAGGCGCGCGAAGCCCAGGTTCTCCTGCGGCAGGTCGCGCAGGCGCTGCAGGCCCTGCTCGGGGCTGACGCGCCCGGCGGCCAGGTCCTGCACGAGCTTGCTGATGGCGTTGTCCATGGTGAGGCCGCCACGACGGCGGGGCGCCAGTGTAGCCACCGCGATCAGCGCGCGCCCGCTGCGGCCAGGTCGTCGCGCAGGCCGGATAGCGACGCGTCCAGCGCCGCCGCCGCCGCCAGCGCGTCGCGCGCCTGGTCCGGGGCGCCCTGGCGCAGGTGCAGGCGGCCCAGCAGCTGCCAGGCGGCCGCATCGCCGGGCCACAGCGCGAGCGAGCGCCGCAGGGCCTCGCTGGCCGCGGGCAGGTTGCCCGCCTGCGCCGCCGCCAGCGCACGCAGGTTCCAGCCCTTTTCCGCGCGCGGGTAGAGCTGCAGCAGCAGCGCCGCGTCCTGCAGCGCGGCCTGCGGGTCGCCGGCGGCCAGTCCGAGCGAGGCGCGGTTCACGCGCGCCTCGGGGTGCGCCTCGTCCAGCGCCAGCGCGTCGCCGTAGGCCGCACGCGCCTCGGCTGGACGGCCCGTGGCCTCCAGCACCAGGCCGCGCAGGTGGTGGAAGTTGGCCGACGACTCCAGCGCCTGCAGACCCGGAGGAGCCGTGGGCAGGCGCGCCTGCGGGCTGCCCGGCGGCGGAAAGGTCTCGAGCAGCGCGGCGGCCTCGGCCGGCCGTCCCAGTTTCCACAGGCCCAGCGCCAGGAGCCCGTCGCTCCAGCGGCGGCCCTCGGGCGTGGCCAGTGCGGCGGACAGCCGGCCGTCGTCGAAAACGCGCAGGCCAGCCCGTGCGTCGTGCTGCAGGCGCGGCGACAGCTCCTGCGGCGGCTCGATGCGCCGGCGCACGTGATGGTCGGCCGTGCGCACGTGCTGCAGGTCGTAGGGCTGGCTGCGGCGCACGTGGCAGTCGACGCAGCCTTCCGGCGTGCGCGTGGGCGTGCCGGCCGCCGACTCCACGTCCAGGCCGGCCGGGCGCACGCAGGGTTGTCGTGCGTGGCAGGACTGGCACGCGGCGTCGAAGGCGGCCGTCCCCTGCGCGGCCACCGACAGGTGCGGCGCGTGGCAGGTCGTGCAGGTCATTCCCGGCGAGCCGCGGAAGCAGGCCGACAGCGCCAGACGATCCATCTGCGAGACGAAGCGGAAGTCCGGCGACGGCCGGTCGGGCACCAGCACCGGGCGCTCGGCGATCAGGTCGCGCGCGCGCGGGCCGTAACCCTGGAGCGGCTGCAGCTCGACGCGCAGCTCGCCGTCGAGGTGGCAGCGCGAGCACACGTCGCGCTGCGTCGCCGCCGGCAGGTCCAGCAGGCGCGGCAGGCCGATGTCGTCGGGCGCCGCGGCCACGCGCTCGCGCATCACGTCCACGTGACGGCGCGTGTCGCCGTGGCAGGCGTCGCAGCCCAGCGGCGGCAGCCGGGCCAGCGCGTCGTCGCCCAGCGAGTGGCTCGGGTAGACGCGGCGGCGCAGCGGGTCGGCGGCGGCTTGCGGCAGTGCGGCGACGCTGGCCGTCGTGTGGCACTCGAGGCACTCGGCCGTGACGGGCTGGCCGAGGACGACGTCGCCGGCGTGCTCGAAGGGCGCCAGCTCCGGCCGGCCGTCGGCAAACTGCTCGACCGGCAGGAACAGCAGCCGCGCCGGCTGCGCCGCGTCCGTGGCGGGCCCGAACAGCTGGCGCCCGACGAAGGACGCGTCCGCGCGCCCGGCGCCGATGCGGCCGACGATCGCGGCCGCGAGCCGCGTGCCGTCCGCGCGTTGCGCCAGCAGACGCGGCGGCCCGTCGGCGAACTCGTAGCGCGTGCCGCTGCGCGGGTTGACCAGCGGCTCGCGCGGCAGCGCCCGCGGCAGCCCGGGGCCGAGGCTGTCGGACATGGCGTGGCCGAGGTATTCGTTCACCACGCGTGCATGGCACTCGGAGCACTCGCGCACCGCGTTCGGCATGGCCTCCGGCGCGGGCGCGCGGGTCGCGCTGACGGGCGCCGCCGGCGGGGCCGCGCGGCCGTCGTCGCCGCAGCCCGGCAGCGCGGCGGACAGGGCCAGCAGCGCGCCGGCCGCCCGCCTCATCGCGCGGCACCCCCGGGCGTTCATCCGAACGCGATGCCCTGGGCCAGCGGCAACCGGTCGGTTCCGTTGAGCGTGCAGGTCTGCCGGCGCATGTAGACCTTCCAGCTGTCGCTGCCGGCCTCGCGTCCGCCGCCGGTTTCCTTCTCGCCGCCGAAGGCGCCGCCAATCTCGGCGCCGCTGGTGCCGATGTTGACGTTGGCGATGCCGCAGTCGCTGCCGGCGTGCGACAGCCAGCGCTCGGACGACCGCAGGCTGCCCGTGAACAGCGCCGACGACAGGCCCTGCGGCACGTCGTTGTTCTGGGCGATGGCCTCGTCGAGCGACGCGACCTCGATCAGGTACAGCAGCGGGCCGAAGGTCTCCTCGCACAGCAGCGGCAGGCTCTGCGGAACGCTGGCGATGCAAGGCTGCATGAAGAAGCCGCCCTTGCCGCCGCGCGGCGCGACCCGGCCGCCGCCGTGCAGGATGCGCCCGCCCTGGCGCTTGACCGCCTCGATCGCGTCCAGCACGTCCTGCACCGCACGCTCGCTGACCAGCGGGCCCATGAGCGTGTCCTTCTTCATGGGGTCGCCCAGGCGCACCTGCGCGTAGGCCGCCAGCAGCCGGCGCGTGAAGCCCTTGGCGATGCCCCTTTGCAGGAAGACGCGGCGCGTGCTGGTGCAGCGCTGGCCGGCCGTGCCCACGGCGCCGAAGAGCACCGCGCGCAGCGCCAGGTCCAGGTCCGCGTCGTCCAGGATGATCAGCGCGTTGTTGCCGCCCAGCTCCAGCAGCGTGCGTCCGAGGCGCTGCCCGGCGACCTCGGCCACGCGCCGGCCCATGCGCACCGATCCGGTGGCCGAGATCAGCGGCAGGCGCTTGTCGGCCAGGATGGCCTCGCCGACCGGGTCGGCCTCGCCGACGCACAGCGTGAAGACGCCCGGGTGGCCGGCCCGGTCCAGGATGGGGGCCACGATGTTCTGCACCGCCACGGCGCACAGCGGCGTGAGCGACGACGGCTTCCACACCATGGTGTCGCCGCAGACGGCCGCGATGAACGCGTTCCAGGCCCACACGGCCACCGGAAAGTTGTAGGCCGTGATGATCCCGATGGGCCCCAGCGGGTGCCACTGCTCGTACATGCGGTGGCCGGGCCGCTCGCTGTGCATGCTCAGGCCGTAGAGCTGGCGCGACAGGCCGACGGCGAAGTCGGCGATGTCGATCATCTCCTGCACCTCGCCCAGGCCCTCGGCGCGGATCTTGCCCATCTCCAGCGTGACCAGCGCGCCCAGCTCGTCCTGGCGCGCGCGCAGGGCCTCGCCGCACAGGCGCACGACCTCGCCGCGGCGCGGGGCGGGCGTGTCGCGCCAGCCGGGGAAGGCGCGCGCGGCGGCTGCGATGCAGGCCTCGACGTCCGCGCGGCCGCCGCGCGCCAGCGTGCCCAGCGGCCGGCCGGTGGCGGGGTCGAGCGAGACCAGCGGCCCGCCCGCGGGGCGCCGGATCCAGCGGCCGGCGTGGACGCCCGACTGGCCGGGGGCGCGGCACGCGGCCGCCTCCTGCAGTCCGAGGGCTCCGAGGATGTCCTGCATGGGCTCGCGACTCCATGACGCGCGGGGGGACGCGCGAGAGGCGCAGGATACGAAACGCTCGACCGACCGGACGACGCGCGCGGCCGGGTGCGCAACTGTCTGCGCGCGGCGCGATTCAAGCGGCGCCGGCGTGGCGCGCGTGGGTTGCACGCACGGTTCCTGTCGCGGCCGACTCGACCGGACGGGGCGCTGCGCGCCGCGTGCGCGTTGCTCGACACCCTTCCGTCATCGCTTCGCCCCGAGGCCTTCATCTTGCGTCCGTAACGTCTCCACTCGTCCTGACGGCGCCGCAAGACCAGCGCCCGTTCGGGGGACGCGAGGGGCACCGGCCCCGCGGAGCCAGAGCACCAAGCTCATCTTCGGCTCGCGGTCGGACTCCTCACGGCCTTCGGCGCCCAGGCAGGACGGACACGACGATTGGGGGGCCTCCGGCGGCCGTTCGGGGTTCGCCGGAGGCTTCCTGACGCGTGCGCCGGCGCCCCCCTTTCGCCGGCGCCCCGGCGCGGGGACACTGGGCGCCCATGAGCCTGCACCACATCCTGGTCGTCGAGGACGACACCGACATCGCCAACCTCGTGCGCCTGAACCTCGAGCGCGCGGGCTACCAGGTCTCGCGCGCGCCCGACGGCCGGCAGGCCATCAAGCGCTTCGACGAGGGCGCCTACGACCTGGTGATCCTGGACCTCATGCTGCCGGGCGTGGACGGCATGGAGGTCTGCCGGCACATCCGCAACTCCGGGCGCTACGTGCCCGTCATCATGCTGACGGCCAAGGGCGACGAGGCCAACAAGGTTGCGGGCCTGGAGATGGGCGCCGACGACTACATGACCAAGCCCTTCTCGGTGGAGGAGCTGCTGGCGCGCGTCAAGGCGCTGGGCCGGCGCATCGAGCTGGTCGGCCAGGCCAACGCCGGCAAGGACGAGGACCAGGTGCTGGCCTTCGGCGAGCTGACGCTGGACCTCGGCAAGCGCCTGGCCCTGCGCGGCGGGCAGGACCTGCACCTGACGCAGAAGGAGTTCGAGATCCTGCGCATCCTGGCGCTCACGCCCGGCCGGCCCTACAGCCGCCGCCACCTGTGCGAGCGCGCCGGCGTCGAGAGCTTCGACGGCACCGACCGCACCATCGACACGCACATCAAGCGCCTGCGCGCCAAGCTCGAGGCGGACAGGAACCGCCCGCAGTTCGTGCTGACGGTCTGGGGCTACGGGTACAAGTTCACCGACAAGCTCGACTGAGCCCGTGGACGAACGACCACGCGCCGACGTGCCGGGTCCGCGCGTCGTGCTGCTGCGGGTCGCGGGCGGCGCGCTGCCGGCGCTGGCGCTCGCGCTCGGCGCGGACCGGGCCCTGACGGCCGCGGGGCTGCCGGCGCCGGCGGCCGCGCTGGCCGCGGCGCTGCTCGGCGCGCTGCTCGTGGCCTGGCTGGTGCACCTGCTGGTCCTGCGCCGTCTGCGCGAGTTGGACGCCGCGCTGCGCCAGGTTGCGGGCGGCGACCTGGCCCAGCCCCTGCCGCGCGACGCCGCCGACGAGATCGGCCGGATCACGGCCGGCATCGAGGCCATGCGCGCCACGCTGCGCAGCAACTACGAGGACCTCAAGAAGAACGACGAGCTGCGCCGCACGCTGGTGGCCAACGTCAGCCACGAGCTGCGCACGCCGCTGACCTCGATGCAGGGCTACCTCGAGACCACCAAGCTGTCCGGGCCGTCCAGCCCCGACTGGCAGCGGAACCTGGACGTGTGCCTGCGCGAGTCGAAGAAGCTGGCCATGCTGGTCAAGGACCTGTTCGAGCTGTCCAAGCTGGACACGCGGCACCTCGAGTTCCACTTCGAGGTCGTCTCGCTGGTCGAGATCGCCGACCAGGTGGGGCTGGCCTTCGAGCAGCGCCTGGCCGACAAGCGCATCAGCTACGAGTCGCGCTTCCCCGACGACCCGCTCGAGGTGTGGGGCGACGGCAACCGCCTGGCGCAGGTGATCCAGAACCTGCTGGCCAACGCGGTGCACTTCACGCCCGAGGGCGGCCGCATCACGCTGGCCTGCGAGCGGTGCGGCGAGCGCGCGCTGCTCGGCGTGAGCGACAACGGCATCGGCGTCGCGCCCAAGGACCAGCCGCACATCTTCGAGAGCTTCTTTCACCTGGAGAAGTCGCGCACGCGCAACCTGGGCGGCACCGGGCTCGGGCTGGCCATCTGCAAGGCCATCGTCGAGGCGCACAAGGGGCGCATCGCCGTGGCCAGCCCGCCGGGGCAGGGCGCGACGTTCACGGTGGAACTCGCGCTGCACTCCGGGGACGCGCTCGACCCGCCCGCAGCCAGCGGTTAGCCTGCGGCCGCCGGGTCGGGCCCCGAACGGCCGCCACGGAACCCACGCCCATGCCCCGTCCCACCCGCATGCCACGGGGCGTGCCGGGACTCCTCGTCGGACTGCTGGCCGGGTGCTCGCCGGACGCGGGCGCTCCGGCCGGCGCAGGTCCGTCGCCGGGCCCGGCGCGCCCGCCGACCGCCGACGGCGCCACGCCGACGTCCGCGGGCGCCGCGGCGCCGGCCGGCGCTTCCGCGGGTGCGTGGTTCACGCAGGCCGGCCCCGAGTGCGGGCTGACGCAGCGCAACGTCTCCGGACCGACGGCGGGCGAGGGCAAGCGCTACCTGCTCGACTGCGTCGGCCCCGGCATGGCCGTGCTGGACGCGGACGGCGACGGCCGGCTGGACGTGTTCATGCCGCAGGGCCGCGACGACGCGCGCACGCTGGAGGAAGGCGGCGACGCGGCCGGCGGCGACTGCGCCGACCGCCTGTACCTGAACTGCGGCGGCCGGCGCTTCGAGGAGGCCGGCGAGCGCGCCGGCGTGGCCGACCGCGGCTACGGCTTCGGCGCGCTGGCCTTCGACGAGGACAACGACGGCGACAGCGACCTGCTGCTGGCCAACTTCGGGCCGAACCGGCTGTACCGCAACGACGGCGGCACCTTTTCCGACGCGACGGCCGCGCATCCGGGCCTGGCCGGAGGCGCGCGCGACTGGTCCACCGGCGCGGCCGCGGGCGACGTGGACGAGGACGGCGACCTGGACGTCTACCTCTGCAACTACGTGCGCCACGACTCCGCCGAGCTGGATGCGCGCGGCCTGTGCCGCTTCATGAGCGAGTGCAAGGTGCCCTGCGGGCCGCTGGGCCTGGATCCGCAGCCGGATCGCTTCTACCTCAACGACGCGGCCGACGGCTTCCGCCTGCGCGAGTCCACCGCCGCCGCGGGCCTGGCCCAGCCGGCCAGCTACGGCTTCCAGCCGCTGTTCCTGGACGTCGAGCCCGATGGCGACCTCGACCTCTACGTCACCAACGACAGCCAGCCCAACTGGCTGTTCGTGAACGACGGCAGCGGCCGCTTCTCCGAGCAGGGCCTGGTGGCCGGCGTGGCCTGCAGCGTCGCGGGCCTGCCCGAGGCCGGCATGGGCGCGGCGGCGGGCGACCTGAACGGCGACGCGCGGCCCGAGATCTGGGTGACCAACTTCTCGTCGCAGGTGAACTCGCTGTACGTCAACCAGACCGGCGCCGACGGCGCGCCGTGGTTCGAGGAGCAGGCGCAGCGCGCGGGCACCGGGGCGCCGACCTTCTTCAAGCTGGGCTGGGGCTGCGCACTGCAGGACTTCGACGACGACGGCTGGACCGACGCCTTCTGCAGCAACGGCCACATCTATCCGCAGGTGGACGACTGTCCGCCGCCCGAGGTCATGCACCTGCAGGAGTGCAACCTGCTCCGCCGCGTGCCCGGCGAGCGGCTGCTGTTCGAGGACCTCGGCGCGCGCGCCGGCGCCGTGGCGTCCGCGCGCCGCCCGCACCGCTCGTCGGTGGTCGCGGACCTGGACGACGACGGCGCCCTGGACCTGCTGGTCACGCGCCTGGACGAGCCTCCGCTGCTGTTGTGGAACGCGACGCCCGCGCGCGGCCACTGGCTGTCGCTGCGCATCGAGCACGCCGGGACGCCCGCGCGCCTGGCGGTCGGCGCGCGCGTGCTCGCCCGCGCGGGCGGGCGCACCTTTTCCGGCGAGGTGCGCGCCGGCAGCAGCTTCCTGTCCACCGAGGACCCGCGCGTGCACCTCGGCCTCGGTCCGCACGGCGTGCTCGATCGCCTGGAGGTCGAGTGGCCCGGCGGCGCGCGGCGCACGTGGACAAACGTCGCGGCGGATCGACAGCTCATCCTGCGACCCGACCTCGAGCAGCCGCAGCCGGCCGGCGGGGCGACCCGATGAGGCGCAGGGCGCTGGCCGGCGTGCTGCTGCTGACGGCCCTGGTCGGCGCGCCGCCGGCGCAGGAGGCGTCGCCGGCGCAGGAGGCCGCGGCCCAGGTGCGCACGCTGCGCAAGGCTGGCCGCCTGGACGACGCGCTGGCGTTGCTGGTCCGCGCGCGTGCGACGGCGCCGCGCGACGAGCTGCTGGCCGGGCTGCAGGGCCTGTGCCTGCTGGACGCCGGCCAGGCCGCGCAGGCCGCGCAGGTGGGCGCGGAGTTCCCGGGCTACGCCGGCGCGGAGCCGCGGCTGCGCACGCTGCTGGGGCGCCTCGCGCAGCGGGCCGGCCGGACGGACGAGGCCTGCGCGCACTTCGAGGCGGCGCTGGCCGCCGACGGCCGGCTGCTCGAGCCGGCGCTCGAGCTGGTCCGCACGCAGATGCTCGCCGGTCGCTTCGGCGCGGCCGCCAGCGCCGCCGCGCGGGTGGAGGCCATCCAGCCCGAGCTGGGCCGCAAGCTGGCCGGCGACGCGCTGATCGCGCACGCCGAGAAGCTCATGGGGCAGGGCGAGGAGATGCTGGGCCTGGCGGCCGACAAGCTGGCCGCGGCCGTCGCGCTGCGACCGGACGAGCGCGAGCTGTGCGAGAAGCTGCTGGACCTGCAGGTGCGGCTGCTGCGCTTCGACGACGCGCGGGCGCTCGCGGCGCGGGCCTTCGCCGCGCCTGGCGCGCGCGCCGAAGCGCGCTACTGGGAGGGCCGCTGCCGCGCCGGGCAGCTGGATCCGGCCGGCGCGCGCAGCGCCTTTGACGAGGCCCTGGCCGCCGACCCGCGGCACGCCGGCGCGGCCCTCGAGCTGGCGCGCCTGGCGCTCGACGCCGGCGATTTCGCCGCCGCGCGCGAGCGGCTGCTGCCGCTGCCGGCCTCGCCGCGTGACGCCGCGCGCCGTGCGCTGATGCTGGCGCAGGCCGAGGCGGGCCTCGGCAACGACGCCGCCGCCGAGGCCGCGCTGCGCGAGGCGCTGCGCCTCGATCCGGACAGCACCAAGGCGCTGTACCTGCTGGGTCGCCTGCTCGTGCGCACCGGCCGCGCCGAGGAGGGCCGCGCGTTGCTGGACCGGTTGGCTCCTGCCGCGCCGGCGCCCGCGGCCGGAGGCGAGCGCTGACTGCCTCGCCTCGGGCGGGCTGCTAGACTCTCCGGCCCCCGGGCGGAGGCGCCATGTCCGACTCGCTGACCACGGCGGCCGGCCTGCTGCTGCTCGTGCACCTCGCGGGCGCGGCGCCGCCGCTGCTGGCGCGCTGGTCCCCGCGCGGCCTGCACTTCTTCGTCTCCGTCTCGGCCGGCGTGTTCCTGGGCGCCATCTTCCTGCACCTGCTGCCCGAGCTGGCCGCCAGCCGTGACGGGCTGCTGCCCTGGATCGCGGCGCTGGCCGGCCTGGTGCTGCTGTTCTTCCTGGAGCGCATCGTGCTCGCGCGGCCGGCGGGCGCCGATCCGCACGCTCTGGTCTGGACCTCCAGCTACATCGGGCTCGCGTTCCATTCCTTCGCCACCGGACTCGGGTTCGCGCCGGTGGCAGCCGACCAGGCGCTGTTGTGGCCCTTCGTCGGGCCCATGGCGGTCCACAAGGGGGCCGAGAGCTTTTCGCTGGCCACCGTGATGCGCCTCGCCGGACTGCCGCGCCGGCGCGCGGCGCTGCTGCTCGCGCTGTACTCGCTGTCCACGCCCGCCGGCCTGCTGCTGGGCGGCTTTCTGGCGGCGGGCGGCGCGGGCTCGTCGGTGGCGGGGGTGCTGAGCGGCCTGGCCTGCGGCACGTTCCTGTACGTGGCCGTGGGCGACCTGCTGCCCGAGGTGTTCCACGGCGACGGCCCGCCGGCGTCCGGCGTGGCCGGCCTGCTGCTGGGGATTGCCGCGGCTGCAGCGGGGGTTGCGGTCCAGCACTAAGCGGCGCGCGGAGGCGTCGTCGCGGTCAGCGAGCGAGCTTCGGCTGGAGGCGCCAGCGCGCCTCCAGCCGAAGCTCGCTCGCTGACCCGCGACGACGCCCGCGCGCACGGGGTCGGAGAGTCGCTTCGAGGCCGCCGGCGGTCGGGACGGTGGGCGGCGTGGAGCATTCCCCGCGCGTTCGCCTCGGCCGCCCGCCGCATCGGGGCCCCAGCCCAGGCGCAGCGGGCGGCCGAAGCTCCCGCGCACGACGAGAACGGGCTGCGCCGTGAGCACGGGCTGAGGAGGCGCCGCTGCGCGGCGCCCCCGGAGCGCGCTCGCCGGGCACGCCGATCACGGGCTGCGCGGGCCGCGGGGACCAACGCCGCGCCTCGGTGCGCACAGGCCGGTCACGCA
>Ga0247727_10009433_pt1 | contig 17696 bp, 17 predicted proteins | sample WisWelCaveWW1625_FD_202498 | JGI IMG/M metagenome (GOLD analysis project Ga0247727, IMG submission 202498) | Biofilm microbial communities from Wishing Well Cave, Virginia, United States - WW16-25 | ecosystem: Environmental > Aquatic > Deep subsurface > Groundwater > Cave microbial mat | place...
GCCGACACGGCGGCGCCCGCAACCGCCGTCTCGGCGCAGGCGATGACCGACGTCCTCGTCGCCGAAGACATCACCAAGGATTTCCGCGAAGGCCGCGAGACGGTGTCGGTGCTGCGCGGCGTGTCGCTGGCGCTCCGACCCGGCGAGATCGTCGCGCTCGAGGGTCCGTCAGGGTCGGGCAAGACGACGCTGCTCTCCATTCTCGGCTGCATTTTGACGCCGACGTCGGGCCGCGTCGTCGTGAATGGTGAACCGGTCGCATCGTCGCGCACCGAAGGCTTGGCCGCCATCCGCAAGCATTCGATCGGCTTCGTCTTCCAGCAGTACAACCTGTTTCCGGCGCTGACCGCGCTGGAGAACGTCGAGTACTCGCTGAACGTGCGCGGCCGGCGCGGTACCGCGGCTCGGCGCGAAGCCGAAGCGGCGCTGCACGCGGTCGAGATGTGGGAGCGACGCGGCTTCCTGCCGCGCGATCTCTCGGGTGGACAGAAGCAGCGAATCGCCGTGGCGCGGGCGCTGGCCGGCGGGCCGCCGATCCTGCTCGCCGACGAACCCACCGCCAACCTCGACTCGCGACTCGGAGCGCAAATCCTGGAATTGTTTCGCGTGCAAGCGAAGCGCGACGGGCGTGCGCTGCTCATCGTGACGCACGATCGACAAGTACGCGACATCGCAGATCGCGTCATTCAGATTCGAGATGGCCGCTTGGCGGCCTGACCGAACGAGCAGAAGGGAAGCACATCATGACAACCGAAGTTCGCAATCACGACGAAGTCACGGAGAACGGTGCACTGGACGTCGCACGTCGAGCCTGGGGTCGCGGCGGGCGCAATCTGATCCTGGCGCTGTTGGGAATCGCATTGGTAGCCCTGCTTGCAGCGCAACTGAGAACGCGCCAGCACGCCGAGCCGGCGATCGCGCCAGCGACGGCAGCAGTCGCGACCCCACAGGTGATCGCCGAAGGCCGCCTCACCACCTATCCGGGCGCCGACGTCGTCGTCGGAACCGATCTCGCGGGCACTCTGGTGCGCGTGTTGGTCGAAGAACGCAGCACCGTCCGGCGCGGTGACCTCATCGCGGAACTGCGCGCCGATGATGTCCGCGCCGAAGTGGGTGAAGCGCAAGCGCGCGCAATCGAAGCGCAAGCGGAAGTCGCACTCGCCGAGGTCGAAGTGCAGCGCGCAATTGCGCTTCTGGCATCCAACGTCGGCACGCAGCAAGCGGTGGATCGCGCCACCCGCGATCATGACGCGGCACTGGCGCGTCATGCCTCGGCTCGAGCCACGGTGCAGCGCGTCGAGGCGGTTCTTGACAAGACGCGCATCCTGTCACCGCTCGACGGCGTCGTCATCGAGCGCATGGTGCAACCCGGCGAATCGGTCGAAGCGGGCGCGCGCTTACTGCGTATCGCCGATCTCGATCGCACGCGGGTCGAAGCCGAAGTGGACGAATACGATGCCGGCCGCATCGCGCTCGGAGCGGCGGTGCAAGTGCAGGCGGAAGGATTCGCGGCCGAATGGCGCGGGCGCGTCGAGGAAATCCCGGACGCCGTGGTCGGTCGCAAACTCAAACCGCAAGATCCGGGACGTCCCACCGACACGCGCGTTCTGCTTGTGAAGGTCGTGCTGGAGGAAGCAACTCCCCTGAAACTCGGACAGCGCGTCGAGGTTGCGATCACGTCGCCACTGCCGGATTGAGGCTGCACCGCGGCATGGGCTACACTCATGCGGTGGAGTCCGACCCCGGCCGAGGTTCATTTGTGAAGTCACAGCCGCGACGTGCACGACATCCGCACGCCATCCTGGGCGCGATCGCAATCGCATTCGCGCTCGTGCTCGCGATCGGCGGTTGCGACCAGGGCACCGAGCCCGACCACGATCACCAGATTCCGCCGGATGGCACCTGCGGCCACGTGGATTCCGCCTCGGGCGTGCAACTCGTGTACATCCACACGGGGGAGACACTGGCGTCGCAACGCGGCTCCACCGTCACCGGCGAACTCCGCGTTACGCTGCAAGAGGTGCTGTTGCACGGGATCGAAGTGACGTTCCTCGACGCGTCGTTCGATCCGATTCGCATCGCGAATGACTGCGAGTTGAATTACCTCACCTGGACGGTGCAGGACGATGCGGTGGCGCGGATCAGCCAAGATCCGGGACTGCGGTGGTTCATCAACATCGAGCCGCGGCGCGCCGGCACCACGACCCTCAAGGTCAAGATCAACCACGACAACCATACGCACTTCGAGTCCGCCGCCATCCCCATCGTCGTCACGCCCTGAACGCGATGCGGCGCGGCGCCGCCGCGTGGCTGGGCGCGGTGTCGCGGGCTCACTCCACCCACTCCACCTCGAGTTTCGGAATGACGTGCGTGAAGTGCAGCGACAGCCTGCACGCTTGGTCCGCGAAGTGGGGCGTTTGCAAGCCGGTGCCGGCGCGTTCGAAGTCGTCGCGATCGAAACGCAGCACGTTCGGCGATGGACCCTGAACTTGCAGCGCGATGTCGCGGCGCAACGTCAGCTTCATCGCCTCGGCGACGCCTTCCACGAACACTTCCAGGAGGCCCGGAGAAGGCTCCCCGGTGAAGTCGAGTTCGCAACGCGCCTCGCCTACCGAGAGCGTCGTCGAACGCGCGCGCGCGTTCAGAAAATTGCGCAGTCGGAGGCTGCCGTCATGGGAGGTGACCTTGAAACGTTCCAGGGTGACACGATTGGGGCGATCGAAGTCGACGCGGACCTGTGCCGTGTCGGCCAACAGGTACACCTCGCGCACGTCGATGCCGGTGAAATCGTAGCGCGCCTTGCCGCGCTCGCAATGCAGCACCACCGACGCCGGCGCCGACGCATTCAGCTCCAAGCGCCACTCTTGCGCGACCACGTGGTGCGCCGGCTCGTCGATCGGCAGGTCCTCTTCGGCGGCGAATTCGTCGTCCGGCAACGGCGGCTCGTCGAACAACGACAGATCGCGGACGCGCAAGAGACCCGCTTGCCCGGTGTTGCTGAACTCGATGTTCGGGGGCAGCGAGGCCTGCGGCCGCAGGTACATCCGAAACAAGGATTGTGGATCGCCGATGTAGAGATCCACGTCGTCGTCGACGCTGTGCAAGTCGAAAGTAAACGATTGCAGTACTTGGTTGGGGATATCGGAGGGCCGCGCCGAACCCGGTGCCAAGGCCGTCACCACGAGGGCGGCAAGCAGGGCGAACAAGCGGCGGAAGCACCTGGCCATACGGCGTCTCCAGGGGACGGGGTGATCCGGGCTGGCGAGGCACCGAAGAGCATTGTAGCGTGCAACCCGTGGGAGGTGCAGCGTGGACTTCGATCGCACGCCGATCAATCGATATCTCGGTTTCCGGCTGGTCGCATGCGCGTCCGGAACCGCAACCGTCGAGATGGAGGTGCGCCCCGAACACGTGCAGGAGGAAGGCGTCTTACACGGCGGCATCCTGAGCGCACTGGCAGACACCGCCGCCGTCTATGCGCTGCTGCCCGATCTGGCGCCCGAACGCATGATGACCAGCATCGAGTTCAAGATGAACTTTTTGCGACCGGCGAAACCTGGAAATGGTGTGCTGCAAGCGACGTCGCGCGTCGTGCGGCGCGGGCGCACCCTCGCGGTCTGTGACGTGGACGTGCTTCAGGCTGCGGTGCAAGTCGCGACCGGCACCTTCACTTATCTGTCCATGGATCGAAAGGCCTGAGGCCGCGATCGCTCGCGCTGGCGGAGCCGCGGTCGAAACAACAATCCCAACGCCATGCCGACCACGAATCCACCGATGTGCGCCCACCACGCGACGCCGGCGGTTTGCGCCGTGCGCGAGCCGAGGTCGACGAGACCGCTGAAAGCTTGGATCACGAACCACAGGCCGAGCACCAACACCGCCGGTAACGTCGCGAGTCGCATGTAGAACCCGAGCGGGATCAACGTGACGACCCGCGCACCCGGGAAGAGCACCAGGTAAGCACCGAGGACGCCGGAAATCGCGCCGCTGGCACCAATCGAGGGCACCGCGGATCCCGGATTGAAGTAACCGTGCGCGAGCGTCGCCGCCCAGCCGCAGACGAGGTAGAACACGACATAGGTCACATGCCCGAGCACGTCCTCGACGTTGTCACCGAAGATCCACAGGTACAGCATGTTGCCGAGCAGGTGCATCCAGCCGCCGTGCAGGAACATGGATACGAGCACCGAGCGCGCGTCGGCCGCGGCATTCCCGGGTGCGAAATACTCGGCCGGCACGAAGGCCGAGCTGCGCAGAAAGCCGTCGAGGCGCTCGCCTAGCGACAACTCATAAAGAAAGAAGATCACGTTCACCGCGATGAACGCGATGGTGACGAGCGGGAACGTGTGACGTTCCTGAGTGTCCTTGAGCGGCATGACCATGTGGCGGCGCTCCTCGTCGGCTCGATGAACCGGCATCATAGACGTCGTGCCGGCGGGGGTCCAGGTCGACGAACCGCATGCCTGGTGGTAGGATGCCGCGCATGCCGAGTCGTGCAGCAGCAATCGCCGCAACCATCGTCCTTCTCGGTGCGTCCGCGCACGCCGCCGATCGCGTCGCCGATCGTGCCTTCGCCATGCGCTCGCCGGCCTACGCGATGCACGGCATGGTGGCCTGTGCGCAGCCGCTGGCCAGTGCCATCGGTGTCGACATCCTGCGTGCCGGCGGCAACGCGGTGGACGCCGCGATCGCGGTGAACGCAGCGCTCGGCCTCATGGAGCCGACCGGTAACGGCGTCGGTGGCGACTTGTTCGCCTTGGTCTGGGACGCGAAGACGCGACAATTGTATGGGTTGAACGCGAGCGGTCGCGCCGGCAGCGCGCTGACGCTCGACGATCTGCGGGCGCGCGGCTTGAAGACATTGCCCGACAACGGCGGCCTGCCGATCACGGTGCCGGGAACCGTGGATGGCTGGTTCACCTTGCACAAGCGTTTCGGCAAGCTGCCGATGGCGCGGGTGCTGGAACCTGCGATCCGCGCCGCGCGCGATGGACATCCAGTGGCACCGCTCATCGCGTTCTATTGGGAACGCGGCGTACGTCGCTTCGCCGACTTCCCGGCGTTCCAAGCGACCTACGCGCCCGACGGTCGCGCACCGCGCGCCGGTGACGTGTTCCGCAATTCGGATCTCGCGGCGACGTACGAGCGCATTGCACGCGGCGGGCGCGATGCCTTCTACCGCGGTGAGATCGCGCAACGCATCGTCGATGCCGCGAAGCAGTACGACGGCACGCTGACAATGGACGACCTGGCGACGCATGCCTCCACCTGGGTTGCGCCCGCGTCGACGAACTACCGCGGCTATGACGTGTGGGAGTTGCCGCCCAACACGCAAGGCATCGCCGCGCTGCAAATGCTGAACATGTTGGAGCCGCATGATCTGGCGGCGATGGGCCACAACAGTGCGGCGGCGCTGCACTTGATGGTCGAGGTCAAGAAGATCGCTTACGAGGATCGCGCGCGTTACTACGTCGACCCCGATTTCACCAAGACGCCGCTCGAGCGGTTGCTTTCGAAGGACTACGGACGCGAGCGCTTTCGTTTGTTCGATGCGAAACGCGCCGCGCGCGCCATCCCGGCTGGTGATGTCGCGCTGCGGACCGGTGACACGACGTACCTCACGGTCGTGGATGCGGATCGCAACGCCGTGTCGCTCATCCAAAGCAACTACATGGGCTTCGGATCCGGCGTCGTGCCGGCGGGACTCGGGTTTTGCCTGCAAAACCGCGGCCGATTGTTCAATCTCGACCCGGCGCACGCCAACGCGTACGCGCCGCGCAAGCGACCGTTTCACACCATCATCCCGGCGTTCGTGACCCGCGATGGCAAGCCGGTATTCAGCTTCGGCGTCATGGGCGGCGACGTGCAGCCGCAAGGCCACGTGCAAGTGCTGGTCAACCTGATCGACTTCGGCATGAACGTGCAAGAAGCGGGCGATGCGCCGCGCTTCCATCACGAAGGCTCGAGCGAACCCACGGGTGAAATGATGCAGGACGGCGGCGTGCTGCACTTGGAGAACGGCGTCGCACCCGAAGTCGTGCGCGATCTCACGCTCAAGGGACATCGCATCACCGCGAGCGTCGGCACCTTCGGCGGCTATCAAGGCATTTGGATCGACCACGAGCGCGGCATCCTGATCGGCGCGACCGAATCGCGCAAGGATGGCTGCGCGCTGGGCTATTGAACGCGGAGATCGACGTGGGCGTCGAGGAATACAACGGCACCTTGGTGCACGTGCGGCGTCCGCACGATGATTTGATGGTGTTCCGCGTGCGACCCGATGCGCCGATTCCGCCCTACGAAGCCGGGCAGTGGATCTCGATCGGTGTCGGCATGTGGGAATCGCGGGTCGCGGGACTTGCACCCGAGTGCATTGCCGACGAAGAGCGCGTCAAGTTGGTGCGCCGGCCGTTGTCGATCTCGTCGAGCATCCTGGCCGATGGCGGCGATGCGCTGCTGCGCCTCGAGGATGAATCCTGGTACGAGCTGTATGCGACCTTCCCGCGCGAAGCGCCGGTGCCGCCGGCGCTGACGGCGCGACTCTTCGCGCTCGAACCTGGTGCGCGCATGTGGATCGCCGAGGCGCCGCGCGGACAGAACACGCTGGCGGCGGTGCTGCCCGACGACAACGTGTTGTTCGCCGCCACCGGCACCGGCGAGGCGCCGCACAATCGCATGATTCTGGAGTTGCTGCGACGCGATCATCGCGGCCGCATCGCGTCGTTCGTGTCGACGCGCCGGCGTGCGGATCAAGCGTACGGTGACGTGCACGAACGTTTGATGCGTTTGTATCCAAACTATCGCTACGTGCCGCTCGCGACGCGTGAGAACGCGCCGCGCCTGCAACAACTCGTGCAAAACGGCGAACTCGAGGAACGCGCCGGTTTCGGACTCGACCCGAGTCGAACGCGCGTTTTCTTGTGTGGGAATCCGGCCATGGTCGGCGCGCCGCGCTTGCAGGACGGTGGTCGCGTGTTCGCACACGTCGGCGGCATGGTCGAACTCCTCGAAGCACGCGGCTTCCACTCCGACCCCGAACACCGCACGCTCAACATCCACTTCGAGCGCTATTGACGACGGAGAGGACTGCATGCAACACGCTCGGGCCGCCTTGATTCTCACTGCAGTTCTGATCCTCAGCGCGCACACGGCCATGGCGGGCAAAGCTTCGCCTGCATCGCGCGAGGATGAGGCTGCGATTCGCGACGTCACACGGCGCTATTGCGATGCGTGGTTGAAGGGTGATGCCGACGCGGTCATGGCCACACTCACCCAGGATGCCGTGCTGTTGCCGAGTGGCCAGGGACCCGTCAGCGGCACGGAAGCAATTCGAGCCTTTTGGTGGCCGCCGAAGACTCCGCCGACCAAGGTCACGGCGATGGATCTGCAAATTGCCGCGATCCATCTCGAGGGGAACCTGGCCGTTGTGCACGGCAAGGGAACGGTATCGTTCTCGTACACGCAAGATGGCGTGGAGAAAAGCGGCGGCGCCACATCCACCTTCCTCAACATCTACACGCAGAGCCCGGACGGCAACTGGCGGATGTCCCACCGCATGTGGAGCAATCTCCCCACGAAATGAGAACCGCGGCGCCGAAGTTCTTCAGTCGTAGTGCTTGATTTGCGGCCAGAGTTCGGCGAGCGGCGTCCGCAGGCCGCGGCAGACCCAGACCGGGCGATGATTCTCGTACGGCATGCAGCGGCCGCATTCGATCGTGGCGGCACGTTCTACCTGTTCGAACAGAGCGCGCAACCGCTCTTCGGTGCTGCTGATCACCACGAGCACTCGACCATCCCAACCACGCGGACCCCACAACCAGTAGTTGTTGTGACTGCTGATCGCGGCTGGAAGTCCGCGCTTGCCACCCAGCAAATCCACCGCGCCGGCGACACCATAGTCGGGAGCGTAGATTCGCGCCGCCGCCATCTCGTCGGGCGCCAAACGCCGACAAACCACTTCGAGTGTGTCGACAATCGCATCCCAGCCGTGCATGTCGGCGTAGAACTGACCCAAGTCTCCCAGCTCCTTGCGCTCCTCGGTCGAGGGCTCTTCGCCGAGCGCGCGCGCGTAGCGGATGTAGGTATCGACCGGCAACAGCGGCATCGCGAGCGGTGCGATGAGCACGCCGGTCGCAAGCAAAACGACGACCATCGTCGGGCGCAGCCAAGCGAATCGCGGGCCACCCAGCAACTTGTCCCACGCGACACCGCCCGCGGCGAAGAGCCAAGTGTACGCAGGTGCCAAATAGCCGGCACGGCTGCTGCCGGAGACCATCAAGAGGACGAACACGGCGATGTAGATCCAACCGAGCAATCGATATTGTCGGCCGGCGGGATGGATGAACAAAAAAACGAGGCCACCCAACCACAGAGGAATCGCGAAGGGCAGCATCATCTCCATTTGACCGACGAGATAATCGAGCGGCGCGACCTCCACCATCTTTTCACCGGTGGCGTTGCGAATGAACTCGAGCGTCGGCTGATCGTGCTGGAACTGCCAGAGGATGTGCGGCAGGAAAAGCATTGCTGAAATGCCGGCAGCGAGCCAAGGCCATGGCGTCACGAGCCAGCGTCGCTGCGAAGACGCGAGCATGCCTCCCAACAATCCCGTTCCCAACCACAGCACGCTGATCTTGTTCAGCAAGCCGAGACCCAACAACAGGCCAAGGCAAACCCAGCGCCGCGGGTTCGCATTCTGGATCAGCCGAATCAACGTGAACGCCGTGAGTGCCCACAGCAAGATGTCGAACGAGTTCATCGAGTAGAAGTGATTCAAGGCAAGGTACTCGGGAGCGATGAGCGCACCGGTCATCGCGAGCGCCATGGCCGAACGTCCGCCACCCATCGCGCGCGCCATCAGACCCACGATCGCAACCGTCGCCGCCCCCGTGACGGCCGGCAAGAAGCGCAGTGCGAACAGCGAGTCACCGAGAGTGTGACGCACGATCCACAGAATGAAGATGGAAAGTGGCGGATGGTCCACATATCCGGCCGACAGGTGTTGGCTGCAAGCGAGGTAGTAGAACTCGTCGCGGAAATAGCCGTATCCCGAGCTGCTTGCCAAGTGCAGCACGAACTTCGCGAGCGCGAAGCATGCGATCACTGCGATGCCGTTACGTGACACGGGGCGACAGTGTAGCAGCATCGTTCAGCGGGCGTGATTCGCTGCATTCGCGCCACCGAGGACGAAGCGCGTGGTGCGCGTACCGTGCGCGGCGACGAGGCGCGCGACGTACGCACCGCGTGCGGCGGCTCGGCCCGACTGTGTGCGGCCGTCCCAGCGCACGACGGTGTTTCCCGCGGCGGCTGGTCCCTCGAACACGCGGCGCACGCGCCGGCCGGCGACATCGAAAATGTCGAGTTGAACGTTGCCCGTCGCCGGAAGCGTGAACTGCAGCGACGTGCGTCCCGGTGCCGGATTGGGCCACGCGGGCGACAGCGCGAAGCGTGGTCGACCCCACGACGCAACAATGGCAGCTGAGGCTACCTCGCTCCCGTTGGCGAGACTTGCAATGACGCGGTACGTGTACAGAACGCCGGCCTCGACGTTGCGGTCTCGATACTCCATCGGTTCGCGGGCGGGAAGGCGTGCGATCTCGCGGTCACCGCGTTCATCCAATCGCCGGATGATGAACTCCACGATCTCGTCTGCGTCGCTCGCGTGCCACTGCAAGTGGATCGCGTCGCCATCCTCTTGTGCGGTGAAATCACTCAGCAGGACCGGAGTCGCCGCCGTGCAAGGTTGCGGGTAAATCGCCAACCCGATGCCATCCGAAGTCAGGAGCCGTTCGCCGAGCAGTTCGAGATCACGCGTCGCCTGCGGCGGGTCGATCACGCCGAGAAGTCGTGGTGCCTGCGGGTTCGAGAGATCGAGCGCATGGATCGCGTGGCCAATCAAGGAAACGTACGCCGTGGCGGACGCCACCGCGATCCGGCCGATCTCGAACGGAAAGGAGTACGAGCTGATGAAGGCCCCGTCCACGTCGTCGAGCGAACGGATCTCGAGTCGCGATCCACGCGCGATGTACAAGAATCGATCGTCGATGCCGACATCGGCGACCGGTCCTCCGTCCTCGCGCACGATGAGCGGCGCATCCGGATGTGCGATGTCGATGACTCGCATGCCGTTCATCGTGCCGACGAACGCTCGCTCACCGTGGAGCGCGACCGAGGTCGCATACTGCAGCGGGATTTCTCCCACGACGCGCGGCGACACCGGATTGGAGATATCGATGACTCGGAAGTCAGAATCGCTCACGACGTACGCATGATCACCCTGAACGGCCACCCGGACGGCACTGCCCGGGACTTCTCCGAGAAGTTGCGGGGCGTCGGCATTCGACACGTCGACGATGTAGAAGCCAAAATTCACGATTGGCCCGTGATCGAACGCCGCGATGTACGCAAGCGTTCCCGCGATCAGGACGTCTGCCGGCCGCCACGCGACGGCGATTCGACCGCGCGGCACCGGGGCCGCCGGTTGTGTGAGATCCACGATCTGCAAGCCGGCCTCCGTCGCGACATAGGCCAGATGGTTCGCAGCGCCGATGACGTAGGAATAATCGAGCGAAACGGTGGCGATCGGCTCGATCGCTCCGTCCAGCGTCAAGTCGAAGACGTGAATTCCGGGCGGCGGGGCGGAGTGGCGGTAGTCGCGGAAGAAGTCGTACGAAACCACGGCGCGATTGCCAAGCATGGCGATACCCAAGTAAAGGTGCCCGGCGAGGTCGAAGCTTCCGATCCGACGTGGCGCCCTCGGGTCGCTGATGTCGGCGACGATGAGCCCTCCATAACCGAGCCAGGCCACCAGGTTTCCACTTCTCCGCACTTGCTCACCGCCATACGGATCGAGAGATCTCAAGGGCGTGGGGTTCGCAGGGTCGCGGACATCGACCAACACAATCCCGTAGTACGAGTTGAAGGCGAGCAGCCCCGCCTCGACGTCGATCGCGTATCCCCAGAAAAACTCGAGATGCGACACCTCGTGCGGCGAATGGATGTTGGTGACGTCGAAGAGATGCAAAAATCCCTCCTCGTCCAGGAGATAAACGATGTGGCCTTCGATGGCCAGCGCGCGCACCGTCCACGGCACGAGCCAGGTAGCAACGAAACGTGCCTCGTCCGGAAGCAGCGTGTAGATCCGCACTCCAGGTTGATTCCATAAAGTGAGGCAGGCGAATCCATCACCCGCGGCCAGGAGGCGAGCCACTCCCGGCAATCGCACCCGTGCGAGCTGGGTTGCATCGAGGGGATCGCTGGCATCGACCGCGACGAGCGACGAGTCCTGCAGCGTGACGAAGGCGAGCGCTCCGTGCACGTCACGGATGTTGGGTTCGACCGGCCATTGCACTTCGACGCGCTCCGGAGCCGATGGATTCGAAACGTCGAACACGCCTTCGGACGTGAAGGCGTAATTGCCGAGGAGTTGAAGCCGGGTCACCGTTGTTTGGGCTGCAATGTGTCCACGCCACGAGGCACGGCTCTCGTAGTCGACACATTGGGCGAACACGTTCTGAGAGTCGGCCATGACGGCCGCCACGGTCAGAATCGAACAACCGCGAAGGATGTTCATGGATCCAAGTCCATCGGGCGAACCTTGGGCAGGCTCGATCCATTCAGTGGATGCGGGGGCGAGTGTACAGGATCCGAACCCGCGGCAGCCGCGGTGCGAGCCGCGCTGCGAATGTCACCGGAATCGCCAACCGTCTCGGATCAGCGACACGGGGTGACTCCAATCGAGGGCGGCGCGGGCCCCACGGCCCTTCGTGAGCGCTCGCAACTGTAATATTTTCAATCGTTTGAGTGATGCGCAGGTTCGGCACGGCGCATGCGCTCCGCCGCAGATCCTCGGGTCCGGAGGAGGGCCGGTGCTGCGAAAAACTCCAACCCTCGTGCGCGCTGGGTTCGTCGTGTGTGCACTTGGTTTCTGCGCTCGCCCGGTTCGCGCCAGCGGCGCTTCGATCATGGGTACGCGCTCGCTCGCGGTACCGGACCTCGGCGAGTTGGCGTCGAGGCGCCACCTCGTATACGCGCTCGTGGGCGGTACCGCCGCGTGGCTCGTGTACCAAAACGAAGACCACAACACCGGCGTGCTGGTGGGAAGGCTAGACCGGACCGTGTTCGAACCCGGCATCGACTTCGGCAATGCCTATGGACATGGAGCATTCCTGGCGGTGGGAACGGCGGGACTGTGGACGTTGGGACACTTCACCGGCAGCCCCAACGCCGTCGGCGCGGCGCACGATCTCGCCAAAGGGCTCGTGCTCGACGGCGCACTCGTGTATGCGCTCAAAGTCGGAATCGATCGCACCCGTCCCAATGGACACGGGTACTCGTTTCCATCCGGCCACGCCTCCAGTGCATTCACCGTGGCGCCGATCTTGACGAGTCGCTTCGGGTGGAAGGTCGGCGTGCCGGCGTACGGCGTGGCTGCGTTTACCGCTCTGGGTCGCATCGAGGATCGCAAACACTTCCCGTCCGATGTCATCGCCGGCGCGACGCTCGGCATCATCGTCGGGGAGTCGATCGCACACCACGGTGCCAAGCTCCACATGCCGGGTCACATCACCATGGGTCGCAAGGGCCTGGGTCTACGCTTCAAGTTCTGATCGCTCAAAACCAGTAACGTGCTCCAAGCGAAGCATTGAGTTCGAAGTCGGTTTCCTCGACGAGATCGAGGATCGGCACGATCTCGAGGAAGATGTCGATCGGATCGCTCGGGAAGAGGTAGTCGAGTCCAACCGGGAAGCGCACGCCGAACTCGACGTCCTCGTTACCCGTGTCGTTGAAGCGCAACCGTCCGCCGATGCCGTAGTAGATCGGCAATTGACCGCGACTCACCTCGATGACGCCGAAACGGTGCCGCAAGTAATCGGCGTGCAGATGCAGCGCGTCGTCGTGGGAGAACGACCAGGCGACCGCGAAGTCGAACGCCGTGGTGCGCGATTGCCAGGCCTTGCCGCTGATCCCCGTGGGTTCGCCGACGATGAATCCCAGACCGAAGTCGCGCGATTGCGCCGCCGCCTCACCGGCTGCGAGCACCACCAGGAGCAGGATGGCGTATCGCATCGCTCGCGCGCCCATCAAAAGTAGTACCGCGCGCCGATGGACGCGTTGATGGAGAAGTCGGTGTCGGGCGAGAGATCGATGATCGGCACAACCTCAATGAAGGCGTCGAAGGGGTCGTCCTCGAACAAGTAGTTCAAGCCGATGGGCAAGCGCACGCCGATCAACTCGTCGGCGTCGAAGAACTTGATGCGCAAGCCGGCGCCGTAGTACAGCGGCAGCGAGCCGCGCTCGACGTCGAACAGGTCATGCTTGTGATAGACGAAGTCGCCGTGCAAGTGCAGTGCGGATTCATCCTGGAATGAAACGGCGACGGCGAATTGAAACGCGGTGTTCTTGGGTCCCCAGAGCTTGGCGCTGGCGCCGGTCGGTTCGCCGATGATGAGTCCGACTCCGAATTTGCGATCCACTGCAAACGCATTGCCCGCGAGACAAACGACACACGCAAGCGCAATCCAAAGCGATTTCTTCACAGGAGTCTCCCGAGGCTGAAGGTCCGAAGTGCGGGGGCACTTACAGCCGAACATATCACGCCTGCTTGCGCCGTTCCAAGATGGCGACGAACGACCGGGTCGCGAAGTCCTCGGGCGCGAGGCCGGTGGCGCGCGCTTCATCCTCCGTGATGGCGCCGCACGCGAGGCCGCGCAAGAAGAAATTGAGCAACCCTTGTCCGGTCGCGGCGTCGTCGAAGACGTCACCGAGGAGCGTTGCGCGCGCGGCCTTGTCCACGAAAGCACGCAGGCGATCGGTGGTCGAACCCAACGCTTCGAGAAAGAACGAGTACGCCGCCGCGTAGCGCACCGGCAATTGCGCCGGGTGCAGGTCCCAACCTTGATAGAAACCGCCTTGCAACGAGTGCCGCGTGTTGGCGTACGCAATCCGCCAAGCGCGATGTACCGCCGCATCGTTGTCGCGCTTCTGATCCGGCGACAAGGTTTGCCCGGCGGCCGCGCGGTATGGCACCACCGGCATGATATTGGTGGCGCCATCGGACAGCTGCATGCCGGTGCCGGCCAAGGTCACCGACATGACGTGTTTCGCGAAGTCGCAGGCGGGATGCTCCATGCCTTGATACGTCGCGACCACGTTGACGCCGGCGGTGTAGTCGTAGGTGCCGAAGTGCGCGCCGCGACAACGGCCGCGACCGGCATCGACGAAACTGCGCAACGGGCTGCGGCCGCCGGCGTCGAGTACCGCTTGCGGCGTTTCGACCATGAGTTCGTAGCGCAGCGATCCGGGCGCGAGTCCGGTGCGCGCCTCGAGCAATTCCAACAGCGCGCACAGCGCTTCGACCTCGGCCACGTGCGTGACCTTGGGAATGGTGACGACGAAGTGCGGCGGCAGCTTCCCTGCGAGAGTCGTCACGAAAAGGTCGAGCGTCCGCTTCGAACGCGCATAGCAAGGATCCGTGAACGGCTTGATGCGAATACCGACAAAGGGCGGCAAGCCGCCGTCGCGCAAGCCGCGCGCGACCTCGGTTGCGGCGGCGACCGCGTGGCCGTCCTCCTCCGCGTCGGGACGGGTGCCGTAGCCGTCCTCGAAGTCGATGCGGAAGTCCTCGACCGGCTCGCGTTGCAGTTTTTCGGCGACGCGCGCGTAGACCTTCTCCCACAGCGCGGTGTCGCCGTCGGTACCGGTCATGCCGCGAGCGAGGGCCGCGGGTGTCGGCGCGTGCTCTTGCAGCGTGCGCAGTGCGACGTCACCCATCTTGCGCGCGGTGCCGGCGGCGAAGAGATGCGCGCCGCCGTACACCGTGTGCACCGGTTGGCGCGCGCCGCTGTCGCCGGGATGCGCTGCGGCGAAAGCGCGATTCGCCGTGTGGAGTTTGTTGTCGATACCGGTGGTCGCGGCCGCGTCGAGCGACGTCTGCATGCTTGTCTCCTCAGCTGCCGCGGTAGGTCGTGTAGCCGTGCGCGCTCAGAAGTAGCGGCACGTGGTAGTGCTGCGACGGGTCCACGATTTCGAAGACAACCGTGACGAATGGATAGAAGCTCGCACCGGCGAAGTATGCGCGAGTGTCGAACGTCAGGCGATAGGTCCCAGCCTCGACATGGCTACCCGGCGCCAACAAGTCCTCGCAGCGGCCGTCTTCGTCCGTCGCCCCACCCGCGGTTTCTCGCCACGTGTCGCCGCCCGACAGCCGCTCGAGTCGCACGCCGATCCCCGCCGCGGGTCGCCCCCGATGCGTATCCAGGACGTGTGTCGTGATCGGGCTGCGTGTCACGGTCCCTCCTCGCCGACAGCCAACCGCAAGCGCTTCGAGCCGTCAAGTGCACATTGCGCTTCCGTCGTCAGGGGACGACGACGAAGCCCTCGCGAGCCGCGGCTGCAGCGAGGTTGCGATCCAGGCAGACTCAGCCTGTCAAGCTTCCTCATATGGGGCGGTCAGGAGCTTCTCGAGTCTCAGGCGCGTGATTTTGGTTTGTTCGGCGGCGGCGGTGCGAAGTTCCTCGGCGGGGCCGTGATGCAAGCGACGGCGTAGCTCGTTCAGCATCTCGTCCGCGGAACGGCCCGTGGCGCAGATCAAAAACACGTGGCCGAAACGCGCCTCGTATTCGACATTCAATCGTGCGAGTTCGGGTTGCACGTCGGAGCCTGCGTCCGTGACACCCGTTTGTTCGGCACGCGACCACGCGGAGGTTGCGACACCGCCGATGCGCGGGTGCGCGGCGAAGGCTTCGAGCCAGTCCTTGGAGGCGAGCCCGCTCCAAAGGTGCTCCGCTGCGGCAAAGAGATCGGCTTCGGTCGCGAACGGGCGCGCGGATGTCATCCTTTCGGCCCACCGGCGCGCACCGCAGCACCGCATGAACTCGGCCGCGGCCACGGCCGGCACGAGCGCGTTCAGTGCTGCGAGGTTTGTCATCACACGATCTCCCGCGAAATTCAGCGGATGAGGAGGACCTTCGCCGTCGCCGAGCCGGTCGGCCCGACGAGTCGTACCATGTACATCCCGTTGGTCGCACGCCGTCCATGCACATCATTTCCATCCCACGTCAGAGCGCCGCGCGCATTGCCGGCTGGGATCGGCAGGCCGATCACCCGCCGCCCGTCGATGGCGTACAACGTGATTTCGCTGGGTCCGCTGGCGTTGCCCTCCCAACCGAAGCGAACCGACTCCGAATGCAACGTCGCCCAGAGGCGCGGGTGCGTCGCCTTCGCCGGGGCACCCAAGTCACCGAGCCGCCGCAGAACGTTGCGCGTGATGGTGGCGACGACCGGGTCGGCAGCGAGCCCATGCGCCCAATCCGTCGTCGCCGCGTTGAAGACCGTCCCACCGGCGGTAAAAATCCCCATCGTCGCGTGCCCCCAACTTGCAGGCGACACACCCAGGATTCGAAACGAGAGCGGCGTCGTATCCGTCCCGGTCGGAACCGGAAGGCCATCGATCCAAGTGAACAGTGCTCCATCGGCTTCGAATCCGACGATCGTCGACGGCTGGCCGAATTCTTGTCCGTCGGCGAGACCGGTTCCTGCGAACACCCAGTGACCGGTGTCATAGGCCGTATAGCCGCCGTATCCCTGCGAAGCCGGCAGCCATCCGGCGGCGTTCACGTACCCGCCATTGCGCCAGCTCACTCCGATCGTCGAATTCTCGGGCCGGCGCACCGGATCGGCGTACCAGAGGACGGTCGTACGAGCCGGGTCGATGCCGGCGAGCGGATCGAGATTCTTGTCCTTGTAGCAGATGATGCGATCGAGCTGTGGTGAGATCCGGATCTGCCACCAACAGGTATTGCCGCTGAAAATTCCGACGTTGCCGCCGCGCGCCACGAACCTTTCCACCTGCTGCCGCTGCTCCCACGACCAGTACTCGTCGTGACCGACGGCGAGGAAGAGCGAGTAGGCACCGAGGAGCGTCGAATCGGCGTGCGTATCCAGATCGGTGCAGAACTCGACCGGAATGCCCTCGGATGCGAGCCAGTGCACGAAGAAACGCTCGTAGTCGGGATAATCGCCGAGGCCGGCATTCAGTTTGTGCGGCCGCCGCAAGGACACGACATGCGCGCGCGAGGAGTCGGAGTTGTGATTGTACAAGCTCCTCCCACCCCAGGCGTTGTAGGCTTGCCAGGTCGCGATCGAATTCTGGAAGAGAATCCGCGCCGTCGATCCGGGAACACGTTCGCGCAACGTGAAAATGGCATGCCCGGCGGTACGCCCGCCGACACTCAACTCGCAGATGTAGACACCGCTCGGCCAGGTCGGCGGGATTCGCAAGCCGTAGGATGCGGACCAGCTGCAGCCGTTCTCCGGCGCATTCCGTGGCACGATTTGGCTGCGTCCCGGGAGATTCTCCACGGTGAGCACGATGACGGGAATTGCGGCGTCGCGTTGAATCCGAAGATCGAAGGCGGACGCGTCGGTCGATACGAAAACCCAAACCGAATCGCCCTGCACGACGGAAGTGGGGAAGGCGTAGGCGTCGAGGCGCACATCGGCGCGTGCCACCGGCGCGAGCACGGTGAGCATGAGCACCGTATACCACCCGGCGACACGGAAGCATTGCATCGAGTGGATCAGGCGATCTCCCCGAAGAGACGCAGTCGACTCACACCGCCATCGGGATAAATACTGAGGCGCACGTGATCCACGACACGACCGCGCACGTCTGGCGCGACTTCGAACACATGTAC
>Ga0247727_10009434_pt1 | contig 17693 bp, 16 predicted proteins | sample WisWelCaveWW1625_FD_202498 | JGI IMG/M metagenome (GOLD analysis project Ga0247727, IMG submission 202498) | Biofilm microbial communities from Wishing Well Cave, Virginia, United States - WW16-25 | ecosystem: Environmental > Aquatic > Deep subsurface > Groundwater > Cave microbial mat | place...
CGCGTCACTGCCAACCTTGCCAACCACTGGGCGGGTAAGGGATGGGATATCGCCGTGGTCACATTAGCGCCGCGAAGGAATGATTTTTACGAATTGCACCCGGCGGTCAAGCGCATTGCGTTGGAATTGGTCGGTAACAGTGCTAATAGACTGGTTGGGCTGGCGCAGAATCTGCGCCGGGTGTTTGCTCTGCGGCGTGTATTACGTGAGCTTCAACCTGATGTTGCTCTCGGGATGATGACCGGAGCGAACGTGCTACTTTCCATAGCGGCGTGGGGGCTACCCGAAGTAGCTGCTATCGGATCGGAGCGGATTCATCCGCCGCTGTGGCCTTTGAGTACTGTGTGGGAAGCGCTGCGCCGCTACAGCTACAGCCGTTTGGTCGCGGTGACGGCGGTGTCGCACGAGAGCGCCGACTGGCTCAAGGCACATACTAGAGTTCGGCGGGCACCGGTGATTCCTAACGCCGTCCTTTTGCCCTTGTCCTTGCAGACGCCTAGAGTTACTCCGGATTTACTCTGTCAACGCAAACGACGGCTGTTGCTAGCGGTAGGGCGGCTAGACGTGCAAAAGGGCTTTGACAGATTAGTGGATGCGTTTACTAAACCTGCTGAAAAGTATTCTGACTGGGATCTTGTGATCTTAGGTGAAGGTCCTCAGCGCCACGAACTGCAAAGGCAAGTGCTGGCGGGAGGTTTAGAGAAACGTATTTTTCTCCCCGGTAGTGTGGGTAACGTCGGTGAATGGTACGAACGTGCCGATCTTTATGTGCTGAGCTCCCGTTTTGAAGGATTTCCGAACAGCTTGCTCGAAGCCATGGCTCACGGTCTCCCAGCGATTAGCTTTGATTGCGACACTGGCCCACGCGACATCATCCGCCACGAGGTGGATGGCCTGCTGGTGCCGCCGGGGGATGTGGTCGGTATGACCGCCGCGTTGGATCGGTTGATGGGCGATGTTGCTCTGCGCCAGCAGTTTGCCGAGCGAGCGACGGAGGTTCGGGAGCGGTTTTCCATGGAACGCATTGCCGGTATGTGGGAAGCATTGTTTAAGGAGATTATAAATGCCGGATCATGCAACAGAAGTTTCTCGTGGCGAACGTTTTGAATTCGGCGCCAACTGGGCGCGATTTCTCACTGGGCTTAATGACGAGCGCATCGCACAGGCGGAGAAGTCGCTTAAAGATATGCTCGGCGTATCGGATCTCGCTGGCAAGCATTTTTGGATGCCGGTAGTGGCTCGGGTCTGTTCAGTCTGGTGGCGCGCCGGCTTGGCACGCGCGTCCACTCCTTCGATTACGACCCACAATCGGTCGCGTGCACGCAGGAACTGAAGCAGCGCTATTTCCCAGATGACTCCGGATGGACGATAGAGCAAGGCTCTGTGCTGGATCGGGACTATCTCGCCCAGCTGTAGCGGTTTGACGTGGTGTACAGCTGGGGCGTGCTCCATCACACGGGTGCCATGTGGCAGGCGATGGGGAATGTAGCACCTTTGGTGGTTGAGAAAGGGAGACTGTTCATCGCCATCTACAACGACCAGGGCAGGTCGAGTAAATTGTGGAAGAAAATCAAGCAGGCCTATTGTGCTGCACCTGAACCACTGCGCATGGCAGTGCTTCTTTTGGCCTTCGCGCGGCTGTGGGGGCCAACGACAGTGCGAGACTTGCTTAAAGGGCAACCAGCGGCGACATGGCACAATTATGGCAGGCTAGGCGGTCGCGGCATGTCGCCCTGGCGAGACGTAGTCGATTGGGTCGGCGGCTATCCGTTTGAAGTGGCGAAGCCTGAGGAGATTTTTGATTTCTATCGGGATAGAGGATTTTGCTTGGATCAACTGCGAACCTGCGCTGGTGGGTTGGGGTGTAACCAGTTTGTTTTCCAGAAGAAATAACTCGCCCCGTCAACTACCATTCCCCGTTCTACTCCCCGTTCTACTCTGCCTTGAAGTGATGTGGAAATCTTCCAAAAGGTGGGCTAATCAGGGATAATCGCTGCGATGTTAATTATTTCATTTGGGTACATGCTGTCCCTGGCTGCCTTGTTGTCCGTAGAACGGATCAGGATATCTAAAGGTGGCCCGGATTTACTTTCGATATTTCTTGCTATTTTTGCCTTACAAATTATGATTCCGCCGACCATCATTACAGCGATGATCGCGTTACTTGAGTCAAGCGTGTCTACCGATGTTTATTTATTTGACAGGGTTATCGTCGATATTGGCGTCATTGAGGCCGCACTAGTCCTGGTCATGTCGGACTTATTTGTAATGGTCCTTTATACAGTCTGGTGGATTGTGCTTAAGGGACGCTCCAGGCTTGATTTAAATCAAAACCATGCGAGGGGAATTTTGATTAAGGTTTCTCCTTGGCGATGGTGTTTTATCATGTCCACGGGTTTGGCAGGTATGTGGGTCCTTCTGGAATCTCTTGGTGGCGGGTTTACTGGCTACAAAGCACTCGTTCTTTTTCGATCTTATGATGGCATTATTGACAGAACGTTTGTCAGGGCCTCCTGGTTTTCTCTAACGCAGACATTTTCGATCCTCTCTGTTGTTGGGTTCTTTCTATTCCAGGGTAGAAGGCGTTATTTCGGTGTATCGTTTTCCATATTTTGTGTCATCGTGTTTGGACTAATGTGCGTATCAAGGCGAGCGTTTGCTATTCAAGTGATGCTCATATATTTCACTTTCGTCTTGATTAATGGGAAATTTTATTTCTATAAATTTTTTCCAGTTTTCTTGATTTTCGTGCCAGTCATCATGTTTGGTAAAGGAACTTTATTTTATTTCTCCCAGATTCCAGAGTTCAGACTTGATAGTTTTGATGGCATTAATACCGCTTCAAGCGGTTTGTCGGGTTTTTTACGCGTTACGGCAGATTTAGGTATTTCGATTATTGAATCCTGGGCTACACTACTGTACTTGGATATTCCGTTCCGTTTCGGCGTTGATCATTTACTCTCATTAGCAAGGCGCGTACCAGATGGGTTTTTGGGGATAGACATTGGTTTTCCAGAGCGCATTGTCCGGATTAGCACGGCATCCTTTGTGGATTCTAACGCATTAGATATACCCCCTGGCTTAATTGGACAGATGTGGCTTGATTTTGGCGTTATTGGCCCACTTTTATGGGGGGTGGTGTTTGCCGTGCAGATCGCCTTGTTGCAAAGGATCTACGACCGGATTTCAAAAACTCGTGAAGTAACTGCATTGTTTTCAATCGCTTTATTTGTGATTGCACTACCGATAAATACGGGATCGTTTGATTTTACATTTTCTTTGGATATGATTATTTTATTTATTTTAATTTATCTTATGTGTAATAAAAAACGCATACACCTTGGACGCGAAAAGTTATCGCGTAGTCTTCCGGGTACCAGATATGATACGGCAAATGCTTGATTCTCGACGTAGCGTCTTCTTTATTATCCCAACCCTAAATGGCGGCGGGTCGGAACGGGTGATTGTCACCCTATTGCGGCATTTGGACCGTTCTAATTTCCGCCTGACGCTTGCTGTGGTGGATACACGCGAAGCGGTCTATCGTGACGACGTACCGGAAGACGTGGAATTCATCGACCTTGGGTGTGTACGTGTACGCTACGCCTTACCCAGGATTGCCCGCCTCATTTGGCAACGGCGCCCGGATGTGGTGTTCTCTACGCTCGGACATCTCAATCTGGCGCTGGCAATCATTCGCCCCCTACTGCCGGATGGGGTGCGTTATCTGGCGCGTGAGTCCAGCATCGTTTCTGAAATTATTCGTAACAGCTGCGCACTTTCAATCTGGGGGTGGGCCTATCGCCACTTCTATCGCCGGTTTGATGCCGTTGTATGTCAGTCTCGCTACATGCGCGATGATCTCGTAGTCAATTTTGCATTGCCAGCGGAGAGGATGGTCGTCATCAACAATCCAGTGGATGTAGAGCGAATCCTCCGGCTGGCCGTAGTGCCCTTGGTGACAGGGTTCGAACAGAAAAATGGGAGCGATGGCAATGCACTCATTCATCTCGTATCCGCCGGGCGTCTGGTCCAGAACAAAGGTTTCGATCTCCTTATTGAGGCTTTGGCTCTTTGTGGTGATTCTCAGCTTCGGCTCACGATCCTGGGGGAAGGGCCATTGCATGGGAATCTGGTGCGGTTAGCACAATACAGAGGCGTGGCGCAGCAGGTGCGATTTGTCGGCTTCCAGAAAAATCCTTATCCATTTTTTGCGCAGGCCGATGCCTTTGTGCTGAGCTCCCGCTATGAAGGGTTCCCCAACGTCGTGCTGGAGGCGCTGGCTTGCCGCACCTCGGTGATCGCTACGCCAGCGCCAGGGGGCGTTAAGGAGATTCTGGAGCATGTTGATGGCTGTATGGTGGCCGACAGCGTAACCGCCGAAGGGCTGGCCAAGGCGATCAAGGGCATGGCTTTTGGAAAGCCGCTTTCTGCAGATGTGGTGGTACCCTATGAAGTAAAAAAAATCGTGGGACGTTACGAATACGAGTTCACATGAAACTGGTTATTGTTATCACCGGCCTGAACACCGGCGGCGCAGAAATTATGCTTCTTAAAGTGTTGGAGCGTCTTGATTCCAGGTTCTCCCTCCACGTTATTTCACTTACCGATATTGGAGCGGTCGGCCTGCGTATACAGGCACTGGGTATCCCGGTGGAGGCCGTGGGTATGCAGCAAGGGTGGGTGCCGAGTCCCATGGCATGTGCCCGGTTGGTGCGGTTAATTAAGAGACGCAAGCCGGATGTCGTACATACCTGGATGTACCACGCCGATCTATTAGGGGGTCTGGCGGCCAGAATAGCGGGCGTCCCAGCCGCAGGCTGGGCAATTCGTAGTGGCACTCTATCGCCGATGACCAGCCCGTGGTCGACCATTGCTGTTGTGCGTGCCTGCGCACTCGTATCGCGGTGGATACCCAATCGGATTCTTTGCTGTTCAGAAGTGGCGCGTCAGGTTCATGTGGATTTAGGTTATGCGGCAGACAAGATGGTCGTGGTGCCGAATGGTTTTGATCTCTCACAATTTAAGCCCGATGCGGCTGCCCGTGCTGATGTTCGTTCTGAATTTGGCGTGTCACCGGATACGAAGGTCGTTGGGTTGATTGGCCGTTTTGACCCGCAAAAGAACCACTTGGGTTTTGTAGAAGCCGCCGGGTTGCTGCACCAGAAAATGCCAGACGTCCACTTTCTGATGGCTGGCAAGGAGATCGAGGAAAACAATGTCGCGTTGATGAAAGCGATGCGCAAGGCTGGGATAGGTGGGGCCACCCATCTATTGGGTCTGCGTAGCGATATTCCGCGCCTGATGGCGGCATTGGACGTATTGGCTTCCTCCTCTTCCTACGGCGAGGCATTTCCGAATGTGCTGGGCGAGGCCATGGCCTGCGGGGTGCCCTGCGCGGTAACCGATGTGGGGGATTCGGCTTACATCGTTGATGATACGGGGCGGGTGGTGCAGCCAGGAGATATGCCCGGGTTGGCCAAGGAGATGGAGGCGTTATTGACCTTGTCATCTGCCGAACGGGCCTCCCTGGGCCAGCGTGCCCTGGCGCGGGTGGCGGAGCATTTTGAAATAGGTCATGTGGTGAAGAAATATGAGGCATTTTACGATGAGCTATTCGAGATCGGGCGGAAGGGGCAACGCGCATGTGCGGTCTAACTGGTTTTTTTCAAACGAACGGGTTTGACTCCGCCCAATCTCGTGCCTTGGCGGTGCGTATGGGCGAGCAAATCGCCCACCGTGGACCGGACGGTGATGGCGTGTGGGTGGATGCGAATGCGTGCATTGCACTGTCACACCGCCGACTTTCTATCCTTGATCTTTCCACTGCAGGCAGTCAGCCGATGGTATCGGTCTCCGGCCGTTATGTGATTGTCTTTAATGGAGAGATTTATAACCATTTGGATTTGAGGCAGGAGCTGGGAGATTTCAAGTGGCGCGGGCATTCGGACACGGAAACGCTTTTGGCAGGGTTTGAGGCGTGGGGCATCGAAGCGACGCTCAAGAAGGCGGTGGGGATGTTTGCCGTTGCCCTGTGGGATCGGGAGGAGCGGACACTGACCCTGGCGCGCGATCGTATCGGCGAGAAACCCCTTTACTACGGTTGGCAAGGCGACACATTTCTTTTTGGCTCTGAACTGAAGGTGCTAAAACCGCATCCGGCCTTTCGGGGCGAGATCAATCGCGATGCGCTCACGCTTCTGCTTCGCCACAACTACATCCCGGCACCCTATTCCATTTACAAGGACATCCATAAACTTCCGCCGGGGACCTGGCTGACAATTCCGTTAGGAAGGAGGTTATCTGTTGCCCAAGAAGCAAGGCCGCAAACCTACTGGTCTTTATGGGATGCGGTCCGCGCCGGGGAGGAGACCCCATTTACAGGCGGCGACACGGAAGCGGTTGATGCCCTGGAAGCCCTGTTGCTGGAGTCGACTCGTCGGCAGATGGTCGCCGATGTGCCACTTGGAGCGTTTCTTTCAGGCGGGATTGATTCATCGACCGTGGTTGCCCTAATGCAGGCGCAGTCGAGTCGCCCAGTTAAGACATTCACGATTGGTTTTAATGAGGTGGGCTACAACGAGGCGGAACAGGCCAAAGCGGTGGCAAGGCATCTTAAGACAGAGCACACGGAACTCTATATCTCACCCCAGGAGGCGATGGCGGTTATCCCAAAACTACCCACCCTCTACGATGAACCCTTCTCTGACTCTTCCCAGATTCCAACCTTCCTTGTTTCTCAAATGGCCCGACGGCATGTCACAGTCAGTCTCTCCGGAGACGCGGGAGATGAACTCTTCGGTGGATATGACCGTTATTTTCTGGGGCGTACCATCTGGAATAAAATCAGCAGGATTCCCAGGCCGCTTTGGGGTGTTGTTGCCAGGATGATTACTGCTATCCCGCCACAGAAACTCGATTGGGTTGTTAAAGTCTTTTCATCTGTGATGCCGGATGATCTAATGGCCGAACGGGCAGGGGATAAGCTGCATAAACTGGCAGAGATCATGGATAAAGAATCACCGGATGCATTTTATAAAGAGTTTGTTTCTCATTGGAAGTCCCCTTCGTCCGTGGTTCTGAACTCCCATGAACCGCCCACAGTGATTACAGACGAATCACGACGCGTGGATTTGGATGATTTTACCTTGAAAATGATGTATCTGGATACCATGACCTACCTGCCGGATGACATTTTGGTTAAGGTGGATCGGGCTGCGATGGGCGCGAGCCTGGAAACCCGTGTCCCCTTTCTCTGCCATCGCGTCGTCGAGTTTGCGTGGCGGTTGCCACTTTCACTCAAAGTCCGTCACGGCCAGGGCAAGTGGATCTTGCGGCAAGTTTTAAACAAATACGTTCCAGCGGGATTGATTGAACGCCCTAAAATGGGGTTTGGGATACCGCTTGATTCATGGTTGCGCGGACCTCTGCGTGATTGGGCTGAAGGGCTGCTTGGTGAGAATCGTTTGAGACAAGAAGGGTTTTTCGATCCTTCGCCTATTCGTGAAAAATGGGCGGAGCACCTGTCAGGAAAGCGAGCCTGGCAATACCACCTGTGGGATGTGTTGATGTTTCAGGCGTGGTTGGAAAATCAAGCATAATGAAAGTTGTTGTTATCGTTGGGCAGGCGAAATCCTTGTTGAACTTTCGGGGACCTTTGCTGGCAAGGATGGTTAAAGAAGAACATGAGGTCATTGCTTGTGCCGATGGAGACAATGTCGAGGTTGCTTCATCTTTAAAGAAAATGGGGGTGGCTTACCACAGTATCCCCGTTGAGCGAGCCGGATTAAACCCGATTAAAGACCTGTGTACCTTTTTGGAATTATACAGTTTCTTTAAAAAGAGCAGGCCAGACATAGCGCTGAATTACACCATCAAACCGGTCATCTATGGTTCGCTTGCAGCATATATAGCGGGTGTCTCAAATGTATTTTCGATGATTACCGGTTTGGGCTATGTCTTTACGGGAGAAACCTTAAAGCATCGCGTAATAAGACGGGTGGTGAAAAATATGTATCAATCTGCATTAATGATGAACAAAACTGTTTTTTTTCTCAACCCTGATGATTTAATACTTTTTGCTAACTTAGGTTTAGCGGCACCTCATAAACAGATTCTTATTAATGGAACGGGTGTTGATCTTACCTACTTTGGAAAGGCCCTTGTAACTGACCAGCCGATTTTCTTACTCATCGCTCGCCTACTCAAGGACAAGGGAATCATAGAGTATGTGGCTGCGGCACGGATATTGACGAAGCGCTATCCCAACGCTGTATTTCGCCTGCTAGGGCCTTTTGACAGCAACCCCACTGCGATTGGCGAGTCCCAGGTGGAAGGGTGGAAGAAAGAGGGAGCCATTGAATATATGGGAGACACAGAGGATGTTCGCCCATACCTATCCTCATCGAACATCTGTGTCCTTCCGTCCTATTATCGGGAAGGGACGCCCCGTGCTGTCCTTGAAGCAATGGCGATGGGACGCCCAATTATCACAACCGATGCGCCAGGGTGTCGCGAAACAGTCATCGAAGGGGAGAATGGGTTCTTGGTTCCGGTAAAAAATGTGAATGCCCTCGTTGAGGCGATGGAAAAGTTTATTGTTCATCCCGAATTAATAGAACGGATGGGACGGCGGAGCAGGGAAATCGCAGAAGAAAAGTATGATGTCCATAAAGTGAATGATGTGATATTGGGCGCAATGGGGCTGCTGAAAGAAATTGATCAAAAGACTGTTTGATGTTTTTGCGATTCTTTCTGCTTCTGTGCTGATGTTGCCCTTACTGCTTTGTGTGGCTGTTCTTGTACGCATTGCCATCGGAAAACCCGTTTTATTCCGGCAGCAGCGCCCAGGACTGCACGGGCGGCCGTTCGTCATGTATAAATTCCGCACAATGGGGTCCACTATACACTCAGGGAAGGTTGCGTGACATGAAACTCCTTATCACCGGAGCCAATGGTTTTGTCTCAGGTGCACTCATCTCCCGCTTGTTTTTGGGTTCTCAATACCAGATCAAGATTGCCCTGCGCCGAAAGGTATTGGATATACCGCAGGGGGCTTTCCTCCAGGTGCTTCGAAGCAAAGGCATAACACATTGATAGAGCGTAACTTTTAGCCAATCTAAACCGAAAGCGTTCGGAGGAACCAGAATGACCTTTGGCCCTCATCCCGCTGTTCATGATGTCTTGATTGTCGGCGCGGGCCTCGCCGGAATGCGGGCGGCTGTGGCCGTGCCGTCCCACCTCTCCGTGGGCGTTCTCTCGAAAGTCCATCCGGTCCGAAGCCACTCCGTCGCTGCAGAAGGGGGCATCAACGCGGCGATTGACCCCCGCGACTCCTGGGAATCACACCTTTACGACACGGTGAAGGGGAGCGACTGGCTCGGCGATCAGGACGCCATTGAAATCCTCTGCCGCGAGGCGCCGGACGACATCCTGGCGCTGGAGCGGATGGGGGCGCTCTTCTCGCGTGACGCCGAAGGACGGATCGCCCAGCGCAACTTCGGCGGCCTCGGCTTCCCCCGCACCTGCTTCGTCGCCGACCGGACCGGCCACGCCCTCGTTCACCTTCTCTACGAACAACTGCTCAAGCGTGCCGCGCAGGTTTACGAAGAGTGGTACGCCACCGCCTTGATCGTCGAGGACGGGGTCTGTCACGGCGTCGTCGCACTCAATGTTCTCACCGGGGAGATCAACGCCATCCGCGCAAAGGCGGTGATCCTCGCCACCGGCGGCCTGGGCCGCGTCTACCACGTCTCCACGAACGGCCTCATCAATACCGGCGACGGCATGGCGCTCGCCTTTCGCGCGGGTGTCCCGTTGCAGGACATGGCGTTTATCCAGTTTCATCCCACCACGCTGAAGGAGACCGGCATTCTCATCACGGAGGGGGCGCGCGGCGAGGGGGGATTTTTATTCAACGCGCGCGGTGAGCGGTTTATGCAGCGGTACGCCCCGAAGGCGATGGAGCTGGCCAGCCGCGACGTCGTCTCGCGCGCGGCGTATCAGGAAATTATGGAAGGGCGCGGCGTCGACGGCTGCGTGATGCTCGATATCCGGCATCTGGGACGGGCGAAGATTATGGAGCGACTGCCGCAGATTTACGAACTCTCGCGGATTTACGCTGGCATCGATCCGGTCGAGGCGCCGATCCCGATCACGCCGGGGGTCCACTATTCGATGGGGGGGATCGCGACCGACATTCACGGGTCCACGTCGCTGCCCGGCCTCTTCGCCGCAGGGGAATGCGCCTGCGTCTCCATCCACGGGGCCAACCGGCTCGGCGGCAATGCCCTCATGGAGACGATCGTCTACGGCCGACGCGCCGGAAGCCGCGCCGCCGAATACGCCGAAGGGATCGAAACATCCGCTGTCTCGGTTGAAGAATCGGTCGCCGTGGAGCGGGCGCGGATCGGTCGGTGGCTGGCCCCCCGAACGGGGGAGCGGATTGGCGCGGTGCGCGACGAGATCGGGCGGGTGATGGCCGAACACTTCGGCATCTTGCGCACCGGCGAGCAGATGGCGAAAGGCGCGCGGAAACTTTCGGCACTGCGTGCGCGTGTTCCGGGCACCATGCTGCAAGATCGCGGGCGGGTGTTTAACATGGAACTGATCGACGCCTTGCAGTTGGAGTCGATGATCGACCTGGCCGAGGTAATCGCCGCGTCGGCGACCGCGCGAACAGAGTCGCGCGGCTCACATGCCCGCCCCGACTATCCGACGCGCGACGACGCCAACTGGCTCAAGCACACCCTCGCCTTCCGAACCGACACCGGCGGCATCCGTCTCACCGACCGCCCCGTCACCATCACCCGCATCCCCCCCGCAGAGCGCCGGTATTAGCCGTCGCCCGCATCAAGCGTGCGTATTTTTGGGCGGAGTCGTTTCGCGGCGGCCCATTGAAATTGATCTGATCCTTGGAGGGATAATTGGTAGACCGCATCGCGCAAGGCTTTCTCAATGATCTCGCGTATGTCGAGCAGGAGCTGGCGGTTGGGAAGTTCTACGACTTCGACGAGGATTTCTCCCCGCTGGTCGAAGCAATTCTGACTCATGCTGGGCGCGCGTTCGACGTTCCACGACTTGATGCAAAGGCGCAGGCGTCAGAAGCGTTTGATCTGGTGACGCTCCGCACTGCGATCGAATCACTGGACACCGTCGATCTTGAGAATGCCCAAAGTGCCCTCTGCGGAGGTCGAACTCCTTTGGAGGAGCGCGACGCTCTGGCTCAAGCGCTGGATTACGTGGAGGATGCCGCGAAGGACCAGCACAGACTCGAAACCGGACTTCGATTAGAACTGAGTCTGTCGCCCAAGCTCTTCCGGCTGCAGATGGTGCTAGCCGACAAGCCGGACACTCTCCGTGACCTTGAGGGGCATGTACGCGAGAAGATAGAACCTCTGGCGGAGCAGGAGGTTCGCCGACTCTGGGCGACCCTCAAGGGCGAGTTTCAGGCGAGTGATGTCGGCACTGGCCGTCCTCCCATGCCGGCAGACAAAGACATTCTTGGAGAGGATTTTTTCGATCCCGCGACACTCAACGGTATCCGAGATCGGATTGCTGCATACGCCGTTCGTCTGAAGCCACTTCTAGTCAGGCGGATGTACGACAAGGCCGGGGAGGTTAGTGTTCCATTGTCTTTGCCTGAGGTTCCCCATTTCCTGGCATCGCGCGTCGTCGAACCACTCATGTTGCTTGAGCGGAAACTATTGGAGTCCTTGCTCAAGATCTATCGCGTGTGGGGGAAAGACCATGAAGATATATTTGCCGCAGCGCTTGGTCTGCCTACCCATCATTGGCTGGAGCTCTCCGCGCAATTAGATAGTAGGCTCCGCAAGGACGCTCCTTCCGGCCCGAAAAAGGACACGCTCCTCCTAATTACGCTTCGCCAACTGCTCAACCTCTCAGACATCCGGGTCAGCTTTGACTCGCCGATGGAACAATCCCTTATTCAATACAAGCTGGGACTTGAGGTGATGCTTCCTGAAAGCGCAAAACGAGTCACCAAACTGGGTGAACTGGCGCTTCAGAAGGAGCTTTGCCGCTTCCTAATCGAAAGAGGTGTTCTGGCGTTTGGAAAATCGTTTGGACGAAGCGAGGTTGACATTATGGCCGAACTTCCCGGCGAACGGTTCGTCATTGAAACGAAGGTAATCAAGAGAAGATGTCGGGACACCATTGATCTAGGTGTGACGCAGATCATTGCATATATGGATCATGAAGAACCTGCGACGCGCGGTGTCCTTGTCGTTTACAACGTGAGCGACACCATAATCACGGCGGACAAGCGATGGCATCGAGAACGCCTCTGGATTTTGCCCATAAATCTTTGTAGCACTTCGCCGAGTAAGACAACAAAACGTTTAACGATTGAAAACGGCGGCTCAGATGCCATAGTGCGGCTCATTGAGGAGCCTCTTCCTCGACATGGAGTGGCCCCGCCGTTGCCTTGACAGCCGTCGGAGCGTTTCCAGATAATGCCGCCCCGCAGGATGTTAGCGTGATGCGATGGCAGGGAGAAGCCACATTCGAATGATTTCGCCACTTCTGGTAGCCGTTTTGGGAGTCGTCCTCCCGGTGATGCCGATGCTCCTGATCGCGGGCTGCGGCGGAGGTGGCGGCGTTTCGATGGCGGAGAAGGTGGCGCATCTGCCCGCACCACCGGCCGCAATCTCAGCGGGTGAACGACTTTTCAAGAACAATTGCGCGGGCTGCCACGGGGTGCGGGCGGTGGGCAGCGACCGGGGGCCAACGTTTCTCTCCAAAATCTACGCGGCCGACCATCATGGCGATGTGGCGTTTGAACGGGCACCACAGCAGGGGGTGCGTGCCCATCATTGGACCTTCGGCGACATGCCGAAAATCTCCGGGGTGACGCCGGAGGAGGTTCGTGAGATCGTCCGGTACATCCGGTGGTTGCAGGCGGAGGCCACGGCCGCTGGCATTTATTAACGTGCGTTCTCTCACGACCCGCGTGCACCGCGAACCGATCGGAATGGAATCATGGCATTCGGCTCCGCTCAACACGCGCTCAACCTTCTCATCCTCCTCTGGCCGGTCTGGCTTCTGCTGTTAGCCATCGTGGTGGAGGTCGTCCGGTTCCTTCGCGGCCGCTGCCATTTCAAGCCCGGGTCGTAGCCCCGACACGCCCATCCTCTCCAGTTGCCACGACGCCCCATCTTTCCGAGTGCAGCCGCATCCCCGAATACTTGGTGGTACGAACGTATGGTAAACGATTTTGGACATTTTGCGGTGGCGACGGCGCTGGTGCTGTCGATGGTGGGGATTGTCTGCCCGATTGTCGGCATCTGGGCGAAGCGTCCGGCCTGGGTGGCGGTGGCGCGGCAGGCGGTGACGGCCAATTTCATTCTGCTGTCGATCGGCGTCGGGTGCATGATCTACTCGTATGTGACGCAGGACTATTCGGTCAAATACGTCTTTTCCACCTCCAACAGCCGGTTGCCGATCTTCTACAAAATCGCCGGACTCTGGGGCGGGCATGAGGGATCGCTGCTGCTGTGGGCATGGATTTTGTCGCTCTACTGCATGTTGGCCGCGTGGATTCACTGGAAGAGCCAGCCGATCGCCATGCCGTATCTGCTGATGACCGAGTCGATTGTGCAGTGCGGGTTCCTCCTGCTGATTCTCTTGCTATCCAACCCGTTCGAACGCATCTTTCCCGTGCCTGCGGACGGCCGCGACCTCAACCCACTGCTACAAGACCCGGCGATGGTCATCCATCCGCCGATGCTCTATCTCGGCTACGTCGGCCTGTCGATTCCCTATGCCTTTGCGATGGCGGCGCTATTTTCGGGCCGCCTCGGCGAGGAGTGGCTGAAGGCGACGCAGCGATGGACGTTGGTGGCCTGGATGTGTCTCACCACCGGCATCCTGATGGGGGGCTACTGGGCCTATTACGAACTGGGCTGGGGGGGCTACTGGGGATGGGACCCGGTCGAGAACGCCTCGTTTATGCCGTGGCTGGTCGCGACCGCGTTTCTGCACTCGGTGATGGTGCAGGAGACGCGCAAGATGTTCAAGGTCTGGAACCTGTTTCTCATCATTCTGGCCTTTTCGCTGTCGCTCATCGGGACGTTTCTGGTCCGCAGCGGCATCCTCTCTTCCGTCCACACCTTCGCCGCCGATCCGGGCCGCGGCGTCTATATTCTCGCCTTTCTCTCCTTCATGTTGCTGCTGTCGTTCGGCGCGCTGATCCTCCGGTCGCCCAAACTGAAAAGCACGGTGCAGATGGAGTCGATCGTCTCTCGCGAGGCGGTTTTTTTGTATAACAACCTCTTCTTTCTGGTCGCCCTCGTCACCGTCTTCATCGGCACGCTCTACCCGCTGCTCGTGGAGACCCTGAAGTTTCAAAAGGTCTCGGTCGGCCCGCCCTATTACAACGCCGTCTTCATGCCGGTGGCGCTGGGGCTGATTTTCCTGATGGGGATCGGGCCGTACATCCCGTGGCGCAAGGCGGACATCGGCAGCCTCAAAACACTTTTCCTGAAGCCGATCCTCATCGCCGTCGGCGCCCTGGGGTTCTTTCTGGTCGGCGGGATTCGTGACAGCTACGCGCTGGCGGGCCTCTTTGTGGTCACGTTCGTCGCCGCCGTGATCGTTTTTGATTTCAACCAGATCGCAACGTTCTGGGCGGGACATGACGGGGTAAATCGTTTGCAGGGATTCGGGATCGCCTATCGAAAAAATCCGAGGCGGATGGCCGGCATCGTCACCCACATCGGCGTGCTGGTGATGGTGACGGGGATGATCTTCTCGACGATTTATCAAACGGAGGTGGTGACGATCCTGAAGCCGGGCGAATCAATCCATCTGAAATCGTATCGCATGAAACTTCTGCAGCTCTATCCGGTAGAGGGGCCGAACTGGACGGCACAAGAGGGGTTGCTCAACGTCTACAAGGGCGACCAGCTGATTGCCCAACTCTACCCGCAGAAGCGGCTCTATCCCGTCTCGCAGACGCCAACCACCGAGACGGCGATTCATCAGGTGAATATGGGGCATCTATTCGTCACGATACCGGAGGTGGCCCCCGACGGCAGCTGGGCGCGCGTGCGGGCGCTACACAATCCGCTGGTGCTCTGGGTCTGGTACGGCGGCGGCATCATGGGCATCGGCGTGCTGCTAAACATCTTCCGCAAAAAACGGACGCCAGCGGTCGGCCTGAGCAATCAAACAGTCGCTCCCGCCCCATCGCCCCTCCTCGCCCCCCAGCCCATACCGACAGCGGGCACCGCACGACAACAAACAGTAGAAGAGGGATAGGACGAGGCAGGCGTGCCAAAGGCTGCCCGTTACCGGCTGTGAATACGAACAATTTGGAAATTGGAAATCATAATGGCCCAGTCAAAATCCGGCGGGTTTCCGTGGCATATTCTGGTCGCCCAGTTGTTGTTGGGTGGGGTGATTTTTGTGGCCCTCGTCGTCTACCCGAAGTCGCAAAAGACGGCGCTGGTCATCATTTACATCCTCTTCTGCGGCATTCTCTATTTTTCATTGCAGGGGTTAAAACGGTTATGGAAGAAGGACTAACTGATCTGCCGACGTCCCAGCCATGTCCCGGCGGCGTCGGGTTAAGCCCGCAGTCGTCGTCGGCAGATGGCGCGAAGCCTGACGCCGTGCGCAGCACCGTCCCCATCTGGAAACCGGCGCTGGCTGTGCTGCTGTCGCTGACCTTTGCCGGACTCGGCCACCTCGTGGTCGGCGCCTACCTCCGCGCCTTCGCGTTTCTCGTGCCGAACTTGTTCCTTTACACCATTGCCGGCTACTGGCCCAACGGCGTCCTGCTGATGATCGTCTGTTTTATCCTCGCGGCGTTCGACGCCTATTCTCTCGCCAAAAACGGTCGCGGGATCTTCTAATGCCGCGTCTTCCGACTCGCCAACCGCTGCGCCTCGCCCTCGCCCAAATCGGCCTGCGGGTGGGTGATTTGGACGCCAACGTCCAGCAGATCGCCGCCGACGCCGAGCGTGCCCGGCGTGCGGGTGCTGACCTCATCGTCTTCCCCGAACTGACGATCTGCGGCTATCTGCCCGAAGACCTTCTGCTCAAGCGACAATTTATCGACGACAATCTCGCCGCGCTCCAGCGGGCCGCTGCGGCCTGCCGTGGCATCACGGCGATGATCGGTTTTGTCGATCGACAAGATGATCTCTACAACGCCGCCGCCGTCATCGACGATGGCGAGGTGCGGCTGATCTATCACAAGCAATACCTGCCGAATTACGGGGTCTTCGACGAGGCGCGGTATTTCAAGGCGGGGGTCGTGGCACCCGTCTTCGTGAAAAATGGCGTGACCATAGGCGTGAATATCTGTGAAGACCTCTGGCATGCCGAGGGGCCAGCGACGGTACAGGCGATTGGGGGCCGTGCCGACGTCATTATCAACCTGACCGCTTCGCCGTATCATGTCGGCAAACCGGCGCTGCGAGACGCGATGCTCGCCCGCCGGTCGCGCGAAAATGGCGTCGTCATCGCCTATGCCAATCAGGTCGGCGGCCAGGACGACCTGGTGTTCGACGGCGGGAGCCTGGTCTACGGCGCCGACGGCCGCTGCCTCGCGCGCGGGCCGATGTTCGAGCCGGCGCTGATGATCGTCGATCTGCCCAATCTGCCCGATCTGAATGATTCAAATGCGCCAGACGGGGGCAATCCGTCGAACCTGCCGCCTCCGCACCGTCTCGATCCGCGCCGCCGCACAGGTCGCTCGGAAGCGCTCTCGGTACCAACATACGTCCTGCCCTCTCGACCCCCGCCCCGTCGGATGGGGCCGCCGACCACCCCGGCCATCGTTGCGCGGCTTGCGCCGCCTGCGGAGATGTATCGCGCCCTCCGGCTGGGGCTTTTCGATTATGCGAAAAAGAACGGCCTCCCCACGGTAGTGGTCGGCCTCTCCGGCGGCATCGACTCGGCGCTCGTGGCGACGCTGGCCGTCGATGCCCTCGGTGCCGACCATGTCGTCGGCCTCTTCATGGCCTCACGATACACGGCGAAAGCGAGCGGGGACGACGCGGCGGCGCTGGCCAAGCGGCTCGGCATCCGGCTCATCTCGCTGCCGATTGAAGAGGCATTTCAGACCTATCTTGGAATGCTCGCGCCCCTCTTTACCGGTCGGCCACCGGATATCGCGGAGGAAAACCTGCAAGCGCGGATTCGGGCGACGCTCCTGATGGCGCTCGCGAACAAGTTCGGCTGGCTGCTACTTGCGACGGGGAACAAAAGCGAGATGAGCGTCGGCTACGCGACCCTTTATGGCGACATGGCGGGCGGCTTCGCGCCGATCAAAGACCTCTGGAAAACAACGGTCTACACCCTCGCCCGCTGGCGCAATCGACAGGATAAGGTTCAGCCGATCCCCCCGCGCATCCTCCGCCGACCCCCAACGGCGGAACTCCGGCCCGATCAAACCGACGAGGCGGCGTTGGCACCCTACGCCACGCTCGACCCGATCCTTCGGGCCTTCGTGGAAGAGGACAAAAGCGTTTCGGAAATTGTGAAGATGGGGTTTGATCGAAAGACGGTAGCGCGGATTGTGGCGCTCGTGACGCGGTCGGAGTTCAAACGGCGGCAGGCACCCATCGGCGTAAAGATCACCCCGCGCGCCTTCGGGAAGGACCGCCGGATGCCAATCACCCAGGACTATGTTGAGCGATAAAAGCGTGCGCCAGATATCGGGCTAG
>Ga0247727_10009435_pt1 | contig 17693 bp, 13 predicted proteins | sample WisWelCaveWW1625_FD_202498 | JGI IMG/M metagenome (GOLD analysis project Ga0247727, IMG submission 202498) | Biofilm microbial communities from Wishing Well Cave, Virginia, United States - WW16-25 | ecosystem: Environmental > Aquatic > Deep subsurface > Groundwater > Cave microbial mat | place...
GGGGGCGCTGTTTGCGCTGACCCGCGATGAAAATACCAACCTGATGGTGGCGCAACTGGCCAAGCAGGTGTTCCGCATCCCGAAAGTGATGGCCGTGGTGTACGACCCGGCGCGGGAGCCCAGCTATCGCGCGGCAGGCATCGAAACCATGGCCCTGACCGTGGCCGGCGCGGAATTCATCGTCGGGCAACTGCAGCAGAAGCCTCCGGACTTTGCAGACGTGTGGAAGCGCGCGCAGGGTCGCGCCGCGGAATTGCCCACGCCGCTGCCGCGGATGGAACGCAGCGGGCAAGTGTATGTAATCGTGGTGGGTGGCGGGCGGGTGGGCTACTTCCTCGCCCGTGGGCTGATGGAAAATGGCATCGAAGTCTGCATCATCGAGGCCAACAAAGAAATCTACGAGCTGGTAGCCACGCAAGTGGAATGTCCTGTGCTGCTGGGGGACGGGTCGTCCACGGCGGTGCTGGAGAAGGCGGAAGCGCAGCGCTGCAACGTGTTTGTGGCCGTGAGCAACCACGACCAGGACAACCTGATCGCCTGCCAGATTGCCCGGCAGCGCTTCGGGGTGCCCAAGACCATCGCACGCGTGAAAAACCCGCGGAACGAGCTGTTGATGCAGAGCCTGGGCGTGGACATCACCGTGAGCTCGACTTCGATCATCGCCTCGTCCATCCTCAGCGAGCTACCGCAGACGCGCTTCCGGCAGGTGCTGAACCTGAATGCCGGAAACCTGGAGATGATGGAGTACCGCCTGGATGCGCAATCGCCGGTGGCGGGAAAACATCTGCGGGAGCTGGAATTTCCGGCAACGTGCAACCTGGTGACCATCTTCCGCGATGGCGACGCCATCGTGCCGCGGGGCGATACGCTGCTGGCCGCGGGCGACCTGGTGTACGCACTGACGCGGATCGATGCAGAAGCGCAGTTGCGGAAGATGCTGATGGGAGAGTGAGGCAGATTTCGTGATTGTGTGATTTCGTGATTTCAGCGCTCACAGCACAGCTGGCCCGCAGCGTCGCTACATTCGCTCGGGGGATTCGATGCCGAGGACGGAGAGAGCGGTGACCAGCTGAGTTTGCACCAGGCCGCACAGGGAGAGCAGGAAGGCTTTGCGGGCGGCGTCGGGCTCGGAAAGAATGTGGTGCGTGTGATAAAAGGCGTTGAAGGACTGCGCGAGCTGAAACGCGTACTTGGCGAGGAACGCGGGTTCCTGCGCGCCGAGCGCCGCGTCGGTGCTGCTGCCGAGTGAGCCTGCCAGCAGGACTAATTCCCACAAATCGTCACCGCCCGGCGGGGCCAGGAAGCGGGCGGCATCCTCTGTGGATTTTTCGGAATCCGGAGGCATGGCGGCGGACTGTTGCGCGTGTTTGCGGAAAATATTGCGGATGCGGACGACGGAATACTGGCAGTAGGGCCCGGTCTCGCCTTCAAAGCTGAGGGCGTCTTTGAAATCGAAGGCGATGGTGGTGTTGCGCGTGAACTTGAGGAGGAAATAGCGCAGCGCGCCGATAGCGATGGCCCGGGCCATGGCGGCGCGTTCGTCGCCGGGAAGGCCGGGGTGGCGCTGGTCCACCTCCGCGCGGGCGCTGGATTGCAGGCGGTCGAGCAAATCATCGGCCTTCACTCCCAGGCCTTTCCGTCCGCTCACCTCGACGTGGGGTTTTTTCAGTTCCTCGGCAGTCAGCGGGTAACCGAGTTCCTGCGCGCAGCGGGGAGTGAGGGCGACAATTTCATAGGCAAAATGGTTGCTGGCCCTGGCCTGTTCCTCAAACCCCAGGGCGCGCAGGCCAGCGACGACCACGTCCTGCAAGTAGGACTGGCGGGAATCAATCACGTTGAACACATGCGCTGCGCGGCCAAACTGCGGCGCGCCGGATTCATCCCGGCCGGAGGAGGTAGCCCATACAACGTGGCCGCTGGGATGCGTGTGGAACCGGCGGTAGTGAAAATCGCGGCCCAGCAGGCCGAACTTCCACATCTGATAGGCAATGTCTTTGCCCACATAGGTGACCGTGCCGTTAGAGCGAACGATAATCTTGGTGCCGGCATCGTCGTCTTCTCCGCCGGGTTGCGAGGCCGGCGCGCCGTCTGCCGCGGGGAGCCGCATCACCCAGCACCCGGCATTCTTGCCGGAGGCGACGTACTCGATGGCGCGGCGTTGCTTCAGCAGCTCGAACGCCGCAGCCCAGAATTTCAGATGCAGGATTTCACTCTCCGCGGGCAGGACGTCGTATTCCACGCCCAGGCGCTCCATGGTGCGCAAGTGGCAGTGGACGATGGCCGTGGAAATGAGGCGGCCCATCTCGGCCGCGTCGCCGTGGTCCTCCTCGATGGCCTTCAGGGTTTCCGCGCGCAACGCCGCGCGCGAAGTGTCTCCTGCATACCATTGCGTGACGCGGGCGTAGAGGTCCCAGCAGAAGTAGTCGAAGCGCGGGATGGCGGCGAGGACGCGAACCTCCGCAGGAGACTTCTTCTCCAGGTGCAGGAAGCCGACCACGACATCGGCAACTTGTACGCCGGTGTTGTCAATGTAATTCTGCACCTCGACGCGATGGCCGGTGTGGCGCAGCAGGCGGACCAGGGTATCCCCCAGAGCGGCATTGCGCAGGTGTCCGATGTGCGCAGCCTTGTTGGGGTTGATGTTGGTGTGCTCGACAATGAATTTGGGGGCGTCCGCAGCGGGGCGCGGCGGGGCGACCAGTTGGCGGGCAGAGAGCTCGGATGCCTGGGAGAAGAAGGCGCTGCGGTCGAAGAAGGCGTTTAGATAGCCGGCGCCGGCCACTTCCCAGCGGGCCACGCCGGGAATGGGAGGCAGTGCGGCGGAAATTTCCTGGGCAATCTGCCGCGGGGCGCGCTTCAGGCGTTTGGCCAGCTCAAAGCAGAGCGGGGAGGCGAGCTCGCCGAGGGAAAGTTTCGGAGGGCGGTCGGTGACAATCGGCAAATCCACGGAATACTTTGCGCGGATGAACTCGTGCAGGGCTTGGCGGACGCGGGATTCGAGGATGCGGTACACGCTGCTCCTTATGGAATGCGCAAACGGAGATTATAGGGAGGCGGGCAGGGTACGTCAAAAGTGGACAGATTTCGTGATTGCGTGATTTCGAGATTGGGGGTGTGGCGATGTGAGGGCCCAAACACCGGCAACGGCGCAGCAGAAGGCAGAGACTTACGCAGCGCGGCCCTTCGTCCCGCACCTGCGGGATCAGGGCAAGCGATGCCGCAACTATACAGGCAGAATTACACAGAGTTCGCAGAGGCACCCTTCGTCTACGCTCAGGGCAGGCAGAGGCCACAGAGCAGAGAAATCTGCGCGAGACGCGAAGAATTGCGGGAATAGTAGTACAGAGGACACAAGCCCTTCGCGAAACCACTCAGGGTCTACGACCCTTCGACAAGGCGCTCAGGGTCTTCGACCCTTCGATAAGGCGCTCAGGGTCTGCGAGACACAGAGGGCACGGAGCAGTAGGGGAAGAGCATGGCGGGGCGCTAACGCAGAATGTCCACCACCTCGGAGCCGACAAAGTCGCGGAGCGTGGCGGCGTAATCGGCGTCGGACTTGCGTTTGGCCTCATCGGGGTGCAGCTTGAGTTTGGCGGCATCGAGCGCGGCGGAGAGCTGTTCGAGTTGCCCGCGATTCTTGCAGACAAAGATGCGCATGTGCGACCAAGAAGAGTCCGGGTTGCGCGAGAGGTAGGTGGCGAGGGAAACGAAGGCGCCGGATTTCTGCGCTTCGGCGTCTATGGGCACGGCGTATTCGCGTATGTATTTGTTGTACTCGTCCAGTTTCCCGGGCTTCACCTTGATGTAATAAATCTGCGCGACGCGGCCCTCGTCGCCCAGCGCAGGCCCGCCAGCCAGCGCAGCACAGGCCAGGCCGATTCCAGCCAGCAGAACGAACACGGCGGCAGTTTTTTTCATTTCCAGCCTCCAGTCAATTTGCGCACCGGGGATTCTACAGCCTGTATGATGGAAACGTGGAGTGTGAAGACAAGGACATCGCGAAGGCCGCGGAGTGGGTCCGCGGGGCCCGGCGCATCGCGGTTCTGACCGGCGCGGGGATTTCCGCCGAGAGCGGCCTGCCGACGTTCCGCGGGCCGGGAGGACTGTGGCGGAGTTTCCGGCCCGAAGAGCTGGCCACGCCGCAGGCGTTTGCGGCAGATCCGCGTCTGGTGTGGGAATGGTACGACTGGAGACGGTCGGTGCACGCCAAAGTGGAGCCCAATGCGGGGCACCGGGCGCTTGCGGATTTGGGGCGGCGGGCAGGCGAGTTTTCGCTCATCACCCAGAACGTGGATTCGCTGCACGAGGCGGCCGGGAGCCGGGCAGTGGTACATCTTCACGGCAGCCTGTGGACGCTGCGCTGCACGCGATGTGGCAAGGAAGAAATGAACCGGCAGGTGCCGCTCGAACCGCTGCCGCCGGTTTGCGAATGCGGCGCAATGCAGAGGCCGGGCGTGGTGTGGTTCGGCGAGCCGCTGCCAGACAAGCCGCTGGCGCAGGCGCTGGCCGCAGCGCAGAAGGCCGAGGTGATGCTGGTGGTGGGGACGTCTTCGATGGTGTACCCGGCCGCGGCGCTGCCCAAGGTGGCGCGGGATTCCGGCGCGAAAGTGATCGAGGTGAACCCGGAGGAGACGGAAATGACGCTGGCGGCGCATGCATCGGTGCGAGGGAAGGCGGGAGAGGTGCTGCCGGAAATTATGGCCAGAGTGACGAGGGATGGACCCGGCAAGTGAAAAACGGACTGATTTAGCTGAAGCTCAGGACGGGACTTCGGGACGGGAGGCTGTGGTACGTGGTTTGACACCCTTTGGCGGCCAGAATAGTATCCCTTGCTTGCACGCGCGATGAGCAAACTGGCCTATTTCGACTGCTTTTCGGGCATCAGCGGGGATATGGTGCTGGGCGCGCTGGTGGACGCCGGCGCGCCGCTTGCGGCCATCGAGACCGAGTTGCACAAGCTCCCGCTGACAGGGTGGACGATTGCCGCAGAGAAGGTAAAGCGCGGGGCCATACAGGCCACACACGTGCGCGTGGGGATGGCGGAAACGCATCACCACCGGCACCTGGCGAAAATCCTGGAGATGATCGGCAGCGCGGGGCTGGCGCCGCGGGTTGCGCAGAGGGCAGCCGATATTTTCAAGCGCCTGGGAGAGGCCGAAGCTGGCGTTCACGGCGTCCCGGTTGAAAAAGTCCACTTTCACGAAGTGGGGGCCGTAGATGCCATCGTGGACATCGTGGGCGCGTGCGCGGGATTCGAGCTGCTGGGCATCGAAGAGTTTGCCTGCTCGCCGCTGAACTTGGGCGGCGGGCGGGTGCAGACGGCGCACGGGATGCTGCCGGTGCCGGCGCCGGCGACGGCGGCGCTGCTGCGCGGCGCCCCGGCGTATTCGAGCGGAATCGAAAAGGAGCTGGTCACGCCGACGGGCGCGGCCATCGCGGCAACGCTGGCCACGCGCTTTGGGCCCCTGCCGGCGATGAGCGTCTCGACGATTGGATACGGCGCAGGGAGCGCAGACCTGGCTGAGCAGCCGAACGTATTGCGGCTGTTTGCCGGCGAAGCCGCTGAAAAACCAGCCGCGGCAGGATGGGCGGAGACCATCACGGTGATCGAGACGAATCTGGATGACATGAGCCCGCAGGTCTACGCCTACTTCGCCGAAAAGGCGCTGGCGGAGGGCGCGCTGGACGTGTTTGCCACGCCCGCGCAGATGAAAAAAGGCCGGCCAGGACAACTAGTGACGCTGCTGGCTCCCCCCGGCGCTGTGGAGCGGCTGGTGGACCTGGTGTTCCGGGAGACGACGACCATCGGGGTGCGGACGTATGAAGCGCAGCGGCGGACGCTGGAGCGCGAAGTGGTGGCCGTGGAGACGCGCCTGGGCACGGTGCGGATGAAAGTGTCGCGGCTGAACGGGCACGTGCGCAATGCCGCGCCAGAATTCGAGGACTGCCGGAAAATCGCGGAGGCGCGCAGGGTGCCGCTGAAGAGCGTGCTGGCGGAAGCCGTGTATTGTTTCGAGCAGCAGACCCGGAAAAACTCCTGAGTTATGGCTGAGAAGTTTTACCTGACCACGCCAATCTACTACGTCAACGCGCGGCCGCACATCGGCCACACGTACACGACTGTGGTGGCGGACACCATCGCACGCTACAAGCGCATGCGCGGGTTCGACGTGGTGCTGCTGACCGGGACGGATGAGCACGGGCAGAAGGTGGAGCGATCGGCGAAGGCCGCGGGCGTGGAGCCGCAGAAGTTTGCGGACAACATCTCCGCCGAGTACCGCCGGCTGTGGCGCGAACTGGACCTCAAGTACGACCGCTTCATCCGCACCACGGAAGACCGCCACGAGCACGGGGTCCACCGGCTATTCCTGAAGGCACGGGACGCCGGGTGGGTGTACAAGGGTCACTACGAGGGGCTGTACTGCGTCTCCGACGAACTCTACGTGGACGAACCGCTGCCCGGCGGGCTCTGCCCCGACTGTAAAAGACCCCTGGAGCGCATCCGCGAAGAGAACTACTACTTCAAGCTGTCCGCGTTCCAGGAGAAGCTGCTGAGGCATTACGAAGAGCACCCCGAGTTTGTGCAGCCTGAGACGCGGCGCAATGAAGTGGTGGCCTTCGTGCGCGGGGGACTGCGCGACCTGAGCATCAGCCGCACGACGCTGAAATGGGGCATCCCCTGGCCGGACGACGACCGGCACGTCTTCTACGTGTGGGGCGATGCGCTGACCAGCTACATGAGCGGCATCGGCTACGGCGACGACGAGCTGCAATGGGAGAAATACTGGCCCGCGGACCTGCACCTGATCGGAAAAGAAATCCTGCGCTTCCACGCCGTGTACTGGCCGGCGTTTCTGATGGCCGCGGAGGAGCCGCTGCCGAAGACGGTGTACGCGCACGGCTGGTGGCTGTTCGAGCAGGAGAAGATGAGCAAGTCGCGCGGGAACATCGCGCTGGCGCAGCCCATCGTGCGGGTGCTGGGGATCGACGCGCTGCGCTATTTCCTGCTGCGGGAGATGGTCTTCGGGCAGGACGGAAATTTCAGCCACGCGGCGCTGGTGGACCGCTACAACTCCGACCTGGCCAACGGGCTGGGCAACCTAGCCAGCCGGACGCTGACGATGGTGGAAAAATATTTCGGCGGAGAAATCCCCGCCGGGGGAGAAGCCGGGGAGCGCGACCAGCAGGTGGCGCGCGTGGCTGCGGAGGGCGCGCAGGCGGCGTGCGGCTGCCTTGACCGCTACGAATTCTCCCGGGCGCTGGAAAACATCTGGGGAATCATCGCCGATGTGGACAAGTACCTGGTGGAAAACAAACCGTGGTCGCTGGCCGAGGACGCCGAATCGCGCCCGCGGCTGGGGACGGTGCTGTACACAGCGGCCGAGGCGCTGCGCATGGCGACGGCGCTGGTGTATCCCGTGATGCCGCACGCGGCGGAGAAAATCTGGCAGCAGCTCGGGCAGACGGCACGCCTTTCCAGCCTGCGGCTGGACCAGTTGCAATGGGGCGGCCTGCGCGCGGGCGGGCGCATCGGCGAAGTGCAGGCCATTTTCCCCAGGATGCAAAAGGACGAAACGATTGAAAGGATCGAAACCATGGAAGAGGACATCCGCGCGCAGAAGGAATCCAAACCTGCTACAACAGGAACACCGGCGGCCACGGCGCCCGCGGCGGCCCCGGGAGGCAAGATCGGCATCGAGGACTTTGCGAAGGTGGAGATGCGAGTGGGCGAGGTGAAGACGGCGGAGCGCGTGGCCGGCGCCGACAAGCTGCTGAAGCTGATGGTGGACATCGGGGACGAGGTGCGGCAACTGGTGGCGGGAATTGCGATGCAGTACGAGCCGGAAAAACTGGTGGGGCGAAAAGTGGTGGTGGTGACGAACCTCCAGCCGCGCAAGCTGCGCGGCGTGGAGTCGAATGGGATGATCGTGGCCGCGTCGGTGGGGCCGGAGGGGCGCCCCGTGCTGGCCGGGTTTCTGGAGGATGTGCCCGCTGGCGCCAGATTGAAATAACCACCGCGGCGAAGCATCGACAGACATGGATTTGATTGATTCGCACGCGCATCTGGAGTTCGAGCAGTTCGACGCTGACCGGGCCGAAATGCTGGAGCGCGCGCGGGAAGCGGGCGTGAAAACCATCCTGGCCATCGGCAGCGGGAGCGGGCCGGGGCGGCTGGATGCGGCGCTGCCATTTGCGGAACAGCATCCGTGGATTTACGCGACGGTGGGGATTCACCCGCACGATGCCCGGCTGGCGACGCAGGAGCACTTTGAGGCGCTGGAGAGGCTGGCGCAGAGGCCGCGGGTGATTGCGTGGGGCGAAATCGGCCTGGACTATTTCTACGACCATTCGCCGAAGGATGTCCAGCAGCAGGTGTTTCGCAGGCAACTCAGTCAGGCGCGGGAAGCGAAAATGCCCATCGTCATCCACTGCCGCGACGCGTGGGAGGATTGCCTGGGAATCCTGCGCGGGGAATGGAAGTCCGCGGGGCTGGGCGGAATCCTGCATTGTTTTACGGGCGCGCTGGCCCAGGCGCGCGAGGGAATGGAGATGGGGTTCCGCGTATCGTTTGCGGGGAACGTGACCTATCCCAAAGCGCAGGCGCTGCGGGACGCGGCCCGCGAACTTCCGCTCGAAGCGCTGCTCGTGGAGACCGATTCGCCGTTCCTGGCACCGCAGGGGCGTCGCGGGAAGCGCAACGAGCCCGCCTACGTGGCGGAAGTGGCGCAGACACTTGCGAATGTGAGAAACTTGCCGGTCGAAGCAGTGGCCGCGGCGACGGCGGCCAATTTTCGAAACCTCTTCCGGCTGGGGGAAGCGGCGGCTGCACGCTGAGCCGCGCTCCGGAGACACGCCATCACACTGCTGACCGCCAAAGAAATTTTCGAGCTGGTGCGCGACGACCTGGCGCGCGTGGAGCAGGAGATTGCCGCGCAGGACGGAGCAGCCATCGCCCCGGTGGCGGAAATCGTCCAGTACCTGCTGGGCGGCGGCGGAAAACGGCTGCGGCCCGCGCTGCTGCTGCTTTCGGCGCGTTTCTGCGGGTACCGCGGCGATGCCGCCGTGCGGCTGGGCGCCGTGGTGGAGATGATCCACAGCGCCACGCTCATCCACGACGACGTGATTGACGGCGCGGACACGCGGCGGGGGCGGCCGTCGGCAAACTCGAGGTTCGGGAATCACCGCAGCGTGCTGGCCGGCGACTGGCTGTATATGCAGTCGTTTGAGATGGCGCTGCGGGAACGCAATTTCCGCATCCTGGACATCCTGATCGCCCTTACGCAGAGCATGGTGGAGGGCGAGCTGCTGCAACTGACGCGGCTGGGACGCATCGACCTGAGCGAAGCGGAAGCCACGGACCTGGCGTTCCGCAAAACCGCGTGCCTGTTCAGCGGATGCATGCGGCTGGGCGCGGTGCTGGCGCAGGCGGATGAAAAAACCGAGCAGGCCATGGCCGGCTACGGGCGCAACGCGGGCCTGGCGTTCCAGCTGGTGGACGATTTGCTGGACTTCACCGCGTCGCCGGAACAGCTCGGGAAACCGGTGCTGAGCGACCTGAAGGAAGGCAAAGTCACACTGCCGCTGATTTATGCCATGCAGAACGGAGACGGCACGGCGCGGAAGATGGTGGCCACGGTGCTGGAAGAAAAGGGATTCCAGAGCGTGAAGCCGGAGGAGCTGACCGCGCTGGTGCGGAAGTCCGGCGCGCTGGAGCGCGCGCGCCGACTGGCCCACGAGTACGCCGAGCGCGCAGTGGCCTGCCTGAACGGGAACGGCATCTCCAATTACGGACGGGCGCTGATGACCGTGCCGGAGTTTATCCTCGAACGCGAGAGTTAGCGCGGCGCCCTGCCGGTATGTCGCAATTCCCATTCAAGCTGGTTTATGACCAGCGGTACGACCTGAACCTCGGCGCGCACGTTTTTCCTTCCCAGAAATACAAACTCATCCACACGCACCTGCTGGAAGAAAAGCTCGCCGAGGCGGCAGATTTTCTGGCCCCGTCGCCGGCGCACGATGAGGAAATCCTGCGCGTGCACACGGCTGAGTACGTGGACAAGGTGAAGACCGGGAAGCTGAGCGTGCTGGAGAAGCTGCGGATGGAAATCCCGTGGTCGGAAAAGATGGTCGAGGCTTGCTGGCTGGCGGCGGGCGGCTCGATCCTGGCGGCGCGACACGCTTTGAAGGATGGCTGCGCCGCGAATATCGGCGGAGGCTTCCACCACGCCTATCCCGGCCACGGCGAGGGGTTCTGTGTGATCCACGACGTGGCCGTAGCCATCCGGGCCATGCAGGCCGAGAAAGGCATCTCCACGGCGATGACCGTGGATACGGACGTGCACCAGGGAAACGGGACCGCGGCGATTTTTGCCGGGGACGGCAGCGTGTTCACGCTTTCCATCCATCAGGAGAACAACTACCCGATGCCCAAGCCGCCCTCGGACGTGGACATTGGACTGGAGGACGGCACGGGCGACGAGGATTATCTGGCCGTACTGGAGAAGAATTTGATCCAGGCGCTCGAGCATTTTCATCCTGACCTGCTGTTCTATGTCGGGGGAGCGGACCCGTACTGCGAAGACCAGCTTGGCGGGCTGGCCCTGACCGTGGACGGCCTGGCGAGGCGCGACCGCCTGGTCTATGAACACGCGCGGCGGAGGGGCATCCCCGTGGCTATCACGCTGGCCGGGGGATACGCGCGGCGGATCGCGGACACGGTGCGCATCCACGTGAATACGATTCTCGCGGCGCGAGACACTTTTGCGAAGCGGAGCGCGATGGCGTAAGCGCGCGAGAATGAAACGCGCGGCGAAGTGAAGACGCAAGCAAAGAAAAAACTTGCACAGAGGACACAGAGAAACAGAGGGCACGGAGAATAGTGGAAATGCGTCACGCAGCGGGAAGAAAGCAAGGCTTGGCATTCCAGGGAGGAATTATGAGCAGGCTGATTTTGAGTTTAATGCTGATGGCAGTCCCGGCGGCAGCGCAGCAGGCGCCTGGGCGGCCGATGACGACCCGGCTGATGGATGAACTGAACTGGATGGAGTTCCGCCAGATCGTGCCCGGGCAGACGAAGACCGTGCTGGTGACCGTGGGGACGCTCGAACCGCACGGGGTGGTGAACAATGGCGCCGACAACACGGCGCCGGTGGCCATCGCACGAGCCATCGCCGCGGACGTGAACGCGCTGATTGCGCCGCACGTCCCCTACGGCGTGACCGGCTCGATGGCGCCGTATCCCGGCGCGATGCACATCCCGGAAGAGGCGTTCCGGCCCTACGTGCGCGCGGTGCTGGAGGGGATGGTGAAAAACGGGTTCAAGAATATCGTGGTGATCAACGGGCACGGCGGGCCGCAGACGGCGATTCTCCAGCAGGTGGCCAATGAGCTTGCGCTGGCGCGAGGCGTGAACACGCTGGTCATCAACTGGTGGGCCGTGGCGTCGGACGTGACGCTGGAAGTGTTCGGCGAAGACGGCGGGCACGCCGCCATCAACGAGACGGCGTTCATCCAGGCGATTGATCCGCGGCTGGTGCGCAGGGAGCTATACAAGGGCAAGGAAATGGCCACGCCCAACCCGGCGCCCGGCGCGTGGAGCGCAACGCCGTTCCCGTCGTCCATCACCCTGTACAAGGAAGGGCAGGGCTTGCCGAAAGACTTTGACCAAGCGAAGGCGGAAGAGTATTTCCGCAAAGTAGTGGCGCGCGTGAAGGCGCTTACATTGGACACTTTGAAGAAGTGGGAGATGGCGGGATTTAACTGAGGAGCCTGTCCAGTTGGCTGGAAAGCTCCTGTAGCGGCCAGCCTCGGCTGGCCCGAATTAACCGGGTCCAGGCGCAGAGCGGGCCAGCTAAAGCTGGCCCCTACGGAAGCGTCGCCTCATTCGCGCAGCAGAGCGGGCCAGCTAAAGCTGGCCCCTACGGAAGCGTCGCCTCATTCGCGCAGCAGAGCGGGCGAGCTGAAGCTGGCCCGAATTAACTGGGTCCACGCGCAGAGTGGGCCAGCTAGAGCTGGCCCCTACGGAAACGTCGTCTTATCCGCGCAGCCCTCACAGGTGCTGTCAGGCTTTAAGTGCGGCGTTGAGGGATCCCTGGCGATAGCCTTCCAGGTCGAGAGCCACGAAGAGAAAACCTGCCTGCTTGAAGCGCTCGGCGATCACCGCAGCCATCGCGGAGTCGAGCGCGCGCGGAAGCTCGTCGGGAGCGATTTCGATGCGCGCCAGATGGTCGTGGAGCCGGACGCGAAACTGCCTGAAGCCCAGATCGCGGAGGATGGCCTCGCCACGCTCGACGCGGGAAACGTTTTCCGCCGTGGCCGGTGTGCCGTAGGGCAGCCGGGACGAAAGGCACGCGGACGCCGGACGGTCCCAGGTGGGCAGGCCCACGCGGCGGGAGAGTTCGCGGATGTCGGCTTTGGTGAGGCCGGCGTCGAGCAGGGGCGCCAGCACGCGGTGCTCTGCGGCGGCGCGATGGCCGGGGCGGAAATCGCGCGTGTCGTCGGCATTGATGCCGTAGGCCACGGCGGAAAAATTGCGCGAGGCGGCCAGCTCACCCAGGCGCTCGAAAAGCTCATCCTTGCACCAGTAGCAGCGGTCAGGATTGTTGGCCACGTAAAGCGGGTTTTCGAATTCATGCGTTTCGATGAACTCGTGGCGGATGCGCGTGTGGCGCACAAACGCTTCCGCCTGCTGGCGGTCATGGGCCGAGAAGCTGGGGCTGAGCGCGGTGACGGCCAGGGCGCGCTCGGCGAGAACCGTAGCGGCAGCCCAGGCGAGGTAGGCGGAATCAGCGCCCCCGGAGAAGGCCACCAGCAGGGAACCAAGCGGCTGCAAGGCGGCGAAGAGGCGCAACTGTTTTTCCGCCGCGCCCTCGAGAGCTGGCTGCGCACCCGCAGCGGATGCGGAAGCCGGTGCGTGGGGTTTGTCCATCAGGACAAATTATAGCTGATTGTCCGAAAAGTTTTTGCCGTGAGATTGCCCTGCTACGCGCTACTGGAAATCCAGGAAGACGCTGACGATGCCGGTTTCGGCGTTGGGTTGCAGAAGCGGGCCAATCTTCGTGAAATGCACAGGGGTATCGGAGAAGAGCCTGCGGATGCCGGTGGCGACGAAATCGTCGAACCACACGCGGTCAAACACCTGGCCGGGAAGAACCTGCCAGGCGGAGCGCAGGGTGCGCTCGGCGTTCATGCTCAGGCCGGTGAGGACAAGCTCTCCCATACGATACTGCACGCCCTCGGTGACGGCGATGCGATAGGAGACACGCGCAGCAGCGGGGTCGAAGGCGGGAGAAATATCCAGCGAAGCGTCGAGGTGACCAAGGCGGCCATATTCGGCGCGGATGCGTTCCCAGGCCGCGGTGAGTTTCATCCCGTCCACAATATCGCCGGGAGCCAACCCCAGCCAGGTGTTCAGTGCGTCGGAGCTGTGCACAGAAATGCCTGTCCAGGCGGCGCCGCCCCAGGTGTATGCCGGTCCGGGCGCAATAGGCACAACAACCAGGACATTGTCGGGGAGGGGCTTGCGGGGGTCGCCGGTGAAGCGCACCTGCGGGGGACCGAACTCGGCGCGGAGGTGGCCCCTTTCCAGATAGACGGGCCGCAGGTGCTCGAAGGCGAAAAGCTCCGTGGTGAAACGCGAGTAGGGTTTGCCGATGAGTTCGCTGAGCAGGGCGTTGATGCGCTTGTCGCCGGCCGCCAGGGGATGCTCGAAGCGCACGGCACCCACCTTGAGTGCGGGGCCAATGATGTGGAACTGCTGCATCATCCCGTCGGCGCCGGGACGTCCGATGAGCTGGCGCTGGACCGTGGCGCTCACATTGCGTGAGGCCAGCAAAGATTGCAGCGCGGCGGCCATCTGCTCGAGCATTGCGCCGTCTTCAGGCGCCGTGCCATCAAAAAGCGGAAACTGAGACTTGAGCGCGGCGGACAATTCCTCGTCGGTGAACCAGGGGAAATTATCGAAATACACGGGGACGGTGGGGCCGTCCTCGAGCTCATAGACAACGCTCACGTCTTCGCCGAGGCTGGTGAAGGTGAAGCGGACGTGACGGAAGAGGCCCAGACCGCTCAGGCGGTCTGCCGCGGCCTGCAAATCCTGGATGCCGATTTGCTGGCCGGAGGCCAGGCCTCCGGCGGCGAGCAGACCGGCCTGGGCATAACGCAGCGAGCCCTTGAATTTGATGCTGGTCAGTTTTCCGGTGACGGTGGCAGCGGGGGCCTGGGCAACGAGCGGCAGCGGAGCCAGAGACGCGGCCGCCGAAAGTCCGAAGAAAAAGAGCGTTCCGATTTTTGAAGCACGGCTCATCGCAGCCATTGTATGAGATGCGGAATGTTCGCGGGAAGCGGCTACTCGACAGTGACCGACTTGGCCAGGTTGCGGGGCTGGTCCACGTCGCAGCCGCGGCGGACGGCGATGTGATAAGCGAGCAACTGGAGAGGGACAATCTCCAGGATGGGTAGCATCAATTCCGGAGCCGCGGGGATCTCAATGACATGGTCCGCGGCCTCGCGGGCCAGGTGGTCGCCCTCGGTGACAATGGCAATGACGATGCCGTCGCGGGCCTTGACTTCCTTCATATTGGAGACGCTTTTTTCGTAGCGCACCATGGAGGCGGGGTCGCTATCGTCGCGCGTGGCGATGACCACCACCGGGAGGTTTTCGTCAATCAGCGCGTTGGGGCCGTGTTTCATCTCTCCGGCGGGATAGCCCTCGGCGTGGATGTAAGAAATCTCCTTGAGCTTGAGCGCGCCTTCCAGGGCGATGGGGTAGTGGATGCCGCGGCCGAGATAGAGAAAGTCCGAGTGGCGGAAAAACCGGCGGGCCAGCTCTTCCATCTGCTCGTCCTGCTGGAGGATGGTCTCCATCTTGTGGGGGATGCGGGTGAGGTCTTGCAGCAGGGTGCGGGCGGCTTCGGGATTCATCTTGCCGCGGGTTTCTGCCAGATGCAGGGCAATCAGCAGCAGGGCCGTGAGCTGTCCGGTGAAGGCCTTAGTGGAAGCCACGCCAATCTCCGGCCCTGCGTGGGTGTACACGGTGCCGGAAGCCTCGCGCGTAATCATCGAGCCGACCACGTTGCAGATGGCCAGGGTCTTCGAGCCTTTCAGCTTGGCCTCGCGCTGCGCGGCCAGGGTGTCTGCGGTTTCACCGGACTGGCTGATCAAGATTACGAGGGTGTCCGGGGCCACGATGGGGTCGCGGTATCGGAATTCGCTGCCGTAGTCGGTCTCGACGGGGATGCCGGCCAGGCGCTCGATCATAAACTTGCCGGCCAGGGCGGCGTGCCAGCTCGTGCCGCAGGCCACAATCTTGACGCTCTTCACTTTCTGGAACTCTGCGGGGGTGATGTCCATCTCGTCCAGGAAGACGCGGCCGGACTCGAGGGAAATGCGGCCGAGCAGGGTGTCGCGGACGGCGCGGGGCTGCTCGAAAATCTCTTTCTGCATGAAATGCTTGAAGCCGCCCTTTTCGGCCATGATGGGGTCCCAGGTGATGTGCTGCACGGGACGCTGGATGGCGCGGCCCTCGAAATCGAGCAGGCGCACGCCCTGCGGAGTGATGACCGCCAGGTCTCCGTCGGCCATAAAGAAGACGTCGCGGGTGTGGTAGAGGACGGCGGGGATGTCGCTGGCCACAAAATATTCGTCCTGGCCGAGGCCGATGACCGCGGGAGGGCCGAAGCGCGCGGCGACAATCTTGTTGGGGTCGCGCGTGGAGATGATGGAGATGGCGTAGACGCCGGTGAGCTGCTTGACCGCCTTGCGCAGGGCTTCCTCGAGGGGTACGCCGTTCAAATATTTTTCGACCAGGTGGGCCACCACCTCGGTGTCGGTCTCGGTGACGAATTTGTGGCCTTCCGCAGCCAACTGGCGCTTCAGCTCCAGATAGTTTTCGATGATGCCGTTGTGGACCACGACGATTTCGCCGGAGCAGTCGCGGTGGGGATGCGCGTTTTCTTCCGTGGGGCGGCCGTGAGTAGCCCAGCGCGTGTGGCCGATGCCGTAGAGGCCGTCAATCGGGGAAAGGCGGATGGCTTCCTCGAGGTTGCGGAGCTTCCCGGAAGCGCGGCGGATCTCCAGCTTGCCGTTCTGGCCCACCACGGCGATGCCGGCGGAATCGTAGCCGCGGTACTCGAGGCGCTTCAGGCCGTCCAGCACCAGGGGAACAACTTTTTTAGGGCCGATGTAACCGACAATGCCGCACATCGCGGGGCTCCCTCGGATACTGAATTCCTGCGCCGCTGCCAATCGAACAAGCCAGATTAGCATAATTTCGGATGCGGGAATGTAGAGGCGCGGGCCAGTGTTCCAGGGCAGGAAAACAGAAAACTCAGAACTCGGAAATCGGAAATCAGAAAGCAAAAAAGCATAGAACTACACAGAGGGCACAGAGACACAGAGGGTGCGGAGAAGAGAGAATCAGTCGAGGATTTCGAAGCGGAAGTCTTCGATGACGCCGTTGGAGAGCACGTCGCGGGCGATGCGCTCGATCTCCTGGCTGGCTTGTTCGCGCGTGGTCCCGTCCAGCTCTAGAACGAAGAATTTGCCCTGGCGGACGTGCTGCACGGAACTGTGCCCGAGAGATGCCAGAGCGTGGTGAATAGCCTGACCCTGCGGGTCGAGGACCGCGGCTTTCGGCGTGACCCAGACGTGCGCTTTCATCGCAGGGCATCATAGCAGAATTGTGCGGCGGAGGCGGCGAGAATTCCGACCCGCCAAGCCCGGGGACAGCTTGCGGGCTCCACACCGCGGAGCCCGCCGCTACACAGATTGTTCGCGGAGGAGGCGAAGATAGCGCTCTTTTTCACTGGAGGGGAGGAAGGAGCGGGAAAAGCCCGCGGCGGCGATGCCCAGGAGCTGATCGCTGGTGATGCCGAGGCGCGGGGCGAGCGCGTATTCGGAGGCCAGGTCGGTGTGAAACATCGCGGGGTCGTCGGTGGAAAGAACAACAGGGACGCGACGCTGGAGAAACGCGCGCAGGGGATGGTCTTCGATGCGCGCGCAAGGCTTGCCTAACTGTCGCGCCAGCGCGCCGGTGCAGATGTTGCTGGTGGGACAAACCTCGAGAGCGATGCCGCGCTCGGCGAGGAGGTCCATCAGCGCGGGCTCGTGCATGGCGGCGATGCCGTGGCCGATGCGCTCGGCGCCGAGCAGGTCGATGGCGTCGCGGATTTTTCGCGCGTCGCCGACTTCGCCGGCGTGCGCGGTGAGCCGCAAGCCCGCCGCGGCGGCCAGCTCATAGGCCTCGCGGAAATCGGCGTAGGGAAACATCAATTCGTCTCCGCCCATGCCGAAGGCCACGGCGCCGGAATTGCGCGCTTCGATGGCCAGGCGGACCACCTGGACGGCGGCGGGGGGACCAATTTGCCAGGCGGCGTCGAAAATCCACTGTATGCGCAGCCCCTTGCGCAGGGCGCGCTCCGAGGCGCGAAGCATGGCGGCAAAGTTTGCGAGCGGGTCGGACTTGAAATACAGCATCACGCCGACGGAAACCGTGAATTCCGCGTAGACCACGTTCTGGGAAATCAGCTCATCGGTGTGGCGGTCTACAATGAGCTCGAAATCTGCTGGCTTGCGGAGATACGAGGTGACCCACTTGAAGGCTTCCAGGAAACCGTGGAAATCGGAGTAGCGGTAGCGCTCGGACGCTTGCTCGACCGTAAAGGTGTCGCCGTAGCGTGCGGCCAGCTCGACCA
>Ga0247727_10009436_pt1 | contig 17692 bp, 21 predicted proteins | sample WisWelCaveWW1625_FD_202498 | JGI IMG/M metagenome (GOLD analysis project Ga0247727, IMG submission 202498) | Biofilm microbial communities from Wishing Well Cave, Virginia, United States - WW16-25 | ecosystem: Environmental > Aquatic > Deep subsurface > Groundwater > Cave microbial mat | place...
GTCAGGGAAGCAGTGATTTATATCTTCTCAGAATAGGCAACAACGGAAATTTAATCTGGTCGAAAACATTCGGAACAAATCAAATTGAACGGGGAATTTCCGTACAGCAGTTATCTAATGGTGATTTACTGCTTCTTGGAGATGTTGAATCCGGTCCCTTTGGCGGGAAAGATGTTTACATCATCCGAACAGATGCAAATGGAAACACACTTTGGAACAAACGCCTTGGTGCAGGCGGAGCCGACCAGATTTTCGGAGCGCAGGTCACAAGCGATGGCGGTTTCATATTTGCGGGAGCAACCACTTCATCAGGCGCAGGTAATTTTGACGCGCATCTTTTGAAATCCGATGCAGGCGGGAACATACAATGGAGCAAAACCTACGGTGGATTCAGCAATGACAGTTACCAGAGCATCGTTGAATTAAACGGTGGCGGTTATGCTATAACCGGTTACACCCAATCTTTCGGAGCGGGAACACATGATTTCATTTTATCAAGAACAGATGCCAACGGAAATATTCTTTGGTCAAAAACGTATGGAGGAGGCAACAGCGATATTGGCGACCACCTCATTCAAACAAATGATGGCGGTTATGCTTTCATGGGTACAACAACATCCTTTGGTGCAGGCAACCTTGATGTGCTGCTCATCAAAACTGATAATGCCGGAAATCTCCAATGGTCGGAAGTATATGGCGGTGCAGGAATAGAAATAGCACGCTCATTGGATGAAATAAGTAGCGGTGGTTATCACATCTGCGGATTTACAAATAGTTTCGGAGCAGGAGGGTTTGATATTTATTCCATCCGCACCGATGCAAACGGATTGAGCGGATGCAATGAGGTATTAGCAAATCCAACTGTTACCTCTCCTTCGCTGACATCTTCCAACTTCGCTCCGAATATGAATGTCGGTGGCATAGAGGGATTCCCAGCAACACAAACAGACGGAATTTCTTTTACCACAACTACTTTATGTCCATCTACTGCGAGAACTCAAAATCCGCCAGCAAAACCTGAAACTTTAAACATGAAACCAGAAACTGCCATTTCCATCTACCCCAATCCCAACAGCGGAGAAATGACAATTAAATATTTCATCCCTGAAAACGAAAATGCACAGCTTTCAATCTTTGATTTAATGGGAAGAAAAAAAGCAGGTTATCTCTTAGGAGGAGAAAACAATGAACTGAATATTGCCGAAAGGGATTTACCAGAAGGAGTGTATTTCTACACTATTATTTCTAACGGAAAAAAAATAAAGCAGGATAAGATAGTTGTAATAAAATAACTTCAAATAATTTCTCTCTGATACTCTAACCACAAGCCCCGCTTGATTCGTCTCAAGCGGGGCTTTCGTTTTCACAAGGGCTTGACAAAAATTCCGCAATCATTAAAATTCTAATTGTAAGATTTACAAGTTAAGATGCCGAGTAGTTATTTCCATTTATGGCTTTCATTAGCCAGCAATTCTTGAATAGGGGATTGTTCTTGCAGATAAATGGTGGTTGCTTTCGTCTTGACGGATTTGCTATCATACCCCTGCCAACAATTGTTGGTGCCTCTCACGAGGGGCAGCAGAACCGCTTATCGAAAACCACAAGGTCTGCAAGCCGAGTGGACGTAGGTAAGCGGTTTTGCATTTATGCAAGAACAAATCAGGGAGTATTTATTATGGAAGAGCCAGCACTCGCCTCACACTTTAAAGCCGTATATGCTTTGGCTTAATCGGTTTAAAGATTATGTAAGAAAAACCGAATTGCAGGAAATAAACCGGAAAGATATAGTTGATTTCAGCATTCATATTAAAAATAAATATTCGGAGCGAACCCACGAGTTTGCAATGGCAATCCTGCATGGCTTCTTTAAATTCTGGCACGAGGAAGATAACAGGGTATTATCTCCTAATCTCGTAGTTGTTCCAAGCTACAGGCGGAAAATAATGCCTGTAATCACAGAAGAAATTTTTAAGAAACTTCTTGATGCATTGCCTATATACGAATACATCAGTTTGCAGCGTCACATCATCTTGCGCATGCTTTGGGAGAGCGGATGTCGTATCTCAGAACTCTTAAGCATTGATTTACCAAACATAAACTTTGAAAAATGTTGTGCTGTCATCGAAACCAGAAAAACTTCCGTCCGAAGAAGAATTTTCTGGTCGGAAGCAACAAACGAATTGCTTATCAAAAAATATATGCCGATTCGCAGGGAAGTAAAGCGAGATTCACACGCATTGTTTATCGGATTTTACAATAGTGGGGAATACAGCAACCGTCTTAATCCAAGACAAGTTCAGCGAACTATTGAAAACCTGCGTACTGAACTTTGCATTTCAGAAAAAATCACCCCGCATAGTTTTCGGCACGGAAAAGCCCACTTCATGCTGGAGCATGGCGCATCGGTGGTAGACATACAGCAAATATTAGGTCATGTATCGCCAAATTCAAGCTTTGCCTACCTGCAATATCAGGGTACAGAACTTGAAAGAAGGGCAAAGAAATTCCTGTGATATGTATAGGAATTATCCACATCCCCACACTTGCGCTGTCGCAAAAGTTTGATACAATTCTATATGAACGTGAAAAAGGAACACCTATCAAACACACCGTTAACAGAGCAAGGGGAAATATCCCCGTTAAATAATTAAGATAGTCGCACAATAGGTACTTCTGCGACAATCTAATTAAAAAACACGGCTCTGTTAACGGGTCGTGTTTTTCGTTCTTTCCGCGCCTGACATAACTTGCCCGCTTTAATTGCAGGTAGTCGGGCGCAGCGGCCTGTGGAGATTCTTGAAGGGATAAAAAGTGATTCTACCTATGGAAACTTGCAGCGTAGGTGCACGCAATAGATATTCTTCTCCATAGACCGCTGTGCAAACAGCAGGTCGAAGATTATAAACTAAGCATCTTTTGGCTATGCAATTATTCAATGTTGTTTCAAAAAAAGTTTACGAGAAGAATGGCGAGAAGAAAGTGAAATTTTATCAAGTCGGGACGATGAAAATCACCGATGCGGGCAAGCGGTATCTGCAGTTGTATATTCTTCCGCAAACGGAGTTTTATCTCTTCGAGAACAATCCGCTCCCTGAAATTCAGGTGACGGAGGAAAAGTTATGAATGTGAAGACCACGCCCGTGCCGAACGCGGTGTTTGATGAGCATTTGTGGGAATTAAAAATTGCCGAACTCAAAATTCTTCTTGTTATCATCCGCCAGACACTCGGCTGGAGAAAAGGTTGCGACTGGATTTCTTCTTCGCAACTCATAGCGAAATCGGGGTGTTCGCAGAGGGCGATTGTCTCCGCGATTCAGGTTCTCATAGAGAAAAATCTGATTCTCGTGATGGATGAGTCAGGAAAATTTCTGAACTCTCCTGATGAGCGCAAAGGAAAGAAGCAGTTGTTTTACTGCCTCGCATACCGATTAGTTTCAAGTGTGGAAAACCACTGTGGAAAACGAGGGGAAAGCGGAGACACCTACGCAAATTTTTCATCCGACCTGCGCAAAAAAAGCGCTTCGCTTGCGCAAAAGTTGCGCATAACAAATATTAACTCTTACAAATAATATCTCTTACAAGAATATTATTATTCAAAAATGCAAAATCAAAAAAATAAAATTATCATTTACGCCACCTTACCTGTTCCCTTGAAAGATGTTTTTGATTGGATGGAGGAAGATGGGAAGAACGAATCCGATACAATGCTCCTGATGAAAAACGATTCAGAAAAAATATCCGAAAAAGTTAAAACCGTTTTCAATGAATACTTTTCAGATGAGAAGATAAATGCGGAACTGAAGGAAATTAATTTCTGGTACAGTGATTCTGACAATCCAAGCCACGCAGTCGCATTTTTCAAAATCAAACTGGAAGGAACTGAAAAAACACTCCACAAGATCGCAGGCGAAAACAAATTATTCATCTATGACTGGAGCGAAAAGAAATGATGCTCTCAAAACATCGTTACAAAATCATTCATGGCGATGCGCTTGAGAGACTCAGGAAATTTCCCTCTCGCAGCATTGACTGCGTCATTACTTCTCCTCCCTACTGGCAAATGCGGGATTACAGATGGAGAGGACAATGGGGGCTGGAGAAAACTTACGGAGAGTATTTAGAAAAACTCTGGTCGCTCATGGATGAAATCAAAAGAGTGCTAAAGAAAAGAGGCACGGTCTGGATTAATCTCGGAGATAGTTACGGAACGCAATCGGGAAGTTGCAGGGGAAAGAAATATCAGCAATCAGGAAAAATTTCTCATGTGGAAAACGGCCGCATACTTCTCAAAGGAAATGTTCCTCAGAAATGTTTGCTTCTTCTCCCGCATCGCTTCGCCATTGGTTGCATAGTGCGAGGGTGGATTCTACGAAATGACATCATATGGGCGAAGCCAAATGCCATGCCGGAAAGCACCAAAGACCGATTCTCCAAGAAACATGAATACATTTTCCTGCTCGTCAAAAGCAAAAAATATTTCTTTGACTTGAACAGGGTGAGGGAACAGCACAAACTTTGCTCGCTGGAGAGAATGAAAAGAGCATGGAACGGACACAGGGAAAAGAGAAGTTCCTACGAGAATATGAAGATTGAAAACATGTGCCACCGCAGAGGAAAAAATCCGGGCGATGTCTCGGACTTCTGGAGAATACATACTCAATCGGGTAAAGAAAAGCATTATGCCAAGTTCAATACCGAGTTAATCACGAAGCCAATTCTCGCAGGTTGTCCCAAGAACGGAATCATCCTCGACCCCTTTTGTGGTGTCGGTACAACAGGAATCCGAACGATAGAACTCGGCAGAAAATTTATCGGCATAGAAGGGAAGACAGCGTATTGCGAAATTGCCGAGAAGAATTTAAGGAGAGTAAAAATATTATCAGCATAAATATTATCACCATGAAAAAGCAAACCATCACCGACACATATCCTTTCACCAAAGAACAGTTATCATTTTTCAAAAAAGAGATGAACAAAGCGGGAGATTTTGAGGAACTGATGATTGAAAAGAAAGCGATGAAACTTGACGGGACTTATGTCATTTCCGTTTTCCCCGACATTGAAAAATACAAGGAAGAATTTCTGACGGGCGTGTATGAGCCGCTCCGCGAACACTACGATACCGAAGTGCCATATATGTTCTGGGGGAAAATGTATGAGGCATTATGTGGCAGGAAATGAAACCACCCCTCACTTACTATGGCGGCAAGCAGAAGATGGTGAAGCATATTCTTCCTTTGATTCCGAAGCATAAACTCTACTGCGAGCCGTTCTTTGGCAGTGGGGCGGTGTTCTTTGCTAAAGAGCCATCGGAGATTGAAGTGGTGAATGATATTAACGGAGAAGTCATCAACTTTTACAAGGTCGTCCGAACGAAATTCAATCAACTTAAAAAGGAAATCAACGCTTCGCTTCATAGTAGGAAACTACACAAGAAGGCAGGATTCATTTACCGCAATCCCGATATGTTCTCCGATGTGGAGCGCGCCTGGGCGGTATTCATCACTTCCCACCAAAGTTATTCTTCCATTTTGGGCAGCACTTGGGCTTGCGGAAAAACGGAAAGCACCACCGAGAAAAAATTTCACAACAAAAAAATATCTCTCGCGCAAAATTTGGCGAAGCGATTGGAGAGCGTACAGATTGAATGCCGCGATGCGCTCGAAGTGATTCAAACGAGAGACACGAAAGATTCTTTCTTCTACCTCGACCCGCCATATTTCAATTCTGACATGGGGCATTATGGAGGATACAAGGAAGAGGATTTTGAAAAACTCCTGCAACTGCTTTCCAAAATCAAAGGGAAGTTCCTTCTTTCATCCTATCCTTCCGATTTACTGAAGAAGTATGCGAAAAAGTATAAATGGTTTATGAAAACGATTGATACCGCGCTCTGCGTGCAGGGGGCAAAGAGGAAAAGAAAAACAGAAGTGCTGACGGGGAATTATTAATTAGAGGGAGTAATCTGATTATTTTGTTGTGTTTGTAATAGTTTTTGGCCTACTTGTTACATAATCAATAAAAAGAAGTCCTAATAAGGAATAGAGTACTACTATATTTCCAGTAGCAATAACCGGGTCAAGCCATCCTCTATAAGTGCCAAGCAATAAAATATAGCCAATATTTATTAGAAGCCATTTCTCTCGAGTAAGAGAAATAACAATCTCTTTAATCTTTCTTTCTTTGTTTTTGTCTAAAAGAATTTCGATTATGTGTATTGCGATCCAAACTGTGGAAATCACAAGACTAAAAATAAGGAGCTCAGCAGATTTTTTAGGGAAACTTATATAATATGCAGCAATTCCTAGTAATATCCATGAAAGAACTGCAAGGATAAATCCTAAATGACGGTATATGCTACCGGAATCTTGATGAACTTCTCCAAAATGCTGTTGATCATCCAGCATTGTCTTTATTTTAAATCCCAGAATGAACAGAGATAAGCAAAAGATGCTGGGGTTTTGAACTAAAAAATCATAAATACTGGTGTTCACTTTTGAAAAAGTATCTACTAAACCTTTAGTAAGTGCTGCGCCAATAAAAAGAATCGTAGATATATTTATGCTTTGATAGAGTTTCATATGTTAAGGTGGAAAAATAAATATTGATTTATCTAACTAAATAATTAGCTTGATGCTCTAATTCTGGGAATAAAGTATTTTCATTTATAGCCAAGGAATCTAATAAGTGCCGGAACCCTTCTTTAAATTCTTTTTTAATAATAAGTTTCTTACCAATGTTATATGGAGGCAATATTACTGGTTTTTTCTTAGAAGATAAATTTCTCATTCCAAATATAAAAAACGCCCCACTTTGACTCACTATTCGGTTATTATTGAGTTTAACTTTAACTGGAAATATCTTTTTAATATCCTCTTTATTAGCATCTACGAAAGTATCCATAAAATATGGCTTCTCTTCTCTTATTTCGTGCATTAAATAACCGAAATCGCCATCACTGAAATCTGTTTTATCAATGCTAAGCCTAGATAAATTTGAAATAAGACATACAGCATCACTATCGTAATATTTGATTTCTTCTTTACGAATTTTAAATACATACACAATACCATTCACCTTGCGGTTTTTATATTGTTGACAGGCAAAATAGAGAGCCACAAGCGGGTTAGTAGTGATGTCCAATAATCTTGTTGGTAAAGCATAATGTTGCATCTTGACCAATTTTTCAAGAGTAGTTTTTTCATTTAAAAAATCATTGGGGCTTCGTAAAATCATTTCTCTAAATTTAATGTCTTCTTTGATAATCTGGTTATCCCTATATATACTCGGTGTAAGATTATATTTCCAATCATAAACAGAACACCCGCGATAATAATATTCATAATCATTACTAACAGTTTCCAAGTTGAGTATAGAAATATATTTTTCAAACGAACGAATTATGGAACGAGTCACTGTGCTCATACTTATTTGCTAATAACTATTCCCGAAATATCGGTGCCGAAATTTTTACGATTAAATTCTGAAAGTTGCAATTCATCAAACTTTTGCTGTAAAGCATTTAATGTATTTTCTCTATCTAAAATTAACTTATCGAGTTGCAAGTGTTCTTTTACTTTTAAGCGGTATTCTTCTCCAGTTTCTTCCTCTAGTTTTTTTCTCTTCTGATAAAACGAAAACCATGCATCGTATGCCTCAAAATATTTTTTTAAAAGTTTGATAATAGAAATTGTGTCCTTATTTTTTAAGGAAGATAAATCTTCCAGTAGTTCTTCATTGGATTTAAATTCCCATTCTGAAATCTTAAAGAATCGTGCAATATTTTGCAAAGCAATCCTGCGGGCATTTTGCCGATGTGTTTCAGAAATAAAAATTTTCATTTTTAATTTTGATGTTTTAAAAAAGTTTCTTATAGAAATCTATGTCGTGAACTTGAAATAAATTTTTATCAGTAGGTTCTAATTTATTTGATAGGTAAAAATCATTTACTTTGAAAAACAACCTGTGGTCAAATCCGCCAACACCAAATACTGTAAAGTCATATCCCTTTCGGGTGACATCCTCTGTATCATTACAAAATCTTAAATATGATTGCAAAAGGTCTTGTTCAATTTTCCGAAAAAGTTTTTTCTTATAGTTAACAGATAATAAATGGTCATTTTTTATTTCATTCAGAGAAATTAGAAGTTTTTCATACATTCTGATTAGCGGGAAAACAATACTATTTCTAAAAGGAGTAGCTCGTATTTCAGTTGTGTCTCTTTTGTGAAAGAACCACCCAAATAAATTATGATAGGAGATGCCATTTGTATTTTTATATTCTTCTATTTCCTTCTCAGAAAATATTTCCTTAGGCAGATCGAAGCGAAGATTTTCAAATTCTTTTATCAGTGTTTTAATATCATCTAAAAGAATATTATATTGATTAATTGCAATTCCTTCCTTGTGCTGCTTCTGCCCTTGTCTTAATGTTTGCACCAAAACAATTGCCGTAACTATTGCGACAAAAGGAGTAGCAATATTATTAAAAGTGATAGCAGACCAATCATAAAAAAAATTATTTATAGAAAACAGATAGAGTATTAATAAAAATATAATTATGCCAGAAATAATATATGAATCCTGTTTTGACACTAGAAGTAATTATTTTGTGAAAGCAAATATAATAAAGAGCCGCATTGCTGCGGCTCTTGTTGGTGCATTAGCACTTGCGCACTTCTCACGCACCTGCCACCAACTTCTTTAGTAGCGAAATCACTTCGTTCAGGTTCTTTGAATTCCCCAGCACAATTGTGCAGGAGGGTCCATTCCAGAACTTCTGCACTTTTTGCGTGAGAGATTTGATTTCATGGCGCTTGATTTGCTTGCGCGTATCCTTTTCAGGATTCATTACCACCAGTGAAATTTTCTTTCTGCCGATGTGGAAGAACGCAAGGTTCTTGTTCTTCCGCATAGAGATATAATATCGCTGCGGGCGGAATTCAAGTTCAGGATTCTTCTTGAGCAGTTCCGATTTGATTTTTTCGTAAACCGCTTTCACCTCAACAGAAACTTTCTCATCAAAGTGTTCTTCTTCGGTTGGCGGCACACCATTATCGGTTTTCTTCTTTCCTTCACCCCGAATCATATCGAAGGTCGGAACGGCAGTAACAATGGTTTCGTCTTTAGTAGCGAACCTCCGGAAGATAATGGGCTTTATCATCTTTCCCCATGTTTCGGTATAGGTTTCCATGAATCCTTTCATCTCCTCACGCTCGGTGTCCAAAGCGAGAAGAATTCTTGGGCTTTTCAGGATGGATGCCTTGAGCCGTTCCAGAATTGCCGGGTTTGCGCCAAGTTCTTTTTTCATCTTGCTGTTCTTTCCTATTATTCTTTCCACCGATTCCGCCACTTTATTTCTCGTTTCCGCATTTCGCAGGACGGAAAACATTCTGGTTACGCGGTAAAAGAGTTCGCCTAGATTTTTTTGGGAGAGAATCACTTCGATGAAATAAAACATTGGCTTGTCGGGATTCATGAAATCAATCATGAAAGCGGGCACGATGTGGTCATCGCGCAAGCCCAAGATGTTTTCAATATCAACGATAATAGTTTTCTCCCCGAAAAGAATTTTCCTGTTTTCAAATATCAAGTCGTTAAGTTCTTTCTCCGATTTGAAATTCTTTTCAGAGAATTTCTTTTTGACAAATCCGGCTGCCGCTTCGTAATCGGGATTAAAAGGATGAAGCGCATTGCCTTTGAGCAGATACGCATTCCGGTATTCCACCTGCATTTTTTCTTTTGCCGGTGGCTCCTGTTGTTTTTCTTTTTTCATGATGCATGAGATTAGTGAGTGTTTGATTTTGAAAAAACAATTTCGCCATGCATCATAACTCTGACGGGGAAGAAGGCAAGCCCGATTACATGCTACGGAGCAGAAAAATAATTTTGTCCAGCAAAAAAGCCGCATGGAGTGGCGGCTTTTAAATGTTAAAGGTTATCAATCTCCTTGAGAATAGTTTCATAATCGAAATCCTCGCAATAGATTTGGTGGCGCAACTGTTCCAGTTTTTTAACTGCTTCTTTGTTATTTAAGACAGTGTTTTTCGCAAGGCGCGTGTTGAGGAGTTCAATCAGGATTTCGGTCTGCATGATTTTATCACCGTTGCTTTTCTTTTTCATAGTGAATATTTTTTAATGAACAATTCAGTGAGTTAGCATAACTCTGTCATATAATGGCAGTCAAGTGAAAAACGCCCGACAATATTTGTTGCGGGGCGTTATTCATCGGCATGAGGAGTGTAATCTTTCGGGACTTTTTGAATAGTGATTTTTCCATTTTCGACTATCACCTCCACAAAATCATTTATCTCGAATCCGAATGTACGGAGGAAAATTCCAGCGACCCTGATGACAGGATAGAACTTCCCTCCATTGAAATTCGAATAATGTCCGTAGTAGATTTTTTGTTTTCTCCTCCTTGTAAAGCCAACACTTATTTTCTTTTCCATACAAAGAACATTTTGTTTTCAGTGGGATGATAGCGTGCGGGAAAGATGAAAGGCAAGAATGAGAAATGGCAGAGAGCAGATTTAATGGAAAGTCCAGACGAGAAAAAATAAAGCCCGATGAAGTAATAAACTCCAGTCGGGCTTCCGCGTGGGGTTTCTGTCCTCAAAAAAGAAAACAGGCAACCTTAGATACTGATATAGCGTGGCAGGGAAGCAAAGTCAATATTTTACAGTGGAAAACGATAATTTGAGCAATTTAAAGGGTTTAGTTAGTAAAAATATTTAAAAAGATTTGCCAAGTACAAAAAGTATTTTCATATTTGCAGTGAAAGAGGAATAAGTGAGTGACATACAAAAGTCGCTTTTCCTCCGTTGGCTAAGTGGACGCCAACGATACATTGCAAGCCACCCAAAGCCCAGTTAAGAAGGCAAAAATCCCTGCGTAGAATTTACTGCGTCTTTTTTTATTTCTTTTAATAAAGAAAACCTAGGGGTTGCTTCCCCCTAGGTTAATACGCAAGATATAAATCCTACGCAGCCCGCACAGTCAACATACTGACTGTACTAAGCGCCACAGAGTTTACCATTTTATATATAAGGCTGGCAAGTACTTTCTGTTGATTTATATTAAATCGTGTTGATTGTGTGATTTCGCTTCTTAGCGCAATCGCGCAATGAAAAAGAAGTTACAATGTAAAGATAAATTACAAAAAGCGTATGTTGAGGAGCGGAAAAAATCTTTGTCTCAACCAGCCACTAAAGAAGATGTTGTAATGCTTCAGCAGGAAATTAAATCACTCCGCGATATTATCATCTCTCCTTCTTCGTTACAAACAGAAAACAAAATTAAACGGATTTCAAAGTTTGGTATTGGAGAGGGTTATGCTGTTGGCGTTGTGGATGAGATATACAAGTATTTCACGAATGAAAAACACCCTCAAGTTAAAAAGAAAGATGACTTTAATCTCCATTTCATAGGCGAAGGAAACCCGGAAGGCAAGATAATATCACTTGAGGATATTAAAGAGATTGCTTTTACTTTTTTCCATTTCAGACAAGCGAAAATTATACGAGTACAAAAATTCCTTCCTTCAGTTTTGAAGGCCAATTTTAGAGACAGGGAAGGGAATGAATTGAATTCACCGACAATTTGGACATATTTTTCAGAATTTGATAACGGAGAAATGTTTAAATATTACAAAGACATTTATAAAACTCAAAAGATTATTTCGTCCCTTGAAAAATACAAATTGAGGTTCGATTAAGGATCAATCCTCAATTGAAATACAACTTTTTCTCTTTCATTTCAGTTCATCTTTGTTTATAGAAATCACAAAAAACATTTTTATGAATTCAACTATAGATACGGAGCTCGATGAGATGGAATTCGAACTTCGTTACCTGCAACCCAAAGACGGTTGGCAGCCGATGTGCTACAACATATTTATTGAAATTGTTGAAAGGCGAATTTTTCGCCTTCGAGAAATTTTACAAGAGGATATAAGCGAATCTCAGATTAAACGAGTCAATGCTTTACAGCAAGGTTTTTTGAAACTTCAAAATTCGGAGGATTAAAATAATGAACAATCTTCTCACCCTCCGCGAAGTCAAACGACTGCTGTCCCTTGTGGACAACCGCAGCGTGAAAAAATTTTGCCAACGACACGGGATCGAAATTTTCTATACTGCGGGAAGCAATCAAAAATATATTTCTTCCATACAATTCTATTTAGCCCTCGAAAAAATAAAAAGTGAAAATGGAATTACGCTTGGGCAGCTGCAATCAGCCATGAAGGTTTATTCTGCTCATTTGTCCGAAAAAGAAGAGGTTCAGAAAGAGAGGCTAAATAATAATACTGGATACATTCCGCGCACGGAAAGCGAGACTAAAAACTTGAACGCGATACTTGACTTTGGTGGTTCGCACGCTATCATGGCCGATTCCATGAGCAATGGACTTTTTATTCCTCCGAAAAAAAGAGGAGTCGCCAAGGTAGTCGTATATTGTAAGAAATGTAGTAGGAATTGCTACGACCTTTGTCATTTGACAAAAGCGTCATTAAAGAGATGCATTTTCGGGCGGAGGCATAAATTTAAATGCTATGTATATCAGCCGGGGACTTTAAAGAGGAGAACTAAATTTTTAAAAGCAAAAAACTACAATGATGCAATAGTAGAAGCGATAGCGTTTGAGAAACAAGTCAAGGAAAATAATATTTCCCAACCTAAAAAGGGAAATACGGATATTGCTATTCCGAAAGAAAAAAACAAGCCTGTTCTTTTAAAACACTTGGCAGCGCGATACAGCGCGTACCTTGAAGCCGACACGGAGCTTTTTCCAGAAGTATTGGTGAGAGTCAGAAGCAAATCGCATGTCCGGGATGTGAACTGGGTCATAAGGGAATTTGCTATTTGTCTTTCCAAAAATAACTTCGCCTTTAATGAACTGAAGCCGGAAGATATCGGCATTTCTGAAATTAATTTGTTCCATAACTATATTCTCAAGGAACGCCAACTTTCCCCGCGCAGCTTTAATAAATCAATGACTATTCTTTCCAGTTTCTATAAGTTTTTGAATGAAGTGGAAAAAATTAAAATAGAAAATCCTTTCTCTTCCATCCCGCATAAGTCTCTGAACTCAGAAAGCAAAATCAATGTTCCGAGTGAAAGTCAAATCTGGGCAATCATTGAAATGCTCAAACTGCCCGAACTTGGAAAAGTGAAAGTAGGTGAAGAGGTAAAGGATTTGTACCGCGAGTGGATGCCCGACCTTGTAAAATTAGCAGCATTCAGCGGGAGACGTAACGAGGAAATTTGCCGAATGAAGTTTTCGGACATCCGAACAGACCGCGAAGGAAATTTATATATCCGCACTCCTGACTTTAAGGTGAACCGCATCAGAAATCTTCAAGGAGATGACACAAAGTATATTCCGGTTCCAGTAACGCAGGAATTATTCGATCTGCTTTTGGAACTTGGCTATGAAGAATATAAGGGTGCGGATAGGTACTTGATTGCGAATGACGACCCAATGAGCAGGGAAACGATGAAACACTTCATCAGCCGCAGTTTTTCTCACTATGCGAAGTATGTAGATTCAGAAAATCCAATCACACTGAAATCGTTGAGGAAAAAATATATTACGGAACTCTCAAAATTTCTTGGCTTAGAGCAGGCACGCCAAATCACGAAGCACTCAAACACAAAAATTATGGAGTCAAATTATATCGATTCAAAAGTTCTTTCTGCGGCCGCGAAAGATTTTAATGTATTCGGCAATAGTGAAACTGCACAGAAGTCAAAAAGAGAAAATGATTTGCAACAAATCAGAGAACAAAAAGCTGAACAACCGGAAATATATTTAAACAAATGAGATCAATTTCAAATAGCGGATTTTGTGTGGCGTTCATAGGGAAAAAATCGCACCCCCTCTACCTGCATCTCTCGCACCTCCTGCGCGAACTTGCGAAATTCAACGCATTGTACGCTGTTTTTCAGTCCGTTGCTCTACCAACTGAGCTAAGATGCCAATATGATTTTTCCAAAAAAACGTGGACGAAGATAACACTTTCTTTTAGTCGCACTGCATTACCCTGCAAAATCGCACCCCCGATTCGCACCCCCCCTGAGTTTTTTTTCTTAGTCCTGTATTGGCTCTTCTTTTCAGAACAATTCAAATACACAAACACATAAAACCCAATTAAAAATGAAAACGGAACAAACAAAATCCAAACCCGAACGCAGTCAATTTGCCTATGGCAAAGTCGTGTTCATCGAGTACAGCACGGCTCGGAAGGGGCAGCACTTCATGGCGGTAATGGTAGACAAAAAAGTCATTGCCCGCGTGTACCGCGAGTATGACCCGGAGAAAAAGCGGATGATTTACACTGCGAGAGAAAACGAAGGAAAGGAAGTTCTTCCGCCAACCGAAAATCTTTACCAGTTGAAAAAACATTTCATCGAGAATGCGAAGCAAAGAAATCAAGCCATGCAGATTGAAGAGCGGGACGATGAGCGCAAAGAAAAATCACAACAGGCGAAACAACCCGCGAAAGAAAAAGAAGTGAAGCAACAATCAAAGGAGAATGCAAAAGAAAAAACTGTGACGAAGCAAACAGCCCGCGAGGAAGAACTCCGTGAACTCCGGGAAGAATCACAGGCGCGCGAAAATGAAATTGAACGCTAAGCGAAACACTAACTAAAAAATCATTCACAATGGCACCACAAAAATCTGTAATCAAATATTCTCCGCACCACGCGCATCACGATAGCGTGCTGGAGGGATATATCGCCAAGAAGGACAGGGAACTCAAAGCCGAAGCCCGAAAATACGGGGACATTTTTGGAAGGGGCAACCGTCCTCTCCCAGACGAGGAAAATATCCTGCCGTACATCTCGATTTTTAAGGGAGGGTATGAAGAACTGGAGAGGTATTGCTTGCAGTATCTGCAGCCCAATGCTCACTCCGCGGAGCGGCAGAGTAAATATTACTGGTAGTTGCAGTAAAGGAAGCGGAACGTTTAAGATTGACCATCCTTTAGACCCTGTCAATAAATTTTTGTATCATAGTTTTGTCGAAAGCCCCGACATGATGAACATTTATAACGGCAATATCGTAACTGACGCGAATGGGGAAGCAATTGTTCTACTGCCCTCATATTTTGATACGTTAAACAAAGATTATCGGTATCAACTTACAACAATCGGACAACCGGCACATGCGTATATTCAAAGAGAAATTTTCAATAATCAATTCGTTATCAAAACGGATAAGCCAAATGTAAAAGTAAGTTGGCAGGTAACAGGTGTTCGTAACGACCCCTATGCAAAACAGAATAGAGTGGTTCCGGAGGTTGATAAAAGCAAAGAAGAAAAAGGATTGTACCTGTATCCAGAATCTTACGGGTTGCCAAAAGAAATGTCCATTGATTATCAAAGAATGAAACTTGTTCCTTCTCCTGTGGGGAAAAAATAAAAAACAATCATTTATCGACAAATCAAATATAGAGGTGAGTTGGATGATAACAGGCGTAAGAAATGATAAGTGCGCCCATAAGCACCGCGTTGCAACAAGGCGAGCAACCGTTCATTTGCAATTGCTCTAATCGCATGAATAAAAACTCGCGAAAAGAATTTCCTTATAATAATTTGTTCGTGAATTAGAAAACCATACATTTGTCCTATCCTAATGAAAAACCTATCTTATTTTTATATGAAATTAACTTTATAGAAAAGGTTTCTTCCACTCTCTTTAGCGGGCAGAGAAAAAGAAACTGAAAGTGAAACATAAACTTTTGGTGACGATGAAAAAAATCTGCTGCCTATATTGCCCTTCCTCTAACAATATTTTCTTTTTATTTTTTTTATTTCTTTCATTTACAACTTTTTCCCAAGGATGGACATTTTATAATACTTCCAATTCTCCACTTCCCACTAATGATATTCGTGCAATTGCAATTGATGCCTCAGGTAATAAGTGGATTGGAATGAGCAATACGCCCAATCCCGCATTAGCAAAATTTGATGGAACTAACTGGACTATTTTTGACAATACTAATTCCCCTCTACCTAACACTGGTTATGTATCTGCTCTTGCATGTGAAGGAAATATAATTTGGGTAGGAACAACAGGAGGAATTTTTAGATTTGACGGGACAAATTGGATAACATATACAATGTTTAACTCTGGTCTTCCGGAAAATTTCGTTTTTTCAGTTACAGTTGCTCCAACAGGAGAAAAATGGATTTCAACTTATAGCAGTGGCGTAGCGGTATTTGATGATATTAACTGGACTATATACGATACTAGCAATTCTTCAATACCAAGCAACTATATTAGAAAAGTAATAATTCAAGACCCTAATAACATATGGATAGGAACTCAGGGCGGATTAGCAAAATTTGATGGAGTTTCCAATTGGACTATTTATAATAATGGCAATTCTCCTTTGTGTGGAACAACTTCACAAGTTGAAGCAATAGATTCAAATGGTTATAGATGGGGTTATTCTTATACCATTATGCCAGATACTCTCTGTGTGATGAAATTTACTGATACCTCATGGACAACGTATAATTCTACTAATTCAAATTATCTCAATCCCTCTGTTATCGCTCCATACTCGTCAGGCATTTTAGCCATAGATCAGAATAACAATAAATGGGTTGGTGCAAACAACGGAGTATTAAAATTTAATGATACATCATGGGTTTTATACGATTCTACAATATTCGGCACCTCTTCCCCCTATATAAAAACTATTGCGGTTGATTCTAATAATTGCGTATGGATGGGTGGCTGGTATTTAGGTTTGGCTGTGTATTGTGGATTATCAGGTGTATCGGAAACCCCTAAAGAAGTTTCTATACTAAATTTCTATCCAAACCCATTCCACGATTTCGCTTATTTGAAAATATCAAAAACATTCTTTAACAATAAAAATAGATATGATTTTATTATTTATGATTTGACAGGAAGAGTGATTAAATCTTTTTCTTTAAAAGAGAGAATAACAAAAATTGAAAGAGACAATATGATTTCGGGAATCTATCTATATAATCTTATTTCACCCGATAATTCGATTTTATATTCCGGCAAAATAATTATTAATTAAAATCATATCAACATGAAAAAATTATTTTTCTTTTTAAGTGCTGTCTTTTTTTCCATAGGATTAAAAGCGCAATCAATACCTCAGCCCCAAGTGGTGCCTGCAAATTATCCTACTGTTTCTTTCGATGGAGATGAAGTATTTCTTCCGCCTCCGGTTCCGCTTCAAAACTGCAGTCAATCGTCTCCGGATTTTACGTATTACAATAACATTGGTAATTATATTCCTGACGCAAATACTCCTATTAAAAATATTGAGATTGCGATTAATGTTTTTCAAAAGAGTGATGGTTCAGGGAATTTCCAAAACACCCCTGCTGACAAGCAGGGAATATTAACTTTAATAAGTTGGGTTAATGCAAATTATCAAACAGGAGATCCTCCTTCAGACCCTGTTACCGGTGTAATAGAAATTCCCAACAGGCACATTCAATTTAGTTTAGGTCCTGTTGGTCAAGAGAGAATTTATTTTTACCAAGATGATAATTTGAACATAGCAGATTGTTTTAATGTATCAGGATATAATGTTGGTGATTTACAAAATGCTACTTATGGAAACGGCCCGCAAGCAGACCCCGCAAGAATAAATTATTTGAATATTTATCTTACAGAGGGGAATGCACAGAATGGT
>Ga0247727_10009437_pt1 | contig 17689 bp, 18 predicted proteins | sample WisWelCaveWW1625_FD_202498 | JGI IMG/M metagenome (GOLD analysis project Ga0247727, IMG submission 202498) | Biofilm microbial communities from Wishing Well Cave, Virginia, United States - WW16-25 | ecosystem: Environmental > Aquatic > Deep subsurface > Groundwater > Cave microbial mat | place...
GGGGAACCAAACGGTTTTATATCCCTTCATCCGGTGATAGCGAATTAAAATATCGCTGATAGTGGCGTTCAGCGCGTGGCCCATATGTAGCGAACCGGTAATGTTCGGCGGGGGAAGGTGAATGGAATAGGGTTCAGCGTTTAGCGTGTAGCGTTTAGGGTTAGAATCGGGATTGAAATAGCCGCCGTCCAGCCACATTTTATAAATACGATCTTCAGTGGCTTTTGGATCGTAGGCCGTGGGAAGTTCTTTCTGCATATAGAAAATATATAGATAAAGAGAGGTTGAATCAAATTTTATAAAAAAATAAAGGGCAGCTCGCGTGGAGTTGCCCTTGGGGCAATTTGTTGTTTGCGCGCCATTCGGCTCGCAGTAAGTATCGTCTTTTGAAGGACGATTTGTAAAAGATATTCAGCTCTCAAGTGGCTGATTTAATAATAGAACAACCCTCACTTGACGCAAGGTCAAGTTATCCACATACGTTTTCTAAATAAGCAAAGTTGCTTAACGCCACTTTTTAGATTACAATCTCCCCAGGCTTGTACCTTGAAAGGAGCCGCTTATGAGAGGCGACAACGTTAAGAGTCCTTATCTGAAAAATACGGATGTAAACGGCAGAAATTATATCAATGGCGAATATTGCAAAACCGGAAAATTGTTTTTTGAATCACTAAGTCCCTTTAAGCAAAATATAATCGGATTGGTTCCACATACCACAAAAGAAGAGGTTGATCTCGCCATCGCTTCCGCTCAAGAGGCCTTTCGGGTGTGGGGTAGAAACGACAAGTGGTCCTGGGTAAAGCGAGCGGAAGTAATGGATGCTTGGGTCCAACTGATTAAACAAGAACGGGAAAATATCGCGATTATGATTAGCTTGGAGTCGGGCAAAGTTTTGAATGAATCTCGCGCGGAAGTTATTGAAGCAATCCACATGCTGCAATACTGCGCCGGCAGGGGACGAATGCCGATCGGCTATAAGATCTCCTCGGAAATTCCGGAAAAGGAAGCGGAAACTTATCTCGCGCCAAAAGGCGTTTGCGGGGTAATCACACCCTGGAACTTCCCCTTTGCCATTCCGACTTGGCTGATTGGACCGGCGCTGGTTTCGGGAAACACAGTAGTGTTCAAGCCCTCGGAAGAAACTCCGCTGACCGCTCAATTTTTGATTTATCTTTTTGATCAAGCGACAAGAGATTACAACATACCTCCTGGAATTCTGAATCTGATTCAAGGCGACGGAAAAGCCGGCCACCAGCTCATGGAACATCCGGACGTTAAGGGTTTGCTCTTCACTGGTTCTTACGACGTTGGATCGGGCATTAAGAAAATCGCGGCGGCGAGCGACGAGAAGTTCGCCATCTGCGAAATGGGCGGCAAAAACTCGCTCATTGTTTTGGCGGACTGCGATTTAGAGATGGCGGTCAACGCCGCGATTCCCTCCGCCTTCAAAACCACTCATCAGCGCTGTGTTTCCGCGGACATGATTATCGTGGAGAAAAAGATTGAAAGAAAATTCACCAAACTATTTTTGAAAAAAGCAAAAGAAGTGAAATTCGGCGATCCGTTCGCGGATAGCGGTATTTTTTCCGGCCCTATGATCAACGAAAGAGCGCTCAATAAGCATGCTCATAACATATCAATGACGAAAAAAGACGCGGAGCTTTTATGGGGCGGCGGAGTTCTGGGGGATCTCTTGGTGGAACCGACGGTTTTTCGGATGGAAAAATACAATAAGTGTTTTGCCACTCAAGAAGAATTCTTCACGCCTCTCGCCGTGATTGTTCCCGTGAACGATTTTGAAGAAGCCTTGTACGCGGCAAACAACACAAAGTACGGGCTTTCTATGGCGCTCATGACCAACGATTATCGAAAAATGAGGGAATTCAAAATTCGCGGGAAGGCGGGTTTAAAATACGTAAACCTCCCCAGCATTGGCGCGGAAGTTCATCTGCCTTTTGGCGGGCTTCGCCGCTCGGGAACCGGCATGCCTTCGGCAGCCTGGCTGTTTAACTATCTCTGCCATGAAACGGCTTTCACCGTAAACTACGGCGAAGAAATTAAAATGGCCCAGGGGCTTTCGGTGAAGACATAAAAACTACAGATTCAAATTCGGCTGCGCGGCAACGCGCAGCTTTTTCTTTTGTAAATGACGCAAGTAAGCCGCGGCGGCGATCATCACCGCGTTATCGGTATTAAAAGAAATGTCAGGAACATGGAAGGCGAGCTGAGAGCCTTCGGCTTTTATCCTCAAGGTTTCGCGAAGAGTTTTATTGGCCGCCACGCCGCCGCAAAGCAAAACTGATCTGGCTTTAAACTCTTGCGCCGCGCGCATGGTTTTACCCACCAATGTATCAATGACGGCCTGCTGGAAACTGGCGCAAACGTCCGCAGGGTTTAGGGGATAGGGTTTAGGGGATAGGGACGAATTACGAATATAATATAAAACCGCGGTTTTTAGGCCGGAGAAGCTGAACTCATAATTTTTTTCCGCCAGCATGGGACGGGGGAATTTAATCGCTTGCGCGTCGCCCCGCTTCGCCAATTTCTCAACCTCCGGACCGCCCGGATAGGGGAGATTAAGCATTTTCGCCACCTTATCAAACGCTTCGCCGGCGGCGTCATCGCGCGTCTCACCAAGTTTTTTCCATTTCGTCAACGAATCCATTTTTAACAAAATGGTGTGGCCACCGCTCACTACGAGCGCCACCGCTGGAAAGCGAATGGCGCTCTTTGAATCATGAATTATGAATTTGGAATTATGGGCTCCGAGAGAGGGAAGCCAGTTGGAATACAAATGACCATCTAAGTGATTAGCTCCCACAAGTGGAATTTTAGTTTCTTTAGAAAGTTGTTTGGCAAACTCAATACCCGCCCAAAGAGCCGGTTCCAAGCCAGGACCGACGGTTACGGCAATTAAATTGGGGGTTAGGGTATAGGGTTTAGGGTTTAGGGAATTTAAAATTACTGGGAGATTTTTTTGATGCTCGCGCTTAGCTAAAAAGGGAACCACGCCGCCAAAAGGCCGATGGATGGCAATCTGCGAAGAAACGATATTTTTCAAAACTTTAAACTGCGGTTTTTTCAGACCGCCTTTGGCTTCAACTAAAGCCAACGCAGTTTCATCGCAACTGGTTTCAATCGCAAGAATTATCATGGAATAGGTTTAAAAATATTAATTCTTCTATGGGCATTAAGCACGTAATTATGCTTCTGCAAAAAAGACAACGCTGCTTGTAAATTTTTTTGGGGAGTCATTGAATTTATAAAATCTTCGTTGGAATCAAATTGGAATATGGTCTCATCTACCAATTCCTTGACGAGCTTTAGTTGTGGGTGATTTATCATGACATGATAAGCATCTAACTTTTCCTTTCGCTCATCACCATCACAGGCATCGAATTGAATCTCTGCTTCAAAAAATGATCCATTCGTCGCTGGCTCAAGAAAAATTAAACGTCCTTCTTTTTTTACTACGCGCACAGCTTCTTTAATTGCTTGAGACCTCAAGGACTCATCAATATGATGAAAGGAAAGTGTAAAGATAGCCACATCAAAACTCTTGTCAGGGAAATTAAGCTTTTCCGCCTTCCCCTCTTTAAAGAGGCAATTCTGAATGCCCTTCTTTCGGGCAAAAATAATATTTTCTGGACTCGGATCGATTCCTATTAATCTACCACATCGCTTTGCAATTTTTTCAGAACGAACACCCTCACCACAGCCGATTTCCAGTACGTTTTTATGTCGCAACGAGAAAATAGCTTCTATTTTATCAAGAAATTGCTCCGTAATTCGTTTCATATTCAGGAAGTCTGATTCTAATTTAATGCGCTCCCACGGAGAATCGAACTCCGATTTTCGCCGTGAAAGGGCGACGTCCGAGCCATTAGACGATGGGAGCAATTAATTTTTCAAATAATTCTTTGCGCGCTTTAGCGTTCTTTTTTAGAAAAATTTCGCGCATTCTGGCAGATTTTTTATCTGAAAAATTTTCTAAATGAACACATTTCCACGGAAGATATGCCTTCGTAGAACGAACCTCTCCCTTATTATGTTTAAACAATCTATTCTCGATATCGGCAGATATGCCTATGTAGTGCCTACTATATTCTAAACTCTTTAGAACGTAAAGGTAATAGTTCATATGCGTCGTGTCCTCCGGAGGAGGATCCGCCTCCGGCGGAAAAGGGCAGCGTCCTAGCCGTTAGACGATGGGACCAATTTACAGTTCCAACCAATATTACAATAATGTTATAATAAATTCAACTTCGGTCAAAGGTCGCGGATTCGCATTACATATGGTTTATCTTTCTTACTTACCTTTATTAATTGACTGGGCGCTTCTCTTAGTAAGAGTGGTGGTCGGTTTAATTTTCTTGGCGCATGGCTGGCCAAAGCTGGCAAACCTTCGCACCACCTGGCAAAACTTTGAGTTCATGGGTTTCAAGCCGGGAATTTTCTGGGGCACGATTGTGGCGTTAGTAGAAACTTTCGGCGGACTTTTGATGCTGACTGGCTGGTACGTGGAATACGCGGGAATTCTTTTAACCGCGGATATGTTCGTTGCCACGCTTTGGAAATTAAAGCGCGGTCAAAAATTAGTGGGTGGTTACGAATTAGATCTGCTCGTCATGTCCGCCAGCTTCTTAATGGCGACGCTCGGTCCGGGAATTTACTCTTTGGAAAATTATTTAGGCGGCACGATCGGCTACTAAAAATCAAAAACCCGCCAATCGGCGGGTTTTTGTTTTGGTGGGCAGGGCGGGACTTGAACCCGCATGCCTTGCGGCGCTAGCTCCTAAAGCTAGTGCGTCTGCCATTTCGCCACCTGCCCAAAACTCTGAGTGCGCCTGCCTGCCGGCAGGCAGGTCTGCCATTCCGCCACGGGAGCAACACAGGCAAATTATAACACAAAAAATAAATGAGGGCTACTTAGCAAACGGGTTCCTAGCTCCACGAACTTCAAAATGCAGGTGACAGCCAGTTGGGCCGTGAGTTTTGCCGGTGTTACCGACATAGCCAATCAAATCGCCTTGATGAACATAGTCGCCGATAGAAACAATATTTTTTTGCAAGTGAGCGTAGAGAGTAGAAACATCCGTGGCCGTTCCCGCGGGATGCTGAATCTGCACTAAACCGCCATAGCCGTCATTCCAAGAAAATGGGCTGGCGGTGCGGGAAATTAAACCTTCGGCGGCAGAATAAATCGGCGTGCCGCAAGCGTTGGCAATATCAATCGCATTATGCGCGTGCAAAGTTCCCCAATTCCAACCGCGAACCGGAATCGTAAAGTAGCCCGCGAGATTCGGCAATTGAACACTGGCGACGACGCTGGCCTGGCGGCGCGGCGTGGCGCCGGGAACAATCACGCTCGTGCCCGGAGTAAGTTCGCCGTTCAAAGTCAGCTTGCGATTAGCGCTCAGAATTTTTGCCGAATCAATCCGGTATAAACGGGAAACAGAATCAACCGTCTCGCCAATCTCCGCCGTATGCAAAACTCCCGAAACCGGCAAAATCAAAATTTCTTGTCCGGATTTCAAGAGGCGACCCTTCAAAGAATCGTTTGTGGAAAGGATAGTTTCCAGCGAAAGTCCAAACTGCGCCGCCACGCTGGAAAGCGTGTCTCCTGACTGAACTTTATAAACCAACAAGCCTTCACGACCAGGCAAAATTCCGCTGAGCGGGCTGGTCGGGCTCAAAACGGAAGCGCTGTCAGCAAAAATAAAACCAACCACTTCGTCCTGGCTTTGCGCGATTGGAAAGTCCTCTCCAATGGAATAACTAACGGTCAAAGAGGCTTCATCCTCAATCACCGAAGAAAGACTGGCGGCAAATCCGGGACCGCCAAGAACACCCAAGGGCTGAAAACCGTTGGATTGGGCGAGGAAATTGAGGGTTAGACCCCCAATAACCAAAACAACCGGTATCACGGTTGTTTTTGAGATATAAAGCGAGCAAAAACGCTTTATTTTATTGAATTTTCCTGATATCGTATCTATGTTCTATAGAATAGCATGAATTTGAACCCAAAACAATTGGAGGCGGTGGAACATGGCGAAGGGCCTATTTTGATTGCCGCCGGCGCCGGTTCCGGCAAAACCCGCACCTTAACCGCCCGCTTAGCCAAAATTTTAGAAAGGGGAGCAAAGCCCGAAGAAATTGTCGCCATTACTTTTACCAATAAAGCGGCGCAGGAGATGAGAGAGCGGGTAGCAAAGCAGATTAACAATTCTAAAATCACGGAAAATCTTTTTATTGGCACTTTTCATTCTTTTGGCGCGCGGATTTTGCGAACTGAATGCCGCTTGCTCGGCCGAACAATGGCTTACACGATTTACGACAGCGATGATTCGTTGGCGCTGATTAAGCAGGTCATGAAATCCATGAATCTTTCCAAAGAGAAGCATAGCGCCTCTGCTTTTCAACGCGAGATCTCCCGAGTGAAAAACGAGCTGATCCAACCAGAAGAATACTTGGATGAGATTTCCGCTCGAGTTTATCAGGACTACGAAGAGGCGCTCGCGAAAAATAACGCCTTTGATTTTGACGATTTGATTGAAAAAGTCGCTCAGCTTTTCAAAAAACATCCGGCGGTGAAAGAAAAATATCAAAACCAGTTCCGCTATGTGCTGGTGGACGAATATCAGGATGTAAACACTTCACAATATTATTTCGCGCGCCTTTTGGCGGAAAAACACCAAAACATCAGCGTGGTGGGGGATGATCAGCAGGCGATTTATTCTTTCCGCTCGGCGGACTTCCGCAACTTTTTAAACTTTGAACGAGACTGGCCGAAAGCCAAGGTGGTGAAATTGGAACAAAATTACCGCTCCGTGGGAAATATTATTACGGCGGCTTCGGCGGTGGTGGCGAATAACACTATGCAAAAACCCAAAACTCTTTGGACAGAGAGTCCGGCCGGCGAACTGGTAAAAATTGTTCAAGCGGCGGACGCGGAAGCGGAGGCTTGGTGGGTGGCGGAAGAGATTCAAAATAAATTAGAAAATAGAAATGAGAAATTAGAATCAATTACGGTTTTATACCGAACGAACGCGCAGTCACGCGCGATTGAACAGGCGTTAATTTCGCTCCGCATTCCTTATCGCTTGTTCGGCGGCGTTAAATTCTACGAAAGAAAAGAAGTAAAGGACATGCTGGCTGGCCTGCGTTTCGCTCACAACCCGAAAGACGCCGTCAGCCGCGAACGCTTAGAAAAAGCTTTTACTAAAGCAGTCAGAGAAAAATTAATTTCCGATCTGCCGAACTTCGCCGAAAAATTAACCCTGATGGAATTAATTAATTTCTTTCTGGTGAACGCGGATTATTTTGAATATCTGGACAAACATTTTAAAAACGCCAACGAACGGGTGGAAAATATCAATGAATTGATTGTTTTCGCGAGTGAATTTAAAACTTTGGGAGAATTTTTGGAAAAAGTCACTCTGCTGCAGTCGGCGGATCGCTCTCAAAACGGAGAAAATGTCGCCGCGCTGGTAAATCTGATGACTATCCACATCGCCAAGGGATTGGAATTTGATTCCGTATTTTTAGTTGGTTGCAACGAGGGATTTATGCCGCACCAATTTTCTTACGGCAAGCTAGAAGACATTGAAGAAGAACGGCGCCTGATGTATGTAGCCATGACTCGCGCGAAAAAGAATCTTTATATCAGTTTTGCCGATTTGCCCTCGCGTTTTCTGGGGGAAATTCCCGGCGATCTAACGGAATTCATTAACCTGACTGGCAAAAGTAAAACCCTTGATGATGAGTATTCATACATAGAAGACGGCGGTTAGTAAATTGGTGCTATAATCAAACTATGAGAACATCTTTAAAATTATTTACTACTTTAGGCCTGTTTTTGTTCATTTTAATTCCTTTCGGCGGACAGGTTTTATCTCAAACTATTTGCCTAAACGGCACCGCTTTGTTGGTAGGGCCTCCGTCTCCCGGATTTTATATGTATACGCCCGGAATTACCACGCTCTTTAGCTGGTTCGCACCCTTTGTCGGCAATTATCTTTTAGGATTAGCCTCCCCGGGCGGTTTTTGCTACCTCGGCGTTACCGGTTTTCCCACCACCGGCACCGTGATTATGATGGGCACCAGCGGAGGGCTTTAATAGAAAATGGGGCAAAGATTGGGACAGCATTTTTTGAAGAATCAGGCGGCGATTAAAAAAATAATCGCCGCTTTGGATTTAAAAGAAGGCGAACAAATTATAGAAATCGGCCCGGGTAGGGGAGCGCTGACGATTCCTCTAGCGGAAATATGCAAGGCCACTGGTTGCCAAATTTTAGGGGTGGAAAAGGACCCTTCGTTAGCGGTTAGCGTTCAGCGTTTAGGGTTTAGTAATTTAGAAATTATTCATGCTGACGTGCTTAAAAATCTTCTGGAGCTAACTAAACGCTATACGCTAAACCCTATACCCTATAAGATCGTCGGAAACATTCCCTACTACATCACCGGAAAATTGCTAAGAATTATTGGGGAACTGGAAAAGAAACCGGCACTGACGGTTTTAATGATTCAAAAAGAGGTGGCGGAGAGAATTTGCGCCCAGCCTGGAGAAATGAATTTATTAGCGGCGGCGGTGCAATTTTGGGCGGAGCCGAAAATTATAATGAATTTGAAGCCAATAGATTTTAGTCCAGCGCCCAAGGTGGAATCGGCGATCATTCGACTGGAATTAGGAAGTAGGAAGCAGGAATTAGGGAACGTTTCCTCCGACAAATACTACCGAATGATTAAAATTATCTTTAAGCAGCCGAGGAAGACGCTTCTGAATAATTTGGAGGCGGAATTGAAGATCGGCAAGGAAAAACTGCTTAAAATCCTCACTGAGATCGGTTTTAACGAAAAAAGCCGGCCGCAAGAGCTGTCTTTAGAGAAAATTGACCGACTTGTTAATAAGTTGGCTTAGTTGGGATGGCCCCAATAGGGTAGTATTAGTAATAGGAAACTGGGATAGGCGCGCCCGGCTTCCATTCTATGAAAAAACTACTTGCCTTAGCGATTTTTTCTGTCGCGTCTTTTACGGCTATTTTGATTGTTTTTGGAAAAGACCCGGCCACCACGCAAAAGGATTTTGAAAATATTGTCGCCAGCGAACTTTCACAGACCAACCCACGTCTTTTTGAACAACCGACTGGAAAAAATTCTTCTAAATCCAAAAATAATTCCACGGAAGATCTCGCCACCGCCATCAGCCAGGAAATTATCGCCCGCAATAAAGACGGCTTCGCGGAATTGGCTGGCCAGAAAGGACTTTTAGCTTCCAATCCCCAACAATTGGTGGATGAATTTTTTGAAAAGAAAATCGGCGAGTTTGATGTTTCTAAAATTTATTCACCGGTGGATATCTCTAAATTAAAAATCAGCGCGAACGCCGATTTAAGTTTGGTAACGGAATATTTAAAAAATTTCCGAGCTATCGTAGAAAGATATTTCACAAATTTAAGCGTTAATCCAAGAAATTCTGAAAGCTTAAAAAATTTGGTATCACTCTATGAAAAATCCATCGTGGATTTCTATATCCTGACCGTCCCAAAATCCTTAGCGGAGGCGCACCAAGAGCAAATTCGTCTTCTTTCCGCGAAAAAAAATATTTATCAAAATGTTTTGGATTCCCAACAGGACCCATTATTGGCTTATCTCTCCATCAAACTTCTGCCAACAATTGATGAAAAATTTTTAGAATTAAAATCGGAAATTGAAAACTTCATGCTTAAAAATGGAATAGGAATCTAAAAATGATAAAAGTTTTGTCCAAAAAATCTATTTTAACGAATATCTTTTTATCTATTTTGGCGTTTGGTTTGGTTTTTCCACCTCAAAAAACAAATGCTCAATTTGTGCCTGTAATTGATTCTATAGTTGGGGCTAACACTGCCGCGATCGCCGGCAGCGTGGGAACTGAATTATCGCAAACCCTCCTTGAATATGCCGAGAAGTTCTTGCTGGAGAGTTTAAAAAAGCAAATCTTAGATCTTTTTGTTTCAGAAATCATTACCTGGATCCAGGGCGGGGGAACGCCGAATTTCGTGCAGGATTGGACTCAACTCGGTTTTGACGCCACTAATCAAGTGGTAGGGGCTTTTGTGGATGAATTAGGCGCCGGTTTTCTTTGCGAACCGCTCAAATTAGCCCTCCCGCAGCTTCATCTTTCTGGTTTTTCCGCAACCAGACCTCAATACGCCTGCACCTTAGATAAAATTGTTGGTAATTTTGAGAACTTTTATAATGATTTCCAAACCGGCGGTTGGATCGCTTATCAGGCAAATTGGGAACCACAAAATAACCTTTTCGGCTTATTTCTTTTTACTAGCGCTGAATCTCAAAACAGAGGTAGTATTGCCGCTCAATCTCGCTTAAATGAGGCGGTGTCCGGCGGGGGGTTCTTAGGAATAAGAGATACCTTAGGAAAAATTGTGACGCCAGGCAAAACCGCTGGAGAACTGGTGGGCAAAGCAGTTGGCTCTGATTTGGATTATATCTTAAGCGCCAACGATCTTTCGCAATACACCTCGGCAATTGTAGACGCGGCAGTGAGTAGATTAATTAGCGAAACGGGCGGCTTAGCTTCTGTTTCTTCAACTCCGCAACCACGTACAGACGATTCCGCGGAAAGATGCATTGGCTTAAGCGGAAAACTGCTGGAGTCCTGCCAATCCTATAACAAATCCACTGAAGGATCTTTTAGTTCTTATAAACGCCAGCTTTCTAAAGAAATTGATGATGAAATTAAAAATGCTCAAAAGGCGACACAATTAATTAACCAAACAATCGTGGTGGAAAATCAAATTTTAGCGACTTTAAATAGTTTGGTTTCTTGCCTTACTATAGATGGCTTACCAACCGCCGCCGCGCAAGCGCGAATCACCGAGACAAACAAAAACATTCTTTTCTTGAATGAGGAAATTCCGCTCGCCCAGCAATCCGCCACTCAATATCAGGCCTTAAAATCAAAATTAAACGCCGTAAAAAGCGGCGATTGGGCGGCTTTGAATGAAGTAGCAGGGGAAATTCACGGCGTTGATAGTTTCTTAGACGCGGCGCAAGAACAAAAAAATTCTGCTGATAGCAGGCTGCAACAAGCTCAGGTTGAATTAGCTATTTGTCAACAATAAACCATGACATCTCATTCCATAAAAAAAATCATCGGGTTTGGCTTATTGTTTATTGTTTTGGCTGGTTTTGCTAATTTTGCTAATGCTCAAACCAAGGAAGTCCCCGGTTTTTCTTTTGAAAGAAACATCGGTTCAAAAAGCTGTGGAACTGGCGTCGGTTGCTGGATATCGTGGGCATTTTCCTGGGGTATTAGCAATATAATTTATTGGATTGGTTGGGTTGGGGCAATCTTCCTTCAATTAGCTGGCTACTTCTTCAGCTTAATGATAACTTTCAATGCTTTAGTAATTGAAAGCGGGGTAGTAAAAGTGGGTTTTGATTTAAGCTTGCAAACCGTCAATTTATTCTTTGTTTTGGTTTTAATTTTTATTGCCATCGCCACTATGCTCCGTGTGGAAAGCTATGGAGCAAAAAAACTGCTCGGCGCATTAATTATGGGGGCGCTTCTCGTGAACTTTAGTTTAGTAATCGCGGGTGTTTTACTTGATTTTAGCCATGTGCTAACAAAATTTTTCTTAAGCGGTGGAAATGAGGAGACTCTGCAACTCGGCGGGATTTTCAATCCACAACAATTTATTTCACAAGAAACTCAAGATGAGATTAACGGTTACTGGAATAATAATAGTGGCGCCGATTATTACAGTTTTATTTTTACAAAAATAGTTCCTCGTTTGATCTTTGTTTCCATCTTTACTTGGATGCTCGCCATTATCATGATGGCGGTGGCAGTTACTCTGATTGTTCGTTTTATATATTTAATTGGTCTTTTGGCATTAATGCCTTTCATTTGGATTTTTTCCGTCATTCCGGAATTAAACCATCTCTCCAAACAATGGTGGGATAAGTTTTTTAAGCAAGTCTTTTATTTGCCGGCAGTTTCTTTCTTTATTTATTTGGCTTTTGATTTAAGCAAAAAAATTAACAAGGTAAGCAATTCTGTCCTGGCTCAAAAAATCGCGATGGCAAAAACCGGCTTTGGTTTTGGAGAGGGAACTTTATTGGGAGATTTAATTGAGCCGGTCGTCCTGATGTTCGTAGTGGGCGGATTGTTGATTTTCGGCTTAATCATTAGCCAGCAGTTTGGCGTGGGCGTGCAGGGCGTGGCGAATTATATTTACGGCAAGGCGAAGGGCGCGGCGTTGGGAACGGCGGGGGTGGCGGTTAGATCTCCTTTGATTGCTGGACGAACTGTTGGCGCATTAACGCCGACTTTTGTTGGAAAGGGAATTGCTAATAAATTATCTTCAGCTCTATCTTCGGCAGGCCTTCGCTGGATTCCCGGAGCCAAATCGGGAGCGGCGGCCTTGGCTGGATATAGCAGCCGCAAAGGAGAAGTAGATGAGTATCAAAAACAAACATTTGAGAAACTAAATGATGCTCAATTTTCTAATTATATGTCTGGGCCCCTACCGGTTGGCGCGGTTGCTCAATCAGCCATGTTAAAGGAATTAATCAAAAGAAAGAAATTAAACGATTATAAAAAAGATCAACCGGATAGGTTTAATAAGTTAATTGAATCCATTAAATCAACAAATGCTGGCACGGAGGCCAAAGATATTCCGGAGATTAAAGAGGTGTTGGGCAGCGATCCAACTCTGTCTTATGACACTTTAGGAGCGACTGAAGCAAGAAAATCAATGGAAAAGCGATTGAAAAATGAAGGAATTTCTCCTGAAGACGCAAAAAAGCGAGCAGATTCTGCAAATGAAGATGCCCTAAGAATTGAACTGGAGGGTGAGTTTTCCGCTAAAGTTAAGCCTGATAAAGCCACAGACTTAGACGCAAAATCTGTTCTTTCGAAGAAAACAGTGGTTACAAAATTAAACAATTCCGTTCTCTCTGCAATTAGCAGGAACGGTAGTGATGCTCAGCAGAAAGCAATTAAATCTACCTTAGAGGACGCCATAGTTCCAGCTCTAAAAACTTATGACGAAGCGTTGGATAGAAACATGGAGGAATTAGCTGAAGCAAAATTGGCTGGAGATAAAAACCGGATAGCTGCTGCCAAAGAAAAGGTAGCTTTGTTCCAGTCTCAAATTAAAGGCGTTCTTAGTAGAAGCGGTGATGAGGAAAAAAGAATTTTTGAAAAATACCGATTCTTCAAACAAAATATTAAGTCCGCCATTAAATAAACATGGAACAAAATTCTTCAAAGCAGTTATTATTGGAGCAATTCGAAAAATTGCCGCCTAAAATAAAAGATTGGCTTCTTTCGGATTCAGTAACTTATTCCATCGTTGGACTTAATGAAAAAATTGGAGCTGAAGGAAATATGGTTAAGATTATTCCGACACTCATCGCGAAAATTTCCGTTAATCAACTTCCTCCAGAAAATCTCGCCGAGGAATTAAATTTGTACTTTGATTTAGATCAAAATAATTTAACTTATTTAATAAACAGTATAAAAGAGAAAATATTTAAACCAATTGAGGGGCAACTGCTTTCCGTTAGCGTGGATATCAATAAAATTGGCATGCCTATTACGATGAAGCAGGAAGTAGGAAGCATGAATCAGGAGGCGCCAACGACCGTGAAGCAGGAAGCAGGAATTAGGAATTATGGAACGGAGTCGCAAATGGCACAGCCCGTTCAGCCAGTAAAACCATTCACAATAATGAATCAAGAATTAGGAAGCAGGAATTATGGGACGCAGCAAAAACAGTTTGTGCGGAAAGAAATCACTTTAGAAGGGAATTATGAATCAGGAATTATGAATCAGGGAACGACAGAAATAGAAAAATTTAGGCCGGAGATTGCTTCTCCTCCGAAGGAGGATCGCAATGACGCGGTTCAGCATCCAAAACCGTTTATTTTGCATGAAGAGAGGCCTGTCGCGCCGCCGCAAGTGCCACCGGCGCCGCCGATCCGCCAAGCTCCTACAGTTCCGATGATGCCAGCCACAAAAGCAGAAATAAAACCGAATCAGGAATTTAAAATACCGATTAAACGAAGTTCCTAGCCAATAGCGACTAGCCATTAGTAAATTTATAAACTATTGGCTATCTACTAGTGGCTAGTGGCTAAAACTATGTCCCAATACCAAGTTCCGCAATTTATTGAAACCGAAGATAAAATCATCGGCCCGCTCACGATTAAGCAATTTTTAATTCTCGCGGCGGCGGGAGCAATTAGTTTTCTGACCTTTTTCGTTTTCCAGACCTGGCTTTGGGTGATGACTACGATTTTCTTCGGCGCCATCGCCGCGTTTTTCTCTTTCATAAAAATTAACGGCCAGCCGAGCTATGTGGTGCTTTTTTCCGCCTTTGCTTATTTATGGAAGCCGCGCTTGTTTGTCTGGCAAAAAAAGGAAGAAATGACGGCTACCGCCGCGGACGTGACGATAGCGAAATCATTGGAAGAAAAAAAACGCTTCCCGCTACGTTCTTTGTGGAATAAAATTCTCACCACCACGCAGAACATTACCAATCGTGAGAAAAGCTCTCCAACTTCACAAGAAGTCCGGGCAAAATACAATGAACCGGTAAAAGAGCGAAGCGAGGTGAAGAGGATAGACTACAGATGATATAATAAATCCATGGCAATGACTAAAGGGGCGCCGACCCAACAATTCGTGGAAATCGCCAGCATTGAAAGCGGGGTGGTTTTTTTGAAAAGCGGCGGATTGCGGAAGATTTTAATGGTTTCCGGCATGAATTTTGATTTGAAGGCAGAGGGGGAACAGCAAGTAATTCTTTACGCTTATCAGTCCTTTTTGGATTCGCTGGATTTTTCCATTCAACAGATTGTGCATTCCAGAAAATTAAATATTGAGAATTACCTGAAAAAAATCACTGATTTGGAACAGCAAGAAGCGAACGAAACGATTAAATACCAACTGGGAGAATATCGGGAATTTGTCCGCTCTTTCGTGGGCGAAAATCCGATTATGATGAAGACCTTTTTTGTGGTGGTGCCTTTTGACGCGGTGCAGTTGGCGGCAGTTGGTCGGGGATTGGGCGGGTTTTTCAGCAAAAAAACTTCCGACTCCGCGGTTTCCGACGCGGAAAAGACGGCGAAAATTTCCCAACTGGAACAAAGAGTGGAAAGAGTGGCGAGCGGATTGCAACATATCGGCCTCCGTGCCGTTCCTTTAGAAGACGAGGAGTTAATTGAGCTTTTCTATAATCTCTACAACCCGGAATCGGTAGAGAAATTGGATTTGGAAATTGCCAAAGAAAGCCACTAGCGACTAGCCAATAGCCAATAGTGAAAAAAATATGCAATCTTATAAAGAATTAACGGTTTGGCAAAAAAGCATGGATTTAGTTACTGAAATTTATAAATTGACTAAATTGTTCCCAAAAGAAGAATTATACGGACTCACTAATCAGATGAGGCGTTCAGCCGTTTCAATTCCGTCAAACATTGCTGAAGGATTTTCTCGCAAACATCGTCCGGAATATACTCAATTTATTAGAATAGCTTTTAGCTCTGGAGCAGAACTTGAAACTCAAATTGGTATTTCAAAAAATTTAAAGTTTGCGAGAGAAGGAGATTTTGAAAAAACTGATTCACTTTTAGTAGAAGTTATGAAAATGCTTAATAGATTAATTAATTCGCTAGTGGCTAAACACTAGTGGCTAGTGGCTAAACGCATGGATAAAAAAATCATAGACATAGTAGCGCCTTCGGGCATGGAGGTCAGCTACAATTACCTGAAAGTCGGCAATAAATACGCCAAAACGCTTTTTGTTTTTACCTACCCGCGATTTCTTTCCACCGGCTGGCTTTCGCCGCTGATTAATTATCCCGATTTAATTGATATTGCCATTTTCGTCCATCCCACGGAAACGGCGGATGTTTTAAAACAGCTCCGCAAAAAAACCGCCCAGATCCAGTCGCAAATCAACGAACAGCAGGAAAAAGGGCTGGTGCGCGACCCGATTTTGGAAACCGCGCTCCAAGACATTGAATCGCTCCGAGATTCACTCCAGCAAGCCAGAGAAAAACTTTTCAGAGTAGGAGCTTATCTGACAATTTATGCTAATTCTCCGGAAGAGCTGACTAAACTGGAAAACTCTCTGGCAAATTTACTGGAAAGTCGGTTAATTTACGCCAAACCAGCGCTTTTCCAGCAAATGGAGGGTTTCAGTTCCGTTTTACCAATCGCGCAGGACAAGCTTTATGTAAACACGCCCTTTAATTCTTCGCCGGCCTCTTCCTTTTTCCCATTTATTTCCGCTAATTTAACTTCTGACGAGGGAATTATGTACGGCGTGAATCGCCAAAACAACACTTTAATTATTTTTGACCGATTTTCTCTAGAAAACGCCAACTCGGTGATTTTCGCCAAATCCGGCTCCGGTAAATCCTACGCCGCCAAGCTGGAAGCGCTCCGCATGATGATGCTCGGCACGGATGTGTTAATTATTGATCCGGAAAATGAGTATCAAAAACTGGCGGAGGCGGTGGGCGGCAGTGTTTTTAAAATTTCTCTCTCTTCCGAAAACCACATCAATCCTTTTGATATCCCGATTGTGCCGGAAGGGGAAGATCCGGCGGATGTCTTAAAATCACACATCGTCAGCTTAACCGGCTTATTAAAATTGATGCTGGGCGAAGTTTCATCAGACGAAGAGACGCTTTTAGATCAGGCGATTACGGAAACCTACGCCTCGCGCAACATTGTGCCGGGCAAGGACTTTACTCAATCACAAGCTCCGCTTTTAAGCGATTTGGAAACGGTTTTGCAAAATATGGAAGGGGGGAGGGCGCTGGCGCAACGGCTCTACCGCTTCACTAAAGGAAGCTACGCAGGTTTTACCAACCAACCAACCAACGTGGACATCACCAACCGGATGATTGTTTTCTCCATGCGTGATTTGGAAGAGGGACTGCGTCCGATTGCCATGTATATCGTGCTGAACTTTATTTGGAACTCCATCCGGGCACATCTTAAAAAACGGGTGGTGTTTGTGGATGAGGCGTGGCTTTTGATGAAAAACGCGGATACCGGATCTTTCTTGTTCGGTTTGGTGAAGCGCGCCCGCAAATATTTCCTAGGCATTACCACTATTACCCAAGACGTGGAGGACTTTTTGAATTCGCAATACGGCCATCCGATTCTGACTAACTCTTCCATCCAGCTTCTTTTGAAGCAATCTCCGGCGATGATTGAGACGATTTCCAAAACTTTTGACCTAAACGAGGTGGAAAAAAATTATCTCTTGGAAGCCGAACCGGGCCAAGGGCTCTTTTTCACTGGATTGCATCACGTGGCGACGCAAATTGTCGCTTCTTATTTGGAACATAAGCTGATTACCACCAAGCCGCAGGAACTCATTGAAAAATGAAGCAGGAAGCATGAATCAGGAATTATGAATTACGACGGGCCAAAAATTTCTTCAATTGGAATATTTTTTCTTTTAATTATCAGCGTAGTCGCTGATTTATTGAATTGGATTCCTATTTTGGGACAAGTAATTTCACTCTGCACCCTAATCGGTTTGCAACTATATTTTCGGGTTAGGGGAATTCCTGCCGGCTATGGTTTAGTAGGAAATATGATGGAATTTATTCCTTTTGTTAATTTTTTGCCGTTTTTAACCTTTTCTACCGCCCT
>Ga0247727_10009438_pt1 | contig 17686 bp, 11 predicted proteins | sample WisWelCaveWW1625_FD_202498 | JGI IMG/M metagenome (GOLD analysis project Ga0247727, IMG submission 202498) | Biofilm microbial communities from Wishing Well Cave, Virginia, United States - WW16-25 | ecosystem: Environmental > Aquatic > Deep subsurface > Groundwater > Cave microbial mat | place...
AAACAGGGTTAGCACCGGCAGGTTTTCCGCCTTCGCCACCGTGGCTTCCTCCTCCACAAACTGTTGTGACGTTTACGCAATTGCTTCCCGGTATATTTCCGATTGTCCGCCCTGAAGTTGCTGTATTATTGCCCTGACGCCCGCCAAGATAACCTTTACTGGTTGTATCAATCTTGCTGCCCGTTTCAATGATGAGTTTGCTTACCTGAAGATCCATCAAAGACTCGGTCGTTGCGGTCGCTCCGGTATGCGTCAGTGTAGTATTTTTGTAGATGTAGACGTCTAAAAACTGGTGGGCGCCGTCAATGGTTACAACGGACCCGGTTGAAACGAAAAGATTTGTATTATCGAAACTAAAATCGTTTGCGGCGATGAAGGACGGCGCAACTGAGCCGGAAACTCCCGAAAGCGTTACCGAATCTTCCACCGTATTTTCTCCGGGATCAATAGCCACAGCCTTGATTACAAACGTTTGCCCCGGACTGCTGTTTGGAACCGTCCAGTTCACCTTGTATGGGGGAGTCTCAAAGGTTTGCCCTACCTGTTGATCATTCGCGTAAAAAGATACGCGAACAGCGCGATCGTCACTTGCCGTTGCTTCAAGAACGATCACTTGACCGGGCAACAATGCGGTTCCCGCAACAGGCTTTATCAGATCGACTACCGGTGGAACTGTATCTAAAATTGCGCGATTTGTAATTTGTACTGTTTCCGAGATTCCCCGGTTGCCGGCATAATCGACAGCCTCAGCCCGCAATGACACCGGCGTATCGGAAGTCACATAAGGCAGCCGATACGAAGTAATAAACGGAGGAGCGTTATCCGTGGCTTTTTGCACGTTATCCACAAAGAAAGTAACAGACGCTACCGCTACGTCATCGCTTGCCGTTGCCGTTATGTCAAACGTGGTACCTTCATCTTTGAACTCGCCGTAAGTGGGAAGTGCTACTTCTACTTGCGGTGGCGATGTCCCGTTATCCGTAAACGTAATGAACTTTGCGATTTCTACAATATTCGTATTGGCATCCGTTGCGGGTGCGTAAACATAATTTCGTTCGACATCGACACCCACTGTATCCGCATCGCCATAGGTTGTGAAGTTGATAAGACCGTTCCAGATCGGTGTCGATGCATTTTGCACATTGAAAAACGGAACCGCGTTTACGTAAAACATGTCGCCTGAAAACAGGAAATTTCCCCAGATAGCAAGATCCGTTGCTACAAGGCCGCCCGGAATACTTTGGCCGGGTATGATTGCTGTTGAAAGAAGGGCCGGCTGAGAAGGATTTGAAAAAGAGACAATTCTGATTCCGTCTCTTGATGTGCCAACAAACGCAAGGACTCCGCTCACCAGTACGTCCGTGACAGTACCCTGGATAACAAGACTTCCAAGCGGAAAGATCAGACTTGCCGAAGAGACGTCATAGACCGCTATCGAATCAACGTTTGCTGCACTGCGTATCTGAAGTACGGCGTACCTTTCGTCAGCATCCACAGACAGTACATTTGGAACAGGACTCTGATTCGAAAAGGGAAGGTAAACCACACCTGTCGTACGGTCGATGATTTTTAACCCGGCGCTTGCGCACGCTAAAAACACATACTTCGAATTCACGGCAATATCTTCAGCACCTGTTGTACCGGGATACTCAGTTACAAAGAAGGTAGTCGTTTCAATTGACTTTGCGTTCCCCGTTCCGTTTGCAACATACACGTAGTTGCCGCGAACCTTCAGCCTTCGAGCATCTTCCATCGGCACGGAATTCAGCACCGCGGCATTGTCCGGCACCGTGATATCGACTACGTGAACGCCGCCGCTTCGGGCGGCAACAAACAAGCGGTCACCTTCTGCGTCAACATCGGAAACTGTGCCTGATGTTACAGGAATACTTCGAACGGGCGTGGGCGAAAACTGTTCTACAGCAACGGAGCAAACTGCGGTAAGAGTTGAATTGCGCGCCGTTATGTTTGCTGTGCCGGCACTCACTGCAGATATCAAACCCTGCGAGTTAACGGTGACTTTGGACGTATTGCTTGAAGTATACGAAGTGCCCCGTGTCGTAACGTCAATGACCGTACCGTCCTGAAGCGTGGCAAGTACTTTTAGCTGTTTCGTAATTTGAGGCAATACCGGAGTAATACTCAGTTTCGTTACGTTGGGAACAACGCTAAGAGAAACGATCACCGAAGACGGCTTGCTTGCAGCATTGAGCGGGTCGGTGCCAAGCGCTACTTCCAGAGAATCAGACGCCCCATCTCCATCGGTATCGGGGTTCAACGGGCTTGTTCCTCTTCGGAACTCCTGGACGGCCTGGAGTCCGTCTCCGTCATGATCAAAGAAAGCATCCAGCCGGTTCAGCGGACTCAAGCCGTAGCTAAATGATAGTCGCAGTCATGAGCAAGTTGTTGGACCTTATCTGTTTGCCACATTCTGGTTTACAGCAACCAGATTCTGGATAAATTTGCCAGAATCTGGCAATTGGATTACTCAAATCCAAATCGCCCTAATCCGCGTTGTCAGTAGAAAGTCCGGCCTCATCGTTTTTGGTGTCCTCGCTCATTTATAATCAGATGCTTCGTCCCCGGAGGTAAGATCTGAAGCGTTTTCAGAAATTCGATGATGCAATCTTGATCGTATTTCCCAAGTGAAGCAAAAGCCTTTGCCGATTCGAGTGCTTCTCCGGCATGCGCAAGGACAGTTTCGCGTAAGGTCGTAAATTTACCATGATGAAAGTAAGGGGGCTCGTTTGCGCAGCCCCAGAGCTTTCTCGTAATGAACCGGCCGTTTCCAACAAAGAAGTTAGGTGAACCGGCAGGCTGGTTCATATCAAGAGACTCGCGGTTTGGATCATTTGGCCCGGAGGTGATATCGTGAAGTTTCAAGTCCGTGAAGGCTGGAACCCACACCTTGCCGTCTTCTACTTTCAATCGAGGTCGCGGAAGTTCAGTACTGGTGAGATCAACACTTAATGATGGAATAACTCCCGGTCTTATTTCTCCTTTTGGATTAAACGGGTTGGGCTCGTTGAAAATCCATCCGGGATTGTCCAGGGGAAGCTTCGGGATATGGCAGGCGGCACAACCGATCTTTTGAAACTGCTCTTCACCATGATTGATCGCAGCCTCTATCTTTGGGTCATCTGGAATTACTCTCCCCGGAGCAGCCATTGTGGCCTGAAAGATAGTTACGGCTGTCACATCGGCACGAGTTAACTCGTTGACATAACCATCGCCGTCAAAATCGCTTCCCACTCCGAATCTTTCAGAGGACTGAATGCCGTGATGGTGATTGAAGGCATTATTTGTAAATTGACGCAACGAAACAACGTTTCCAGCCTGATGAAAAGGACGAATTGAAAGTGGTGGAGGATCAGACGGTCCTGTCGAAACCAGACTTAACGCAGAAAGCCCTTCGACTTTCGAAGTGTCCCACGTTCCATCAGGAAAACGAGAGAGGATACCAAAAGAAATACCTTTGGCAGTCAGGGCAATCGATCCACCCGGCTGTAAAGTATCGCGGAGCCTTTGCATCTCTTCGGTCATTTGGCGTGCCAGCATTTCAATGAACCCGGAACCGAACATGCCGAGTGTGGCGCGGGAATTGCCGATTGTTTCAGCCGTTGCCAATGAGCCGACTTCGTCTACTGTTCCCGTTACCGGCCGCTTCTCTTCAGGATCAAACGTAACAAAGTCAAACCTCTGTCCAAGAACGAATACATTGGCTACAATATCGCCACCGCCACCGGTAATCCCAAAAGGTGAGTTATGGCACCCCGCACAGGAATTGGCATCAGGCGCGGAGATCCTGTTAAAGCTTCTTGGAAACCGAAGGGGATTCTTGGCATCGGTCAATCGGGTTCCTGTTCCCTTTGTCAGCGGCCGGCCTGCGCCTTCCTGAATCGTCCAGTTCGCTGCAAAAAGTTTCTCACCATGTGCCAAAAGCTCTCTGATCGACAACAGGTATTCTTCACCATCCTGCAAATGCTTCGGAACGGAAACTTCCTTTCCGATTTCTGACGCTCGAAGTTCCATCGTGTACGTTGATACGAAGACGACGAAGATCCATGAAATTACGAGTCTGAGTTTGTAATGGGCAAGATGGAGAGCGGCCAATCTAAAATTCATTTGTCTTGATTTGTTATTCTAAAGTCTTCTGAGTCAGGATGACAAGCTCTTAATCCATCTTTTTAAAATTACTGGAAAGCTTGAACAAAATTCGTGGGGAAGAATGTGAAGAGAATTGCCGCTGTGAGTATGATGGCAAAGCTCATTCCGATGGCAAGCATTGCGAAGAAACGGAATTTGGATCCGAGCAAAGAAACTACTGCAGTCGCCAGGAATCCGCAGAACAGAAGCGCCCAGCAGTCTTTAACAGGAACTGCAAAACCCAGAAGGGCGAGAGATATTGATAGCAGACTAAACTTGTAGCCCGCGCTTCTTCGAACGGTTTTCCGCAAAGAATCCGAAATTTTCTTTGCCTCCAGAAGTTGCAGCAATCTCAGGTTCTCAAGAATGTCATACACCGCCGTTCCCGTACCAAAAACTGCTCCCAGCGCCGCTCCTGCCAGAGCGAGATTGGAATGGCGCCGCGCGAGCAAAAAGCTGAGCGCCAGGAAAAGCAGCCAGTAGGCCGACAGGAAAAAAAAGTCTTTCTCTACGGCAGTCCTCGCTTTTTCCCGAGCGCCGTCTTGCTCGAGAAGGTCGTCGATTTCCTGAACTGAGCCGGCATACGAAATGCGAATCACCGGGAACGGAGGAAACGACATCCAGATTCCGATTGCGACCACCGCAAAAGACAGGATCCCGATGTATCTTACGAAATGCACTGACGCCAGATCCATTCCGCCCAATGCCAGCGCGAAGCTGTGCACTCTTCCAATGAAGCTCAGCAGGCCTGCTCCGACCTGAAGATTCCATGTGACCATCAGGAAAAGTATCAGAAGAAACGCGGCCAGCAGAGCGGAAACTGTGCGGGCACGCGGATGCTTCCAAAAATTCTTCGGACCAAGCCAGGAAACAACACCGACTAAAGCAAGAAACGCTGCAAACGGGATCCAGTAGCGATCGTCCTTTAGATAGGTCAAGGTAACGAGCCAACAATCTGGCAAATGGAGTCAAGCCGCCCCCAAAGGATGTCGTTCGAACGCCAGTCTTTGCGAAAGAAGGCGGAGAAATGGGCCAGCTCGTCTCCGGCAACTTTCTTGTGGGCCTCCAAACGTGAAAGGCCGGATTGCGCGTCTTCGGGGCTGACGCGAACATATTCAATGATGTCCATCTCGAAAATCCCGCTCATATATACTGGAGCGGGTAAAAAGTTTGATCGAATGAGTAAAAATCGGAAATATCCAGCCCATCCTCCCTGACTACGATAGCCAAAAGCCGTTGAAGCGATTCCAGAATAGTTTGTTTGCTTTTACCGTTACCGGGCGTTGTTTTGGCAATCTCCGACAGAGTGCAGGTATCCAGCGGTTCTCCAAAACGACCGGCCAATTCTTGAACCAGCGCACTCCTGTCCTTTTTCAGGGCTGCTTCAATTGCCTTATCCAGGCCGCACCAGTGAGGAGCGTCAGCCCTTAAGAGGTTCGAAAATTCGCTCAGGAAATCCCTGATCAATCCGGCTCTTTTCGCGGGATCTGTTTTCGATTTATAGTCCTTAAAATACTGCTGCACAGTCAGATCTCTTTGCTGCAAGAGCTTCGCGCGAATTACTTTCAGAGTTTTAATCGTCCTGCCCGCAGCCATGACCACAGACTTGTGCTTATCGTCCCGTTCATTCTCAAGCTTGTCGTAGAGTTCGTACAGAAAATGGAACGCGCGTCTGAGATGAAAATCGATATCGTATTTGTTGAGGTGGCACCAGTAATTGTCCAGAGCTTTCTTCAGCTCTTCATAGAACTCGGGTTGGCGAGGCGCGTCTTTAGCGCAGGGAGGATCGTCGCTCTGTAACACCAGAGACTTGGCGAGGCTCTCCATACGCGCTTTTCTGTACATCTTCTCCTGTTGACGACTGATGGTCCGGTCGATCCAGGAAGTCTTATCCTGAAAGGTTTTTTCAGTTGATTGAACCACAGGATCCGCTCATTATGCCTGCTCAGATCATTCAGCGATTCGCCAATGCTCTGGTGGCCAGGCATCGTCACCAGAGACCGGATTGCCACGGCAACCGGAGTAAACCCACTTGGTTCGTCGTTAGACGCCATGGGGGTGAACTTTTCGGGATCAGGCTCTACGTAGTACAGCCGCCGGTCGACCAGGCCCTGAGGCATGCGATAAAAAATCGCCCGAAGCGCCGGATCGAATGGTTTGTTGTTTAGAACACCGCCGTCCACATAAACATGTTTGGAGGTGGGTGTGGAAATTTCATCTTTGTTCGACTCAGACTCATCCTCCTTTTGCATTCCGATTCCACTGTTTGCAACCAGAGCAGCTTCTACAACTTGGCGATTTTTTTTCTGAAGGATTTGATCCAGATAAAAAGGAGGAAACGCGGCGGGAAAACTGGAAGTAATGCGTGCAAGTGATGCGAAGATATGTGCTTGCGCGGTTCGTTTCTCTTTCTCGGTCGGTGGCACACCTTCCCTGGGTAATCCAAGTCTTTTTCGCCCATCGCGATGTTCCAGCCGAAAGACAGTCCGGTACGACAGATCGTGCTGACGTGGCCGTGCAGATCGGTCCCCGTTATGAAAAGATCGATTTCTCCGATTTCCTCTTCATCATCACTCCCATCTAAAATGCCCTCAAAAGCTTTTACCAGTTCGTTCTGGTAATAGTCTCCACTCAGGAGGGACTCCGCATTCTCCGCTTCGTGCATTTTTCGCAACAGCTCTCCGAAGTCTCCAACATCTCGCCAGAGACGCGCTGTTTGCAGGAACTGGTTCTCGCCCTTCTTTTCACCGGCTTCGAGAGCGGCTGCGAGCATAATGCCGTTGATTCCACCCGCGGATGCCCCGGCAATTACATCAACCACTGCATCAGACTCCAGCAAATCCAACAAAAGAGCCATCGGACCCTTTCGCTTTACCAGATCATAGAAGGACCTTGCTACTCCGTTTTCATAAATGGCTAGAGAGATGCCCCCGTACATTACAAGCGCAATTCGGATTTGTCTGTCGGCCATGGATATCGTCCCTCCTTCGGTGTTTCAAAGCGATTACTTTTGCATATTCGTTATCAGTGAACGCGAATTCCGGAGGAAAGCTTTTCAAATTCTTTCCAATACTGATCCAGGGTCTGGTCTTCGAGCTCCGAAAGATGTTGGTTCATATCGGAGGAAAGATCCGTAGTCACGCGGCCCGGAAAATCGGTGGATTCAACAGCTTGCTTACTGCAGTATTTGATGGCGCTTAAAGCGACCAGAAGGTCTTCTGGAATTTGGCGAGGTGGCGCCTGCTGGGCCTTGTCCGCGTTACTCCTCCGCATTCTCGCAATGACTCGATGCCACAGTGAAGCTTCGGCTTCATCAGCGCGCTGCAACATGGCAGAATAACGAACTCGATTCATAAACCGTTTGACGGAACGCGGTGTCTTACAATTTGTATTTGTAATCGCAGCTCCGCCTCGTCAGTTACTTCAGGACCCAGTCAAAATGAAAGACAAACAGCGACCGGTAGAAGAGATGGCAAAATCCGCTCCATGAGGTCAGTAATGCTCGGATTCCGACGAGGAAAGGAAGACAGGGATCCCGGTGGAATCAAAACCAGTGCGCACATTCTGCGCAGTGCATTATGCCGGAACGTGTAGAAATACCCGGGAACCAGCCACCAGAGCCGATTTGAGCAAGTGTAAACAGATTGAGCAGTGTGGATTTAAACCTTCAAAACGAAGTTTCCGGCTAGAAAAAGTGCTGGGTTGCTTCGTTGAACTTTGCCCGATGGCTTCAAGGGCCTTGACGCTAGCCCCTCACTTTTCTCTTCAGAATCTCATCAACGGTATGCAGCAAGGCCTGCATTGTTGCAGGCTTTGAAAGGAAGACGGATCCTTCCTCCAGGCTACCCTGGCGCCGGATGGCTTCGTCTGCATAGCCGGACATATACAGCACTCTCAGATTGGGATACTGTTCTTTCAAGCGCCTTGATAGTTCCGGACCCTTCATGCCCGGCATCACGACGTCACTGATCAAGAGGTCGATGTGATCTTTTAACTTTTCAACAATTTCCAGGGCAGCCCGTCCGCCGGCAGCCTGAAGTACTTTGTAGCCTTTCATTTCCAGAACCGCGGAAAGCGAACCGCGAATCGTTTCGTTGTCATCGACAAGTAGTATGATTTCTCCATTGCCGGTCACCTCGGCAGTCAAAATTGTACCCGAAATGCGCGTTGCGGGCGCGTCTACACGAGGCAGATAAATCTTGAATGTTGTACCACGTCCTTCCTGGCTGTAAACACTGATATGACCGGAACTTTGTTTAATAATTCCGTAAACAGTAGAGAGCCCGAGTCCCGTCCTTTTACCTTCTTCTTTTGTGGTGAAAAAAGGTTCGAAAACGTGCGACAGTGTGGCTTCATTCATGCCTATACCCGTGTCTGTGATGGACATCCGGACATAGTGACCGGGTTTTACGCCTACTCGATTGCCGGCATATTCAAGATCCAATTCCGTGTTAGTTGTCTCGATTGTTAACATTCCTTCTCGCGGCATTGCATCGCGCGCATTCACTGTCAGGTTCATCAAAACCTGCTGAATCTGTCCGAGATCGGCTTCCATAGTTCCCAGATCCGACGCAAGCACTGTAACCAGATCCACGTCTTCTCCGATCAACCGTTTCAGCATGTCTTCCATATTTCTGATAACTTCATTCAAATCCAGTGCCTTTGGAGTAAACACCTGGCGCCTGCTGAAAGCGAGCAATTGTTTTGTCAGCGCGGCTCCCTGATTCCCGGCTTTTTGTATCTCGGATATGTACGTTCTTAATGGATCCTCCTGGCTCATCTTGACCAGCAGTAACTCGGAATAACCTGTGATGGCCATCAAAGTGTTGTTAAAGTCGTGCGCGATTCCACCGGCCAGTTGACCGATCGCCTCCATTTTTCGAGCCTGCGTAAATTGCCGCTCCAGCGCTTCCCGCGACTCCTCAGAAATCTTCCTTTCAATGAATTGGCCAATCTGGCTTCCCAGCGCAATCATCATACGAACGAGATCTTCGTCCGGCTTTTTCATTTCGGGCGCAAAAAACTCCATCACCCCTTTCATTTCTTTGCGACCTCGAATCGGGAAAGCCACTGCGTCTCTCAATCCCAGCTTACCCGCCGGATCCGCCCTGGGGAAATCTGAACTGGACGGAAAATCCGGAAACCAGTGATGTTTTTCTTCTTTCCAGGTGACTCCGGGCATCCCTTCCCCACTGGTAAAAGTCAGGCCGCGAGTAAGTCGTTCAAACTCTCCAAGCGTTTCTCCCGCGCTCCAGGTTCCCGCGTAACGCAAATGGTTCTGCAGCGGATCCACCAGCCAGATCGTTCCAAAAGGCCAGTTGAACCCTTCACAAATCGCCTTCAATATCCCGGGAGTTGCCTCTTCCAGAGTTTCTGATTCAGCAAGAACCCTCGTCACCGTGTATTGCGAAACCAGGCGCTCTTCGGCCTCTTTTCTTGCGGTAATATCCTTAAGCACCCCCTGATATCCTCTGATTTTTCCCCGTTCATCGCGAAGTGTAGAGGCTGTTTCCAACGTTATCCTCATTTCGCCGGCTTTCGTCTTAAGCCGTGTCTCATAGTCCTTTACATAACCTTTGGCTTGCATGGCGCGTTGGAATTCATCCCGATCGGAAATTGACCAGTACAAAGTATCGGCTATGCTCATTTGCAATAACTCTTCGCGCGTGTATCCGCAAAGTTCCACCATGGCCGTATTTACTTCGAGGAAACTTCCCGAAACAGTACTGATGTAGACGGCATCCTTTGAGTTTTCAAACAAAGTCCGGTACAGCTTTTCAGAGTCCGCTAAAGCCAACTCCGAACTTTTGCGATCTGTAATGTCACTGATGAGTCCGTCGAGTCGCAAAACACTTCGTTCGGGAGACATTGCCGGCTTTGTGTGTATCTCGACCCAGCGGATCTGACCATCCGGTCGCACAATGCGGTACTGTGCTGATACATTCTTTCCCCTTTTCAATAGCCGCCCGGTTGGTTCTACCGACTTCAAGTCATCCTTATGAATGATTTTCCACCATAGAAGAGGATCCTGTCTGAAGTCATTTTGAGAAATACCGAAGAGCTTTTCGCATGCCGGTGAAACATAAAGAATTCTGGGCGTCGGGCTCAACTCAACAGAAAAGAAAACCTCATCCAATGTATTAAACAGATTGCCAGGAGCCAGTTCGGCTTTCTTGCGCTCGAATTGTTCTCTGGATTCCTGTAGAGCTCTCCGGACGCACAGAGCAAGCCTGTAAATCTGGTGTTTCAGTACATAATCGGTGGCGCCTTTCTTGAGCGTCTCGGTTGCGATCTCTTCACCAACAGTGCCCGAGATCATGATGAAGGGAGTTTGCGGACACTCTCGTAGGGCGATAGCAAGCGCAAGCAGGCCGTTGAATTGCGCCAACGAGTAGTCTGAAAAAATCAAATCGAACTCGAATTCACTAATAGCCCTGTTGAATTCCTCCTCTGTCATCACACAATGCAAGTATGCCTCGATACCCTCCTTATCAAGAGCCAGTCGAACCAGTTCCACATCGACCGGATTGTCTTCCAAGTACAAGATACGCAGTTTATCCATTTTTGCAGTCTATGAATTCTGACAAACCTTCGGCATACGAAGAAGAAAGCAAAATCCGCTCCATGGCTCCGGATTGCGCGGACCCGACGAGAAAGGAAGCGCGACAATCCTATGGCATCAAAACCAGTGCTCACATTTTGCGCAGTGAATTCGGCCGGAACGTGTAGAAATACCCGGGAAACAGCCACCAGAGCCTATTTGAGCAAGTGTAAACAGAATGAGCAGTGTGGATTTAGACCTTCAAAACGAGGTTTCCGGAAAGAAAAAGCGTGCTGGGTTCGCAGGACACCTGGATGCTGTAAACGCGATTTTCGAAATCTTGAACCATGACTACCATCATTCCATTTCTGTAGCGCAAAGTTTTCCGGATGCAATGAGAGGAAGGCTCTCCGATACTCCTTTCTTCCCGCACCGCAATCTCATCTTCGGAAGGCAATTCTAATACAACGACAGGATCCATTTTCATCTCCAGTATATATATAAGTGAGGGTGCCGTTCCGACCGTGCAGGCCGGATCGGAACGGCCCCATTTTTTCTAGAAATAGCTGACAAGAACCTGCCAGGTGTCAGAGAGCCAGTCCATCCAGGAGTAGCCGTTGTCCATTCTGGGAGTCCAGGGATCTTCCGCGAATGACTGTCCCGAAATCAGTGTTACAAGCAATAGCACCGCAAACGCATACTTTTTCATATTTTCCTCCATGCCGGAGGATAGAGCAACAGCGATGCCGGACTATGAATGCATCCCGTAAACTGTTGTGTTGAAATGCTTTAACTCAGGATGCGAGTTTTGGGATGTGGTATACAAGTGTAAACAGATTGAGCAGTAGATGGTGAAGAGTAAATCAATTGCTTAAGACGAACACCACCCGGTAATCATTGCTTAGTACATGTGAAAAATTACCATACCATTGGCGGCAGGCGTCCCTGCCTGCCGTTTTCTCGTCTAGCAGACCAGCGGGCACGGAGGCCCGCCGCCACGGATCAGGGATTTTTTCACAGCTTCTCAGCACTTCCGGCACTTTCTTCGGAGATGCCGAGAATTCTCATTTTGCTGTAAAGCCCATTGCGTGCGAGACCGAGGCTTTTTGCCGCGTGAACAATATTCCAGCCGTGTTCTTTCAGTCGTTCTGTGATCATTCTTCTTTCTAATTCCCGGAGCGTTTCTGAGTTACGACTCAAGGTTTTGCCCTGCGTTTCAAGAATCTGCGGATCAAAATCCTGAGGCGTTATCCATTCGGTTTCTACAAAGGCGACCATTCGATCAATCTCATTCTTCATCTGGCGGACATTGCCCGGCCACGCGTATGTCTTAATCAATTCAATCGCTTCCGGACTGAATCCACGGACCCTTTTATGTTGAGTGGCGGCGCCGGCTTTTAGAAAAAACGAAGCAAGTTCTGCAACGTCTTCCCCGCGCTCTCTTAAGGGAGGCAGGTGTATTTTTGCCACTCTAATACGATAGTAGAGATCCTCACGGAACTGTTTCTGCTTGACCAGCTCTTCAAGGTTCCGGTTGGTGGCAAACAGGATTCGCGCATTGGTATGCTGGCTGCGGTTTCCGCCTACTCTTCTGAATTCTCCATCGTGCAAGACTCTGAGAAGCTTGGCCTGCATCAGGTAAGGCATATCGCCAATTTCATCTAACAGCAGAGTTCCGGCGTTTGCCTCTTCGAAAAGTCCTTTTCTGGCCGATGCAGCGCCCGTATACGCGCCCTTCTCATGGCCGAACAATTCGCTTTCCAGGAGGGTCTCGGTCAGCGCGGAGCAGTTGATTGCGACAAAAGGCCCTCCTTTTCTAGAGCCCGAATAATGAATCAAGCGTGCAACAAGTTCTTTGCCGGTCCCGGTCTCTCCGGTAATCAGCACCGGCAACTGGCTGCCGGCCAGGCGCTGGACCTCACGAAGTACCTGCCCGACTGCTTTGCTGGAGCCGACCATTTGTGGGAATTCAGGTTTTAATCCGAAAGTGGCTTTCAGGTCTTCGTTCTCCCTTTCAGCAAGGTCATGTTTAATTGCGTTTTGAAGCGCAAGCGCGATCACGGACGTAAAGATTTCCAGGGTTGTCCTTTCAGTAACGGCCAGAGCATCAATTCCTTCCTGACTATCCAGATATAGATAGCCTGTCGTTTCACCGTTTACTTCCAGAGGCATGCAAACGATGCTCAAGATCCGGTTTGCCAGAATACTTGGCCTTGTGGAGAGTGCGGGGTCGGAAGAAACGTTCAGACAAACCAGAGGGGCACTCTTCGTCGCAGACAGGGTCGCCGAAAGGCTGATCTGGCAAATCTCGTGAATGTCATGGTCATCTACTGAGGCAGATTTGAAAACTCTCAACGGATTTTCATTTAAAATCAAAACCGCGCGTTCCATATCGGTAAGATCAAGAGCCGCAGCGAGAATCTTCTCGATCATTTTCCGAACATCCTTGTAGGAAAGCATCTCGCGTACGAGCTCCAGCGCTCGAAAGGGAAGCTGTTCGGTCATTTTTGAACCAAGCCCTTCCGGCAGTTTCGGCATTGCTCCGCCTCCTTGATCTAACAGTCGCAGTTCTTTTTCTGCGCCGAGTCGCGTGAATATGTCCCGGGCAGTGTTAAGAGCCAACAACGCCCGCTCATGATGGTAAATTTGAATCAAATACCTGGTTTTCAAAACATGATTTCTGGCTAACCAGAATAAGGATGGGACCTTCCGAAATGAAATCTCTGCCGACCTGATGCAGTTCCTGCATTTCTCTCGATCAAGACTGTCCCCAAGCTCAACAGTTGCAAACACATGGTTCCACAAACCGGATTCAAAGCCGGCATCTTTACAAACAAACTCCAATTCTTTCAGTTCGCGTTTCAGCTCGATGACGCTGTCATTGGACCGCGTCAGCAGGACGTACAGAGAGGATCTCGCCGCGTCCAGTCGTAACCCGGCTTTGTTGAAAACGGCAACTGCCTGTTCAAAGTAAGGGCGCGCTTTAGAGAATTTATGACAGAGCAGAAAGGCCGTACCCAGGTTTTCCAGGGTTCCGCCAACATCAGCCTGCACTGCTAATCTCTGTCGAATGATGAGCGCAAGTTTTAAGTAGCGAACCGAACGGATTGATCTTCCCAAATACGCGTACTGAAGTCCGGCAATACTTAACGCGAACGCCCTGTACCATTCCAACTCAGGGCCTGACGCCATTCGAAACGCCTTGTGATAGTATGCGAGACTTCTTGAAATCTTGCCTTCTTGAGAAAAGGAATTTCCGAGATTAATCAATCCCATGACACAGATCTTTTTATTCCGCCCTGCAAGGGCCAGGTGGATGCTGCGGTAATAGTATTTGCGTGCCTCCTCTAGACGTCCGGTTTGTTTCATCAGTATGCCGTAGTTGCTGCAGGCGTGAGCCAGGCAATCCGAATCCCGGGTCTTTGTAAAAACCCGGATTGACTTTTTCATCGCTGTTTCTGCGCATTGGAAGTCTCCTGTTCTTCCATGGACAATGCCAAGGTTCATCAATGACTCGAACCTCAACGGATGCTGCAGTTGCGATGCCCTCTTAAAGGATCTCCTGGATTCAGATAATTTCCCGCTGTGGAAAAACAATAGACCGCAGCAGTGCTCAAACAGTCCACGCAAATTGTCTTCCGTTGACTTCAGACGCGGCCGAACTTCTGCCAGTATGGATTCCGCTTCCTGTAATCTGGACGAATGGATGAGGAATAACGCGGACTTAAGCTTATAGTACTGAGCCCGGTGAACATTTTTTAGTCTCTCGGCAATGCGGGCTGCTTTTTCCGTGCACTTTAGCGCGCGATCTATCAGGTGTCCCCTCTGGTAGTATTCCAACAGCAGGTTAATGGACCTGAAGGACAATCCGAATCGCGACTTCAGTTTGCCGATCAATTGCCTGGACCGTCTGGGCTGCGCCCTACGAAGGTAATATCGGGCCATCTGGAAGAGCAGTCCTTTTGGAAGAGCGGCTCCGCAGATATGAGCTCTCCACAGCCACGGAATGCTCTGTTCGGCAGAGCCATTGCGATTGGTTCGGTACATCTTAAGGGCGATTAACGAAGCCGTTTGTAGCTGGTTTGCGGCCCGGGCGACAGCATAGTGTGACAGGGGTTCACCCGTTGCATCGAATAGAGATAGTAATGTGCCTGATAATTCACGGACCTGTTCCGGGCGGACGGTTCGAAGAATCGTTTCGGGAGGCAGGCACAAAAACAGACTGTCGCCGTTTTTTCTCAAATACCCCAGAACGGTTAGTTTTTGCGCCATCTGCCGGTACGAAACCGGATTTCGGGCAGTTCCAACTAATATTTTTGCGGCAAGTGATCCGCCGGCGATTGCAACTGCTGCCAGCAAACGCTTTTCATAGCGTGTGAGTTTGTCGAAGTCCCCGGCTCCCGGCAGTGTCCGCGCGGCGGAAGGCCAGAACGCCACTGCATCATTCGGTAACTCACACCGTAAAGCCGCAAGGAGTTGTTCGGGTGCAGTCAATATCAGGGTATTTTTGATTTTCGAATGCTTTGGAGCGGAGCAATCCGGAAAAATTGCTTCAACTACTTTTTCATGCTCAACGCTCCATGAACCTATTACTAAGAATTTCCAGTTTTCATCAACCGTATCCGTGATAGGGGCGCCGGATGTTATGAGGATTCGAACTGAAGGGACCGATGAAAGAGAAGAAGTATGGAATGCGAGCATGGACCGGTCCCGGGTGCTGAGCGAGTCACAAGATTTGAAAATGATCAGGACCGTTCCCTCCAGCCAAGGCGTCTTCCGGGACCCGATCATTGAATTAAAATCCGTACAATCTTTCCCGAACAGGTATTGCGAAATATCCAGAAGAATCTGGTCAAGGCTTGAAAAGCGAAAATCGAAGACGATTGTGTTCCACCCGGATTTCCAGCCGGACAGGAGTACGCTGTTTTCCACTTCTTCAAGGAATATTTCGCTTGGCGATTGTGCATGGACCACATTTTGTGTTCCGAACAGATCGGGTGAAACGGCAACACAGTGATTCAAGGGATAGAAAAGGAAATTCTCCTTGGCAGATGCCGGAAGGAGTTTCTTCCAGAGTTCATGAGCGGAGCCGATTCTCTGTGCCGGTTCCCAGGCGGTCAATTCAAGAACAATGTCTTTCCAAAAACCTTTCAGGTACTCCGATTTTTTCTGTATGGATCGAAGCGCTTCCAGGGAAGGTTCTGCCGGCAATTCGTCATCGGGCAGCAGCAGACTGAGAATCAACACGCCCAGTGAAAACAAATCAGAGCGCGCATCAGAGCGTTGCCCCATCAAACGCTCGGGGGCGATGTAGGGGAATGTACCGGAATACGTTTTTGATGCACTTTCGGAAGAATCCTCGATCCGGGAGCACAGCCCCAGATCGATTACCTTAATTCCTTCTTCCGGGCAAAGGAAATGTTCGGGTTTAAAATCGTTATAAATCCACCCTGAATGATGCAAATAGCTGAGGAATTCCGATATCTGGTGTACAGCCCTTCTCAAATCACCGTTTCTGTCATTTTGCGACCGCAAACAAGGCGCATTGATAAATGGATATGCGGCGAAAGTCCCGTGGTCTTGAATCGTTCCATAGTCGTAGGGTCTACAAATGAAAGGATGGTTGAGCTCGCGGGAAAGAAAGGCCTCTCTTTCTGTAAACGCTCCGAATTTCAGTACGCAATTACCGCGTGAAAGCCTGTCATAGGCTCTAAAAACTTGACTCTGAGCCCCTGTTCCAATAGGCTGCTGAATCAGATAGCGGCCTATCATTGTTACCTTGGTGAGCCATTTTACCTTATGCCGTTAAGTAAGTACAGAACGGAAAGTCATCAGGGTGCATCCGCGATTTGTGTGAAAGTTGTATGTAAGGGTTTTGTATCGCCCGCCTCCGGCGGGCAGAGCTCAGGAGCCCGCGAGACGCGGGCGTTACAAAACGCAAACATGCTCGAACCCCACAAATCGCGGATGCACCCGAGTCAGCATCTACAGCTGCGTGATTGGCGGTCAGTCCGTGCAACATTCCTGTTTATTTTCGTTTTAATTGTATTTGAAGCACTGGGCGCAGAAACAGATCTTCGACGTCCCGAATTCAAGAAGCTGGATGTTCATGGAGTCTTTGGAGGCAGGGTAGTGACTGCTTTCTTGAATGATCCGAAATCTTTTCATCCGATCTTAACGGATGACCTGGAGTCACAAATACGTAATCAAATGTTGCATCCGGGTCTCGTTAGAATTAATCAGTTGAATCAGACTCCGGAACCGGAGCTTGCACGATCCTGGAAGGTGGGAGAGAACAATCTTGAATGGACATTTTATCTTAGAAGAGGATTGACGTGGTCGGATGGAATGCCGTTCACTGCGGAGGATGTACTTTTTACAACTCAAGTAGTGAATGGTCCGGAGTTTCCGAACGCAGCCAGAGATGCTCTGACGATCGACGGCAAGGTTACAACGTGGCAGATAGTCGACAGGTATACGATTAAGGCCAGACTTCCCGGCGTGCTCTCGTCATTTCTTCGGAAGATGGACGGACGAACGATGCCGATTCTGGCAAGACACAAATGGGAAGAGTCTTTCAAATCGGGCAAGCTGATTCAGGCTCTTTCGGTCGTTGTGAGTCCTGACGATTATGCAACGCTGGGACCATTCACGCTAAAGGAATACAAAGCCGGCGAGTATCTTCGTCTTAAGAGAAATTCGAGATACTGGAAGATAGATGCCGAAGATCGAACGCTTCCGTATCTCAATGAAATTGTTTTCCTCATCATACCGGATTTGAATCTTTTGCAATTGAAGATTGAAAACGGTGAACTCGACACGTTTTACAGCATCAGGCCTCAGGATGTTGCATCCATGAAAGACCGGGGCAACTCCGGGGTGCGGTTATTCAATCTGGGCCCTTCCTACGGATACGAAGGGCTTTTTCTAAATCAAAATAGTGGATTCAATCCGGTTACGCGGAAGCCTTATGTGGATCCGAAAAAACTCGTGTGGTTT
>Ga0247727_10009439_pt1 | contig 17683 bp, 17 predicted proteins | sample WisWelCaveWW1625_FD_202498 | JGI IMG/M metagenome (GOLD analysis project Ga0247727, IMG submission 202498) | Biofilm microbial communities from Wishing Well Cave, Virginia, United States - WW16-25 | ecosystem: Environmental > Aquatic > Deep subsurface > Groundwater > Cave microbial mat | place...
AGGGGGAAAGAAGGCCTTCCCGCTCGCCCGCCGCCAACCCGAGGAGAGTGGGATAGAGGGACAGGAGCGTGACAAGTTTCGGACGCTCCGCGGGGACCGCGATCCCCTCCGAGGAGGGAGAATAGGTGCCCGTCTACTTCCGTTACCGAAAGGTGCCGGGTGCATGCTCCCCTTCGATTCTTGCCCCCCGGCGCAACATTCGCCATACGTCACCCATGCCAAGGACACCGCTCGTCAGGACAAGCAGTTTCGCCTACCACGTCACCGCGCGCGCCAATAATAAGGAATGGTTCTACGTTCCCCCGGAGACGGCCTGGAGAATATTTCGCGCCCAGCTCGCTGAATCGGCGGACAAGTATGGGGTCCGGTTGCATGCTTTCGTGCTCATGGCGAATCACTATCACCTGGTGCTGTCCACGCCCGAGGCCAACCTCGATCGCTTCATGCGCCATTTCATGACCGAGTGCTGCCGCCGGTTTCAGATTGCCACCGGCAGGATCAACCACATCTTCGGTGGGCGATACCGTTGGAGCGTGCTCGAGAGCGCGTACGGCCTCGCCTACGTGCTGAAGTACGTTTTCCGAAACCCAGTGCGCGCCGGGCTCTGCGGCCGCGTCGAGGATTACCCTCATAGCTCGTTATCACCTACATGTTCGCTACCGATCTCCGAGGGCTTCGATTCGTACTGGCGCCTTATCCCGAAGGATTGGACACGGCGCCTTCTCTGGCTGAATTCGCCGGCAGCCCGCGAGATCGAGGAAGTAATTCAACGCGCCTTGAGAAGACGCCATTTTCGTTTAACGAGTCAGGGGGACTGGCAGAGTCGGGTGCGCACACTCCGGGCCAGCTACGGCGTCGGCGATGCGGACGTTCAATGACCGGCTCCTTTCGGTAACGGAAGTAGACGGGCACTTATCGCAGAAGTAGACGGGCACTTATCGCACAAAAAAGTCCGGACTTTTTTGCAGTAGGGTGCATGTTCCGGCGGACGAATAGGTGCGCCGCACCCTTAGAGTCTACCGCCCCGCCCGCCGGGTCCCCGTGGAAGTCCCGCACTTCTCGCACTGATAGTCATGGAGATCCCCGTCGGGCAGCACCAGCATGAGGCGGCTGCGCACGGGCATGGCCTGTCGGCACCGCGGGCAAAACAGGTGAGTAGCGTTGAAGTCGGCAAAGCCCTCCGCCTCGGGCGGGGGCGCCACCGGCCGACGCACGCGGACCCGGGGAGCCGCGGGAGGCCGCGATGCCGACTGCGAGCTCAGATATTTGCAGATGTCGTCTTCACCCATGGCTATGGCATCCATATACCCCAACGTCCCGACCTCAATCCACCCCCCGGCGCCACCGATAGCCCCACGAAGGCGACGCGCCCGCGCAGAAGCGAGTAAGGCACGGGTCCCCACCGGCGGCTGTCGACGCTGTCGGCGCGGTTGTCTCCGAGCGCGAAAAAATGACCGGGCGGCACGTCCACGGGACCGAAGTCGGCCATTCCCTTGGTTGGGAGCCAGGCCGAGTACCGATCCCCCTCGGCCCCTTCCTCCCACACCTCCTGCCCTTCGGGCGAAGGAGCCGGCGCCGCCGAGGTGTCGGGATCCCGGTACTCAAGCGTGATGCCGTTGACGCTGATCTTGCCGTCGCGGATCGCCACGCTCTCCCCCTCGAGGGCGACGACTCGCTTGATGAAAGTGTCGAGCCCGCGGTCGGGCAACGAAAACGCCACGACCTCGCCCCGCCGGGGGCGGCGCCAAGTCAGGAGCTCATAGCTGGAAAAGGGAAGCCGCGCGCTGTAAGCGAACTTGGAAATGAGGAACAGGTCGCCTTCGAGCAAAGTGGGGTACATCGAGGAGGACGAAAGCCTGAACCCCTCCACGATCCAGAGGCGAACGCCGAGTGCCACGACCGTCGCCAGCAGGAAAAGCGAGATCCAGCCTCTCGCCCTCCGCAGCCCTGCCCCGACCTTCCACCACTGAAGTGCCGACCGTTCCACGCTGCTCACTCCACGGAGAGCGCCGCCAGGAAAGCTTCCTGCGGGATCTCCACGCTCCCGACCTGCTTCATCCGCTTCTTGCCCTCTTTCTGCTTCTCGAGCAGCTTGCGCTTACGGGAGATGTCGCCGCCGTAGCACTTGGCAGTCACGTCCTTGCTCATCGGAGCCAGCCGCTCCTTGGCGATGATCTTGCTCCCGATGGCGGCCTGAATGACCACCTCGAACATCTGTCTCTGGATGAGCTTCTTCATCTTGAGTGCCAGTTCGCGACCCCGGTAGTAGGCCTTATCTTTGTGGACGATCCAGCTCAAGGCATCGATCGGGTCGCCGTTGATGAGAAGGTCCAGCTTCACCAGCTCCCCGTCCTGAAACCTCACCACCTCGTAGTCCATGCTGGCGTAGCCCTTGCTCACGGTTTTCAACCGATCGTAGAAGTTGAGCACCACCTCGTTGAAGGGGATCTCGTATTCGAGCAGGATCCGCTTGGGCGAAAAATAATGCAGCTTCGTCTGCCGGCCCCGACGCTCCTCGCAGAGCTTGATCAGATTTCCCAGGAACTCTTCGGGCGTGTGGATCGTGACGTGAACGATCGGCTCCTCGATCGCTTCGATGAATTGCGCCGCGGGCAGCTGCGACGGGTTGTAGATCTGCAGAGTCTCGCCCCTGATTAGACGCACCCTGTAGATCACCGTAGGCGCGGTGGTCACGAGCGAGACATTGAACTCCCTCTCCAGCCGCTCCTGGACAATCTCCATGTGGAGCAGGCCCAGAAACCCGCACCGGAACCCGAAACCCAGCGCGTCGGAGCTCTCCGGCTCGTACGTGAAGCTGGAGTCGTTCAAGCTGAGTTTATCGAGCGCCGTCTTGAGGGCAGGATACGCCGAGGATTCCACGGGGTAGATCCCGCTGAACACCATCGGTTTGACTTCCTTGAATCCGGCGAGAGGCGTCGTGGCCCCTTTCACGGCACTGGTAACCGTATCGCCGATCTTGATGTCGCGCAGGTTCTTCAGGCCGGCGATGACGAAACCCACCTCCCCGACCGAGAGCGACTTCACCTCCAGCCCGTGGGGAGTGAAGACGCCCAGCTTGAGCACCTCGTACTCGGTACCCGAATGCATCATGCGGATCCGCTCACCCGGCCGGAGGGTGCCGTTGACGACGCGCGCGAGGAAAATGACCCCCTGGTACTCGTCGAACCAGGCATCGAAGATCAGCGCCTGAAGCGGCTTGGCCGCATCCCCCTTCGGCGGGGGCAGCTTCGCCACGACCGCTTCGAGCACCTCCCTGATGTTTGTCCCCTCCTTCGCGCTGATCGCAATCGCCCCGTCGGTGGAGATCCCGATAATCTCCTCGATCTCCTGCTTGGTGCGTTCCACATCAGACCCGGGCAGGTCGATCTTGTTCAGTACGGGGATGATCTCGAGTTTGTTGTCGAGAGCCAGGTAGACGTTCGCCAGCGTCTGCGCCTCCACTCCCTGAGAGGCATCGACCACGAGAATCGCGCCCTCGCACGCGGCCAGGCTGCGCGAGACCTCGTACACGAAGTCGACGTGGCCCGGGGTGTCGATGAGGTTGAGCACGTAATCCTGGCCATCCCGCGCACGGAAGGCCAGACGCGCGGTCTGGGCCTTGATCGTGATTCCCCTCTCGCGCTCGATCGCCAGCTGATCGAGAAACTGAGAGCGCATTTCTCTTCCAGTCAGCGCGCCCGTGATCTCGAGCAGGCGGTCGGCGAGCGTCGATTTGCCGTGGTCGATGTGCGCGATGATGCTGAAGTTGCGGATCCGGTCGGCGGGGGTCATTAATCCCATGACTCACTTGAATGGACACCGTGGACGGTCGCTTTTGTCCCAGCTCTTCGTCCTCCTCCCTCGGAATCCTCGACGTATCTACGGATACGCCTGCGGTTCCTCGGTCGTGCGTCCTCGATCTGGGGCAAAATCGCCTCGCCACGGTGTCCATTCAAGTGAGTCATGGGATTAAATCCTCTCCCCCCGCTCAGGTTTCAATGGGCCGGTGGAAAGCGGGTTGGCCCGGTGGCCCACTCTCTTCCCCGAGCAGAGAAAGCTGCCCGGGAAGAAGCTGGCGGTGGCGTTCGAGAACGAGGTTTATCCCTTCACGGATATATTCCGCGACGGGAACCTTGGTCTTCTGATTGAGCGTCTTGAGGAGCTGGTTTTGCTCCTGGGTAATGTAGACGGTGGTGGAGATTTTTTTGCCGTCCATGGGAGTGACGCGTGCTTCGAGCGCGGTTAACGATATACCGCTATATATATATGTCAATTCGTCCAGCTCACCCGAAAATGAACGCCGCCAGGCGACGAAGCAGCTGGTCCATTTCTTTCTCGGGCTCGGCCCATGAGGGATTCCTGGAGTCGTCCTCCCCCGAGTAGAGAATGGACCCGCTCGCCCCGACGTGGGGCAGGCCAAGGAAGTGGGCCATGCCGTGAGCGATGGCATGCGTGAGGTTCATCTCGAAGCCGGGTCCCGTCGTCGCGCGCAGGTAGGGACGATCGAGCCGCTCCCCGAGTGCCCAGTTCGCATCCGCCCGCACATAGAGCCTCTTCCAGCGGGGACTGGCACAGACGATCCCGGATTCACAATCCGCTTTGGCGTTGAACGGTTCCTGGTTGGCGTTACGCGCCGTCACCAACAGATCCACTTCGCCGTCCCGATCCGAATCGTAGGCGAGGATATGAAAATTCTTGCCCGATCCGTACGCCGCCTTCGCATACGCATCAACAACGGCTCCGAGGCCACGGTGCTTCTGCTCGACCCATTCGAACCACGGGTGGCCCGCGTCGGAGGGATGCCCCTGCTGGAGAGCATGAAACATGCTCAGAAACACTCCGGCCTTGCCCCCACTCACCCCGGGATCGGCCGAGCCCAGCTGGGCTTGCGAATACCCACGACTGAGAAACGCCCTGCGATCGAGGCCCACGCGGATCACGTTGCGGGTTACGCCGGGCTCGATCTGCCGTGCCGACACCGCCCGCCCGGCACCGCATTTTCGCGGGGTGGTGACGGCCCATGCCAAGGCGGCGCTCGGCCAAGCCAGGGCAAGAACAGCCCCAGCGATCAGAATGTGGGATGAAGGCGAAGCTCGGCCCAAAAAAGCCTCCCGTTGCCCCCCTCAAATAACGCTTCGCATCCAGAGTGTCAACCAGAGGGTCCGCTAAGCGGCTGAAAGCACGCTATTTTCCATCCCTGAAAGGGGCTTAAAGAAGATTGGTGGCCAGCTCGGCGAGTTGGGAGCGCTCACCCTTGGTGAGGGTGACGTGGGCCGAGACCTCCTCGCGCTTGAACCGCTCCACCACGTAGGTGAGGCCGTTGTTCGAGGAGTCCACGTAGGGGTTGTCGATCTGGTAGCAGTCACCGGTGAGCACGACCTTCGTGCCCTCCCCGGCGCGCGTGATAATCGTCTTGATCTCGTGCGGGGTGAGGTTCTGCGCCTCGTCCACGATCAGAAACTGATACGCCAGGCTGCGGCCGCGGATATAGGTCAGCGGCTCGATCTGCAGCATCCCCTGGGCGATGAGCTCTTGCCACGCCCTCCGTGTGGTCCTTTTCTGAGGCTTCTCGCCTCCGGAAAAAGACACGATGTAGTCGATGTTATCGAAAATGGGCTGCATCCAGGGATTGAGCTTCTCCTCGATCTCGCCCGGCAGATAGCCGATATCCTTCCCCAGGGGGAAGATCGGCCGGGAGACCAGCAGCTTCTGGTACTTCCCCTCGTCGATGGTCTTGCGCAGGCCGCAGGCCAGGGCGAGCAGCGTCTTTCCCGTGCCCGCCTTGCCCACAAGGCTCACCAGGGAGATGGAATCGTCGAGCAAAGCGTCCATGACGAATGCCTGCTCGGTGTTTCTGGGCTTCACGCCCCACACGCCGTCGGGAGGCACCCTCAGCGGAACGATTTCCCTGGCGGGAGCGGAGAAGCGCCCACTGGCCGAGCGAGTGGGATCGTGCTGATTGTTCAGCACCACGTAGGCATTCGGACATAGGTCCTTGTCCTGAATCGGAACCCGTTTCTGGGTAGCAAAGCTCTCGATCACGTCGTTGGGCACCGTGAACTGCGTGGTACCCCCATACAGCTCTTCGATGTTCACCCGGCTCGGCTCGAAGTCCACCGAGGTAAGCCCGAGCGCGTCTGCCTTGACCCGGAGATTGACGTCCTTGGTGACGAAAACCACCGGCGCCGTGGGCTTGTCCTTACGCAGCTTCAGCGCCACCGCCAGAATCCGGTGATCGGCCTTCTCCGGCCTTAGGTCCGAGGGTAGATAGGTCTCCGCATCTCGGAAGAGATCGACAATCAGCGTGCCGCGGCGCCCAAGCTCCACACCCTGAGTGAGCGAGCCGCGCTTGCGGACGTCGTCGAGGTATCGGGAAAACTGCCTGGCGTTCCGACCGATCTCGGTGAGATCCTTCTTGAACCGATCCATCTCTTCCAGGCAGGTAATCGGCACCACGACGATGTTGTCGTCGAACCGAAAAATACACTGGGGATCGTAGAGGATGACGCTCGTGTCGAGGACGAATGTCTTCTTCAATGCAGAACGATCCTCGAAATATCGTTGAACAACGTCAAGCCGACAAGCATCAGAATGAAAACCATCCCCACTTGGTGCGCAATCTCCATGGTGCGGATCGAGACCGGACGTCCCTTCACCGCTTCGATGGCGAAGAAGAGAAGGTGACCGCCATCCAGAACCGGTATGGGAAAGAGATTCAAAAGGAAAAGATTGATGCTGATGAGGGCCATCATCTGGATGAAGGGAATCACCCCGGCATCCAGGCTCCTTCCTGCCACCGAGGCGATCAGAACCGGCCCACCGAGATTCTTCACCGAGATCCGGCCAACGACGAGCTTGGAAAGGCTCACGACCATCCGACGGGTGAGAGACCATGTCTCGTTCACCGCCCGCTGGACCAGCTCGATCGGTTGGCGGACCTGAATCTTGACCAGGTCGGGCTCGTGCAACGCAGTCATCGGCGCGAAGCCCACCAGATAACGGAATACCTTCTGGTGGGTGAGCGGGTCCTCCTGCTCGGTCGGCACCGGCTTGAGAAGCAAAGTGATCGCCTGTCCGTCACGCTCCAGCACGAAGCGCACGGGCGGCTCGAGCGGTCCCTGCTCCTGAACGCGATCCACGATGGTCTCGAAGTTCAGGATGGGCTCATCGCCGATGCGCACCACCCGATCTCCGGCCTTGAGCCCGCCCTTGTCCGCCGCACTCTCGGGGTTGACCTTCAGCACGAAAACATCCGACGGGAAGATACCCAGGGCCTCGGCTACGCCAAAATAACCGACCTTCGCCGGATCGGGCGTTCCCGGAAGCGTGAGGTTGAACGACTTCTCGACTCCCTCGTCCTTCGACTCGGGACTGGGCTTCCGGCGTACCGTGACGACCAGGGGCTTGCCCGGCTTCCAATCAGCCGCGAGCGCCTCGTTGAGGTCGTCGTAGAGAGCGACGGAACGGGAGTCGATCTTGGTGACCAGGTCCCCGGTCCGAAGCCCCGACTGGAAAGCCAGGGAGCGGGGATCGGAAACTCCGATCATGGGGGCCAGCGGCACCGGGCTCATGCCCTTGATTCCGCCGACCTCGACATCTTCGAGGTACTCGTTGCGGGCCCTCATTTTTCCCACCACCACCGGGATCCGAAGCTCGGCGCCGCTCCGGGCGACGAGCAGCTCGACACGCTGGCCCTCTCGAGCCCTGAGCTTTTCCTCGAGGTCGGACCACGACACCGCTTTCGCGCCATCGACCTCGACAATCCGGTCCTGCGCCCGCAACCCGGCCTGCCAGGCGGGACTCGCGTAGGTGACGTTGCCGAGTCGGGTACCCGGCGTCGGCTGCCCGAACCAGAACACGAACATGAACAGCACAATCGCCAACGCGAGGTTCGCGACTGGGCCCGCCGCGACGATGAGGAACCGCTTATGGAGCTTCTGGGTGGAAAATGCCCGATCGGCATCGGCAGGGGCCACGCCCTTATACGGATCGTCTCCCATGAGCTTCACGTAGCCGCCGAGCGGAAAGATGGACAGGCAGTACTCGGTTTCGCCCAGCTTCCAGGAGAAAAGCTTTTTGCCGAAGCCTAACGAAAAGACCTCGACCTTGACGCGGAAGAGCTTCGCGACAGTGTAGTGGCCCAGCTCGTGAAAAAAAATGAGGCCGCCCAAGAGGACGACGACACCGACGATGGTAGTTAACACCGAACCTCCCTCGTTCCGCCGAGCCACATACTATAGGGCCCCCACACCCGTGTCACCCAGACGGGGAACCCAGCCGTTCGCCCGCCATGCGCCGCGCTTCCTCATCGGCGGCGCAAACGGCCTCGATTCCATCCACCCCAACCGAAGGGAAATGCTCCACGACCTCTCCCACCAGCCGGGTGATCCGCGGGAACGAGATCCGGCCATCGAGAAAGGCCTGCACGGCGACCTCGTTGGCGGCGTTGAGAGCGACCGGGAGCGCGCCGCCGCCCCGAGCAGCCGCCCGTGCGAGCATCGGCGCGGGAAACCGGGAGTCGTCGACGGGGTGAAACTCCAGCCGGGACATCTGCTCGAACGGCAGCTTGGGAATCACCCCGGGCAGGCGCTCCGGCCAGCCCATCGCATGGCCGATCGACGCCCGCATATCGGGGGCGCTGAGCTGGGCGATGCAGGTGTTGTCCGTGAGCCAGACCGCCCCGTGAAGAATGCTCTGGGGGTGAATGCAGATCTCGATGCGATCGGCGGGGGTATCGAAAAATACCGCGGCTTCGATGAGCTCCAGCCCCTTATTCATCAACGTGGCGGAATCGACGGAAATCTTGGGCCCCATCCGCCAGTTGGGATGTTTCACCGCGATCTCCGGAGTGACGTCTTCGAGCGCCAGCTCCGGCCGGCGCCAGATCGGGCCACCGCTTGCCGTGATCAGCAGCGACGCGACCTCTTCGCTCCTACGCCCCTCGAGCAGCTGGTACAATGCGTTGTGCTCGCTATCGACAGGGATCACCTCGGCGCCGGATCGCCGCATCTCGGCCTTGAGCAAGTGACCCGCAGCCACCAAGACTTCCTTGTTCGCCAGCGCCACCCTCTTGCCGGCCCTCACGGCGGCAAACGTCGGCCGCAGGGCCCAGAACCCGACGATCCCGACCACGACCGTGTCCACGTCGGGAAACGCCGCGGCGGCCTCGGCCGCTCCCGGGCCCGAAACGAACTCGATGCCCGGAAACTCCGCCTGCAGCGACGCGCATGCCCTTTCGTTCTCCACCGCGACCAGCCGGGGCCGGAAGCGGTCGATCACGCCACGCGCCTCGGCTATGTTCTCCCGGAGCGCGAGCGTCCCCACTTGGAAGCGATCGGGGTAGCGCGAGATCACATCGAGTGCATTCCTCCCGATGGTTCCGGTGCAACCCAGGACAGCGACCGTCCTCATGCGCGCTCCAGAACGTAGGTCAGGTAGAAGTAGAAAAGCGGCGCGGTGAGGGCCAACCCATCGACACGGTCGAGGATGCCCCCGTGCCCGGGAAGGAAGACGCCCGAGTCCTTGCGCGACTGGCTACGCTTGAGCAACGACTCGAAGAGATCCCCGAACTGGGCAAGCGCGCTCACTACGGGCGCGAACCAAAGCAGCTTGGCGGCATAGCCCGGCTCCAGCTCGCCACCACGCACAACATAGAGCCAGACGACCGCGAGCAGAAAAGCCACGACGATCGCCGCCACGGCGCCCTCCACGGTCTTGCCCGGGGAGAGCTGCGGCGCGAGCTTGTATCGCCCCCAACGCCTGCCCACGAAATACGCTGCGGTGTCACCGCCGAAGACCAGAAGGAAGAGCAGAAGCAGATAATGGCGCTGGATCTCGGCGATGGGGACGAGGAAGCCGAAGAGGCCCAGAATGTACCAGTAGCCCATAAGCTCAAGCGAGAGCGCGCCCACGGCCTTCGAGAAATCGCCGTCCTTACTCGCCCCCCACAGGTGATACGTGAAGAGGAAGGTCCCCGAAAACCAAAGCGTGACCCATCCGGCGGCCGGTGCCTGGTAGGTGGCCAGAATCGTGAGAAAGAGCAGAACCACCTGCCGCACCTGGCGCCCAACCGCCTTGCCCTCGAAAAAAAGCCGGTCGTACTCCAGGTACGCCATCATGGCGCAGGCCAGCACCACCGACATCATGAGCGGAAACGATGCCAGGAAGATCAGCAGGACCAGAAGAACCGCGGCGACAAGACCGGCGACGACCCGCGTTCTCATGGCGTCCCTCCCGGCTGCGTTGCATTCCGCTTCGAACGGGAGAAAAACTTGCGGCCGATCTGCGCCGACGTAAGCCCGAACCTCCGCTCCCGTGACGTGTAATCGCTCACGACGCCCCTGAGCACTGCGGGAGTGAAATCGGGCCAGAGCACGTCGGTCACGGCAATTTCCGAGTAGGCGACCTGCCAGAGCAGAAAGTTGGACACGCGCATCTCTCCGCCGGTCCGGACCAGGAGGTCCGGGTCCGGAATCTCGGGATGGTAAAGTGCGTCCCGAAAAACGGTCTCATCGATACCCGCCGGCTCCAGATCGCCGCGCCGTACACGCTCGGCGAGAGCTTTCGCCGCGTGGACGATCTCTTCCCTCCCTCCGTACGAGAGGCAGAGGTTGAGAACCATGGCCGGTGTCTCCAGGGCGGTCTCGCGCGTCACACGGGCGAGCTCGGCCCGGGCGGCTGCCGGAAGCCGATCGAGACTCCCCTGAGCGACGAGCGATACCCGGTTTCTCTTGAGCTTGGCGTCCATGGTCCTGAGATGTCGTACAAGCAGGCCCATCAGGATCCGAACCTCATGAGCCGGACGGCCCCAATTTTCCGTGGAGAACGCGTACAGAGTCAAATAACGCACCCCCAGCCGGGTGCACTCGGTGACGATCTCGTCAACCCGCTCGGCTCCTTCCCGGTGCCCGCGCGTGCGCGAAAGCCCGCGCAGGTTGGCCCATCGGCCATTCCCATCCATGATGATCGCGATATGGCCGGGTGCCGGCCCACGCGGCTGGCTGTCAGGGTGCCCGCTCAGAGAGTCATGACCTCTTTGCACTTCGTATCGACCAGGCGATCGGTCTCGATGGTGAACTGATCGGTCACCTTCTGGAGCTCGTCCTGAAAGCGCTTCACGTCGTCTTCCGAAACATGCCCCTCGTCCTTGGCCTTCTTGGTCCCGTCGAGAACGTCGCGGCGCGTATTTCGAACGGAGACTTTCGCCTCCTCGCCGAGCTTCTTGATCTGTTTCACGAAGTCCTTGCGGCGCTCCTCGCTCAACTGCGGCAGGTTGATCCGGATGAGCTTGCCGTCGTTGATGGGAGTCAGGCCCAGATTGGCCGCAAGAATCCCCTTCTCGATCTCATTGATGAGCCCGCGATCCCAAGGCTGGATGGTGATCGTCCTGGCGTCGGGAACCGCAAGCGCCGCGACCTCGCGGACGGTCATCGCGCTCCCGTAGGCATCCACCTTCACCGTCTCGACCATCATCGTACTGGCGCGCCCGACCCGAAGCTTGGAGAACTCGAACTTCAGGTGCTCCAAAGCCTTGTCCATCTGCTTCTTTCCCTGCACCAATTTCTCGTTCATTTTTCTCTCCTGACGAAGGTGCCGATCTCGTCTCCGACGACGGCACGCCGGAAATTGCCCTCTACGGTCAGATTGAAGACCAGGATCGGAAGCCCATGGTCCATGCAGAGCGAGATCGCGGTCGAATCCATGACCTTGAGTCCCTTCTTCAGCACATCCAGGTACTCGAGTTCGCGGAACAGCTCCGCCTTGGGGTTCACGAGGGGATCCTCACTGTAAACCCCCTCGACCCGCGTTGCCTTCATGATGATGTCGGCCCCGACCTCCATCGCGCGCAGGCTGGCCGCGGTGTCCGTAGTGAAATAAGGGTTGCCAGTGCCCGCGGCAAAGATAACCACCCGCTTCTTTTCGAGATGCCGGATCGCGCGACGGCGGATGTACTGTTCGCACAGCTGATTCATCTCAATCGCCGACATCACGCGGGTGAAGATCCCCTTCTTCTCCAGACAATCCTGCAGGGCGAGGCTGTTGATGACGGTGGCCAGCATTCCCATGTAATCGCTGGCGGCCCGATCCATTCCCTGGGCGGTTCCCGCGATGCCACGGAAGATGTTCCCGCCACCAAGAACGATGGCGACCTCGACGCCCATTTCGTGAACGACCTGGACTTCGCCCGCGATGCGCTCGAGCGTGGCTTGGTTGATGCCGAAGCCCTTGTCGGCGGCCAAGGCCTCCCCACTGAGCTTGAGGAGTACTCGCTTGTACCGGACCCGCTCCTGCTGCCGCATGCTCCTCCCCGGAGTCTATCTAGGCCTTCGCGCCCTCACCGAGCTGGAACCTGGCGAAACGACGGATGGCGATGTTCTCTCCCAGCTTCGCAATCATTTCCTTCACGAGGACCTCGATGGTCCTGTCGCCGTCCTTGATGAAGGGCTGCTGGAGAAGGCAGCTCTCCTCGAAGAACTTGTTGATCCTGCCCTCGACGATCTTATCGATAAAGGGTCCCTTCTTCCCCTGGGCTTCCGCCTGGGCTCTCAGGATCGCCTTTTCCTTATCGATATCTTCGCTCGGGACGGCTTCCTTAGAAAGGTAACGGGGATTGGCGGCTGCAACGTGCATGGCCACGTCGTTCACGAAACCCGTGAAGTCGTCCGTGCGCGCGACGAAATCGGTCTCGCAGTTGATCTCGACCAGCACCCCGATCCTGCCACCACCATGGATGTAGGAGTGTACCCGGCCTTCGTTCGCGGTCCGCCCCTGCTTCTTGTGCGCCGAGGCCAGCCCCTTCTCCCGAAGAAAGACAATCGCCTTCTCGAGATCGTTGAGCGTTTCCTGGAGCGCCTTCTTGCACTCCAGAAAGCCCGCTCCCGTCCGATCCCTCAGCTCCTTTACCAGGTTGGCGTCAGTCGCCGTCATCGCAAACCTCCCCTCACTTCTTCTTGTCGTCCGAGCCGCCGGTTTCCGGCGTGGCCGAGTCGACCGCGGGCACAGCGACCGGCTCTTCCGTCTCGTCCTCAATCAGGCCGGCCTCCGCGCGATAATCGATATCCGTGGGAATATTGCGCACCTGCTTGCGGGTAACGCGCTCCACGACCGGTCCCGCGCTCTTCGGGGCCTGGGGCAGCTGCGTCTCGCTCGCCGTGCCGCCCTGGCTAACCCGCATCCGCTGCTCGAACACGGCGCTGCCCTCGAGGCAGGCGTCCGCGATGAGATTCGCGAAAAGGGTGACCGACTTGATCGCGTCGTCATTTCCGGGAATCACGTAATCGATGGGATCCGGATTGCAGTTCGTATCGACCACGGCAACCACGGGAACGCCGAGCCGGTTGGCCTCTTTCACGGCAATGTGCTCGGTCTCCGGATCGATGACGAAAACGGCCGCGGGAAGCGACCGCATCGCGCTGACGCCACCGAGACTCGCGTCCAGCTTCTTGCGCTTGCGCTCGAGCATGACCGTCTCCTTCTTGGGAAGGAGCTGATAAGTGCCGTCCTCGCGCCAGCGCTTGAGCTCTTCCAAGCGCTCGCATCCGCGCCGAATCGTAGCGAAGTTGGTGAGGGTGCCGCCCAGCCAGCGCTCCGTCACGAAGGGCATTCCGGCGCGCAGGGCCGCCTCTTTCGCGAGATCCTTCGCCTGCTTCTTGGTAGCGACGAAAAGGACCTTGCCGCCTTCGGCAACGGTGTTCTTCACGAACTGGCACGCCTCGCGGGCGTGGCGGACCGTCTTTTCGAGATCGATGATGTAGATACCGTTGCGGGGCCCGAAGATGAAGGTCTTCATCTTGGGGTTCCAACGGTGGGTCTGGTGCCCGAAGTGGACTCCCGCTTCGAGCATATTCTTCATGGAAATTTCAGGCATTTTTCCTCCCGGTTGCTCCTCCGCCCCCGTTTGCCCCGCGCCAAATGGCTTGGGGACCGGTGTTTTTTTAGGGCGACCATGAGAAAGCCAGCCCCGGGGCGTGTGTAATGTCGCGCATCTCTAGCACCTTTGTACTGGAGGAGCAAGAGGGGTATTCCCCAAGGATTTCATAGCGGGAGCCCCCTATGATATGAGGCTCTCATCACCCATGAGCGAATCCCTCGCCCGCATACAGAACCAGATCCGCGAGTGGCCTGCGCAGCCGGGCGTGTACCTGATGCGCGACAGCGCCAGCCGGATCCTCTATGTCGGCAAGGCGAAGAACCTCAGGAACCGAATCCGTTCCTATTTCCAGAATCCCGACGCGAACGAAGGGAAGACGCGCCTGCTGGTCAAACGGGTGACCGAGGTGGAGTTCACCGTCACCCCTTCCGAGCTGGACGCCCTGCTGCTGGAGTGCACCCTCATCAAGAAGCACCGGCCGCGGTACAACATCCGGCTCAAGGACGACAAGAACTTCCCCTATGTGGTGCTGGACTTCACGCACCCATTCCCGGTTTTCCACATCACGCGCCGGGTAGTGCTCTCGCCGAATTTGCGCTACTTCGGGCCGTTCAGCGCGGGAGTGAACGAGATCTCCCGCTTCCTGGCGAAGACTTTCCAGCTCCGCGACTGCTCCGAGGCCAAGTATCGCAACCGCACCCGCCCCTGCCTCAACTACGAGATCGGCACGTGCACCGCGCCCTGCGTCGGTCTGGTCTCCCAGGAAAGCTACGCGCGCCAGGTCAGGGAGGCCACCCTGTTCCTTAAGGGGCGTAAGCAGGAGCTCATCCGCGAGCTGAAGGCGGAGATGGCCACCGCTTCGCGGGGCATGGAGTACGAACGGGCGAAAACGCTGCGCGACAGGATCGTCGCCGTCGACAAGCTCACCGAAAAGCAGAATGCGGTGCTTACAGAAAGGCAGAAGGACATCGACATCCTGGGATCCCAGGCGGAGGGCGAAGAGATCCAGTGGGTGATTCTCTACCTGCGGGGCGGCTTTCTCGCGGGCCGCCGCGCCGCCCGCGTGACCGTGCCCGCGGGCCCGGCCGACGAGGCGACCGTCTCGTTCCTGGAGCAGCTTTACGCCGACTCGCTCGTTCCCGACGAGATCTGGATCGCGGCTGAGTTCACCGGCCGCGCCGATCTGGAGGCGCTGCTCGGTCAGCGCGCCGGGAAGCCCGTTCGGATTCTCGTCAAACGCGGAGAAAAACCGATGCGGCTGCTCGGCATGGCCCAGGAAAACGCCCGCCTGCTGCTGGAGCAGGGAGCCGGGGGCCGGGCCGCGGCCTCGGCTTCCGAAGAGCTTCGCAGGGCTTTGGATCTCGCCGAGGCGCCACACTCGATCGAGGGGATGGACGTATCGAACCTCCAGGGAACCTCGCCCTCGGTGGCCGTCGTGCATTTCGCCGATGAGAGGCCTCTCAAATCGCGCTACCGGACCTACCACCCGCGAACCGTCGACGGGCAGAACGACTTCGCGATGCTGCACGAGGTGGTCCTCCGGCGTTACCGTGCCGGCGCCGAACCCCCGCCGGATCTTCTGCTTATCGACGGCGGGAAGGGACAGCTCAACGCCGCGCTGGCCGCTCTGGAGGAGCTGCGGGTACAGATCCCGATCTGCGCCCTGGCCAAGTCGCGCGCGCAGCGGGCTTTCACCCGTAAGGAGATCGTCCGCTCCGAGGAACGGGTCTTCGTACCCGGCCGGAAGAATCCGCTCGCCCTCAAAGAGAACAGCGCGGCGATGCACCTGCTGCAGAGAGTCCGCGACGAGGCTCACCGGTTCTCGGTGAAAGGGCACCGCTCGCGGCGGAAGAAGGCCGCGCTCGAAGACGGCTTCCTGTCGGGAATCCGGGGGATCGGACCAAAGATCCGCATCCGCCTGCTGCGCGAGCTGGGCGGGATGGAGGGACTGCGCGCCGCGGACCTGGCCGCGCTGCGAGCCGCGGGAGTGCCGGCCGCCGCCGCGATGGAGATCCGGCGGCGGGTGGAGGAATCGTCGGGGGCGGGCGAGGAATGAAGGAGCGTCACCGCCGAAAGAAAATGCACGTTCCGAGTGAGCTAAAACCCGGAGAAATGAACCGCCTAAGACAGTCCGTATGCGGACTCAATGCCGATACAGATGGATAATCGCTGGGCTGACCTCTCGGTGTCTTCATCGCAAGTGACGCACGCCCACTGCGTGGTCCCGATGTTGCAAACATTGTCCGGCAAGGGCTCGGGGTTGGGGTTTTTGATCACCGGTCTTTCGAGTTCCCTTTTTGGACTTGGGGGGGCATGGGAGTTAGACGGTGGCTATTTCTTCTCGCCGCCCTCGTTTGGCTCACGTGGGGCGATCCGATAGTCGCCAGCGACCACGCGACGTCACCTTTGGCTGGGCGAGGGCCACCTTCCGCCGCCTGGCCAGGTTTCACCGCCGGACAGCGGGAACAGTATCTCCGAGACCTCGCCGTTCGCTGGAGCGACCTCGCGAGTCACGACCGGTTCCCGCCCTATGGCGAGGATGACCGTCTCACCCTCCTGGGAATGCGCACGGCGCTGGACGGCGAGATCCGAGCGGAGCGGACCGCGCTCCGACAGGCGGGGACCTCCGATCTCGACGGCGGGCCCGTCAGCCGCCTTCGTTTTCTCGCGCGAGAGCGGGACATGGTTGACCGGACCCTCTTCCGGCGAGACATGGCGGCTCTATCCGAGGGGGGCGACGACGCGGTCGCCGCCCGGCTCCGCGGCCTCACCGCCCCACAGGCTCAGTGGCTGTTGTCCCACCTCACGACGAAGCGAGCCGGGGAACTACTTCGGCAGAGTGAGGTCCAGCGCCTGTCCGCTCTACTTTCCGCCCACCGCGATGCCAAGGAGGACCATCGGATTGTCGCGGGCGAAAGACAGCACCAGGAGCGCGAAGAACGGGAGGCTGAAGAACTCGCCAGGCAGGTGGAGATCGAGCTGGCGCGCCTGCTCGATCCCGACTACCGGACCATCAAGACGGACTACGAAGCCGCCCTCGCGGCGATCTTGGAAGCTACCGGAAGAGGCGAAAAAAATGCCGAGGGAGTCGACCTCCGACCTCCGGCGAGTCAGTACCAGTGTCATATCCGTGATTGCCGAAAGGGCGCCCAGCATGCCCCTCCAGAGAAGGTATCGGCCTTGGTGCGTAAGGCGGGAAGCTGCCTTCTGACCCGGGAGGAAACCCAACGAACGGCCGCGGAAGAATTGGTCAGGCGCAGGCAGGGCACATCCGAGCCCGGGCTCGCGAATCTCGGGTTGCAGGCGCGAATGCTGCAGGACGCCGAGCTCCGGAAAGGCATCGAGCGCGATCTCGTGGAGCCCTGGGTCGCGGAGCAGCGTTGGGAGTTCTGGGGGACGCTTAGGGATCGGTATCTCGGGAGAGAAGCCTCGGACGCGGAAGAGAAAAAGGTCGGATGGCTGTTCCGCGACTACCGGTACTTCCGTCCACAGGCCCATGTGGACACCACGAAGAAGCGCTAAAGCCCAATGGAGGTCTCTCCGACTGGCGTTTCGATGCGGCCTTCGGAGTTCCGGCACGCACGATCGCGTTGGACTGAACCCAACATTCAATTCCCCCCCGCCAACAGCTCTCCGCACGATTCGCTACCAGGCGAAAGCGCGGCCAAGGCATCCAGGACGGTCCGAATCGATTGCGTAAACGTTCGATCGCCATACTCCGCGAAACCGGGGACGGGCCCCGACCGCAGCCGCTGCTGCATCAGCTCGAGGCTGCGCCGGGCCTCGCGCGCGCGCCGCGAGATCGAGCCTTCC
>Ga0247727_10009440_pt1 | contig 17682 bp, 14 predicted proteins | sample WisWelCaveWW1625_FD_202498 | JGI IMG/M metagenome (GOLD analysis project Ga0247727, IMG submission 202498) | Biofilm microbial communities from Wishing Well Cave, Virginia, United States - WW16-25 | ecosystem: Environmental > Aquatic > Deep subsurface > Groundwater > Cave microbial mat | place...
ATGCTCCCCGCAGTACGTGTCCGAGGAAGCGCCGCCGCAGCCGAGACAGCCGCCTAGCCCTCGAGCTAGTCGAAGCGGGTAGCCGGCACGCTTCGACTGGGCCGTCGTGCCCGCCGCCCAGGCTCCGTCGCTCCCCGACTCCGCCTGAGCGGCGGTAGCTCCATCAGCGAGCCGCCCGCTGGTGCACTTTTCGGCTGCCGAAACGGGCGCACCTTTCATGTGGACACCGACGGACACGAACTGTCGAGCCAAGGCTCAGGGGTTCGTACGTCCAACTTTGGTTCTCTCGGAATGGAACTAAGCGGGGCACTTTCGAACCCTCGACTGCAACTTGAGCTTCCCCGGCTCAGCGCCATTCACACAAGATTTCGAGGCGAAGCTGCTGTCGCCACGCGAGCTGCGAGCTGCGCCGCCGCCAAGGGTGCCCGTGTTCGAGACGGTCACAACTCGTCCTGCTGCGACGAGCAGCCTCCGCCACCGTCATCTCACCGCTGATGACCGAGAGGACAAGCCGGAACTTGTCTTCAACAGAGAAAACAGACGGACGTGCCGCTGCCAGCTCCCCCTTCACGAAGAGCCCGACACTAACCCCCATGCCAGAATTCGTGATGCGGGACAATCATCTACAACCACAAGCGGCCACACGGCAGCCTCGGCTGGAAGGCCTACGCCGAAAGCCCGACCAGACGACCGTGAGGAGCAGACCCCGACTCGCATAGCGACCGGACCGACAAGCGGCGCCGATCAGTGCTCCAGGGCAGGAGCCGTGCTCAGTAAGCGCGTTGAATTGTTGTCGAAGGATGCTCGGTGAGCTCTCATCCTTCCGGGTGTTGCTGCTCCTACGAGTGAGCGTTCGCAGGTGGTACAACGAGGCTCGCGATGCGCCAGACCATGAGAACCGCCGCCAGGAGACAGCACTGGAAGCCCACGACCGCCCACAGGACTGCGTCGAAAGAGCCCGTCACGTCTCTCACTGCACCCAGCACGACCGGGGCGGTGGCAGCGACGGTGTATCCGCCGCAGAGCATCATCGCGACCAGAGCCCCCGCACGTTCGGGCCGTTCCTCGAAGTCGAGGGGAAGCGTCATGACGAGGGCGAGCATGCCACCCTGCGCGATCCCCGCGAAGAGCGCCCAGGCGTAGGCGACCGACGCGAAAGCGGCCAGCCCGATCGCCGCCACGAGACCCATCAGGCTCACGGTGATCAGCGCCGGGCGCCTGGAGGCTCCGTGATCGGACAGTCGCGGGATGACGAAGGAGGCGGGGATTGCGGGCAGGCTGATGAGTGAGAGCAGAACCCCGGCTTCCGCCGCGCTCCACCCTCGTTCGACGTAGGCGTCGGGGAGCCAGGTTGCCAGACCGTAGAACGAGCTGCTCATCGAGGCGAAGATGGCAACGAGTAGCCAAGCGCGGCGGCTCCTCCACGGAAGCCCTGGCACCTTGGCGGCCGGCGCGACATGCTCTGGGTGATCTCGGGTGAGAATCAGCCACAGAGCGAGCGCAGCGCAGACAATGACCGAGAACGCGATCAACGCCCATCTCCAGCCCCCGAGGGCCGCAGCGAGCGGAACAGCGAGGAGTGCGGACCCAGCCGCGCCGAGCTGGATGCCGCTGGTGTAGATCCCGGTACCTGAGGCAGGTCGTTCGGGGGCCCACTCCTTGACGACCAACGGCGCAACGCCGTTACCGATGCCCATGCCGATGCCGATGGGAACCGTGACGAGAACGAGCAGGATCGCGTTCGGCACGACGCCGCGGAGCAGACCGAACAGGCCGATCATCGCCAAACCGACCGTCATCGCCTTCCGGACGCCGAGATGCGCAGCCGCGTACGCGGCAAGTGGTGCGAACAGCCCCATGCACAGGACAGGGATGGTTCCCAGCAGCCCGACGACGGCGTGAGTCGTGCCGAGGTCAGCCTGGATGTCCGGCAGCAGCGGGCCGATGCCGACGAGCTGCGCCCGCAGGGCAAGCGCCGCCACGAACAGGGCGATGAGCGTCGTCTGCGTGCGTTCTATTCGGATGAGTACGAGTGGTAGGGGCCGCGCGCCGACACCGAACCGGTCGCGTTCGACAGGTGCTGCGCGAACCAGTCGCCGGCCGCGACGGCCGCCTCGCCGAGCAGCGATCGATCGCTGTAGAGGGTCATGTGTGTGGAGCCGCCGATCACGACGAGCCGTTTCTTGGCGGTCGGGATCCGGTTGTAGGCCTCGATCTCCAGATCCCACAGCGTGAGATCGTCCTTCTCGGCGACGATCACCTGCGTCGGAACGTCGAGCAGGCGCGGCAGGTACGGCCCCACGTTGTATGACATCAGCAGCTCCGCGGATTCGATCGTGCTCCTGTTCTCGTAGGCCGGGGCCTCGCTCCGTTTCAGCTCGAGAAGGGTCGTGTACGTCTCGGGGAAGGGCCAGGTCGAGACCTCCGAGGCTGGATCGGGCGCTGCGTGGGGCAGGAATCCGCCCTCGCCACTGACGAAGCGGGCTCGCCGGTCGTCCAGCAGAAGCTGTTCGAATCGGCGGAAGCCCATAGTCCCGTGGACGCGCCGCAGGTTGCGATATCCATCGACGACCGGGATTTGCGCAGAAACGCATGTCACGCGCGGGTCAATGGCACCGAGTATGAGCGCGTGTCCACCGCTGTAGGAGAGCCCCCACACGCCGATCCTGTCGGAGTCGACCTCGTCGAGCGTCTCGGCGAAGGAGATGGCGTTTCGATAGTCCTCGATCTGCGCGTGGGGGTCGATGTGCTGACGGCGTGTCCCGTCGCTCGACCCGAAGTTCCGATAGTCGAAGAGAACCGCGGCGAGCCCGATGTCGGCGAAATGCTGCGCGACGTGCGGCTGCACGAGCTCCTTCACGTAGCACCAGCCTCCTGCCATGACGACCACGGGGAATGGGCCGCTTCCACCGTTCGGCGTGTACAACCAGCCGCGGACGATCTCGCCACCACTCCTGAACTCGATGTCCCGCCTCATGCGAGGGCGCTTCCGGTTGCGCTGCGAGAGCCGTTCACCGCAGCCGGCGCTGGACCTCGGACGCGATCCGGTCGGCGCCCGGGAGGAATGCGTCCTCAAGCGGGGGCGAGTAGGGAACGGGGCTCTCGGCCGTGGCGATGCGCCAGGCATCGTCCAGGTCGCCGAGCCCCTCCTCCGTCACGCGTGCGAGGACCTCGCCGGCCCACCCGCCCGTGAGCGGCCCTTCCTCGACGACCACGATGCGGTTCGTCTTCGCGACGGAAGCAAGCACCGCCGGGATGTCGAGAGGACGAAGCGTCCTCAGATCGATGACCTCGGACGAGATCCCGTCGGAGGCAAGGACGTCGGCTGCCTTCAACGCCTCGTGCACGCCGTTCATCGCGGAGACGATGGTGATGTCCGTTCCTTCGCGTGCGATGCGCGCGACGCCGATGGGCACGAGCTCACCGTCGACGTCCCCGGTGATTCCGTAGAGGCGCTTGTGCTCGAAGAAGAGCACGGGATTGTCGTCCTGGATCGCCGAGCGGAGGAGGCCCTTTGCGTCGGCCGGCGTTGCCGGCGTGACGATCTTGAGCCCCGGAATGCCCATGAACCATGACACGGGCATCTGCGAGTGGATCGCTCCAAAGCGTCCACCGGCACCTACGACGGACCGGAAGACGAGTGGGACACTGACCTGCTCTCCGGTAAGGAACCAGTACTTCGTGGACTGGTTGACGATGCTGTCCATCACCAGGGTCAGGAAGTCGCCGAACATGATCTCGACCACTGGACGAAGCCCCGATATCGCCGCTCCGAACGCCGCTCCGGCGAGAGCGAGCTCCGAGATAGGCGTGTCGAACACCCGCTCGGGCCCGTACTTTTCGTACAGGCCCGGCGTCACGGCGAACACCCCGCCTGCGAGGGCAACGTCCTCGCCGAAGAAGATCACGCGGTCGTCAGCTGCCAACTCCTCGTCGAGCGCCTCGCGGACAGCGGTGCGGAAGTCGATCGTCGTCGTCATCGGTTGGCTCCTGGATTCGATCGCTCAGAGGACGAGGGCAAGCGGGTGCTCGAGAAGCTGTCGGACGCGCGCCGCGAATCGTGCGGCGTCCGCGCCATACACAGCGCGATGGTCGGACGTCAATGTGAGGGTCGCCACGTCGCGGAACGTCACACCTCCTGTGGCGCTCTCGACCGGGCTGCGGCTGACTGCACCCACCGCGAGGATCGCGACCTGAGGAGGATTGATCACCGCCGTGAACGACTGGACGCCGAACATCCCGAGATTCGAGACCGTGAACGTCGAAGCGGTGAGCTCCTCGGGCGAGAGCCGCCTGGACTGAGCTCGCGCCACGAGGTCACGCGTCTCGGCTGCGATGACGGAGAGGTTCTTGACGTCTGCGTCGATCACCGCCGGCACGAGCAGAGCATCCGCCGTGGCCACGGCGACACCGACGTTGACCCGGCTATGACGCTCGCACTGTCCATCGATGAACGAGCTGTTGAATTCCGGGTGCTCGCGTAATGCCATCGCCGCTGCCCTGATCACGAAGTCATTCACCGACGGAACCATCTCGACGAGCTCGACAGCGTTGCGACGGAGCTCGACGATAGTCGACATGTCGGCCTGCACGACGACCTCGAAGGACGGGATCTCCGTTCGCGACTGGCTCATCCGCCGCGCGATCGTCCGGCCCGTCGTGGACAAGGGCACTTGCGTCGTCGTGCCCTTGAGATCGCTACTCGTCGTTGCTCCGACCGCTGATCCGGCCCTTACCACATCCAGCTTCCTGATTCGCCCGCCGGGGCCGGTACCCGTCAGGCCGTACAGCGAGAGGCCGAGCTGGGAGGCGGTGCGGCGCGCAACGGGGGTTGCTCGCGCACGCGTCCCGCTATCGGATTGCGCCGGGGCGTCGACGGAGAGAGCCGCGACAGGGTGCGCCGGCTCAGTCGCCCTCGATGCGCGCGCCCGCTCGATTTCGGGCGCGGCCCCTTCCATCGGGGTCGGCTCGGATGAGTCATCGGAGCCCGCCGCGTCGAGCCGGGCGATCGGCTCGCCGAGTAATGCGGTGGCGCCCTCGGGCACGAGGATCTCGGCCAGAACACCGTCCACCTCGGCCTCGTAGACGATGGTTGCCTTGTCAGTCTCGACCTCGACCAGCGGCTCGCCTCGGACAAAGGTCTCCCCGGGCTGCTTCAACCAGCCGACGATCGTGGCCTCGCTCATCGAGTCCGAAAGCCGCGGCATCCGCACGACGCTCGACGTCACCCGCTGAACTCCGGTGTCCGGCGGGGCTCCGGGAATGCCGCCTCGAGGCCCTTACGCGTGATCGCCTCGAGCAACGTCCCGATCTCGCCGTCGATCGCGTCGACGACGTTCGGTTCGACACCGGCGTCGACGAGCTGTCCGCGGAGTCGAGGGATCGGGTCCCGCTCCTTCCAGGCGTCGAGCTCTCCCGCTGGCCGATACGCGCCGGGGTCGCTGCGTGAGTGCCCGACATAGCGGTAGGTAACCGCCTCGATGAAGTAGGGGCCGCCGCCTGCCCGCGCGTGGGTGACGGCTCGAGCCGCAGCTGCACGGACGGCGACGACGCTCATCCCGTCCACGGTCTCCGCCGGTACTTCCATCGCCTCGGCTCGAGCGCGGATCGCCCCGGCGGTGACGTCCTGGAACGGTGTGTATTCGCCGTAGCCGTTGTTCTCGCACAGGAAGACGACGGGGAGCCGCAGGACGGTGCAGAAGTTGAGACATTCGTAGAAGTAGCCCTGATTGATGGCTCCGTCGCCGAACTGGCAGACCGCCACGCCGCCGACGCGCTTCAGCGCGAGACCGACACCCGTCGCAGCGGCGATGGTTCCTCCGACGATCCCGAAGGATCCGACGAGCCGGTCACGCGGAGAGTTGATGTTCATGGAACCGGCCCGCCCGCCGTTGACGCCGGTCGCGCGGCCGAGCATCTCGTCGAGGAGCCCCTGCGGATCAACGCCGAGTGCGAGCGCGTGCCCGTGCCCGCGGTACGTTGCGGCGAGACGGTCGCGATCCTCAAGAACGCTCGCGACTCCGACCGCGACCGCCTCTTGTCCGGAATAGAGGTGGGTAGTCCCGTAGATCTCGCCGCGGAGGAAGAGCGACTGGATGAGATCTTCGAATCCACGAATCAGAACCATCGATCGGTAGAGACCGAGGTAGAGGTCGGTCTCTCCAACGACGGACGGGTCTTGAGTCGCAGTCATTCGCGCCCGCCCACGGCCCGGTCGTGCGCGAACGCCCTCTTGCTGTTGCGAGTCATGACCACCTCCCGGGAACCGGAACCCTCTCTCTGTGTCTCGCGAACGCCGCGCCACCCGCCGTCACTGCCTCATCCTTTCTAGACAGTCGCAGCCGATATGTCAAGCATCACAGAACAGGACGAACTGTCTTCCGCCGCACAAACAGAAGAAGAAGGCAGAAAAGCGACCTGTACATCTTCGAGGCGTTCATTTATAGTGAACGCTCCCCGACGACCACCTGGAGGTGACCAACGTGTCCGAGACGATTCGCCTATTCAGCGAGCACCCGATGAAGACCAGCTTCGACGCGACGCCGAGCGATACCGAACTGCGGTCGGAGGACGGCTGGATGAACATGGACGTGCGCTGGTTGCTCACCCGCGAGTCCGTCGGAGCAAAGCAGTCGGTGTTCGGGATCACGGTCTTCCCGCCCGGGTCGAAGCACGACATTCACCGGCACCCGCACGCAGAGGAGTTCGAGTATCTCGTCTCCGGCCACGGAATCGCGCGCGTCGGCGACGCTGACGTCGAGCTGGGGCCGGGTGAAGTCGTGTTCGTGCCGACGAACGACTACCACGGGTTTGAGAACACGGGCGACGAGCCCGTGTTCATGATCTGGGGCTACGCGGGAGCCGCCAACCTCGAGGAGGCCGGCTACATCCGCTACGTCGACGATCACCCCGAGGGCTGACGCGAGTCCTACAGGCGAGGATTTACGAGGATCTTGCCGCTTGCCCGCCGCTCGGCGAGCGGGCGCAGGCCCTCTTCGACCAGCGCCTCGAGGGGAATCTGCGGCCCAGCCGTGAGGGCTGCGATATCGCTGCCGGCGAGCAACTCGAGAGCTGCCGGGATGTCGGAGTCGCATACGTGGGCGACTGTCGTGAACACATCGACTTCGCGCAAGATCATCGGAGTGAGGTCGATCGGACGGGGCGCCCCGTGCAAGCCTACGAGGAGCACACGTCCACCGCGGCGCGCGCCGGCGATGGCGGCCGACGGTGCGTGAGGCGCGCCACTGGCCTCGATCACGACGTCGAAGCCGACGCCGTCGCTGAGCTCGAGCAGCAACTCGGCGAGGTCGCCGCCAGCCGGGTTCACGACCTCTCCTGCCCCGAGCGCGGACGCGGTCGCCAGCCGGTCGTCGTCGATGTCGATACCGACGACACGTCCATCGACCGCGCGCCGTGATGCGCCCGCCACGATGAACGAGCCGATCCCGCCTGTCCCGATCACTGCAACGGCGTCGTCCCTGGCGAGCGCCACCCGAGAGAGAGCATGGAGAGCGACAGCGAGCGGCTGTGCCATCGAAGCCGCATCGTCGTCGCACGACGCTGGAACGGGGCGGCAGATGGCCGCCGGCGACACCACGTACTCGGCCAACCCACCATCCACCTGAAGACCGAGGGTGCGGTACTCGGCGCAGAGGTTCGTGCGGTGACCGAGGCACCAGCGGCAGTGGCCACACGAGATCCCCGCGCCGGACACGACACGCTCGCCCACGCGCACCGCGGTATCGCCGCTCTCGACGACGCGTCCGACGAATTCGTGTCCGAGTACGACGCCGGGCCGACAGAGAACCGGGCCGTGATCCCACTCCGACGCGTCGGTGCCACAGATGGCCGCGCGGAGCACCTGGAGCACGACGTCTCCCGAAGCAGGGGCGGCGGGATCCGCAACGCTCTCGATCCGGACATCGCGCGGCCCGTGGAAGACAGCCGCCCTCATCTCAACACTCGATCTGGACCTTGACGTTCCTGCTCGTGTCGCGGGCTGCCACGAGCGCATCCGCGCTCTCTCCGAGCGGGAACGTCGCGGTGAGCAGGGGCGTCGGGTCGACGCCACTCGTCGCCATGAACCGGATCGTCCGCGGCCACAAACCGGCCGAGCCGATGATCCCGCGCACCTGGAGCGCCCTGGACTGCACGAGCCCGATCTCGACGGCCGCGCTGCCGCCGATGTCGATGCCGACGAGCACGACGCGCCCGCCGAGCGCGGCAAGCGGGAAGGCGCTCGCCATAGCGGCAGGAGCACCTGCAGCCTCGATCACCACGTCGAACCCCCGTCCGCGCGTCGCGTCTGCCACCTGCTCGGACAGCGGCGCTGCGCTCGGATCGATCGCGCGCCGTGCCCCGACCTCGAGAGCGAGGGCACGGCGATGCGCCTGCGGCTCGACCAGCGTGACGGAGCCGCCCATCGTCGCGGCCACCATCGCGCAGAGGAGGCCAATCGGGCCGCCGCCGATCACGGCGACCTCATCACTCGCGTCGATCCCGTCCGCTGCCACCGCAGCGCTGTAGGCGACCGAGAACGGCTCGACGAAGGCGCCCTGCGCGAACGTGAGCTCGTCGGGGATCCGATGGAGCCAGGACGCCTTCGCGACGAAGTACTCCGCGTCTGCGCCGCTGATCGAGAATCCGAAGTGGTCATCGCCGTTGTTGACGACGCATTCGCCGACGACCCGGTCGCCCTGGCGAAGCCCTGTCACGCCGCTTCCGACCTCGGCAATCTCACCCGACCACTCGTGCCCCGGGATGATCGGATAGGACACAGGGATGATGTACCGGCCCTCGTAGAGCTCGAAATCCGAGTGGCAGATGCCGACGTTGCGCGATCGCACGAGCACCTCGTCCGCCGCGATCGTGGGCATGTCGACATCGCGCACCACCGCACGTTGCGGTTCTTCGAAAACCAGCGCTTTCATTCGAGTTCACTCCTTACTTGTGATCGATCAGAACCTTGATCTCATCCGCTGTACCAGACGCGAGCAGGGCAAAGGCATCGGGTGCACCGTCGAGCGTGACGCTGCTCGTGACGGCCCGCTCGACCGGCAGATCGCCCGCCGCAATCTGCGCCGCAATCCGGTCGAAGTCGTACACCCAGTAGCACCATGTCCCGACGATGGTGAGGTCGTTGAGGGCCCAGAGCATCGGCTCGACCGAGGCCTCGCCCACGAACAGCCCTGTCTGTGCGAGCGTGCCCCGCTTACGGAGCGAGCGAATCGCCGTTGCAAAGCCGTTCGGGTGCCCGGAGCATTCGATCGCCGCGTCGACCCCGAGTCCGCCGGTCTGCTCGTGGAGGAATTCCGGAACATCGAGCTTCGTCGGGTCGAGAACGGTGGCCACGCCGAGCGCCTCCGCTCGCGCCCGTCGTGCCGGGTTCGGCTCGGAGACGTACACGGTGGAGGCTCCGGCCGAGCGTGCGCACAGCGCGGCGAGGGCGCCGATCGGCCCGGCACCCGTCACGAGCACCTGATCACCGGGGCCGACCTCAGCTCGCTCGACGCCGTAGGCGGCGACGGCAGTGGGCTCGATCAACGCACCTTGCTCGTACGAAACGTTCTCGGGAAGGGGAACGATCTGGTACTCGGCGACCGTCGCGAGCTCCCCCATTCCGCCCCAGGCATGAGACAGCCCGACGCAGGCCATCGTCGCGCAGAGGTGCTGCAGGCCGCGTCGGCAATAGGCGCAGTGGCCGCAATAGGCGAGAGGCATGATGGCGACGCGATCGCCCTCGCCGACGCGCGTCACGCCTGAGCCGACCGCTACGACGTCACCTGCGAACTCATGCCCCAGGATCTGGGGGTTCTGCGCTCCGGTCAGCGGGTGCGGCTCGGTTGGCGTCACGATCGGGCCGGCGACGTACTCGTGCAGGTCGGTGCCGCAGATGCCGCAGGCCACGACCCGAACGACGACCTCATCCGGGCCCGGGACGGGCGGCTCGGCCACGTTCTCGATCCGGAGGTCGCGAGCGGCGTGGAAACGGAGCGCCCGCACCCCGTTAGGCCCTGTTTGCGACGGTCGCGCCACGTTCCTCGTCGGCAGTCACGGCACGATCTTTCCGGCCCGCAGGCGCGCGAAGAGGTCGGTGAACGACGATTCGGTGTCGCGGACCTCCAGGAAGCCAAGTCGTCGGCTGCGTCCCATGTCGGTGAACGTCTCGACCGTGCGTCCCAGATCCGCATCCGTGTGCCACCACGAGGCGAGACTGTCGACGCTCAGATCGCGGAGGCCGTGCCGGCGCACGATCTCGGGCCAGATCTCGCCGGCGTCGGCCATCTGCCGCTCGAGGGGCGCAGGCTCCCCGTCGAACGGGACTGCCTCGACGTCCAGCGCGGCAGCCAGCCGCAGCCACAGTCGCCGCCAGCGGAACACGTCGCCGTTGACGATGTTGAGAGCCTGGTTGGCGGCGGCCGGCGTCGTCGCCGCCCACAGAAGGTGATCGGCGAGCAGGCCCGCGTCGGTGACGTCCGTGACCGCTTCCCACTGCTCGCGAGAGCCTGGAAAGTGGAATCCACGGCCGGTCTCGCGACAGATCGCCGCGTACACGGCAAGCGTCACCCCCATGTTCATCGCGTTCCCAAGGGCCCAGCCAATCATCGTGTGCGGTCGGTGCACCGACCAGGTGAAGCCGTCGCGCTCTGCGGCGGCGAAGAGCACGTCCTCCTGGACGTAGTAGAAGTTCTCGTAGGGCAGGCGGGCCTGGTCCTCGGAGAACGGCGTGTCCGGCTGAACCTTTGCGTATGCCTCGAACGGTCCCAGGTAGTGCTTGAGGCCCGTGACGAGCGCGACGTGGCGGACGGACTTCTCGACGGCAACCGCGTCGAGGAGGTTCCGGAGCATGCGCCCGTTGACGTCGCAGTTCTCCGCCTCGGTCGCTCGGCGCGACCAGGTCGTGAAGAAGACGTGCGTCGGGGCCGTGCCGCTCACGGCCGCGGAGACCGCTTCGGCATCCTCGAGGTCGGCGGCCAGAGGCGTGATGCGCTCGTCGAGACCCTGGGGACGGCGGCTCAGACCGGCGACCTGCCAGCCATCGGCGAGAAGGCGTCCCGCCAGGTTTCCACCGCTGATGCCGGTGACGCCGACGATGAGTGCACGCCCGGCCACTACGGCGCCTCGTGCCCCGGATGGGTACCGCGCCGGCCCCGGACGACCCAGATCGCCCGCACGGTCTCGTTCCCCTCGTTGCAGAGCCGGTGGGGCGTCGACGACGGGAACGTGATCGAATCGCCGGGCCGGAGGACGAGCTCGTCGAACCCGACGACGACGCGCAGCGTCCCGCTGAGGATGTATCCGAACTCGTGGCCGTTGTGACGCACGAGCTCGTCGTCGGGGCTCGAGGCGCTGCCTGGCGCGTACGTCGCCTCGATGAACTCGACGTCCTCGTCCGCCCAGAACATCAGGCGCTCCCACGTCACACCTGAGCTGAGCGTGATGGCGGGCCGTCCCTTGGCGCGCTGGACCGCGAGCCCCGGGCCCGCCGCGGTCGACGGCGACTCGGGCGCCGAGAGTGACGCCGGCACGGGCGACGGTGACTTCTGGTCGAAGAGCACCTCGTCGACCGTGACCCCGAACTCCGTAACGAGGGCGTACAGCGTCCGCACGGAGGGCTGCATCTTGCCCGTCTCTATCTGCGAGATCGCGCTTGGCGAGAGGTCGAGCCGTCGCGCGAGCTCGCGAAGGCTGAGCCCACGCCGGAGGCGAATCGCGCGGAGCCGCGATCCGAGCACCGATGATGCGTCCGAGCCTTCCGCCACTGCGGGGTTACCTTGCATCATCCGGGTGAGGTTCGCTGCGGGATCGGCGTGGCGACGGTCATGTCCTCTCGATTCCGGTGAGCAATGCCTGGCCAGGCGTACGCGACCCGCTGCGACGGACCTGGCTGTAGATGAGGGCCGCCGCGACGATCAGGAGACCCTGGAAGATGTACTGCCACTTCTGGTCGAGGCTGAGAAAGACCGTGGCGTTCAGGACCTGGACGCTGAGGCCCGCACCCATCAGCGTGCCGATGAATGTGCCTCGCCCGCCGAGCAGGCTCGTCCCGCCGAGGACGACGGCGGTGATCGACGTCAGTGTGTACCCGGTGCCTTGCCCCGGGTCGCCGACCCCGAGTTGAGCGAGCAGGACGACCGCCCCGAGCAGCGTCAGGAGCGAGGCGCCGACGTAGCCGAGGAGCGCCGTTCTGTTCACAGGCACGCCGACCTGCCGCGCCGACTCCTCGTCAGACCCGACGGCGCGCAACCGCATGCCAAACCGCGTCTTTCGGAGCCCGAGCTCGAGGACGAGCGCCGAGGTGACGAACACGACGAAGGCAAGTGGCACAGGACCGACCTTCGTGGAGATGGCGTTGGTCACCGAGGCCGCGATGTATCCGTCGGGCGCATCGCGCAGCCTGAAGGCCAAGCCACCCAGGGCGATGTACGTCACGAGTGTCGCTGCGACGGGAGTGAACTTCGCGAAGCGAATGAGCGCGCCGTTCAGCAGGCCAATTCCAACAGCGGTCAGGAGCATCAAGCCGAATCCGAGCGCCCAGACCGCGGGGGAGCGACCGTCGAGCACGAAGAACGATGCGAGGACCACGAGAAAGCCGGCGAGTGGCCCCACGGAGAGATCGATTCCCCCGAGCAGCAGGGCGAACGTCTGTCCGAGGGAGATGAAGCCAAGCGCCGCGCACGCGAACATCACGGAGGTGATGTTGTAATCCGAGAGGTAGCGGCTGTTGTCAGACAAGACGTAAGCTCCGAGAGCGAGCATCACCGCCGCGAGGACGACGACCGGGGCGTAATCGCCTTCGATGAACCGCGCGAGCGCCGACGAGCCGGTCGACGTCCGTGCCGTCTGCTCCGCGGTGTGCGTGGTCGTGCTGATCGCGGCGTGAACGATCCGCTCCTCGGTCACGGCGTCGCCCTCGAGCGTCGCGACCGCCTGGCCGCGGGACATCACGATCACGCGGTCGCACAGCCCCTCGAGCTCGAGGGTGTCGCTGGAGGCGACGACGACCGGTACTCCGCGGGCGGCGACTTCGCGCAGGATGCGGTAGATCTCCGCACGCGCGCCCATGTCGACCCCCTGCGTCGGCTCGTCCGCGACGAGGATCGCAGTCTCGGAGAGCATCGCACGCGCCATCACGATCTTCTGCTGGTTCCCGCCGGAGAGCGCCGAGACGGGCGCCTCCAGCGACGGCGCCTTGACCGCCAGCCCGGAGAGCTCGCGTTCGACCGCGGTGACCTCGCGGCGCCTGCTCACGAAGGGGCCGACGGTGAGCCTGTCCAGCGCGGTCATCGCTGCGTTCTCCCGCACGTTCAGATCGACCATCAAGCCCTCGGTCAGCCGATCTGACGGCACATAGGCCGCGCTCTCGAGCAGTGCGCGCCGCGAGAGCTCCCTGCCGGCGACGTTGACCGATCCGGTCGCCGGTTCGCGGCCCGCCAGCGCACGCAGGAGAGCCGGCTGGCCATTGCCGGCCACACCGGCCACGCCTACGATCTCCCCCTTGCCGGCATTGAACGATATGCCGGCGAAGCCGCTTCCGCTCAGCCCTTCGACCCGCAGCAGCGGCGTCTCGTCGGCTCCGGGCGCGTGCTTCGCCGGGAAGGTGGTTTCGAGCGTGCGCCCGATGATCATGGCTAGGAGGTCGGCGTCGGAGATGTCCTTGACCGCGGATGTCCCTCGAACCGCGCCGTCGCGGACGACCGTGACACGGTCCGCAATCTCGCGAACCTCACCCAGCCGGTGGGTGATGTAGACGATTGCCGTCCCGTCGCCCGCGAGCTTCCGAACGGCCGTGAAGAGGAGCTCGACGGCATCCTGCGAGAAAGGCGCGGTCGGCTCGTCGAGGATCAGAAGCCGCGGCGACACGGCGAACGCCTTGGCGAGCTCGAGGAGGTGGCGGTCGGCAACGCTGAGGGACGAGACGCGGTCCTCGAGATGGCTCGGGAAGTGGACATCGTCGAGCAGCGAGCGCATCGCTCTCGTCGCGTCGAGATCACGACGCCGCAAGTGCTCTCGCCCAACTGCCACGCGGATGTTCTCGGCGACCGTCATGTCCGGAAGGAGCGCCGGATGCTGGTGGACGATCGCTATCCCGATGTCCTGTGCGAACGCCGGTGTGAGGTTGTCGATGTGCGTGCCGTTGAAGACGATCGTGCCGCTATCGGGTGTTGTTGTGCCCGAGGCGACGTTCATCAATGTCGACTTGCCGGCGCCGTTCTCCCCGAGCAGGGCATGCACTTCGCCCGGGAGCACGTCGAAGGAGACGTTCTCGAGCGCGACGGTTGCGTCGAAGCGCTTGGTGATGGCGAGCATCGACAGCGTCGGGTGCACGGCGGTCTCGCCTTTCGCGACAGGCGTGTGGACTGTGGCTTCGCTGATCACGATGAATCACTTACGTTGCGCGCGGCGGTTGAAGACCGCCGCGCGCAACGCGTGTGTTGTGTCTACTTCTTCACCAGCTTGGTCTGCTCTGCGGCCGACAACTGCGCCGAGAGGTAGATGTCACCCGGCAGGTTGGGCTTGCACTGCACCGGATTCGGCTTGCCGGTCACCGAATTCTCGAACACGAGCGACGGGAAGTGCGTGCTCGCCGGCTTCTTGCCACCTGTCGCGAGCGCCACGGCCCACTGGATCGCGAGGCGTGCGTGGTCGTTTTGCGTCGACACGGTGAAGAGCTTGAACGTGGGGTTCTTGGCCCTGTTCTTCTTCCAGAAGCATCCAAGCACGTTGCCGTCAGAGGTCGCCAACGCCGGGATGGTACGGCCGCTCTTCGTGAACTCGGGCAGAGCGCCGACGAGCGACGGACCGAAGTCCGACACGATCACGTCGATCTTCGGATACTTGGCGATCGCCGCCGAGAGAACCTTCTGGGTAAGCGCAGGATCCCAGTTCGTCACCTCGAACGGCTGCTCACCGATGAACTTGTACTTGCCCGAGGGATCGAGGATCTTGTGGAGTCCCTTGTTCTCCTCGACGCCCTGGCTGTTGCCCTTCGGGCCGCTGAGCATGAGCACGTTGCCGCCCTTCGGAAGGACGCCGCGAATCCACCTGCCCCAGTTCTCTCCCGCCTGCGTGAAGGGAGTGTCGACGAAGACGTTGTAGTCGACGCCGGCCTTGCCGCCCGGTGTGACGCGATAGGGCACCGTCACGACGCCCGCCTTGTATGAGCTGCGAAGGGCAGGCAGGATCGCCTTTCCCGCGTCGGGGAACACGACGATCGCGTCCAGACCCTTTGCGACCATGCCCTGGATGTCGGAGATGGCCTTCTGCGTGTTGCCCTGGCCGTCGGCATAGGTGAGCGAGGTCACTCTCGGACACTTGGCAGCTTCGGCACGCGCCGAAGCAGTCGTCACGAGACGCCAGCTGTTTCCTCCGAACCCGTCCGTCAAACCGAGCGTGATCTTCTTCGGGCCACACCACGACGGCGCGGCAGACGTCCTCGCGGACGACGTCGCCGACATGACGAGCACCACGACACAGAGGAGCGCAGACGCAAGAAGCGCCCCGCCTCTTCTTTGATACCTCATACGTGTTCTCCCTTCCCTTCGTTTGGTTGTCCGCATATGGGTGAGACGACTGGTCACGTGGGCGCGACGCTCGCCGCGCGACGCACCCGGAGGCGTCGCCCGGCGGCGTGCCAGTTGACGGTGTAGAGCGCCACGCCCAGCGCGAGCGCGGCCGCTTGGACGAGCGTGCGTGTGGCGTACGTCACGCCGAGCGCAAGCACGAACTGGTCGAGCTGCGACAGAAAGACAGCGGCGACCGCGGTCGCGACGAGGTACCCGCGACCGCCCAGCAGCGAAGTTCCGCCGAGCACGACGGCTGCCACGGACGGCAGAAGATAGTTGTCGCCCTCGTGGGCCGTCGGCTGATTGACGATGCCGGCGTGGAGCACGGCTGCGAGGCAGTAGAGGATCTGGGCCCAGACGTAGGCTCCGGTCCGATGGCGTTTGACCCGGATCCCTGCGGTGCGGGCAGCCGTCTCGTTCGCGCCGACGCCCTCGAAGCGACGACCCGAGGGCGTCAGCTTGACCACCGCAGTGACGACAGCCGTGGCAGCGACAGCGACGTAGACCGGAATCGGAATGCCGAGCCAGAGCCCGCCGCCGATGCTCGCCAGACGAGCCGTGGTCGTGGTTGGGATGCCAGCCGTGTACCAGAGCACGACTCCAAAGAGCAGCGCGTTCGTGCCGAGCGTCGCGACGATCGGATTGAGGCGCATCCGCCCGATCAGCAACCCGTTCAGCCAGCCGGCGGCGATCGCAGCGACAAACGCGATGCCGATCGCCGTCAAGAGCTTGGAGTTGTCGCCGGCCGGGTACTTCGTGACGATCACGACGTAGAGCGAGAGCCCGCCGGCGATCGAGAGGTCGATGCCGCCCTGCATGACGACCAGCGTTTGGCCGAGTGAAGCAATTGCGAGCGCTGCCGCGAACGGCAGCATCGTGAGGAGCACGCCTCTGCTGAGGCTCGACTCCGCGAACAGGAAGCTCGCCGCAAACAGTGCGACCGTTGCGACGGTGACGGTCGTGAGACCGCGAGAGAGCACGTGTCTTGCCCCCCGCGGGATAGCGTCCTGCAACTCCTTCGAACCGCTCTCATGTGCTTCAGGCGTCACGTGGTCGAGCATATTAACGCCCCGGCAGTTCGTTCACAAGGGGTGATCACTAATTCATTCCTGCTGATTGTCGCACCATGAGAGTCAGGTCGAACCGGAATTGGACATAGGCGATAGTCCTTGTATGATGGCCGTTCTGAGCACCAGCGAGGAGGAACGAGAGGTGTCAGACCCGACCGAGGTGTGTTTTTTGTTAGTGAACACCAGACGTGCGAGCGTCACGAATCACGATGGGCGCGAGCTGACAGACGACGAAGGAGGAGCGCACCTATGAACGTCGCCTCACGTGGCGCGACGATGGCGGTCGACTGGGAGCAGCGGATCGACTTCGCGAAGCTACGGAGTGAGCGGTTGGAGAAGGCGCGGGCGTCGTTACGCGACTCCTCGCTCGGCGCGGTGCTCCTCTTCGACCAGAACAACATCCGCTACGTGACGAGCACGCACATCGGGGAATGGGCTCGGGACAAGAGCGCGCGGTGCGCATTACTCCCCCGCGAGGGCGATCCGGTGCTCTGGGACTTCGGCTCGGCGGCGAAGCATCACCAGCTCTATGCACCATGGCTGCCTGAATCGAGCTGGCAGGCAGGCGTCACGTCGATCCGTGGGGCGATGCCGCGTGAGACCGGGGTGCCGGACGCCCTCGCCGCCCGCATCCATCGGGAACTCGCCGATCGCGGACTGGCCGGCGAGCCGCTGGGAATCGACCTGACGGACATGGAGACGCTCTACTCGTTGCAGCGGCAGGGCATCGAGACGGCTGACGCGCAACCGGTGATGATGCGAGCTCGGGCGATCAAGACGGCAGAGGAGATCGCGTTGCTCGAACACGCAGCGGCGATCGTCGACTGTGTCTACGACGAGATCTACCGGATGCTGCGTCCGGGTGTGCGCGAACACGAGGTCGTGGCACGGGCCATGCAGCTGCTCTTCCAGCTCGGGTCGGAGCAGGTCGAAGCGATCAATGCCGTCTCGGGCGATCGTTGCAACCCGCATCCACACGTGTTCTCGGACCGGCTGCTGCGGCCCGGCGATCAAGCGTTCTTCGACATCATCCACTCGTTCATGGG
>Ga0247727_10009441_pt1 | contig 17678 bp, 18 predicted proteins | sample WisWelCaveWW1625_FD_202498 | JGI IMG/M metagenome (GOLD analysis project Ga0247727, IMG submission 202498) | Biofilm microbial communities from Wishing Well Cave, Virginia, United States - WW16-25 | ecosystem: Environmental > Aquatic > Deep subsurface > Groundwater > Cave microbial mat | place...
TGTCAACATCCTCCCACGACAAAACTTCCCGCCGCATGTTAGGCCGCTCCCAACACTGCCGCCACCGGCGCCGGCGCCTGAACGGTTTGCACCGCCTGGCCCGCCAGCTGCGCCTTCTCGGCCTCGCGCGCCCAAATGAACATACAGGTGTGATAAGCGGTGTTGATATACGAGGTCGCCACTGTCACCACGGCCATTACCAGCACCACCCCGAGCACCGCCAGCACAATGCCAATGACGAGCGCCGTCGTCCCCACCTGCCCCAACCCGATCACCATCGCCACTCCTAGCAGGATGGCGCCGAACACCAGCACGAAGCCGATCAGGCCGGTGATGGCGCCCACGCCGATTTCGGAGAGGGCGACCAGGAGGAAATTGTTTTTGATCATGTAGGTCGCCCGTTTCAACGCGCTGGGCAGGTTGAGGTCTTCAATGATCATTGCCGGCAGGACGAAATACGTCGCCGTCGTCCACACGGCGCTGAGGATGGTGGCGAGCAGGCCGCCAATAACATTGCCACCACGCTGGCGGTTGCCCCGGAGAGCGTTCTCGACGATCTTCACCACCGCCGAGGCCGCGGCCAGACTCATGAGGTCAAGCAGATCGCGCTTGATGATGGCCCAGGCTTTGTCCATCCGCCCATCACCCTCGGACAGAAAGCCGTAGATGAGGTACACCGTCATACCGGAGAAGATGTACGATACGGTGTACTGCGCGAACAACATGATGGCCCCCAGCAGGAACAACACCGTCCGGCCGACGATATTTTCGCCGCCCAGGGCCAGTGCGGCCACCGCGAGGGGAATGGCGAAGACCACGCCAACAATGGCGCTCACGAAGAAGGAATAGATGGAGGGCTTGATCAAGTCGCCATCCTGACTCACCATGGACACGGCCTGCTTGAGAAACCCCCATCCCCGACTGATGGATTGAAACATACGCCCCTCCTGAGGAAAGCTTTTGAACTTGAGGTGCATTGTACTGCCCGTAACACGAAAGGGCAAATCATCCGCGCCCCTTTTTCTGAGCGTAATCGCTATAAGCGCCTGCATACTCCGTCAACCGCCCGCCCGCCAACTCCACGATCCGGCTCACCGTGCGATCTAAAAAGTAGCGATCGTGGGAGATGACCAGCACCGTGCCTTCAAAGTCGGCCAGCGCGTTTTCCAGCACTTCGGCGGAGGCGATGTCGAGATTGTTGGTCGGCTCGTCGAGCAAAAGAAAGTTGACATCCGAAAGCACCAGCAGGGCCAGTTGCAGCCGACTCCGTTCCCCACCCGACAGGTCGCCAACCCTCTGCGTCGCCTGCCGATAGGGGAACAGGTAGCGATTGAGGAAGGCCACCGCCTGCGACTCGCTAAACGGTTTGGTTTGTCGCACGGCGTCAATCAGCGTTTGCTGGAAGTTCAGCGTTTCGTGCTCCTGCGCGTAATAGCCCATCTTCACGCTGGGGCCGATCTTGATCTGGCCCCCGTCCGGCGCATACGAGCCAATGATCAAGCGTAACAGCACCGACTTGCCCGCCCCGTTCGCGCCAATCACTCCCACCCGCTCGCCGTGCCGCAAGAGCAAATTCACATCCGGCAACGGCGTGACCGGGCCGAACGATTTCCTGGCCTCAACGATCTCCAAGACCTTGTTCGACCCGCACCAGCCGCCAAGCGCCAACTCCATCCGCCGCCGCTCCAGCGCCGGGCGTTCGATCTTGCCTATGCGCTCCAACCGCGCTTCCATCGAGTGCATCCGGCTGGCGAACTTGTCGTTGGTGACGACCCACAACGCGTAACGTTTGAGGGCGGCCTCGATGCGGGCGATCTCATGTTGCTGGACTCGATACAACTCCTCCTGCCGCGCCAGCCGCTCCTCTTTATCAATCATGTACTCGGTGTAGCCGCCACTGAACGTGAACAGCCGGCCATCTTCCAACTCAGTGATGTGCGTGGCGACGGCGTCCAAAAGATACCGGTCGTGGGAGACAATGACGACGGCCCCGGGGTAGTGGTTGATCAATTTTTCGAGATAAGCCTTGCCCGGCAGATCAAGATGATTGTCCGGCTCGTCCAACAGTAACACCGACGGTTGGGCCATCAACAGCCGGACCAGCCCAACCAGCTTCTTTTGGCCGCCACTCAACACCCCAGCCGGACTCTGCAATTGCGGCGCCCCCAATCCGAGGCCGCGCAAGGTTTCACGCGCCCGCGACTCGTAGGTGTCACCGCCCAGCAGAGCAAACTCGTCCAACAACTTTTGTTGCTCGTCCAGGGCGCGAGCCAACGCTTTGGGGTTCCCATACACCGCTTCGTCGGCCAGCTTCGATTCGAGTTGCGACAGCGCCGACTCGATCTCGGCCAGGCGCGGGTTGCCGGCCAGCACCGTTGCCAGCGCGGTTTGCGCCGGATCGAAATTGGGGTCTTGTGGCAGGTAGCCGACGGTGACGCCTTTGGCCCAAACCACCACCGCTCCGCCGAACTCCGGCGACAACTCGCCGACGATGACTTTGAACAACGACGACTTCCCGGCGCCGTTGGGGCCGATGAGGCCGATGCGCTGGTCGTGTTGAATCTCCCACGTCAAATTTTTGAAGATGGGCCGCGCGCCCAAAATCAAACTTACATTTGAAAGACTGATTGAAATCATGGTTGCCCTGATTCAGCCACGAATTTCACTAATTTTCACGAATTGAATCTTGTTAGGAAAAATTCGTGTGAATTCGTGTAATTCGTGGCAAAAGGAAACAAAAAGCCGCAGGGGAAAGTTCCACCTGCGGCTCTTCAAAATCAAACGTTAGGGTCTACGATGACCAGTCAACAGGCGGAATCCGAGGAGGTGATGACGAGGCGCTGGCGATCACACCCAGAAAGAGGATAACCTGTGAAGCCGGGTTGGCGTAAATCATGGTGGCGAGATTATACCATCCTTCCAATCAACACCCACGCTTTACCCTGCACATGAGTCAAAAACAGGATGCGCTCCTCGTCGCCCTTGAGTTTGAGTGAGCGGGCAAACTCGTTCACCTCAACCGGCGAGCCGCGCTTTTTGATGGTCACACGCCCGACGTTCATGGCCCGCAATTTTTCGCGCAAGCGTTTCTGCGAGAAGGGCATATGGGCGTCAATAACGAAGGCGCGGGCAAAGGGAGTCGGCGTCAACGTGTCGGAGGTGAGGTAGGCGATGTCGGGGTCGAGTTGAGCGGCATTAAGTTGAGTCGCCAATTCTTTCACCAATCCGGCGCGCAAGAGGGCGGAGTCGGGTTCGTAGAGGAAAGCGAGAGGAGGAGACAAAGGAGGAGGCAAGGGAGAGGAAGGCGTGAGGGAAATGAGGGAGGCGCCGGAAAGGAGAGTGGCGCGGCGAGTTGTGGTTTTGAGTGGGCCAAACCAGAGGGCGGCTTCCTTCAATTCGCCGCCGAGGGAGATGAACTCGATTTCGCAGTCATAGTCGGCCAGTTCGTCCAGTTGCACGCCGGGCGAGATTTTGACCCCGAGCGGTCCGGGCAACCAGGCGTTGATGAGCGACAGCGGCGGGTGATAGTCGCGCACGGAAAATTTGCGGCGGCCACCGGCGCGGCGGCCCGGATCAAAAAAGAAAGCGTCGGCGTCGGGTGGCGGCGTGACCGTGAGATCGGCCTGCACGAAGGTGGCGCGGAGGCCGCCAACGGCGGCGAGGTTGATTTCGGCCATCGCCAGAGGCAAGGTGTCATCGTCAACTGCACTTACGACGGATCGTTCGGCCAGCCCAATCGTATCGCCGCCGATGCCACAGCAGAGATCGGCCACGCGCCTGAACGGCGCGAATCGTTCAGCCCGATAGCGGCTGATGATCTCGCTCGAAGCCATTTCGAGACCGGCACGGGTGAAGTACATCGAGTCGGCGCGCGAGAATTTGGCGCGGGCCTTGCGGCGCAGGATGAGGGTTTCGAGGGCGGCTTTGGCGAGTTCGGTCGGATGGTGTTTTTGAAGTGCGGTGAGGCAGGGGAGAAAGGTCTCTTCGGTTGGGGCGAGGGCAGCAGCGGCGGTGAGGGCGGCCTGGCCGGAGTCGGTGAGCAGAGCACGAAAGGCGTCGAGGTTCACCGGCTATTCATCACCCGTGATCGCTGTTCGGGGATCAACTTGAAACGATGGGCCGAGAGTCGCTGACTTCAGGTTTTCGAATTCGGGGTTGACGAGCAAGGGCAGTTCCCAGGTGGAGACAATCGAGGCCGGGAACTTGCCGACTTTATTAACACCGTTGATCATCTTCCCCAGCACCGCTTTTTGCATGAAGGCCACGGCTTTGACGAGTGAGGCGAAGGCAAGGAGAGCTGGCAAGTCTTCATTCAGAATCGTCGTCGCGCGCCACTCGATCTTTTCATCGGGCGCGAGCCGCCAGGCGGGTTTGTTGGGGGTTCGGGTGATGAGGAGAAAGAGGTCTGGAGATTGGAGGCCTGGCCTGAGCGAAGCCGAAGGATTGGAGACCGAAGACTGGAGATTGGAGAGGCGTTCCACTGAAGAACCGACCGGCGGGCGTTCGCCGCGATAGAGGGTGAGGCCGTTTTCAGAGTCGGTGAGGCAGTGGATCAGCCCGGCGGTGGTGAGGGCGTGGAGGAGAGTTTCGGGATCGGAAGGGTGGGCGAGGATGAGGCGACCACCGGGACGCAGGAGGCGGAAAAGGCCGGGGACTCGATCCGGTGGGGCTTGGCCGACGATGGCATCCAACGAGTCGGCGGCGACGGTTTCGACGAGGGTGGTGATCAGTTCGATTTCGGGAAGGAGGGAGTCTTTCGTTGCCTCATCCAACGCCAGCATGCGCGGCAATCCGGCGGAGGGTGGGAGGTGTTTGGCGAAGTCAGGCATCCGACAATTTCACTGCTTTCACCAAGCGCAGGAATTCATCAAACTCTTCACGGAAGAAGTGGAGGGTGACTTTATCCAGTTCGACATGATAGGTAGTTTCGCCGTCAAATTCCTGAGCGGAATAGACGGCGTAATTTTCAGTTTCGGCAAGCGTGATGGTCTCGGAGGTGGAGTCGTTGTTGGGCATGAGGGTTTCCTTTTGGCAAAATCTTTTACGGCGTGGGCGTGCCGCGCACAAAGTTCACTTCTTTGTAGCCAAGCTGGCCGAGCAGTTGGCGCAGGTAGGCTTCGGCGTTGCGCTGGGCCTGATCGAGGACGCCGGACTCGAGTGCGGCTTGTTCAATTTCGGCTTGGGCTTCGCGGCGGGCTTCGGTTTCCAAATTGATACTGCCTTTGGTTAAGAGTCCGGTCTGACGATCCACGACGTAAGACTGGTCGTTGTCAATGTTGGTCACAAACACTTCGGCGGCGGGCAGAGTAATGAAGGCCCGACCGTCGGGCAACACCACCACGTCTTCGGGCCGGATTTTGCCCAAGTCCACTCCGGCGATCACATCGCCGTGGGCGACAAAGATGACGCGGTCGCCGAACAAGGCCCCGAGCGCCCCCTGTCCGTCCTCTTTGATGATGACTTTTTCGATGGTGTATTGCGCGGTTTCCAATCGGGCGACGGCTTGAATGGAAAGCACCACCGCCTGGCCGTTGGGCAAGGGGGTGGCCGTCGGCGGCAAGATAGCCGACACCTGAGTGGCGATCGTCCCACCCGGATTGGTGATCGGTTGGGTGGCGCGGTTCACCGCTGTGACCAGCCCATAGCCGGTGAGGGCGGCGATCACTAACAAACCAAGGGCAAGGAGGAGGTTGATAGCTCGGGACATGGAAACTTATTGTACCCCAACTGTCCGGTTTCCAACCCCAATACTCTCTGCTACAATCCCGCCGATGGTCATTGGCGCTTGCACGGTTCGCCTTTATCTTCCCGGCAATCAATCGCTTAAGGGCAAGCGCGGGCGGCTCAAACCCCTGCTGGCCCGTCTGCCACAGGAATTCAACCTCGCCGTCGCCGAAACGGATCTGCACGACATCTGGCAATCGGCGGAAATCAGCCTGGTCACCCTCTCCAATGACGGGGGGCTGGTACAGAGTCTGCTGGAAAAATCTGTGCGCTGGATCGAGACCCATGCGCCGGATGTGGAAGTGGTGGATTACAAGATCGAGTTGAGATAAATACCCACGAGGTGACTGTCACCGGCGCAAGTCGGCTTGAAGTTCAGGGTTTTGAAGCCAGTGGCAGTCACCTGAGGAGATCGTCATGTCGTTTGTCAAAAAACTCGGAGCTGGTTTTACCGGTCGGTCAACTGCCCTGGCCGTCGTCATCGTGCTGGCCCTGGCCATTGCTACGCTCTTTGGTCTGTTTGAGTTTGTGGAGTTGAAAGCCATTGATACCGCATTCAACCTGCGCGGCCCGCTCCCGGCCACCGTCCCCATTGTCGTCGTCGCCGTGGATGACGAATCTCTGCGCGAGACGCAACTGCAATGGCCGTGGCCGCGTGAGTATATGGCTCAACTGATCGCAAAAATTTCCGAGGGCGGGCCGACGTCCATCACCATTGACGTGTTCTGGTACGAGCCGGGGCCAGACCTGTGTTGCAACGAGTCCCTGATCCAGATCATTCGCGAGGCGCCCGATGTAAGCTCGGCGCAACAAGTTATCAACAGTGTGAGCGGCGATGCGGCCCTGGCCAAAGCCATTGCCGAGGCCGGAAACGTCATCTTGGCCAACGACATCAATCGCGTCAACCGCGAGGGCTTTGTGCTGGAGGAATACCGCCGCCCGATCAAAGAACTGGACGAGGCGGCCCTGGATCTCGGCCTGGCCAACCTGGTGCGCGACGACGACGGTTTTATTCGCCGCATGCCGATCTATCTCATCAATCCCAACGACGGGCAGGCCCGCTTCTCGTGGTCGGCGCGCACAGCCATGGTCTACCTCAATGCGCCGTTGCCGACCTCCGTTGTGCCGAGCCGGGTGAAGATCGGCGACATCAATGTGCCGCTGGAGCAGGGCTTCATGCAGGTGAACTATTACGGCGGGCCGGGCGAGGTGTTTCCGCAAAAACCGGCCTATCAGATCGTCAACGGCGATATTGACCCCTCGTTCTTCAAAGACAAAATTGTCTTAATCGGCGCCACCAGCGTCTCTCTGCAGGACGTGTACCCGGTGCCGTTCGCCGGAAGCGAGCGCCCTATGCCCGGGGTCGAAGTGCACGCCCACGTCATCCAGACCATCCTCGACCAGAATTTTCTCAGTCGCTGGCCGCCATTGTCCGGCGTGCTGGCGGTGCTGGGCATGGGGGCGCTGGCCTTCCTCCTGAGCCGCATCAGGCGACCGTTGATTGGGCTGGGATTGATCGTCGTCGCCATCGTTGTCTATTTGGTTTTGTGGCTGGCGGCCTTCATCCAGTTTGGCGTTGAAATTTACGTGGTCGCGCCGCTGATCAGCCTCATCCTGGGCTATGCGGTTCCCACCGTAGAGACGGCGACCTCGGAGGCGCTGGAGAAGCGGCGGGTGCGGGGCATGTTCGAGCGCTTCGTCTCACCGGAGGTGGTGGGACAATTGGTGGAGACCGGCATCGAGGGCGCAAAGGGTCAGCGCACGGAACTCACCATCCTCTTCTCTGACATCCGCGGCTTCACGACGATGTCCGAAAGATTGTCGCCGCCGGAAGTGGTGGACTTGCTCAACGAATACCTGGGGGTAATGACCGAAGTGATCCACAAACACGGCGGCACCATTGACAAGTACGAGGGCGATCTGATCATGGCCTTCTTCAACGCCCCTCTCGCCCAACCCGATCATGCCAAACGCGCGCTGGAAGCGTCTATCGAAATGCGGATCACGCTCGACAAACTTAAGGCCAAGTGGGCGAAGGATGGCGGCGGCCGCCCCACTCACTTTGAAATGGGTATCGGCCTCAATACCGGCGACGCCTTTGTGGGCCTGCTCGGTTCGGTGAAGCGCATCAACTATACCTGCATCGGCGACAGCGTGAATCTGGCCTCACGCGTGCAAGACCTGACCAAAGATTTGCAGTGGCCGCTGCTCATCACCGAGTTCACCTATGAGCACGTCAAGGATGATTTTGAGATCGAGTTCGCCGAAGCGCGGCGGGTGAAGGGCAAGAGCCAGCCGGTGGGCATGTACAAGGTCATCGGCCGCAAAGGCGCGCCGGAGTCGGAGAAGGTGAGACCCCTGTTTGCATAGTTTCACCACAGAGACACGGAGAGCACAGAGTTCTTTGTGTATTTCCTTCGTGTTTATTCGTGTTCATTCGTGGATCCGAAACGGCACATGAAATCGTTCCTGCACCGCTTCCGCTACCTCGGTTACGCCGCCGCATTTTTATTATGGCTGACCGTCATGCTCACGCCCTGCCTGGCCATCACCCTCGCCATACGCGGTGAACTGGAATGGCGACGCGGCGATTACGATTCGGATCGGGTGTGGTTGATTCAGGAGCGCCGCCAGCGCGGCCTGGGCTATCAGTCCGAGCGCGTCGTCAGCGATGAGCGGGCCAGCGGCGGCCCCTTGTGTGTTCGCTATTCGGTGCGGTACTTTTTGTGGGAGGGGGAGATCGAGGAAGGCGCGAACAATGATTTTCTGGAATGTTACGCGGCGGATGGAACCGTCCTCGGCAACCCTTCTCTTTGACCACAGCCGATATACTCCCTCGCCGACCACCTGACTATTCGACTACACGACCACATGACTACATACCACAACCGCTACTTCCGCTCCATCGCCAACTCCCCCAACGGCGAAGTGAGCGGGGACACGATCTTCCACTACCGGCAGGAGGGGGACGTGGTGTGGGCGACGTACAGCGGCGGGGCCATCGTCTTTGGCACGCTGATCGCCAAAGTAGACGCCGGTGGCGGCGGCCTCGACATGCGTTATCACCACCTCAACGGCGATGGCGAACTGATGACGGGCCAGTGTCGATCCACACCGACCCGCCTGCCCGGTGGCCGCTTGCGGCTGGACGAGGTCTGGCAGTGGATGAGCGGGGACATGTCCAGCGGGGCATCGGCGGTTGAAGAAATTCCACCGCCGGCCACCTGACGACGCGCTCGCTCGGCGAGCGACGACCATTCGACTACTCGATCATATTGCCAATCTCGCCTCTCCACATTACAATCGCCACATCCCAACATCCCTCTCACCGGAGACTCACTTATGGCCGACAAACCCCAACTGGAAGGCGAAGTCTATTTCCCCTCAGAAGAAGTCATTGCCCAGGCCAATGTCAAAGACTGGGACGAACTGGCGCGACAAGCTAAAGTGGACCTGCCCCGCTTCTGGGGCGAGCGCGCTGAAGAACTGGAGTGGTATCAAAAGTGGGACAAAGTTTTGGACGACGGCAACAAGCCATTTTACAAATGGTTTGTCGGGGGCAAAGTCAACATCGTCCACAACGCCGTGGATCGCCACCTCAAAACCGCGCGCAAAAATAAACTGGCCCTGATTTGGGAAAGCGAAGACGGCAAGGAGAGCCGCACCTTTTCCTACCACGCCCTCAACCGCGAGGTTACCCGCTTCGCCAACATCATCAAAGCCATGGGCGTCGCCAAAGGGGATCGGGTCACGATTTACCTGCCGCGCATCCCCGAAATTGTCTTCGCCATGCTGGCCTGCGCCAAGATCGGGGCGGTGCATTCGGTGGTGTTCGCCGGATTCTCGGTGGACGCTTTGCAGGGCCGCATCGAAGACAGCCAATCCAAGCTGGTGATCTGCGCCGATGGGTCGTGGATCAACGGCAAGATTTTTGAACTGAAGCGCACGGTAGACGAGGCTCTCAAGAAATGCCCCTCGGTTGAGAACGTCGTCGTCGTCAAACGCACCGGCCACGAGGCGCCGATGGATCCAACTCGCGATCATTGGCTTCACAGCCTCCTGACTCTGCCCATCGCCAACGGCAAATGCGCCACCGAAGTGATGGACGCCGAAGACCCGCTGTACATCCTTTACACCTCCGGCTCCACCGGCAAACCCAAAGCCATCGTGCACACCCACGGCGGCTACATGGTGGGGATATATGCCACCCTCAAATATGTGTTCGATCTCAAAGACGAAGATCGCTGGTGGTGCGCCGCCGACCCCGGCTGGGTGACGGGGCATTCGTACATTGTCTACGGCCCGATGATCAACGGAGCCACCTCATTCATGTTCGAGGGCGGCCCGGCCTTCCCCTACCCCAATCGCTGGTGGCAATGCGTCGAGCGTTACGGCATCACCGTGTTCTACACTGCGCCCACCGCCATTCGCGGCCTGATGCGCTTCGGCGAGGCCTGGCCCAACAAACATGATCTCTCCTCACTGCGCCTGCTCGGCACGGTGGGCGAACCCATCAACCCCGAAGCCTGGCGCTGGTATCACCGCGTCATCGGCAAAGGCCGCTGTCCCATCATGGATACGTGGTGGCAAACGGAGACGGGCATGTTCATGATCACGCCCACTCCTACGGTGGCGCTCAAACCCGGCAGCGCCACGCGGCCCTTCTTCGGGCTGGAGGCTGAAATCCTTGACGATGACGGCAACCCCGTCCCCGACGGCGACGAGGGCTATCTCGTTCTCAACAACCCCTGGCCGGCCATGTTGCGGACGATCTACGGCGACCCCGATCGCTACGTCAAGCAATACTGGAGCAAATATCCGGGCAAGTACATGACGGGCGACTCGGCCAAGCGCGACAAAGACGGCTACTTCTGGATCATTGGCCGGGTGGACGACGTGATCAAAGTGGCAGGCCACCGCCTTGGCACCGCCGAGATTGAGTCGGCATTGGTCAGCCATCCGGCGGTGGCGGAAGCGGCGGCGATTGGCCTGCCGCATGAAGTGAAAGGAACTGCCATCTATTGCTTCTGCCTCCTGCGCGCCGGGTACGCCGCCTCTGAGGCTCTGGGCGAAGAACTGCGCCAGCACGTCGCCAAACATCTTGGCCCCATCGCCCGGCCCGAAGAAGTGAAGTTCGTGGACAAACTGCCGAAGACCCGCTCCGGCAAGATCATGCGCCGGGTGTTGAAGGCCCGAGCGCAGGGCCTGCCGGAAGGCGACATCAGCACGCTGGAAGAATAATACAGAATTGGGCACCGTCTCCCTCAAACTCATCGCCAGCCAACTCATGCTCGGCGTGGACTCCTTCGGCCACCCGCTGGTCATGGGCAGTTGGCCGGAGCAGTCACCCGAATGGGCGGGACTTAAGCCGAGCGACTTGCTTTTGCTCTCGGCGGCCTCGTGTTCGGCCTACGACGTGGCGATGATCCTCCGCAAGGGGCGCGAGCCGTTTGCGGATTTGGAAGTACAATGCACCGGCACCCAGGCGCCGACGCCGCCCTATGCCTTCACCGCCATCCACCTGCATTACAAAGTCAAAGGCGCAGTGAACGCGCAAAAGCTGGCGCGGGCCATCGAACTATCGGAAACCAAATACTGTTCGGTCGTCAACACCCTCAAAGCCACAGTGAAAATTACGAGCGACTATGACCTCACAATTTAACCGATTCAAAAATGCAGGTTCCGGACTGGGCAACCGTCCGCCGCCGCCCACCGCCAAGGCCCAACCGGCCTCCCAGGGGATGCCGCCACCCGCGCCCCCCATCCCCATGACGGCCCCTGAGTCAAAATCAGCCACACCCGATCCGGGCAAGTTCGATTTTCTGACCACGCCCCAATCCATCGCCGATACCGGATTGACCGTCGGCCTGCTCTCCGATCTGGTGTTGAAGACGATCTATTTGCAGGGCGAGAGCAGCGCCAACATGCTGGCCAAGACTCTGTGCCTGCCGTTCGCCGGAGTCATTCAGATTGTTCTCGAAGGACTCGACCGCGAACAGTTGGTCTCGACCACCTCCGGCGGCTTCAGCGCCCAAACCTATAACTACGTGTTGAGCAACGCCGGTATCGTTCGGGCGCGGCAGGCGCTGGAGCGCAACGGTTACGTCGGCCCAGCGCCTGTGCCACTGACACTTTACAACGGCGCGATGCGGGCGCAGGCGCTGCGCGCGCTCACCCTCAAAGAAGACGAAGTGAAGCGCGGCTTCGAGGGGCTGACGATGAACGCGGCCATGTTTGATAAAGTCGGCCCGGCCCTGAACTCCGGCCGCTCCATCTTCCTCTACGGGCCGCCCGGCAATGGCAAGACCACCATCGCCACCCGCATGGCCCGCCTGCTGGCGAAAGACCCGATCTACATTCCCTACGCGGCCGAGATTGACGGCAACGTCATCAAAGTCTACGACGACTTCAACCACCAGCGCCGCGAGATCGAGGGCGCGCCCGACATTGACGACCGCTGGGTGTTGATCGAACGCCCGACGGTGATGGTCGGCGGCGAACTGACGCTGGAAAGCCTCGACCTGATCTACGACGACAACGCCAAATACTACGAAGCCCCATTTCAAATGAAGGCCAACGGCGGCCTGTTCCTCATTGACGACTTTGGCCGCCAGAAGATGGATCCGCAGGAACTCCTCAACCGCTGGATTGTGCCGCTGGAGACGCGGATTGATTTTTTGACTCTGCACACCGGCAAGAAGATTGAAATCCCGTTCGAGCAGTTGGTGGTCTTCTCGACCAACCTCGATCCGGCGCAGTTGGTGGACGAAGCCTTCCTGCGCCGCATCCGTCACAAAATCAAAGTCGTGGACCCCACACCACAGGAATTTCAACAGGTGTTCATGTTCATGTGTGAGAAGCTCAAAGTAAAATACAACCACGAGGGCTTCGTGCATTTGATGAAGAAGCATTACATTGACAAGAAACGGGCACTGAAGATGTCACACCCACGCGACCTGTTGGAGCAGTTGATTGACATGACACGCTACAAAAACCTGCCGGCCGAGACTCTGCCGCAATATATGGATATGGCCGCCGACGCCTACTTTGCTGATCTGTAGCACAGCCCCTTGCGGGCGTAAGCCCGTGCTGTTCCGAGCGCCGCCCACAAGGGGCTAAACTACGAACTGTGACGAATGAAAGTTCCCAGCATCCTCTGCCCCCAATGCAACACCCCCCTCGACCCGAACGCCCGCTACTGTTCGGGGTGCGGCGTGGATATGTCGGTCATCACCCTGCTGCTCGAGCGTTTCACGACCACCGCTTCCAGCCCCAGGGCCGCCCCGCCCTTCGTCCCCGAACTTCTCATCCCGCGGCTGGGCGAGTTTCTGGTCAAGCGCCAGATGATCACCGAGGACGATTTGCAAAGAGCGTTGCGCCTGCAACAGACGCGGGCCCAGGAGGGCCAGCCCCTCATGCTCGGCGCGGCCTTGATGGAACTGGGGTTGATCGCTCGCGAGGCCCTCGACCGGGCGATCATGAATCAAATTGTCGAACTGCAAACCGCGCTGCAGGCCAGCAACCGCCAACTCGAACAGCGCGTGGCCGAACGCACCGCGGCGCTGGAAGACGCGTTTAAAAAGCTCAACAAAGTCAACCAGATCAAAGCCAACTTCGTCTCCAACATTTCGCACGAACTACGTACCCCGCTGGCGCAGGTCAAAGGCTACGCCGCTCTCGTGAGTGACGGCATATTAGGGCCGCTGAATCCGGAGCAGGGCGACGCTATGCGCGCCGCCAGCAAAGCGCTGGATCGGCTGGAGACATTGATCGAAGACATGATCCGGTTTGCCACCGCCGCCCGCGGCGAACTGATCGTGAATGCAAGCGTCTTCTGTATCTCCGACACCATCAGTTCCATCGTCAATCGCTCGGCGGCCAAAGCCGCCAAAGCTAACCTGACGGTGACAACGGCGATTCCGGCCCAGCCGATTTACGTCCAGGGCGACGCAGAGAAATTAAACTGGGTGTTGATTCAGTTGTTGGATAACGCCATCAAATTCACACCCGCTGGCGGCAAGACCGCGATAAGCCTGGAAGCTAATGTCTCGCACCGCACGGTGAGGGTGGAGGTGGCCGACACCGGAATTGGCATCCCTGTCGAACGCATCCCCGAACTGTTTCAGGCTTTCCATCAATTGGATGCCTCGAGCACCCGCAAATACGGCGGCACCGGGCTGGGGCTGGCGCTGGTGCGGGAGATCGTCGAGGCCCACAGCGGCAAAATCAATATTGAAAGTGAACTGGGCAAGGGCTCGCGCTTCTGGTTTGAACTGCCGATGACGGCTCCCGGAACGGAGAATTAACTGAACAGGGTTGCATCATTGGCCGAAGTCGGTTACATTAGGGACGTTGTTCGCCACAGAACAACGTCTCTGTTTTCAGTGGAGCATGAGTTGTAGTGTAGGGCCTTGCGCCCGCGTAAGCTCGGTGCTTGTCTGAGCGACGCCCACCAGGGGCTAAACTACGGTTGCGATTCGGAGAGGCCGTGTATGACCAAACCTAACGTTGACTACGATCCCAAAGGCAAGGTGTTCAGTAACATCGTTCACAAGGATGCGGTCTACGTCCGCATTCAGACGTTGACCCATCAAATCACCGGCGAGATTTATCTCAAGCAGGAACAACGGATCAAGGACGAACTGGAATTCGCCGAAAAGTTCATTGCCGTAACCAGCGCCCAGGTTTACCGGCTGAACGGCGAGAAGGTCTACGACGCGGCCTTCATTACCCTTAACCGCGATCACATCGTGTGGCTGGCTCTGGAAGATGAGCCGGATACCAACTAACGGGGATCATCGCCATGTCACTTCGCAACCGTCTTCAAACTCAGGCCCCGGCGGCCGCCAAAGAACAACCGGCCCAACCCGCCCCGGCCAACCCGGCGGCCCCGGGTACGTCGGGGTTGGCGGCCCGCGCCCCAGAACCCGCCCGCCCCAAGCCCAGCGGCTTATCAGATGAGGATTTTAAGCGCCTCAAGAATTGGGCCTTGAGCAAGATCGCCGGACGGCTCGAGGATCAAACCGATCTCAAACGCACGCCCGCCGTCACCCAAATGTTGCGGGAACGATTCAATCTGGTTTACGGGCAGGCCAACGTCAATCTGCCCAACGATTTCGTGGAGGCCCTGTTCAACGACGTGGTGGACGAGATTGTGGGCTACGGGCCGATTGAAAAATTGCTGGCCGACGCCTCGGTGAGCGAAGTGATGGTGAACGGCCCCAGCCTGGTCTTCGTCGAGCGCAAAGGCAAGCTCATGCTGTCGGATGTGAAATTTGAAGACGACGATCACATCATGCGGGTGGTGGATCGCATTCTCAAACCCCTGGGCCGCCGGGTGGATCGCAAAGTGCCGATGGCCGATGCCCGCCTGCCCGATGGCAGCCGCGTCAACATCATCATCCCGCCCAGCGCCATTGACGGCCCGACGATCACCATCCGCAAATTTGGCACCAAGAAACTCAGTGTGCAGGATTTGATCAGCTTCGGTTCGATGTCGCCGCAGATCGCCGAATTTCTGGAAGCGTGCGTGGTCTCGCGCCTCAACATTGTGGTCTCGGGGGGCACCGGCTCTGGCAAGACCACCCTCCTCAACTGCCTGTCCGGCTTCATCCCCAAAGACGAACGTATTGTGACGCTGGAAGACTCGGCGGAACTGCAACTGCTTCAGCCGCACATCGTCCGGCTCGAAGCCCGCCCGCCCGATCCCGATGGCACGGGCGCGGTCACCATCCGCGATCTGGTGAAGAACTCGTTGCGGATGCGGCCCGACCGCATCGTCGTCGGCGAGATTCGCAGTGGCGAGGCCATTGACATGTTGCAGGCCATGAACACCGGCCACGACGGATCGCTGACGACGTTGCACGCCAACAACCCGCGCGAGGCCATCACCCGTATTGAGACGATGTCGCTGATGGGCGGGTTGGAGATCCCGCTGAAGGTCATCCGCGAACAGATTGCCAAAGCTGTGGACTTGATTGTGCAACAAGCGCGGTTGCACGACGGTTCGCGCCGGGTCACCGCCATCACCGAAGTGACCGGCATGGAAGGGGAGACGGTGGTCACGCAGGACATTTTCAAATACGATGAAACACCGGGCTCAGCCGGCATAAAGGCCACCGGCCTGCGCCCGTTCTTCACCCCGCGCCTCGAACAGCACGGCTTCGCCCTGCCGCCCGAAATCTTCGGCGCTGGCCCCGGCGAACTCGGCGCGCGAAGGCGGTAAAGACATGGCCGATAAAAAATCGCTGGCCCTGCGCGCCAAGATCATCGGCGTGCTGATGCGCGACGCGCGGCTGGCCGCGAACAAAACGCCCAAAGAGTGCGCCGCCGTCATCGGCGTCAACCTCAACGTTTACAACGCCTACGAGACCGGGGCCGGCGCCATCTCCCTGCCGGAGTTGGAACTGCTGGCCTATTACCTCGACATCCCCCTCTCCCACTTCTGGGGCGAGAACGTCATCAGTGACGATGAGGACCGGGTCAGCAACATCAAGACCGGCGAACTGCTGGCCCTGCGCAACCGCATCATCGGCGCTCAGGTGCGCGAGGCCCGCCTGCGGCGTGACATTTCGCAAAAGGAATTGGCCGCCGCCGTCGGCATCACCCCGGGCCGCCTCAAAACCTACGAGCTGGGCGAAGAGCCGGTGCCAGTGCCGGAGCTGGAAACGCTGGGCTGGATTCTGGGCCTGAACATTGACACCTTTTTCGAGACGCGCGGCCCGGTGGGCGAGTGGGACTCCACCCAGCGCGCCTTCGAGAAGTTCAAGGACCTGCCGCAGGAGGTGCGCGAGTTCGTCAACAACCCGACCAACGAAATGTACGTCCGGGTGGCCATGCGCCTGGCCAACATGCCAACCGAAAAACTGCGCGACGTGGCCGCCACCATTTTGGACATCACGTTCTAAACTTCACCGCGAAGGCGCAGCCCTTGCAAGGCAAGGGACGAACGCGAAGAGATTCCTTGTTTTTCTAAATTTCCTTAGCGCCCTTTGCGTCTTTGCGGTTTTCTCTTCCATGGCCGCCTCAGACCTGCAAGCCACCGCCCTCACTCATTATCAGGCCGGTCACTTCACCGAAGCCGCCGCGGCGTTCGAGGGAGCCGCCTCTGCCTTCCGCGCCGAGGGGAACTTGGCGATGGCCGCCGAGATGCTGAACAACCTCGGCGTCGCTCACCGCGCCGGAAAGAATTACCCCGCCGCCCTGCCCCCCATCGAGAGCGCCCTCCAAGAATTTCGCGCCCTCAACGATAAAAGCCGCACCGCCCAGACTCTCGGCAATTTGGGTTCCGTCCTCCTCGAAACCGACGACCTCAAGCGGGCCGCCGACTCCCTCAATGAAGCCCTCAATCTCCTCGACCCCCAAGCCAACAAAGTTGTGCGCTCTGAAATTTTGCGGGTATTGGGCGAAGTGCGCCTCAAGCAGGGCAAATACATGGATGGGCTGATGGACTACGAAGCCGGACTGCGCGACGTGGAGAATCGCTCCGCCCAACAAAACTGGCTATTGAAGTTGTTGCAGAAGCCGTTGAGGATGTTGGGGAGGAAGTAAGTGGCTAATGATCCAGGACCAAACACTTCAAGTAGTCTGTCACACCCTGCGGAATCAAGCGGCCGTTGAATTTGTGCGCGCTTCGGTTAAGGCTGGCTATCGCGAGTTCTTTCCCGCTACCCTGGAGCAAGTCGAGCGCATGGCCGATGACGCTTTCGACAGCTTGATTCAGAGCCAGTACGAAGCTATTGATCCCCCAAGGCTCGTCGAAATAACTTCCGGACTCCTTGAGCACACGTTCAAGAAGAGTGACAGTTCGTTTTGGTTCAATCAGATCTACCACCACTACAAAACACAGACAAAGCCTGAAACCGATTTCCAGCAACTCAAGGGATTGATCACTGGGACACAGGTTCTGGACTATGGCTGTGGAAGCGGCTATCTCGCCGTCAGGCTGGGCCGTG
>Ga0247727_10009442_pt1 | contig 17677 bp, 18 predicted proteins | sample WisWelCaveWW1625_FD_202498 | JGI IMG/M metagenome (GOLD analysis project Ga0247727, IMG submission 202498) | Biofilm microbial communities from Wishing Well Cave, Virginia, United States - WW16-25 | ecosystem: Environmental > Aquatic > Deep subsurface > Groundwater > Cave microbial mat | place...
AATGTATTCTGAGGTTCATGGATGTATCCTCCTTGAGGTTGGTTTCACTGCCGAATCCCAAGAGATACATCCTTTTTGCGTTTCTCGCCAGTCACAATTTTCTAATTCGTTTTCTTAACGGCTATAGTAACACTTCCTCCCGGCCCTTTCGAGCCTGCTGGCTATCTGATGAATGGCCCACGCTGGCACATTGGCTTGATGCTGTTGACCATCGTTTTTCAACTTTACTCGGCAGTTTCTTTTTGGGATGTTCGAGCCGTGATCGAGTTGCTATAGGCGTTAAGAAAATGATTTTGATTTACCGGACAACGAATGGTCAACCACTTCGCGTAAACGAATAATGCGGCGTTTCCGGCGAATTCGTTTATTCGTTTCAAAATTCGTTGTCCCGGATTCCAAAAGCAAATCTTAACTTCTATAGTAGAGCGTTTTCGCAAGGAATAGTGACCGCCTATGCCTGATGATCCAGCTTACGTCGGACGTCTTCTTGCCCAGGCCCGCGAGGCGGGCCAATGGTATTGCGGCCAGACCGAGGCCGCGGCGCTGTGCTTTGAGGTATTGGCCCTCTTCCCCGACAACCGCGAAGCCGCCGACCTGGTCTACGAATTGTTCTGCGACGAGTGGCTGCTCTACGACAACCGCAACGCGATCCAACAGCATATTGACGAGTGGGACGACCGCCCCTGGCAACAGCGCCGCCGGTTGGCGCTCTCGTTCCGCTTTATGAGCCGCTGGGAGGGCAAGTACCAAGACTATGACCGCGACGGCCCGCCCGACGTGGCCGAACTGTTGGACGAGGGCAAAAGCCAGCTCATCAGCGCCTATTGCCTGGGCGACGAAGAGTGCGCCAACTTTGCCTGGCCCCTCTTTGCCGAAGCCATTGAAAAGGCAACCGACCCCCAAGCCACTATGCTTTGGGCGGGCTTTCAGTACGCCGACCTTGGTTTCTTTGCCGACTCAGTGGAAGTGCTGGCCGGGCTATGTTCGCGATTCGACGACGAAAACGCGAGGCGATTGCTGGCCGAAGTCCGTTGGTGGCGCGATAACGCTCACCGTCTTCCCTGGTTGCCGCCGCCCGGCGACGGGCGCCGCTACCGCCGCATGGTCATGCTGATCGATCCTGAACGTTACGCGCAAGAGGAGCAGGGCTGGCAAGAACTACGCGAAAGATTGCGGGCCATCCATCCCGACTGGTTCAAGCGGCAAGCCACGCTTTCGCCAGGGATGGCCGAGCTTGTGGCCTCTGCCCTGCCGGCTGAACAACCACAACCGGCAACTTCTATTGTAGATTGGAGCTTCCTCGACACCGACGACGGCCAACCCGGCGAATTGCCGGAGTGGGCCAGGAAGCAAATCAAGCTGTTTGGCCGCAATAAACGAATAGCCGAGCACATCGCCCAGGAACGCCGCTGGAGCCGCTCCATCAAACCGCCCTCCACTCCGCCCCGCCGCGACCCGAATGAGATGCAGTTCGACGCCGGCGAGCCGATGGACGACGACGATTGGGAGTTTGACGACTTTGACGATCTTGACGAAGATGATGACGAGACGGCCTAAACCAGAACCCCGGCTTCGCAAAGAAGCCGGGGTTCTTTTCATTTCATCGTTTTCACACTGCTAATGGGTAGGGCAAGTTCATTCACTCACCGTGCTCAACTGCCGGTAGTAATGATCCAACCACAGATTCGACCAGCCCCAGAGCGTCGAGTCGCGGACGATGCGCTTGACTTCTTCACGGCTGATCTTGGCTTCGCTTTCCAGCACGCTGTGATTCTTGCGGCTGATGGCCAGGGTGCGCACGGCGAACATGAGCGGGAAGATGCAGAACAGGCGGATGCTGTGTTGCCAGGGCGGGAGGGCCTTGAGGTAAGCCAGAGCGGCGCGCAAGTGGCGCTCGGCTTTGTCGGCCAGCATGTCGAGCACCTGGATGGCTTCGGCGCGGTGCTCGGGGCGGAAGAGGTCTTCGCGCGAGATGTTGACAAGCTGGCAGAAGCTTTTGGGCACGAAGATCCAGCCGCGCTGGTAATCTTCACGCAGGCCGCGAATGACGTTGACCGTCTGCAATGCCAGGCCGAACTCGCGGGCCAGCGGCATGAGGGCGTCTTTGTGCAGGCGGACGTAGTACGAATACCAGGCGAAGAGATGGGTGAGCAGGTAACCCACCCGCCCGGCCACTTCGTGCATGTAGTCGTCCATGTCGGCTTCGTCGTCCACCACCGGGCCGCGCGCCACCCAGCGGGCCATGCCCTGGGTGCTGTCGCGCACGTTGCTGATGATGGGCGCTTGCACTTCCGGCGGCAGGGCGCGCAGGCGGGCGATCACCTCGGCGGCGTGTTCGGCCACCACCGCGTCGGGGTTGGAGCCGTCGGTGACTCCGAGGAGGGCGGTGAGTTGAGCCACGTCGGCCCGACCGGCCAGCACGTCGTCCCACAAGTTCAACAGGGCCACTTTCTTATCGGGCGGCATTTCCTCATTGTCTTCAAGATAATCCGAGACACGCAATAACAGGTAAGCCACCATCACGGCATCGCCCAGAACCCCGGGCAGGCGCTCGATGCCCAGAGCAAAAGTGCGGCTGGCGGCGCGAAGCAGTTCGCGTAAGGTTGTCATCTGGTTCGGTTAGCCCAGGTGCCTGCCGGTGCGCGGGTCGAGGGCGTCGCGCAGGCCGTCGCCCATCAAGTTGATGCAAAGGATCGTGTAAACGATGAACAGACTCGGGAACAACCACATCCACCATGCACCCTTCTGGATGAATGAGAGAGCTTGTTGCATCATATTGCCCCATGTTGCCGTTGGCGGCTGGACGCCGAGGCCCAAGAATGACACATACGCCTCGGTAATAATGGCGCTTGCCAGGCCGAGCGTGGCTGAAACGATAATAGCGCCCATGGTGTTTGGAACGAGGTGGGTGAGAAAGATGCGCGTATCGCTTACGCCCAGCGCCCTGGCGGCGGAGATGTAGTCCAGTTCGCGCAAAGCGAGCACGTTGGCGCGCACAATCCGGGCCAGATACATCCACGAGGTCAGCCCAATCACCAGAATGACGATACCGAGGCTCCCGCTGAAGGTGCGTCCGAGGATGTTGATGGCGGACGCGTCCTGGCCGAGAAATTTCCCCAGCACAATTAGCAGAAACAGAGAGGGGATGGACAGCATTGCTTCAGTGAAGCGCATCAGGATGGTGTCTACCCATCCACCATAAAATGCCGACACGCCCCCGATCAGGGTGCCAATAATAACCGCAATCACCACCGCCAGCACTCCGATGAGGAGCGAAATCTGCCCGCCGTAAATGATGCGGGTAAACACATCGCGCCCGGTGCTATCGCTGCCGAAAAAATACGTTGGGCTTGGAGAACTCAGTCGCGCTCTCAGGTCGCCCTTGTTAGCCTGGCTCTCGGGGAACACGAACGAACCGCCAATGACAAAGATCAACAACAATACCAGCCCCAGCGCCCCCACCATCGCCATCCGATGCTTGCGAAAGCGCCTCCAGACCAACTGCCCGGGGGTCAAAGCCGGCCCGACTGCTTCGATTGCTTGAATATCGAGTGTAACGGGGGTAGAGCCTGGCAGAGTGTTAGTGGTCATTTGATTATCCAAAGAGGAGGTGTTCACTGCAAGCGGATACGAGGGTCAACAAAAGTATAGACCACATCGGTCACGATAGTGAAGAACACGACGGCGGTTGAAACCAGCAGTAAAACCCCCATTACAACCGGGTAATCCCCGCGCTGGGCGTATTCCCAAAACAGGCGGCCCATGCCGGGCCAGGCGTACACCGATTCAGTCACAATCGCGCCGCCCAGGAGGAACGGAATATCCAGCCCGATGATGGTGACAAACGGAAGCGCCGCGTTTCTCAGCGCATGTTTGAAAAGGACCTGATTTTCCACCAGGCCTTTGGCGCGCGCCGTGCGAATGTAATCGGCGCCGAGGGTCTCAAGAATGCTGGAGCGAAGGAACCGGGCGTACCCGGCGGCTTGAATGATGACCAGGCACGACACAGGCAGAACCATGTGCCAGGCCAGATCGAGAAGGTCGGTGCGATCCCAGATGTCTGCGCCGGTCGGCAGATAAGGCAACCCCCATTTTTTGAATTGCACGGCGAAGATAAACATCAGGCTGAGAGCAATAAAGAAGATCGGCATTGAGAAGCCGACAAACGAGAATGAAGAGATCAGGTTATCCAAAAAGGAGTATTGTTTTACGGCCGAGATGATTGCCAATGCCAACGACACAATGACGATGACAATCTCAGCAGTGATCATGAGCACCAGTGTCATCGGCAATCGTTCGCTGATGAGTTGAGACACCGGCTGTTTGGAGAATAACGACTGGCCGAGCTCGCCCTGCAGAGCCAGCCCCAGCCAGCGAACATATTGGACCGGCATCGGCTGATCCAGGCCGAGTTTTTCCCGGATGCGCTGCCGGTCGGCCTCGGTCATGCGCGCGACGGTAGTATATTGCGCCATCGGGTCAGACGAGAGGCGGGTCAGCCCAAAGCATACCCCGGTGATGATGAACAAAATGACCAGGCCTTGAAGACAGCGGCGCGCAATGTAAGCCCACATAAGGACCTCCGGCAACAGGAGAAACAGCAGATGTAAAAATGAGGGTCAGAGCCTTTGCCGACTCTGACCCCCACCCACAGCACAAACTACTTCACATCCCAGACTTCGGAGTTCCAGTTCATGTCGCTGACGAAGCCGAAGGGGCCGGGCACGAAGCGGTCGGTGTGGCCGAACACGTTCGAGCGGGCGTACATCATGGCCACGTAGGCATTGTCGTGGATGTACTGCTGGATTTCGGCGAGCGTTACCTTACGCTTGGCCGGGTCCACCGTCGAGTTCAGTTCGGCGAACATCGCATCCAACGCCGGGTCGCACAAGTGGTAAGCATTGTCACCCGTGCCGTCATTGGCCGCATTGGGGATGTTGTTGCACAGGTAATCATCCGCATACGGATCGGGGTAATAACCTGTGGTGTAACCGCCCAGGTCGTAGCCGGGGCCGCCATCAGGCGCGGGAGCGAACAGCGGGCCGCCTTCGGCGTACGTACCGAACCACGTGCCGGCCGGCAAGTGCTCGGGCCGGAAATCTACGCCGATTTCAGCCAACTGTTGCTGAACGATGGTGGCGACATCAACGCGCAGCGGGGCGGTGGTGGTGCGGAACAGGAACGACAGCGGCACCGTTTCGCCGTTGCACTCGCCTTCGCGGATGCCGTCGCCGTCGGCGTCGGTGTAACCGGCTTCGTCGAGGAGGGCCATGGCCTGCTCAGGATCATAGGGATATGGCTCAAGGCCGCCATCCCATTGCGAGTTCGGCCACTGGTGCGCCGGCACGATGGTCTTGCCTTCGAGCAGTACGTCCACGATGGTGAAGCGATCCATGCCCAAGATGATCGCCTTGCGAACATTGACATCCTTGAACGGGCAGAAGCCGTTGTAATCCGAGATACCCTGACCATCCACGCCTTCGGTGGTGGCCAGATTGAAAAAGTAATGCTCGAAGTCGGAGCCCGGAATCACGATCAGGTGAACGTCCGGCTCAAGCGCCGCGACGGTGGATATGTCGGACTCGGCAAAGTTGCCATACCAGTCCACATCGCCGGTCTGCAGGGCGGCCAGGATGGTTTCAGACTCAGGCAGGAATTTGATCTGAATCTGATCGAGAATCGGGCGGCCCTTGTAGAAGTTGGGGTTGGGCAGCAGGGTCATGTGATCGCCCGACACCCACTCCGTGATGACGAACGGGCCAGAGGCCACGGTGGGCTGGTGGATTTCGGGATTGTTCTCGAGCCCGGTCTGGCCTCCGAGGATATGCTCGGGCAAAATCGCGCCATTGTTGTTCGGGCCCTGGGTGAACAGCGTCGGCCACGGCGGATACAGTTCGGCAAACTTGATCTCGACAGTCAGCTCATCCAACGCCGTGACTGATTCGATCTTGTCGTAGCCGGTGCGGTTGAGTGGGACGTTGGCCGGATCCACGAGCGATTCCCAGGTGAATACCACATCATCAGCGGTGATGCGCTCGCCATCGGACCAATAGAGACAGTCCTTCAACTTCCAGGTGATGGTGAGGCCGTCAGGGGAGATGCCACCATTCTCGGCGGTGGGGACTTCGGCCGCCAACTCCGGAACTAAATTGCCTTTCTCGTCCCATTCTCCGAGGCCGACCACCGTAAGCTGGGCTACCCAGACCGCGAACGTCATCACGGTGTAGTGGGGACTGACGTTGTTCGGTTCCTGATCCCATGCCCCTACAGCGCTCTTGCCACCATCAGGGAAGGCGATGGGTTCTGTGCCAGCCGCTTCGGGGCAACCCGCCGGGGGTTCTGTTGCGGCCACCGGGGCTGTAGTGGCGACGGGGGCCGTGGTCGGCGGCGGCGCTTCGGTGGCCGCCGGGGGGGCCTCCGTTGGCGTGGGAGTGCCGCCGCACGCGGCGAGCACCATCGCCAAAATGACGACGATACTCAGTGAGTAAAACAGTTTATTGCCTTTCATTTTATCCTCTCCTCCTGTGAAGGGAATGTTACGCCCCCGAGTAACGGGGGCAAGGCGCGCGGAACGTCCGCGTTTGTTGCCGGGATTCTACAGCAAGTCTACGATTCGTCAACTATTTGCCTGCGGTTTTACAACAATTGGCGTGAAAATACGTACAAACAATACACAAAGTATTAGATGCGATCCAGGAGCGAATCCTTCACCCACCGCCCCTGAGATAAATGCCCTGCGGATCGAGTTCACGCAACAGCGTCAACTCCGCCGGGGAAACCGCCTCTGTTTCCCCAGGCGAGTCGGAGGCCCGGAGCGCCCAGCCCGTGTTGGCTCTCGCCTCTTCAACCGAGCGCCCCGGATGAAGCGCCGTTAAAATCAACTCGCCCCTCTCGTCCGGCTCCAAAATACCAATGTCGGTGACAACGGCCTGCGGCCCGCCGCCGCGCACACCCGAACTCTTGCGCGCCGAACCGCCGCCGAGGAAGCCGGCCCCGGTCACAAAGTCGCACTTTTCGGGGAAGCGCCGTTTTTGGTGCGGCGTGATCAGGTAAGTGCGGTTGGCCCAGGCCGCAATCTCGGCACTGCCGCCGGAGCCGGGCAGGCGCACTTTGGGTTTGGCGTAATCGCCAATCACCGTCGCGTTGACGTTGCCATAGCGATCAATCTGCGCCCCGCCCAGGAAGCCCACGTCAATCAGCCCGCGTTGAAGGTAGAAGGCGAAGATTTCGTACATCGAGCACACGGCGGCGGCCCCGGACACCAAGCCCGGGTCGCCAATCGAGAGCGGCAGACGCTCCGGTTGCGCGCCCACCACGCCCGCTTCGTAGATCATCGTCAGGTTGGGCGCATGAGTCCGGCGGGCCAGGTTGCAGGCCAGGTTCGGCAGGCCCACGCCCACAAACACCACGTCGCCGTCGCGCAAGAGGCGGGCGGCGTTGACGGTCATGAGCTCAGAGGGAGAGTAGTTCATAGTCCTTTGGGGTCTAGCCCGGTGAGGCGTTTAGTGAGCAGTTTCGCGCCAGACTCGCAATACTTTTTCACGCTGGCCCAGCGCACAGCTCGCTTCATGACCAGTTCGCGGGGATCGTTCTCGGCGTCTTCAAAATAGCGCAAGCCATGAGCCAGATGAATCTCAAAGTCAGGGCGGTCAAAATACTTTTGCGGGATGAGATCGAATAGCATTTCCAGAGGCGCAACGTCGCGCAAGCAGTAAATATCCACAAAATCACGGCGTGTGCCTCGATCTTTGATTGCAGAAAGTTTCATCAAGCCAATGTCCACCGGCCCGGCGATAGAGATGTTTTCCCAGCGGAGCGTTGGATGAAGCAAAGGATGATGCTGATAGATGAAGCTGGCTTCAACACCCATCACTGTTGCGTATACTGCTGTGTCGGTTTCGCGGTGGACCACAACTGGATTCAACTGTTGAAGCCGGGCAGTCAGGGCCGCGCGTTCACTGAAGCCAAGCGGATTACTCACTGAGAAGAAGTCCAGATCGTGTGAGACGCGATGGCCGATTTGAAACGCCAACGCTGTTCCTCCCGCCAGATAAAAGTCGGAGGGACAAGGCAAAGCATTAATCGCCTCGAGGGCGTGACGGGTGTTTGCAGGGATCGAGTTCCAGTGAAAGTTTTCGTTCATACTCGCTCCCACGGCGGCCTTTGGTAGCGCTTGATCCCAAATACCCAGCGCCAATACTCGAACACTTTACGCGAGAGGCGGCGATAGCCATGTTGCCGCACCCATGTGGCCACGGCCCGTTTGCCATAATGAGCCAACAGCCATCGTGTTTGGGCGGCGCTCCCCCGTTCCAGCACACGCTCGATGATGACGCTGGCAAATCGTTTTGGACGCATCGAGTCAAAATCATACTCAGGGAAGAGCCAGGCCGAATCGGCTGGGAGGTTATTAGGGGCCAGATGAATTTGGGAGCGCATCGGCTATATCACCCTTTCCAAAAATGATTGTATCACCGCTCCCACCTCGCCCGGCTTCTCCAGTGGCACCAGATGCCCCGCGCCTTCAAAGCCATGAATCACAGCATTCGGGACAACTGCTTGTAGCTTGCGCGCTACCGGCGGGCGAAACGTGTCGGACTCGCGGCCCCACACCACCAACAGCGGCGGGCGCAAATTCTTCAGCTCATTCCACAAATTGAAATAGCCGGTCTCGTAGACTCTCACTTCCCATTCGGGCGAATACGCCAGCTCCACCTGCCCGTCGGAGCGCGGCTGGGCCATCGCTTCAACATAGGCCCGCAGACCGGCGTCGTCAATGCGGCTGAAGATAGGAACGCGGCGGTAGTGGTTGAACATGGCCTCGACGCTGTCAAACATCCGCCTTCGCCGCAACGTCGCGCCGACCAGGGGATGCACCTGCCGGGCCAGTCCCAGCTTTTGAAACAGGCCCCACAGAAATAATAGCCGACGACCAAACAGCACCGGATCGAGCAACACCACCGCCCGGAATAATTCAGGGCGGCACAGGGCGGCGGCCAATGTCACCATCGCCCCGAGCGAATGCCCGGCGCCGATCACCCCCTGCCCAGCGTCGCCGCGCTCCTCAAAAAAACGAAACAAGTCATCTACAAACGGCCCCCAATTATTGATGTCGCCCGGCGACGTTGGCGCGCCGGCCCACAGCGGGCGAAAGAGCATCGAGCAAACATGATAACGCGGAGTGAGGGTTTCGATCAGCGGCAGGTAGGCGCGCGGCGGGTAGCCGTTGGCGTGAGCGAAATGCAGAAGCGGCCCGTCGCCGCCGAAATCTTGAAAGGGAATCATTCTCAGGTTGATATTACTCCAACTCCTGTTTCAATTTGCCGGCGACCGTCTTCAACACCTTGATGCGGGCGTGCAGTTTGTCATTGGCTTCGACGACGGTCCACGGCGCGCGGGGGGTGCTGGTCTTGAGCAACAACTCCTCCGCCGCCTGTTCGTAATCTTCCCACTTGCCCCGGTTGCGCCAATCTTCGTCGGTCAGCTTCCAGGCTTTGTAGTTGGTGCGCTCGCGCTCTTTGAACCGGCGCAGTTGTTCGGCCTGGCTGAGGTGCAGCCAGAATTTGAAAATAATGGCCCCAAAATCGGTCAACTGCCGCTCGAACTGGTTGATTTCGCTATAAGCGCGCCGCCACGCGGCTTCTGCGCAGAAACCCTCCACCCGCTCCACCAGCACCCGCCCGTACCACGAACGGTCGAAGATGGCGATTTGCCCGGCCTCCGGCAGTCGCCGCCAGAAGCGGTAGAGATAGTGCCGGAGCTTGTCGTCGCCGGAAGGCGCGGCAATTGGATGAACCACGTAGCCGCGCGGGTCGAGATGGGCGGTGAGGCGTTTGATGGCTCCGCCTTTGCCCGCCGCGTCCCAGCCCTCGAACACGATCACCATCGGCCGCTTCTGCGCATACACCTGATAGCCCAGCAAATGCAGTTGACTCTGCAACGGCTCAAGTTGACTCTCGTACTCGGCCCGCGCGAGGCGCTGTTTGAGATCGATTAATTCAAGCATCGGCGGCCTCCCCCTTTCGGGCTTTGGATTTTCGATTTGAGGCCGGGGGTTGCGGCGGGGCGGCATCCCCCAGCCGGGCTTCGAGGGCGTGGATGATCGACTCTAGAATCTTGATCCGGGTGAAATACCGATCCGTCGCCTCGACAATGATCCACGGCGCATGGGGCGCGTCGGTGCGGGCCAGCATCTCCTCCACCGCCGCCAGATATTTCTTGTAGGCCTTGTGCTGGGCGGCGTCCTCCTCGGACACCTGCCAGGCCGTGAGCTTGCTCTTGAGCAATTTCTTGAAGCGCCGCTTCTGCTCCTTTTCGTCAATGTGGAGCCAGAACTTGAGAATCACCGAGCCGTCGGCGGCCAACTGCTCCTCGAAATCGGCGATGTCGTCATAGGCGCTCTGCCACTCGCGCTTGCGCACCGTTTTGTTGAGGCGCTCAATCAGCACCCGGCGATACCACGAGGTATCGTAGACCACCATTTGGCCGTAAGCCGGAATCTTCTGCCAGAAGCGCCACAGCCAGGGGTAGCGCGTTTCGGCAGTGCGGGGCGGCGTGATGGGAACCACCCGGAACCCGCGCGGGTCGAGGCGCTCGGCGAGGATGTTGATCGTACTGCCTTTGCCCGCCGCCGCCCAGCCTTCAAACACAATCGCCACCGGAATGTGGCCGGTGAAGATCGCGTGTTGGAGGTCATACAACCGGCTCTGCAATTGCGGCAGGCGGCGCTTGTATACAACCTTGGACAGGGATTGGTTGAGGTTGATTTGTTCGAGCACGTTGACCTCCGACAGCGATCTGCGATTAGGACCAATATCTTTCAGTTAGCGGCTCAGACCCGCCGGGTTTGGTCGAAACTCTGGCGAAACTTCAAGCCGGCAAAACCCGGCGGGTCTTGTCTGAAGGGTATTGCGATTAGAACTCCCCGTAATTTACTTGCCCGCTCCACTTCGGTTTCACCGCCAGCCGTTCGTGAGTCTCGGTTCCAAGTTTGGCCCAATACTCGGCCCGGTCTTTCACGCCAAACACCCACTCGTCGAGCCAGCGCTTGACCGCCTCTGGATCGGAAGAGACTTTGTCCCACTCCAGGTAAAAGGGGTTGTCACGGTCGTAGTAGCCTTGCGCGTAAGACGGGTGGGCGCAGTACGGCGCGTGGCACACGGCGCTGACGATCAGGCCGGGGATGATAGTGCGATTCGGGTCGGCGCGGATGACCGACTCGTCCACAACTTCTTCGGCGGTGACGATGACGCGCCTGGCGGCAAAGGCCGCCTCTTTTTGTTCGCCGATGATGCCCCAAATCTGCGTGTCACCGTCGGCGCTGGCCCGCTGGGCGTGGATGATGGCAACGTCCGGGTTGAGGGCCGGCACGGTATTCAAGGTTTCGCCGCCGTAGGGATCGACGACGGTTCGATAGCTCGGGTTGGCCTTCACCAAATCATCTGTGCCAACGGACTTCATGGGCAGGAACGGCAGGCCGCTGGCCCCGGCGGTGAGGCGGGTGATCATCGCAAAGTGGCTGTACTCTTCGTATTCCAGCCGCCCTGCTTCCATCTCAGTTCGAATGATGCGCAAAGAACCGACGCCGGGGTTGCCGGAGTAGGAGAAGATGAGCTTGCGGGCGCACCCGGCGGCCACGATTTGCTCGTAGAGGATATCCGGCGTGGCGCGGGCTAATATGAGATTCTTCTTGCCCTGGCGGATGATCTCGTGCCCGGCGGCAAAGGGGATGAGGTGGGTGAACCCGGCGGCGTAAACGGTGTCGCCGTCGTGAACGTGGGCGGCGATGGCTTGGGAAAGCGAAGTAAGTTTGGACATCAAGCGACGAGATTAGACGCGAAGCGTGGAGATTGGAGCGAATTTGGGGACGCTAGGCGACGAATTCGTTACGCGAAGCGCCCCAATTCGTTGTAGTGTTTGGTTGCGACTGGAAGCCGCGCCATGATGCCCGTTCAAGCAACATCGGCGGCAGACTCCGTTTTGAGTTCGTTCAGCAACATTGCCAGCGGCACACCGCGCAGATGCGCTAATTCAACCAACGCCTCGGCCCGCTCTGCATCTTCGCGCTCGACCCGCTCCACGTAAGCCAGCAATTCGGCGCGTTCGGCTTCGGTGAGTTGGCTCACCTCATTCTTTTGGCGTAGTTCAGAAAGACGACGTTGATCGTCAGGCGGCAGTCGCCGATGGATAATTGTCAGTAAAGCAGGCTCGGCGGGCGATGCTCCCTCTGCCTGTCCCTGAGCGGTTTTAAAGCGCAAGAACTCGATGAACTGGGCGACTTCCGGCAACGTCTCGCTCGGCAGTTCGTCAATCAACTCAATCACTTGTTGGCGGGTGACAGTTGGCGCAGTCATAATACCTCCCCGGTCATCCAGCGATGTTGTCCCAATTTTACTTCACTCACAAATTTACAGTGGCACATCCTCATTCTCTGAGGTATTATAGCCGCGAGGGCATAATCCGTGCGCGCCGATACTCAGAACTGGATTGAGTCCATTGAGATCATGTGATGGCTGAAAGAACACCAGAACTTGAAAACATCATCGAACGATTCCGCCAGGAACTAGAAGGCATCGGCGTCTGGGCAGAACGCATTCTGCTGTTTGGCTCACATGCTCGAGGCGAAGCGCGCGAAGGCAGCGACATTGATTTGATCGTCGTTTCCTCGGACTGGGCGGGCTATAACAGACGGGAACGGCTGGAGTTGCTTGGCCTTGCCGCAGTACGAATCATGGAATCGGTGCAAGCGCAGGGATTCACGCCTGACGAGATTGCGCACCATCAGATTGGCACATTCTGGGATGGGATTCTTCATCACCAGGCTGTTGCAGTTTAGCTCGCGTTGTGGCCTTACTCCACCCATTTGATCAATCAACTTTTATACACCACCCGATCATCTCCCGGGCCGTCACAATCGAGTGAGCCAATCAACGACGGCGGTAACAAGTTGCCTGCGGCAAGTCGTAAAAGAGTGATCGGCTTCAGGAAAGCGATGCCAGGCGATGTTCGGCAGGGCGGCTAACAACGGTTGATGATGTTCGGGCGAGAACAACTCGTCTTGATCGCCGGTGATGAGGAAGACGCCTTTATCGGCGAGTTGCGCCGCCATGCCAGTGATGGGCGGGAGCGTTGCCCATTGCTTTTGCAGTTCGGCGGCGGTGATGCCGTTGAGCATCGAGGCGAAATTGTCGGCGTTTTTTGATGACAGCGGGGCTGTCGCCGGATTGATCAATGGGCAAAGAGAGACGAGGGCGGCAAAGCGAGAGTCGCCTGCCCCGGCGGCCAACGTCGTGTATCCGCCGATACTACTTCCCACAAGCGCCAGACGGTCGCCATCCACACAAGGTTGCTTCGTCACCCAATCCGTCGCGGCGCGCACGTCGTCCACCAGATTGTGAAGCGCGTAGCCGCCGCCCGACCCCCAACTGCCGCGATAGTGAAAATAGAGGCAGTTCCAGCCCGCGTCGCGCAGAGCGTAGGCGATGTCGAGATTCTTCTCCACGCCGGGCACGCCGTGAAGCAGGATGACGGTTGGACGGGGCGAGTCGCCGGCGGCGCGATAGAAGCCGCCAAGCAATTTGTGGCCGTGCGAGGTGAAGGTGATGCCGTCGAGGCCGGGTTGGAACATTATTTTTTCGGCGGCGCTTTGGTCTTGGGCCTAAGAAAACCGAGCGCTCCCTTTTTCGCGGGAGCGGGCGGCGGGGCCGCTGGCTTCGGCGGCGGCGGGGCGGCAGGCTTCTTGGGCGGCGGGCTAAGGCGCGCTTTGGCGCGCTCGCCCAAAGATTTTCTGGGCGGGGGCGGCGGTTTTGGGGGCCTGGAGCGTTGATACCAATACCAGCCGCCGATCAGCAAAACGGCGAGGCCCAAGACGACAAACGGGTTGACCGGGTTGCCAGCCGAGACCCAGAGAAGGAAAACGTAGACGCCGATCACGCCGACGAGGAGAAACGCCAGCCCGAGACGGCCTTCGGGGTTGGGGTTGGGCATATTCTGACCTCACCTATCCCCTCCCCGGCCCTCCCCTCCCCTCTCCTGATGCACTTCATCAGGAGAGGGGAGGGGCAGGGAGGGGGTAGGTGAGGATTATTCAATCAGCGTGTGAATCTGTTCGTGCATGTAGAGCGGCAGGTAGTAATAGCCGCCGGCGTTCTTGCCGGAGGAGCCGGAGCCTTTCCAGCCGCCGAACGGTTGGAAGCCCGGCCACGCGCCGGTGGTCGCGCCTTGCGGGCGGTTGGCGTAGGTGACGCCGGCCTGGATGTTGTCGAAGAACCAGGCCGCTTCCTTCTTGCTTCCATAAAAACCGGCGGTGAGACCGTAGTCCACGTCGTTCGCCATTTTCATGGCGGTGTCAATTGAGTCGACGGTGTGAATCATGGTGATGGGCAGGAACATCTCGTGCTTCCACAGGCGATGATCGTGCGGCACTTCGTCCACAATCGTCGGCGGGCAGAAGTAGCCTTTACCGTAATCGCCGTCGCGCAACTGCTTGCCGCCGGTGAGGAACACGCCCGCGCCGCTCAGTTCTTCGGTGAACTCGCCGAACTCGCGGTACGAATTGGCGTTGATCACCGGGCCGTTGTACACCTCGCGGCGGGTCGGGTCGCCGACGACGAGCTTGCTAGTCAACTCCACCAGCTTCTCGGTGAACTTTTCTTTTACCGGCTCTTCGACGTAGACGCGTGAGCAGGCCGAGCACTTCTGCCCTTGCAGGCCGAAGGCCGAACGCATAACGCCGATGGCGGCCCGATCCAGGTCGGCGTTCTTGGAAACGATGGCCGGGTTCTTGCCGCCCATCTCGGCCACGCACGGGCGCGGATACTTGCCGGCAGCGAACTGCTTGTAGATGCGCATGCCGACATCGTACGAGCCGGTGAAGGTGATGCCGGCCACGCGCGGGTCGTCAATCAGCGTCTGCCCCACCGTTGAGCCGCCGCCGGTGACGTAGTTGAACACGCCATCGGGGATTCCGGCGTCGCGGATGCACTCGGCCAGCAGACGGCCCGTCCAGGCGGTGTCGGTGGCCGGTTTGAAGACGACGGTGTTGCCCGTCACCAGGGCCGCGCCGCTCGGCCCGCCCGCCAGCGCGAAGGGGAAGTTGAACGGACTGATGACCACCCACACGCCGTAGGGCTTGAGCACCGAGACGTTGGAGGATTTGTAGCCGACCAGAGGATCAACGCCCATTGGCTTGATGAAGCCGTCGTTGCGCTCCATCGAGTCGCAGGAGTAGTAGATCAGGTCAGCCGTCTCCTGCACGTCGCCGAGGGCTTCCATGCGGTTCTTGCCCACTTCCAGGGCCATTGCCGCCCCAATCTCGTACACGCGCTTCTCGATGTTGGCCGCGGCCTTGCGCAGAAGCCGCACCCGGTCCTTCCACTTCATGCCCGCCCATTTGGGCCAGGCGGCTTCTGCCGCCGCGAGGGCATCGGTGGCATCCTGGGCCGAGCCTTTCTGGAAGGTGCCCAGCACCCAGTCGGTGTTGATGGGTGAGCGGTCTTCAAACTTGTCGGCGGTGAAGCGATCCTGGTTGTTGATGATCATGCCGTGATCCTGCCCCAGGCCGGCTTTGACGGTCGCCAGGGCCTTCTCGAACTTGGCGTGCAGTTCTTCGGGCGGGCTGAACATGGTGGCGTAGGTCAGCCGGAAAGGCGCGGCTTTGCCGTTTTTGCCATTCGAGGCCTTCTTCAGAGCTTTCCTGGCGGCTTTTTTAGTTTTTGTTGCCATAGGGGTCTCCTTTGCGTGAAGTTGGTGAACAGGGTGGACACGAAGACAAGGGGACAAGGAGAAGGGGAGAGCCTGTTATCTCTTTGGCCTGTCTTGCCTGAGTACCCAAATTTCCGGATGGTTGATCATGCTGACGAGCATTCTGATGATCTCGTCATACGCTTTATAAAGTGCGACTGCATCACTACGCCTCAAGTATTTACATTTTACAGCAAATTCAACCCAGACCTGTGTTTCAGCGGCCTCGCTCTCTGCGTCCGAGAGCTTGTTAATGAAGTGGGCTTCATAACGCCGCTTTCTCCAGGCTTCAGCCAGGTTGGCGCACACTGAGCGAGACGAGCGCCGAATCTGGTCGGTCAAGGAATAGGTCTCCTCTTTGGGGAAAGACTTCGACAGTTCAAAAATCTCCATCGCCGTGTCGAATCCCTTCCGATAAACTTCCAAATCATTATGTGTTGTAATCTTCTTAGCCATAGTTTCTCCTTGTCTCCCTCTCTCCTTGTCTCCCTCTCTCCTTGTCTCCCTCTCTCCTTGTCTCCCTCTCTCCTTGTCTCCCCCTCTCCTTGTCTCCCCTTCTACAGCACCCCCTTCAACCACCCCACCCCCGGCCCCGCCAGCGCAGGCGTTGAGGGGCTGCTGGCTTCGTGATCCACGCCGACGAGCGGGAAGACGGAGAGCGGGCTTATGACACGGCGGGCGATCTGGTAAGAGGCGGTGAAATCGCAGATGTGGTCTTGCGTGCCGCACACCAGCGCCACCGGGCACTTGATGTTTCCCAGTACATCACGCAGGTGAAAGGGTTTAGCCATGACGAAGGATTCTTTGATCGACGGCGCGCCGATGACGTGGGCGAAGTGTTCCTGGATTCCCGGCACGGATTCGGGCAGGCCCTTGCCGGCGTCAAACGGCGAGGCGAAAGCGAGGCACGCTTTCACATACGGGCTGATGGCCGCCGTGCGCAAGGCGTAAAACGCGCCGAGACTGCCGCCCATCACGCCCAGCCGGTCGGGGTCAATTTCCGGGTGAGCGGCCAAGGCATCCAGGGCGGCGGCCCCGATAAGCTCGTCGTCGGGTTTCAGGCGCGGGCCGTCAAAGGCGTCACCGTGCGCCGGCAGGTCAATGCAGAAGGTAACATAGCCCGCCTCGCGAAACAGGCTAAGGGCGTGATCGAAACTCTCTTTGTCGCTGGCCAGCGGATGAATTGCCAGCAGAGCCGGAGAGCGCGACCTTCCCGAAGGTTTGCTTGTTTCGATTCCCACCAAAGTGCTTCGTAAACCTTCGGGAAGGTGTGGCGGGAAGTGCAACAGGCCGGCAGTGGTTCCACGCGGGTGATCAAACGAAACGCGCTCGACACGCTCGCCTGTCATCTCGTTCAACATCGCGTACAGCCGCTGGAACTTAGGCAGGGCCTCTCGTCTTTCGTGCATGGGCATGTGAATATAGTAGCCGTCGCCGCCGTAGGCCACGCCCAGCAGGGCCAGCGCCGCCTGGATTTCGCGGACGGCATTCTCACGATCATCTCGGGCCATAGCCTGGTCGGCGGCGGCGAGATGCGGCCCGACCAGCGCCTCCCACTCGGCCCGCCACTGAAGCCGTGAGCTCAAACGCGGCGATACGTAAGCCAGTGTCTCTGGCAACACGCCCGTGCGAACCAGGATGGATCGGTTTTGAGGGGTGTCCAGGATGAGCGCCCCCAGCCCTAAACGCAGAGCAAGCTCAAAGAACGGCGCGGGCGGCCCGGGGATCATCTGCCCGCCCCTGGTAGTGACGGGCGTGGTGAGGTTGAGGGAGCGGAGGTAATCAGAGAAAGATGCGGTACTGATGAACAGTGTGCACGCAAAGGTTGTCAGACGGCCAAAGGAAGCTGGTCTCGGCGGGCGGATAAGGTTTCCCATCCGCCACTCAACCAAGCGGCCCGGGCTTTGGCGGTTTTCACCGCTCCGGGGACGAGCCA
>Ga0247727_10009443_pt1 | contig 17676 bp, 11 predicted proteins | sample WisWelCaveWW1625_FD_202498 | JGI IMG/M metagenome (GOLD analysis project Ga0247727, IMG submission 202498) | Biofilm microbial communities from Wishing Well Cave, Virginia, United States - WW16-25 | ecosystem: Environmental > Aquatic > Deep subsurface > Groundwater > Cave microbial mat | place...
GAATCCGCCCCTGTTCATCGCGCACGGGAATAAGCAGCCACGGCGCAAGGTAGTCCCGCTCTTTCCAGAGATGAATGCCACGGCGGTCTTCCCAGATTCCAGGAATGCCCCGCAGCGAATCAGCCCGCTGGAACTGATCGTTCGCTTCCCGCAGGAGCTGCCGGGTGATCCGATTCCGTTCCCGCCATTCGGCAGGGAGTCCGCCGTAATCGCCGAAGTGACGCTCGTCGAGCCCGCGCGCTAGAAGCCCTTTTTCACCGGTGATGAGCGTACTGCGGTAAAGTTCGGCGGGACTGATCTCGAGAAGCCGTCCGTAGACGAAATCGCGAAGATTGATCGGCGCGATCGGCGACTGCGCGACCTCCACGATTTTGCGAACGTCAATCGGCGCTTCCTCATGCCAGTCTTCGTGGATGAAGATGGCGCCGCCACGCCGGTTGATTCTTCGCGCGCCCTCGCTGATGCGCATACAGATCGAGATACGTTCGTCGCGCGTGTATATGCACCAATCGGGCTTTCCGCAGATACGGCAGGGCCTGCGCTGGCTGACGCGGCAAAAGATGGTTGAAGTAAGTGTCGGCATGGCATCGCTGCCAGCCGCATGATTTTTCAGATGTTGCCCGCCTGTGTCAGATAACCCATAACTTGGCCGCTGGATAACTCATAAAATGGCCAACATTACCGATTCAGCTTAACTGAAATAACAAGGGTTACGGGGAGCCAGCAGGCTTTTGCGTGTTGTTTGGCGGCCAATTTATGGGTTCTGTCGCGGCCAATTTATGGGTTATCTGATAGCCTGATCCACGCCGATGTATCCTTAACTGCATCTGAAGAGATGATGAAAGCGAGGCAGAGCTTATGGACGCAGTGTTAGAGGAGATCGCTCCGGCGACAATAAAAGCCCTCGTGGATCAGGCCACGGCAAGCGGCCTGTCAGTAAACGATTATCTGCAACGGCTTCTGAGGCTGAAGAGCGCGGAGACCGAATCCGGAGCTTTGAGCCTTGCCGAGATCGTCGAAGAGGTCAATGGCGAGAAGTACGAATACCTGCCGTTGGGGAAGTACGTCGTCGCGGCGCGGGGGGTATGCGGCGGGCGGCCGACGATCAAATATCACCGCCTGGATGCGCGGCATGTGCTGGCGCTCATCAAAAACGGCGATGCCCCGCAAAAAGTCGCCGGCGAGTACGGCATCTCCGTCGCCGCCGTCGAAGAGGTGATCACATTGGCCAGGCAGTACGATTATGAAGCGAGCTACGTATGATCGTGCTGGACGAGCAGTTGTGCCGCGACATCCTGACTTCCGAAGGAAAAAAACGGCCGAATGGGAAAAGTGATTTCGTGGAAAGCCGGGACCACGATGCACTATGAGGTATGAAAGTAGAGAGGGCGATGTGGATTGAACTCGTGAATCGCCATTGTCGATAATGTCGCTCCTTCTTTCTGCCTGAGATGAGCCTGGCAGATCAGATCGGTTTTGCGCACCGATGGCGGTTCGTTCTCGGTGATTCCGATATACCATAAGAGCACGGCTCGCGCCTCATCCACTCCGTGGGCGATGACGGCGCAATACCCCTCACCCAGTGCGCCGCGAAGAAACTCTTTCTGCTCTTCCGTGGCGGTGCCCTCTTCGGATTTCATCTCCAGGTAAAGCCCGTGATACCCGCGCCGCGCGGCGGGCAGGCATAAGTCGGCCACACCGGCCATTACGCCTTCGGCCTTGAGTTTTCGGGCCACATAGAGGTTCCGATCTCCGCCATTGGGCACGGCGTAGAGTAGTCTGAGGACTGGATAGGCGGCCTTGACCGATCTCACCCATTTCATCAGGGCGACCTGATGCGGGCGTTCGAGCTCGCGCGGCTTGGCTCGCTTTTTGATCCCCAATTTCTCCAAGAGGACTTCGTCGGACAACTGCGAGACGTGAATGCGGATCGGCATACTGTTTCCTGTTGAAGCGGAGAAGGCTTCGGAAAGCCTCTCCTGACGCAAATTGGCAAACAGCGGATAGACGAACGGGATCGTCGCCGCTCACGCTCTTGCAAGCCGCTTCAGTTTTCGTTTTGAAGGGAAACGCGCCGATTTCAGCGAAACGCGTCTTTACGATTTGTCGAACATGGGGTGAAATCCAAACTGGCCGTGCGCGAGTCGCGGTGGAAGCTGCTGGCCGCGAACTGTTGGCTGGGCGATGGCTCGACTGAAAAGATGCGGCAAATTGGCAAACGGGCGAGAGCCTGCACGGCGCGGCGGTGCAGGCGGCGTTTGACGCGGCGTGGTGAGACTCTGCACGGCCGATGGAAAGTAGAATCGTACGGTCGGGGACTCGTTGGGCTGTGGCGTCTAATGTGACGAAAAGTAGCGAAAATAACCATTTTCGCTACTTTTCCTCTCGATGTCCTCGATGCTGTACGGTTCCGCTCGATGCGTTGGGGAACTGGCTGCGCAGTAGGTCAAAATGACCGTTTTGACCTACTGGCGCGATTCCCTTGGAATTCCGTAGTTTTTCTACGAAAGTCGCGCCGATGAGGGGCTTTGTCGTTTTTGTCGTGCTTCCCTTGGTGCTAGTGATCATCTCGCGCTAGAATCGGCCTTCACACCTGCCCGCTGATGTATTTTCTTGAAGGCCCGGCAGGAGGGAACGTGCGATAGAAGGCAATAAGAAAGGCCAATGAGGCCCATAAACGCAGACAATGGAGTCGCGCAATTTCCGTTTTGATGATTGGCCCTGGCAGTTTCGCGCATCTGGTCCCGAAAATTGAGACTGAACCCCGTTTTGTAGGCGGAAAACTTCCGGTTCTTCCTTTTTTGGGAAATTCTCCCGCTCATTTCGGCAGAACCAGAGGGTCTTATTGCCGGTTATCGCAGCTTCCCTCCCGTGGGGCCTTGAAAGGGTGAAGCCTTCGGCATTCCCTATGTACGGGCATTTCACGCGATTGTGCAAGGACTGAAGAAAATTCTATACAACTCACCTAACTACAGGACAAAAGTTTGATAACCCTTTGCCAGCCAATAAGATCGAAGTGTTCGAAGTTGGTCACTAACCGACACAACATATTGAGTCCGAGGCGGAAGATGCTTTTTGGCGGATAGCCGTGTTTCTTGAGTTTTAGCTCTTTGACAATTGCTTGCCATTGGCCGACAACAAAAGCCCAAGTGAAAGCCAGCGCCAGTAACGCCAGCAATCGGCTCAAACGTTCAGGGTCTTTCAGGTGCGTATCTTCGAGGTTGAAGCCGCGGGATTTTAACGCGCCGAACAGCGTTTCAATTCCCCAGCGATTCTTGTATTCCTCGTGTGGCTTTTCGCAAAACTCGGGCGAGACCAGAATCAAGTACTCGCCGTCCTTCAAGCGGCAGCCGCTTAAGTAGAGTTCCATCCCCCACATCTGACGCGCTTCGGGAATGACTAACGGACAATTGATGTTTGTGCGGCAGAATAACCGCCAAGCTTGGACAAACTGCCCACGCCCGTTGCAAACCAGTGTGTCTTTGCGCAGTCGCATCTGAAACTTGATCCGGTGACGCTTGAGAAAGCGAAACCACTTGCGCCCGACGAATTCGCGATCGCCCAATAAACATGCGATGTTTGGCGGGCCGAACAGGTCGATGAAGATCTCCATCACCGTCATCCGCTCGGTGGTGTCGGAGTTGCCCGCCTTGGGCAACACGATCCAGACGACCGGAAACCCGATGCCGCGATAGACGATCGAAAGCATCAGGATATTGAGATCAACGGCGCCGACTTTCCAGTTCGTCCGATCCAAGGCCAGCGTGTAGGGGCCGGGGATGCCCAGCAGTTTGACGACGAACTCGGCGAGTTGGGCGTAAGGCAACTCGAACTCACGCATAAAGCGTTGCAGCCGTTTGTAGTTCGAATCTTCCTCGGCGGTTCCGGAGAACGCTGTCGCCAAGACCGAGAGATTGACGGTCTGCACGGCGTAGAGTGCCAAGAGAAAGCGGGCGACGAATTTGATGCGGGCCTTGTTCCAGGGCAAATTTTCAAGCAACGTTTGCTCAAGTGAGCGAATGGGGGTCATCGTGCGGTCTCCTTTCAGTTTTGGTGAACCGAAAGTCTAATCGCACGATGGCCTTAGCCGTCAAGACCACAATTTGGACTCATTTTTTGTCCTGTAGAGAAGATCAGACCAGAAAAGATAGAACAGGAAAATAAGAGACCCTGTTTTACGGTTTTCCTGTTCTAACTTTTTAGCTTTGGCGCGGGAGTTCTATGCCCTCAACGGCGTGCATTCCGAGAGTTATTCGTGACTATCAATCCACTTATTATCCTTTTGTTACTTGTTTTCGCTGCGCCGATCGCCGCGCAAACAAAGCGCATTTATATTGCCCCGGATGATCATACTGACTACATGTGGACGGGTGATGAGGAGACCTATCGAAACGCTTTCGTTGAGATGATTGATTACTACCTGAATCTGGCCGACAAAACGGCCAGCAACCCGCCGGAACACCGTAGCCGTTGGCATTGCGATGGCGCGATTTGGTATTGGACGTACGAAAACAACAAGACGCCCGCCGAATTCGCGCGTCTGATTGAGCGCACGCGTGACGGTTCGATTAGCCTGCCACTGAACTTTCTCGTCTCAACCCACGGCGGCACGCTGACCGAAGCGACGCTGCGCGGCATGTATTACGCCGGTTCGCTTGAGCGCCGCTTCGGTTTGAAAATTCCCGTGGCTATCGCGATGGAGAACCAGACGTTGCCCTACGGATTAGGCGGGCTGTGGGCGGGGGCGGGAGCCAGGTACAGTTGGAAAGGGATTTGTGGCTGCCTCACCAAAATCAAGAGAACCGAGCGCCGTCCGCATGAAATTTACTGGTGGCCCGGAACCGATGGCCCGGTCGAGACGCTCATCAAGTTCACCTTCGGGATTAAGTCCGCCTACCGAACAACGCACATTGAGACTGACCTCGAACCCGTCTCACTCTCCGTAGATGGAGCACTGTCGGCCAAATTCGCCCGGCAACAATTGCAGACTTACCGCATTCGGACGACTGTCAAGGGATCGAACGAGAAATAAAAACATGCCATCACTCGTACTTATCACGACTCTCGCACCCATCATCAACCTGGCTAAAGCTGAGGCCGATTCAGTATCTTTGCTGAACGAACCCGCTCAAGCACCTGTTCGCCAAAAGGAATATTGCGTTATGCCATCACTGATTCTGCGTAGTCTTTGCGCCGCACTTGTGTTCGCCGCCGTGGCACTGGCGCAATCGCCGCTCGCCACCGTCTCCGGCATCGTCACTGATGCAACTGGGGCCATTATTCCCGGCGTGGAAGTCGTCGCCATCAATCCGCAAACCGCGCAGCGCACCGTCGCCACGACGAATGCGCGGGGATTTTATGTGCTGACGCAATTGCCGATTGGGCAATACAGCGTCGAGGTCGAAAAGACAGGCTTCAAAAAATATGTGCGGAAAGGAGTTGTACTCACAACTGGCGCTACGCTGCCGCTCGATATTCAACTAGAGGTTGGCGGCGCGAGCGAATCCGTTACCGTCACCGGCGAAGCGCCGCTCTTGCAAACACGTTCATCTGATGTGAGTTCGCTGATCGAAAGCAAGAACGTGCAGGACCTGCCCATCGGCGACCGGCGTACGCTCAATCTGGTCAAGATCACGGGTGCGGCGGTGTTTGTCGCATACGATTCGGGCGGCAAGCCGAATTTCAGTTTGGCGGGTGGGCGCACGCAATCACAAATGTTTTGGATTGACGGCGGTTCGGGGCAAAACATGCGCCTCGGCATTGGGCAAGTAGACATTGATCCGCCGGTCGAAACCGTGCAGGAAGTCAAAATCATGTCGAATAGCTATTCGGCGGAATATGGCGGTTCGGCGGGCGGAGTGATTATCGCTACGACCAAGTCCGGCGGGAACGAATACCACGGCGCGCTGTTTGAGTATTTGCGCAATGACGCGCTCGATGCGGCGGGTTTCTTTGCGCCCATCGTCAATAACAAAAAACAAAAAGCGCCACTGCGTTACAACGTATTTGGCGGCACGATTGGCGGGCCGGTCTATCTGCCGAAATTCGGCGAAGGCGGCAAAGCCTTTTATGACGGCCACAACAAAACGTTTTTCTTTTTCGGTTACGAAGGCTCGCGCCGCAAAGAAGGCCAGGCACGGGCGTTGACCGTGCCTACGTTAAAGATGCGCGCGGGCGATTTCAGCGAGTTCCCGACGAATATCATTTACGACCCGGCGACGACGCGCACCGTCAACAACCGCGTCGTCCGCGATCCTTTCGCCAACCAATTCATTCCGGCGAATCGCGTTGACCCCGTCGCCAGCAAGTTGCTCGCGTTTTATCCGCTGCCCAACGCGGCAGGCTTGGCGAATAACTTTCGCGGCAATTACCAACGCATTCTGACGCGCGACAATTTCACGGCGAAGGTAGATCACAACTTCACTGAGCGCGACAAGATCAATGTGCGTTACCTTTATAACAGCGACAATCTCGACTACACGTCGGTCTTTCCGAACCCCGCTTCTGAAACGCTGATTCCTGCGTTGCGCCATCAGCATTACTGGTATTTCGGTTACACGCGCGTCATCTCGCCGACCATCATCAACGAAGCGCGTCACACTTACAGCAACCGCATCAACGACACCTCAGCGTTCGGCCTGAGTGATCCGTGGCCGTCGCAACTGGGTTTGAAAGGCGTGCCGAATCAGGCTTTCCCTAACATCAACGTGACAGGCGTCACGGCGCTCGGCGCTAACCAGCACGCGCGCGCGCAATTACCGATTCAGCAACATCAATACGTGGACAACCTTTCCGTCACGCGCGGACGCCACACGTTCAAGCTGGGAGGCGAGGCGCGTCTTTCGGACAACTTTGAAACCACCAGCACTTCGATTTCGGGGCAATACGGCTTTGTACCGCAAGGCACAGGCTTGCCCGGTTCGGCCAATACCGGGTTAGGCTTTGCGAGCCTCTTGCTGGGTCTGACGAATAGTCTGAGCTTACGCGTGACCGAAGAACTGAGTCGCCGCAGTTGGTACGACTCAGCGTTTGCGCAGGACGATTGGACGATCAATCAACGGCTGACGCTCAATTTCGGTGTGCGCTGGGAAACCGATACGCCGATCAAAGACCGGCAGGGGCGTATGAACAGCTTCGATCTGACGGCCATCAATCCCGTGTCGGGTACGCCGGGCGTGATTACGTTTTTGAATCCGGGCGACTTGCCCTACAAAACCGACTGGAACAATTTCGGCCCGCGTTTCGGCTTTGCGTGGCGGCCTTTTGAAAACACGGTCGTGCGCGGCGGCGCTGGTATTTTCTTCGCCCATCCCTTTGATCGCGGCGTTCCGAACTTGGCTTCGCTCGGGTATGAACGTTCCGCCACCTTGTCGTCGGGCAACGCAGGGACGACGCCTTCATTCATCCTGAACGCCGGGCCGCCCGCCTTGAATCTCGCCGCGCCCGTACGCAACGACAGCTTCGGCTCCGTGCGCGTAGGCAGCGCGCCCAACACCGCGCCGACGTTTTTTGAACGCAATCGCCCGTCGGGTTACGCGCAACAATTCAACCTGGGCATTCAGCACGAATTCAAAGGCGGCTACCTGGTTGAGATCAGCGGCCTCGGCAATCTGGGGCGCAAGCTGGCGAGTCCCAATTTGAATATGAATCAAATCACGCCTGCCGTGCTGGCCGCGATTCCCGCGAACGTGACGCCTGCGCAACGCGACCGTCCGTTCCCGCAATTCAACAACGTAGCCATTCTCGCGCCTTCCATCGGCACGTCGAACTATTACGCGGGCATCCTGCGCGCCGAGAAACGCTATGCGCAGGGCTTCAACCTGATTGGCAATTACACCTGGTCGAAATTTTTGACTGACACCGACGACGGCGGTTCGGTGGTAGGCAGCGGCTTCGGCTATTCGAATTACTACAACCGCCGCGCCGATTATGGCCCGTCGGGCAACGACGTTCGCCATCGCCTGTCGGTCAGCGGCGTGTATGACCTGCCCTTTGGCAAAGGCAAACGCTGGTTGAGCAGTTCGCCCTTGAATGCCGCGTTGGGGAATTGGAACGTGAGTATGATCGCCGTGCTGCAATCCGGCCCGCCTGTCAACGTGACGACTCAGGTCAATAACACCTTTGCTTTTTCGGCAGGCGGACAGCGCGCCGATGTCATCGGCAATCCGGTGCTGCCTGAAAGCGAACGCACAGTGGCGCGTTGGTTTAATACGGAGGCGTTTGCGCAACCTGCCAATCGCACCTTTGGCAGCGCCGCGCGCGGCATCGTACGCGGTGACGGTTTAATCACGTTTGATTTCACGGCGCGCAAGAATTTCGTCTTCACCGAAAAGCGCGTGTTGCAATTCAACATAGACTTTTTCAACGCCTTCAATCATCCCAACTTCGGCTTGCCCGGCGGCGGCTTCGGCGCACCCGGCTTTGGTATCGTCGGCAGCGCCTATGCCGGACGTTCGTTGCAGGCGGGGTTGCGGTTTGCGTATTGAGTAGTGCATGCGTCACGGGGACATTGAATCGCTCGCACTCCTCGTACCGCATCACCTGAAAAAGACAACCGTTACGAAATATCCATGAACCTATGAATACGTTACGCCTTTACCTTATTGCTTTCGCCTTGCCGTGCCTCACGATGATTCAAGGTGCGGCGCAGCGGCAACGCACCTTACCGCCGCCAACCAAAACATCACCGCCGAATGTCTTGTTGATTGTGGCGGATGACCTCAACACACAGCTTGGCTGTTGTTTGAAGAGTCAGTGCGCGCGCCGCTCATCATCGTTGCGCCGCGTGCGCGAGGCAACGGCAAAGCCACGCCGCGAGTAAGCGAATTCGTTGACCTGTATCCAACGTTGGCGGAGTTGTGCAGCATTCCCGCTCCCGCTGGATTGGCAGGGCGCAGCCTGCGTCCCTTGCTCGACGCGCCACAACGCGCTTGGAATCATCCGGCATTCACTATCGTGACGCGTGGGAAAATCACCGGACGCAGCGTCCGCACCGAACGCTGGCGCTACAACGAATGGGATGAAGGACGCGCAGGCGTTGAGTTGTATGACCACCATAACGATCCCCGCGAACAAACCAATCTGGCGAATAATCCGCAACGCGCGGCGACCGTAGTGGAATTGCAACGGCTGCTGCGCTCTATCGCACAGGGGAAATGAAGCTGAGATGATGAAAATAGAAACACGCTTTGACACATGGGGCGGCATCGCGCTGGCAGCACTAGGATTGCTCCATCTGTTTGCCGCCACTCCGTTCGCACAACCCAGACGCCCAAATGTGATCTGGCTTATCGCTGAAGATTTCGGTGTTGAACTGGGCTGTTACGGCACGCCGGAAGTCCGGACACCGAACCTGGACAAGTTGGCGGCGGAGGGGATGCGCTTCACGCGCGCCTATACGACCGCGCCTGTCTGTTCACCTTCGCGCTCGGCTTTTATGACCGGGATGTATCAGACGAGCATCGGGGCGCATAACCATCGCTCACACCGCGATGATGGTTACAAGCTCCCGGCGGGCGTGCGCCTGTTGACCGATTGGTTGCGCGAGGCGGGTTACTTCACCGCCAACCTGCGCCAACTACCATCCGAATTCGGCTTCAAAGGCGCGGGCAAGAACGATTGGAACTTCACTTACGAAGGCCAGCCCTGGGACTCGGACAAGTGGGATGACCTCAAAGCGCATCAACCTTTTTACGCGCAGATCAATTTCAAGGAGACGCATCGCACGTTCGTCTCGCCGCGCCGCGCCGATCCGAGGAAGGTCGTCATTCCGCCTTACTACCCCGATCATCCGGTGACGCGCGAGGATTGGGCGAAGTATCTGGACGCCGCGACTGAGCTTGATGAAAAAGTCGGGAAGATACTGCAACGACTCGAAGCCGACGGCCTGGCTGACGACACCGTTATCATCTTCTTCGGCGACAACGGTCAGGCGCACGTGCGCGGCAAGCAGTTCGTATACGAAAGCGGGTTGCACGTCCCCTTGCTTATTCGCTGGCCGAAGAACCATCCCGCCCCGAAGAACTTCAAACCCGGGATAGTGAGCGATCAGATTGTCCTGTCAATTGATCTGACGGCTACGACGCTCAGCCTGGCCGGCGCGCGGAAACCGCCGAAGATGGAGGGACGCGTGCTATTCGGTGCGAAGGCCGAAGCGCCACGACAATATGCCTTCGGCGCGCGCGACCGCTGCGACGAGACGGTCTTCCGCCTGCGCACGGCGCGCGACCGGCGCTATCGCTATATTCGCAACTTCACGCCGGAGCGCCCTTTCCTGCAACTCAACGAATACAAGCAACGCCAATACCCTGTCTGGACGCTGCTGCCGCAATTGGCGGCGCTGGGCCAACTCACGCCCGTGCAGGCCAGGCTCGTTGAGCCGACAATGCCGCCCGAAGAGTTGTACGACCTGGACGCCGATCCTTACGAGCTCAACAACCTCGTGGCTGCGACGAAGCCGGAGCACAAGGAGGCGCTCAAGCGATTGCGGGCGGCTTTGAACAAATGGATTGACGAAACGAACGATCAAGGCCGCGTGCTGGAATCGCCCGCGCTGGCCGCCGCACGGGGCGCGACCAAACCCGGCGGCAATCCGAACGCTGAGGCGATCCGCCCCGCGAGTCGCGTCAAGCCGCAGCCTTAAACCGCTGCCGTAAACCGGTGTTAAGACGTTCGACGTCTTCTGATACTCGAAGCAAATGATACTCGAAGCAAAAAGAAGGAGGCAGGCTGCTATGCCAAACAAAAAGCACATCAAATTTGGCCTTATTGCCCTGGTGGCGTTGGCTGGTTTGTCAATCATCCAAAAGAGCTACTCGCAGACAGCGACGGCAGCAAGGGCTGCGCAAGAGCCGTCAAAGACAGGCATTGCTGCTGCGGATGCGACCATCACGTCGTACATCGGCAAGTATTGCGCCGCATGTCACGACGCCGAGACGAAGAAGGGCGGGCTGGATTTGACGGCGTTGAAGCTCGAAGTGCAGGACGCCGCGTCGTTCGGAACGTGGGTGATGGTACATGACCGCGTGCGTGACGGCGAGATGCCGCCGAAGAACAGATCGCGTCCGCCAGCGGCGGAGACGCGGGTGCTGCTGGCCTTGCTTGACACAACCCTGCGCTTGGCCAGCGCCACCGAGCAGGCGCGCGAGGGCCGGGCGCTGGCGCGGCGGCTCAACCGCGACGAGTATCAGAACACGCTGCGCGATCTGCTCGGGGTGCAGGAAGATTACCGGCCCCGGCTGCCAGAGGATGGGAAGGCGTGGGGCTTCGACAAGGCAGGCGCGGCCTTGAGCGTGTCGGCGGAGCATTTGCAGTCTTACATGGCGGCGGCGCGGGCGGCGTTGGATGAAGCCATCGTCACCGGACCGCGCCCGATGGTGTTCAAGGCCACGCTGCCGCAGCGTTGGGAGGAGAAGGATTTCGGCAAAGATTTTTTCCAGAGGTTCAGCCGGCGCTTTGGCAACCAGCCGGACGCGCTGGTGCGTTTCGGCGATTTCGTGGATCGCATCGTGGGGTTCAAGAGAGGCGCGCAGGTGGCGGGCATGTATCGTTTCCGCATTCGTGCGCGGGCGTGGGGCGGTGAGACCGTGAAGGCGCGCATCAATGCGGGCGATCCACGCAATGCCGGGAAGTTCTGGCTGGTCGCCAACACGGAGTTTCCGCCGGAAGGCGCGACGGTCGAAGTGACGACGTATCTGCGTCCCAAGGACACGCTGCGGGTGTCGCCCATCGGCATCGCCGGGCCGGGTGTGCATCACCGCCCGTTTGAAGGGAGTGAAAAGGGGAGCGCGAATACCTACGAAAGAGGGTTCGACGCGAACACCTACCAGGGGCCGGGCCTGGCGCTGGAATGGGTGGAGGTGGAAGGGCCGCTGCACGATTCGTGGCCGCCGCCGGGGCATCGCCGGCTGTTCGGCGATCTGGATTTTGCAAAGGCAACGCGGGCCGATGCGGAGCGGGTGTTGCGAAGCTTTCTGCCGCGCGCCTTTCGTCGCCCGGTGAGCGAAGCGGAAGTGCAGCGCTACCTCGCTCTCCACGACGCGGGGGCGAAGGACGCGGGGTGGGTCGGTGGCATCAAGGTGGCGCTGCAGGCCGCGCTGTGCTCGCCCCATTTCCTGTATCTCGAGGCGCCCGCCGGGCCGCTGGATGATTTCGCGCTGGCCTCGCGGCTGTCCTATTTCCTGTGGAGCTCGATGCCCGACGAGGAGCTCAGCGGACTCGCTGCGCAGGGGCAGTTGCGTCAGCCGGCGATGCTGCGCGCGCAGGTGGAGCGATTACTCCAAGACCCGAAGGCGGCGGCGTTCAACGAGAGCTTCACCGGCCAGTGGCTCGACCTGCGGAAAATCACCGCGACCGAGCCGGACACACGTCTTTATCCGGAGTGGGACGAGCTGATCGAGTGGTCGTGCGTGCAGGAGACACGGCGGTTTTTCGACGAGGTGCTGAAGCGCGACCTCAGCGTCACCAACTTCGTGCAGTCGGATTTCGCGATCCTCAACGAGCGGCTGGCCACGCACTACCGCATCCCCGGCGTGCAGGGCTTGGAGTTTCGCAAAGTGCAACTCCCGCCCGATTCGGTGCGCGGCGGTGTGCTGGCACAGGCCAGCGTGCTGAAGGTCACCGCCAATGGCACGACGACTTCGCCCGTGCTGCGCGGCGTATGGATGCTGGAGCGCATCATCGGCAAGCCCGTGCCGCCGCCACCACCGGGCGTGCCGGCCATCGAGCCGGACATCCGCGGTGCCACGACGATCCGCGAGCAACTCGCCAAACATCGCAACGACGCGACGTGCGCGAGGTGTCACGCGAAGATCGATCCACCGGGTTTTGCGCTGGAGAGCTTCGATGTCATCGGCGGCTGGCGTGACCGTTATCGCGCCGCCGGCGACACGTCGCAAGAGCGGATTCAGGTCGTGCGGCCCCTGACGTTCGATGTCCGCGCGTTCCAGCATGACCCCACGAAACGCGGCCCACTGAAGGCCCGCGTGGGTCTCGGTCCGGCGGTGGATGCGAGCGGCCAGATGCCCGATGGTCAGGCGTTCGCCGATTACCTGGCGTTTCGGCGCGCGCTGCTGTCGGAACCGGACCAACTCACGCGCGCGCTGGCGCGGCATCTCATCACCTACGCCACCGGCGCCGGCCCGCAATACGCCGACCGCGTCGTGGTGGAGGCGATCGTCGCCCGCGCGCGCGCGCGGAACCACGGCTTCCGCACGCTGATTCACGAGATCGTTCAAAGCCCGCTGTTCCTGAAGCAGTAGAGACCGAGAGTGAAGATAATCACCAACCCACAATCCAGGAGTTTCAAATGAAAATAATGGCACTCAACCCCCGCCCGCTTTCCCGCCGCACTTTTCTCCGCGCTGCGGGCGTCGGTTTATCGCTCCCGCTGCTCGATGCCATGCTGCCGGCCTGCGCGCGCGGAGCCGCTGCGCCACCGCGCCGGATGGTGTTGATCAACAAAGCGCTGGGCCTGCACGCCGCGGATTTCTTTCCGCAAAAATCCGGGCGCGCTTTCGAGTTGACGCCCTATCTCCGGGAGTTCGCGGAGTTTCGCGGCGATTTCACGGTGTTCAGCGGGCTGTCGCACCCGGGAGCGGGCGGCGGGCACAGCACGGAAGCGAGCTTTCTGACCGCGGCACCGCACTCGGGAACGGCGGCCTTTCGCAACACCATCTCGCTCGATCAATTTGTGGCTGGGCACATCGGCGCGCAGACGCGGCATCCGTTTCTCGCTTTTGCCTCGCACAACGGCAGCCTCTCCTGGACGCGCAACGGCGTGCAGGTGCCGGCGGACAAGGATCCGGCGACGGTCTTCCGGCGGCTGTTCATCGCAGGCACGCCGGAGGAAATCCGCGAGCAGGAGCGGCAGTTGCGCGACGGCCACAGCATCCTCGACTCCGTGCGCGCCGAGACCGCCGCACTGCAACGCCGCGCCGGTGCGGGCGACCGCGACCGGCTCGATCAGTACTTCACCGCCGTGCGCGAGGTGGAAGGACGCCTCAAGAATGCGGAGGCGTGGTCGCGCCTCCCCAAGCCGAAGACGCAAGCGCCGCCGCGCGCCGCCGGGCAGCAACAGCAACAGACGATGCCCCCGTCATCAGTGAAGACGCTGATGACCACGCGCGGCAAGCTGCTGCTCACCGAAGACTTCGCCAAGCCCATCACGTTCGCTCAGCGCACGAGCCGCGACCCCGAAACGTGGACCGCTGGCTGGCGCGTGAAGAATGGCGCCTGGACGCAGGTGGACGGTGGCATCCGCGGCGTCGTGCTGCCCAGGATTTATCCGGCGGCGACGCTGCATTTCCCGCTCGCCTATCAGGACGTGGTGATTCAAGTGGACGTGCGCCTCGACGACATCCCGCTCGCTGACCCGCCGAAGAACGACAACCAGAGCGCCGGCATCGTCTTGCGCGAAGCCGACGCCAGCCACATCGCCTCGGTGCGCGTGCGCCAGGGCGGCTTCTCCGTCAAGAAGGAACCCACGAAAGGCCGCACCGTCAACGGCACGCTCGTGGACGACAAGGAAGTTATCTTGGGCAAGCGGGACGCCGCGATCGAACCCGGCGAATGGCACACGGTGCTGATCGAAGTGCGCGGCGAGGAAATGCTGGCTACGCTCGATGGGCAAAATCCCGTGTTGGGCGCGCATCCCCTCATCGGCATCGCCAAAGGCGTGTTCAACTTCGGCACGACGCGCAGCGCCAGCTTCCGCAACCTGCGGGTCTGGGACGCGCTGCCGAACGCGGACTGGCAGAAGAACAAGAGTGCGATCACCCGGAACGCAACATCACGGGAATAACTTTTAAGAACGACTGAGGAGGCTCTGATGATGACGCTCAAACACATGTGTTTTATCTTCGTCTGGCTGCTGGCGCTGCCGGTGGGGTCGCATGCCCAATCGGCGCGCCCGAACGTGTTGCTGGTCCTCACGGACGATCACAGCGCGGCGCACGTCGGCGCTTATGGCAACGCCGACATCAAGACGCCCAATCTGGACGCCTTCGCCAAAACGGGGATGCGCTTTGACCGGATGTATGTTTCAGCACCGCAATGCGTGCCGTCGCGCGCGGCCTTTATGACCGGACGTTCGCCCGTTGCGATTGATATGACGCGCTTTTCAGCGCCGCTGCCGCTGGACATCAAAACCTGGCTGGAACCGTTGCGCGCCAACGGTTATTACACCGGCGTCGCGGGCCGCTCCTATCATCTGGATGGCGGCGTGCTGCCGCCCGCTTCGCAGGCCATCTTCGACAAATATCAATTGAAGACTTTTGCGCGGCGGCTGGATTACGTGAAAGTCGGCGGCGCGCCCGCCGAGGCGCTCGCGCAATACCGCGAGTTTCTCGATTTGGCGAAAGGGAAGCCCTTCGCGTTGCAACTCTGTTCGAGCGACCCGCATCGTGCGCTCGATGCCAACGCCATCCCTGTGCCGCACGACCCCAACAAAATCAAGCTGCCCGCGCATTATCCCGACACGCCCGGCGTGCGTCAGGATTTCGCGCGCTATTACGACGAGATTGCGCGCTTCGATGGTTTCTTCGCCACGGTGCTGGCCGAATTGGACAAGCGCGGATTGGCTGAAAACACCCTCGTCGTATTCGCGGGCGACAACGGCGCTTCGCAGTTTCGCGGCAAAGGCACGCTGTACGAATACGGCGTGCGCGTGCCGTTATTGGTGCGCTGGCCCGGCAAAGTCAAAGCCGGCGCGGTGCGCAAGGAATTGATCTCCGGCGAAGATTTCGCGCCCACCTTCCTCGAAGCCTGCGGCCTGAAACCGTTGCCCGAAATGACCGGGCGCAGCTTCCTGAAACTGTTGCGCGGCGAGCCTTACACCGAGCGCCGCTACGTCTTTGCCGAGCGGGGCGCGCACGGGTCGGGCTTGCCGACAGGGACTACGCCCTTCGACCTGGGGCGCGTGGTCATCGGCCAACGCTACAAGCTCATCTACACCGCGCTGTGGCAATTGCCTTATCAGCCGGTGGACTTCGCGGGTGACGCGTTCTGGAAAGAGCTTCAACAAATGCACAAGGACGGCAAGCTGCCGGCGGAAATGTCACGGCTCTATTTTTCGCCGACGCGCCCGATGTTCGAGTTGTTCGACCTGGAAGCCGACCCGAACGAATTCAAAAACCTGATTGACAGCCCGGAGCACGCCGCCGTCGCGCGGGAACTCAAAGCGGCGTTGCAGGAATGGATGATCCTGGAGCGCGACTACTTGCCTTTACCGGTTCCGCCGCCAGCGCAACGCCGTTGATCAGTTTGTCGTAGCCTTTAAATTCGCTGCTACAAAGCAGGCGCCGCGCGCTGATAACCGAGATCAGTAAAACTTCGATGATTAAAAGGAGACCCAATGAAAGCAGGGGAATGAAGGCAAAGGAATAAATGTGGTTAACCGGACCTCAGCGCGTTGCGGCCGCGCGAAACGCTCGGCGAGCGGGCGATGGAAACCTCGCCGCTGCATCACGTCCGTCGGCGTGGGCCGCCCACGATCATCTTCCACGGCACGGCTGACACGACCGTGCCGATCAAACAAGCCGAGGATTTTTGCGCCGCAATGAAAAAGCACGGCAACCGCTGCGAGCTGATGCCGTATGAAGGCCGCACGCACGGCTTTTTCAACTACGGGCGCGGTGACAACGCCGACTTCAAAGCGACATTGCGCGCGACGGATGAGTTCCTGGTTTCGCTCGGCTATTTGAAAAGAGAGCCGGCGATAAAATGACACGCTGTGGACGGAACGAACGCGTTGCGCCGTGTGAAATGGCGTGCGCGACTTTTCGGCAAAGCTTATGAAAATCGAAAAACGCCTTCTCGGTCTGGCATTGCTGCTGTCGTTGCTCGGCGCTGTTCCGAACGCCGGGCCGCGAGGCCAAAATTCAACGCGACCGAACATCGTCCTGATTATGGCGGACGACCTGGGCTACGAAACGCTGGGCTGTTACGGCGGGACTTCCTACCGCACGCCGAACCTGGACCGTCTGGCCGCGACCGGGATGCGCTTCGATCATGCCTACGCCACGCCGCTCTGTACGCCGACGCGCGTGCAACTGATGACCGGCAGATATGCGTACCGCGACTGGATCGGCTTCGGGCTGCTCAACCCGAAAGCGCGCACTTTCGGCCATCACCTGAAGGACGCCGGGTACAGGACGTTGATGGCCGGCAAGTGGCAATTCACGAGCTACGACCCGGTTGATTATCCGGGTGCGGTGAAGCGGCGCGGCGCCGGGATGCGCGCCGAGGACGCGGGCTTCGATGAATACAGCCTCTGGCACACCGGGCACACGGAAGACAAAGGTTCGCGGTACGCCGACCCGGTGATCTTCGAGAACGGCAAGTTCCGCGAGGACACGCAGGGCAAATACGGCGACGATCTCTGGACTGATTACGTGAACGGATTTATCGAACGTAATCGCCGCCAGCCTTTCTTCGTTTATTACGCGATGGCGCTGACGCACAACCCATTCGTCCCCACGCCGGACAGCCCGGAATGGAAGGACCCGGCGCGACGGCACAAGGAAGAGACCCGCTACTTCAAAGACATGGTCGAATACGCCGACAAGTTGGTCGGCAAAATCGAGGCGAAGCTGGACGAGCTTGGGCTGCGCGAAAACACGCTGATTATTTTTTACGGCGACAACGGCACGCATCAGCGGATCACCTCGCGAATCGGGG
>Ga0247727_10009444_pt1 | contig 17674 bp, 15 predicted proteins | sample WisWelCaveWW1625_FD_202498 | JGI IMG/M metagenome (GOLD analysis project Ga0247727, IMG submission 202498) | Biofilm microbial communities from Wishing Well Cave, Virginia, United States - WW16-25 | ecosystem: Environmental > Aquatic > Deep subsurface > Groundwater > Cave microbial mat | place...
TCGCAGCGCCTCGAAGTCGTCGGCCGCCAGGTCGTCAACGAGTCGCGTCTTGCCGAATGTGCTGACGAGCCGATCCGTCGTGCCCTTGTACTCGGCGAACATGCGGCTTCCCAGCTCTCCAGCTTCGAGCTGTCGTTGCTTGGCGGTGAGAAAGTGATTGCACAGATCGGCAACCGTCAGCTCACCCGACTTCACGCGCGGCGTCCGTCCCGCGTGCAAGTCATCGGCCTGCGCCTTGTAGAGTTCCAGTGCCTCTTTCCAGCCGTCGCCTTCGATTCGCGTCAGCACGCCGTTGACGACGCGGCCCCACTTGCCGAAGTAGTGGACCTTGCCACGGATTTTCTTTTGCCAAGCGCCGCTGGCGTGGGGCGAGAGGGGGAAGTCGGGGTACGGTTTCTTCGGCCGGTCGAGGGCCGATTTACGGGAACGCGCGGACCGAGTAGACTTACTCATGGCGGTACCTCCTGAGCAAAGGGTTAGGTGCCGTCGCCTCCGGCGGGTCACAACCGCCGGGGGCAACTTTCACAGCCGCCTAGTATACCGGGTAGTAAAGTCGGTAGTAAAGCGAAGAAATGGCGATTTTTCGAGAAAACAGAAAGTGGCGTGAAACACTATAAAAATAGGATTTTGCCCTCGTAGCTCAGGTGGATAGAGCGGCGGTTTCCTAAACCGCAGGTCCCAGGTTCGAATCCTGGCGGGGGTACTGAAGCCTGTGGAACGGTGCCACGGCGGCGGTCGCGGCGGGGCGCGTGAAGGCGACTCTATCGCCTGCTCGTACTGCTTCTGCTCCTGAGGGTGCGAGGCGAATTTGACGTAGTGCTGCGTCGGCGGCTACTCGTCCGTGGTGGTTGTCGAACATGGCGGCGTAGTCTGTTCGATCGCGGCCACGATGGACCAGGGCGAATTGCTGACACACGCCGTGCGGTTCGATTCGTCGAGAGGATCTGCCCCGTCATGTCCGCTGTGCGCTTTGTCGCGCGGCCCGCGACGCGCACGCCGGTCGCCGGACGCACGCCGGCGATGTCCGGCGAGCAGCGAGAACCATTCGTGTTCGAGCAAGTAGTCCACGACCACGACGGACAGCCGCCGGAACTGGCTTTGAGAACGGACGAGTTGGTGTCGCTCGCGTGCGGACGACACACTCGCCACTTCCGCGGCTCGCGCCCGGTCGCACTCGTCCGGCTGGTTCCACATCGTGCTGTGAACACTTCGGTGTTCCAGCCGGTCAGACTCATTGAGGCTGTCCATGGCGGGCACGCGACGGGACTGGCTGCGGCGGAGATCGCGCGAGCCGGCCGATGGCCAAAGGTATGCCAGTAGTTTCCAGAAGGCCATGTGGTTCCTCCACGCATCACCGTTCGACGTGGCCGTTGCGTGCGGCCTCGCGACGTTGATGCGTCGTGGTCGTAGTATACCAGTCAGATTCGCGTCGTAACAATTGCGCGATTCGAATGGCGACGGCCGGCGCGGCGCGCCCGCTACCGATTCTTCTCGAAGAACGGGAACAGCCGGGCCAGTTCTTCCTTGTTGGGCCGCCGGCCGTATTCGCAGATCTCGAATGCTTCGGCGTACTGGAACTTCTCGGCGCCGTTGCCGTACCATTCGTTGAGCGTGGCGCGGTAGCGGTCGGCGACGGACTTGTTGCGGTTGGCGAATCCGGCGCGGACTTGGCGGCGCCGGTCGCGCACTTTGGCAGGCTCGGCCGGGATGAGCGACGCGGCGCCGAGTGCGCCGCCTTCGTAGAACTGCGATTCGAGCGTGTCGAGCGCGTCGAGTTTCTTTTCGATGACCGAATCGATCGCCACGGCGATGTCCGGCTGGAACGGCGTGGGCCGCTGGAACGAGTCGGGATAGAACAGGAACACGGGGTTCGATTCGAGCGGCGGCGAGTCGGGGCAGAAATACGGCACGGCGACCATGTAGGCGGCGTCTTGCACGAGCACGCCCGTGTAGCGGTGGTCGGGGTGGTAGTCGTTCGGCCGGTGACTCATGACGATGTCGGCCTTCCACTCGCGGATCAGTCGCGTGACGGTGCGACGGTTTTCGAGGGTGGGTTCGAGTTCGCCGTCGTGGATGTCGAGGACTTCGGTGGTGATGCCGAGGATTTTTGCGGCGGCGTTGACTTCCGCCGTGCGTCGCTTGGCGAGCGGTCCGCCGGCGTCGCGCCAGTGGCCGATGTCGCCGTTGGTGGCCGAGACGAATTTGACGTGGTGCCCGGCGGCGGCCCAGAGCAGCGCGACGCCGCCGGCCTTTATTTCGCAATCGTCCGGGTGTGCGCCGAAGCATATGATGCGCAGCTTGCCGTCGTCGGGCGGCAGAGTGCGAACGGGCGGCGGCACGCGGCTGATCCCCTGCTCTGCCGCGGCCGCCTCAGTCGCGAACCACGCTCGTTCACTCGACAGCGATGCGCCGGCGATCAGGCCGCCGATCGCTCCAGCCGCCGCACAAACGACACCGACCAGCCACAGCCTTGAACCGTTCATGACAAGCTCCTTTTGAACTAGGTCTCAATTTATCAATTCTCTTTCGCCTGGGTGAGAAACTGTCGCGTGACTTCCTCGCGCGGGTCTTCGAAGATCTGTTGCGGCGGCCCCGATTCGGCGACGCGGCCGGCGTGCATGACGTGGACGGAATGGGCGACGCGGCGAGCGAAGCCCATCGCGTGCGTGACCACGATCATCGTCTGGCCGGACCCGACGAGATCGGTGATCACGCTGACGACCTCGGCCATCATGCGCGGGTCGAGCGACGCGGTCGGCTCGTCAAACAGTATCGCTTCCGGTTCCATGGCCAAGGCGCGAGCGATGGCCACGCGCTGCTGCTGGCCGCCGGACAAGTTACCGGGCATTGCGTCGAGTTTGTGCGCGAGGCCGACGCGGTCGAGCAGCGAACGGGCCTGCGCGATCGCCTCATCACGCGGCTTACCGAGCACGTGGATCGGCGCCTCGATGACGTTTTCGAGCGCGGTGCGGTGCGGAAACAGATTGAACTGCTGAAAGACCATGCCGACGCGGCGGCGGATGTTTCGCAGCGCTTCGTCGCGGGCCGGACCCGGCTCCGGGCCGAGCACGACGTCGCCCACCTGAATCTGGCCGCGGTCGAACGTCTCCAGCCCGTTGATCGCGCGCAGCAGCGTGCTCTTGCCGCCGCCCGACGGACCGAGCAGCACGGAGACTTCGCCGCGCCGCACGTGCATCGTGATGCCCGAAAGCACCTCCGTATTGCCGAACCGCTTGTGCAAATCGTTGATCTGGATCACGTGCGTCGCTCCCGCGCCAGGCGCTTCTCCATGTAGCTCGTGAAGATCGACAACGGATAACTCATCGCGAGGTAGAGCAGCGCGGTGATCAGGCCGAGTTCGAGAATCGCGCCGGTGCTCCGCGCGTGACTGTAGTATTGCTTGCTCAACTCGACGACAGTGATGACCGAGCAGACGGCGGTGTCCTTGAAGAGCGCGATGAAGTCGTTCGTGACGGGCGGGATCACGATGCGCGTGGCCTGCGGCACGATGATGCGGCGCAGCGCCAGTCCGCGCGACATGCCGAGCGCAAGCGCGGCCTCCATCTGTCCGCGCGGGATCGCTTGCAGGCCCGCGCGGTAGATTTCCGCCTCGTACGCGGAGTAATTGAGCGCCAGCCCCAAGATCGCCGCCCAGAAGGCGTGAATGTTCAGGCCGATCTCTGGCAGCACGAAGAAGATCACGTAGAGCTGCAACACGAGCGGCGTGCCGCGGATCACTTCGACGTAGAGCGCGAGCACGCGGCCGAGCGGCCGCGGACCGTACAGCCGGCCGAGCGCCACGGCCAAGCCGATCAGCACGGCGAGCGGCATCGCGCAGAAGGACAGCTCAATCGTGATGAGCGCCGCCTTGGCGAGCAGCGGGCCGCGATTGCGAATCACGTTCCAGCCGCGCTCGGCGACGAACGTTACTTCTTCTGCTCCGGAAATCGCGACCAATCCGCCGCCGGTGAATTCGCCGGATTCGTTGGTTTCGAGTCCGCGTCGCGCCTGCGTCATGTTCCACATCTTGTAGCGTTGCAGAATCTGTCGCAGACTGCCGTCGCGCAGCGCCTCGACGATCGCGTCGTTCAGCGCATGGAGCAACGGCGTGTCCCCCTGCCGCACGAAAATCACGTAATAGCCCAGCCCGACCGGCTCGCCGAGCCGCTTCAACCCCGGAAACCGCGATTCGTAAAACGGCACAACGCACAGATCTTGCAAGTTGGCGTCCACGCCGTCGTTCGCCGTTTCGACGGCTCGCATTGCGTCGGTCGGCCCCTCGAAGTTGACAATCTCGACCGCGTCTCCGAAATGCTCCTCGATGTACAACTCGGCCGCGGAGCCGCCGAGCACCGCGATTCGCCGCCGCCGTTCGCCCGGCTTTCCGCGCAGGTCTTCGATCGTCATGAGCAACGAGTCGTCCTGCCGCGCGAGGAACTGCAGTTCGTAGACGTAGTATGGAATCGACGTGCCGTAGCGCGACGCCCACTGCTCGGTCCACTCGTAGCCGTTGAGCACGATGTCGATGTCGCCGCGGTCGAGCAGGTCGGGCAGTTTCTCCCACTGGCCTTGCGTGAACTCCGCCTTCACGCAGAGCCGCTTCGCGAGCAGTTCGGCGATGTCCACCTCGAAGCCTTGCATCTTCGTCGGGTCGTCGTTGCGCGGGTACACGAACGGCCCGCCGCCCTCCTGGTCCGCGCCCCAGCGCAGCGTACCGCGTTTCTTCACGTCGTCCAGCCCGTCGCCGCGCGCCGGGCCGGACACGGCCGTGACGGCGACGATCGCCCACCAAACGACTCGCCACCGGATTGTCGCTCGCATAGCACGGATTCCTTTCTCGTCGCGCGGCCTGGCGTTAAGCGCTCGGTCTGAAGCTCGCGCATTTTAGCGTCGCGTTGCGTGATTCGCGCGATGGCAAACACGACTAATGAAGTGAAGTAGCGGGTTTTTAGTCAAGACGCTTGGCGATTCGACCGCCAATTTGGTTCAATGAATGAGTCGCCGTGACGCTAGGTCAAGCGATTGACGATACCCGCAGGCCGCCTGAGAGTGAACGATTTTGAAGGAGTAAATCATGCGTCGTTATCAACGAGTTCTTGTGTCGTTTCTCGCATGCGTGATTCTGACGTGCCTGATCGGCCGCGAGAGTGTGGCTCAACAGGCTCCGGCCGGTGCCCAAGGTGTTTTTGTGGACGCTGACGGCGTGCTGCGCACGGTCGTGGTCGAGGAAAAAGGGGACCGTCTAAAGAATCTGAAGAGGCAGCCGATTGGGCGCGCGGTCGGGCCGGTGTCCGGCAAGACGTCACTTAGAAAGGTCTCGCTCGCGGGCGTTGCGCGTGAAGTCCGAGACTGCGTCGCCGCCGGCAAGCCAATTCCGGATGAAGTGCGGTTTCTCGCCGGCATCCAGCAGATTCAATTCGTTTTCGTGTATCCGGAAGAAAAGGACGTAGTGATCGCCGGCCCGGCGGAGGGCTGGCTCGAGGATGCCGCGGGGCGAGTGATCGGCGCGACGACGAAGCGGCCGGTCGTGCGGCTCGATGATCTCATCGTCGCTCTCCGCGTTTTTCCGCCGGGTGCGAATGCCAACGCGGTCGTCGGCTGCACGATCAACCAGACGGAAGAGGGAATGAAGCGGTTGCAGCAATACATGGCGGCGGCCGGCAAATCACTGAGCGGCGATCCGCGTCGTGTGGCCGGGCAACTCGCGCAGGGCGTGCGCGACAGCCTCGGCATGCACGACGTCGAGATCTGGGGAGTGCCCGGCGACTCGCACCTCGCGCTGGTGCTCGTCGAGGCTGACTATCGCATGAAGTTGACCGGGCTGGGCTTGGAGGACCCACGCGTGCGCCGCCTGCAGAGCTACTATGCCGCGATCGGCGCGGGCGAAGCCGGGCGCATCAAGGTCCAACACTGGTGGTTCACGCCGGAGTACGAAGCGATTCTGCGCGACGAGGACGGCACGGCGTTCGAGTTCCGCGGCCAGCGCGCGAAGCTCGTCGGCGCCGACGACCGACCCAAGGCCGACGGCTCGACCGAGAAAGGCACCACCGCCGGCGGCGCCACGCAGCGATTCGCCCAATCGTTCACCGCCCACTTCGACGAACTCACGCGCGCGGTTCCCGTGTACGCCGAACTGCAAAACGCCTTCGACCTCGTCATCCTCGCGGCGCTGATTCAGCAAGGCGATCTCGCTCGCCGAGTCGCCCCCGACCTGAATTTCCTCTACGAAACCAGCGGCGGCTACGCGGCCGAGACCTTGCCCGTGCCGAAGCACGTGGACAGCGCCGTGAACGCAAAAGTCATCGGCGCCCGACTGGCCACGCCCGTCGGCGGCGTCGAAATGCAACCGACTCGCGTGCTCGGCTCGAGCGCCAGCAAGCAGCCAGCCGACTCCAAGCTCCGCGATCGCCGCGCCGCCGCTCAGCCACTCACGGCTAGCCGAGCGCGCTGGTGGGCGGATTAACGATGCGCCGCGGCACGGGCTACGGCGCCTTTGGCTGAAGCGATCGCGTCAGGAACTCGAAGTAGCGTCGCGAACGGTCGTCCGGGCCCACATCGAGCAGTGCGTTGTAATCGAGTTGCTCCAGAACGCCTCCGGTCGATGAGAAGACTTGTGATTCGACGGGAAAGGTGAATTCCCGGAGAGCGACCGATGCGAGGCGCCGTCCGGCTTCCGTGTGAATCGATCGAATCGGCCGTTCGAGGTCCGAGAGCAGCAGCCACGCATTGACAAATTCGCTGTTGAGAAGTTTGACGATTTCTGAATCGGAGAGCGGACCCGCTCTCAATGCCTTGCCGGACCCTCAACACGATTCGTCGTCGAGCGTTCCCAGAAGCACAACGACGTGAATCGGCTTGCCAGTGCTTCGCGACTCGGCCACCGCCTCGTCCCACGGCCGCCAGCGTACTTCGAGGAACTGATAGAACCGCCGGGCGAGCCGCGCGTTCGCGTCATCGTAGCTCACCGACTCCGTCCAAACGATCTCGTCGAACTGGTCGTCGCCGCCGACCAACTCCATTCGCGGCGAATAGCCGACGTCGACGGCCGAGACCTGTTCGAGTTGCTGGTCGCCGACGAGCGCGATCGGAAAGAAGCGGTTCACGTCGATGTTGGTGTTTCGCGGCGGCAGATAAAAGTGGAAGCGTTTCACGCGCCGCGCGATGCGATCGAACAGCAATGTCCCGGAAAACTGTGCCGGCGTGTAGAACGACTGGCCGTCGCTCATGACGAATTCCGCGTGTACGCGGAAGGCGATCTCGTCAAAGCGGTCGTTTCGCGCGCGGAGGCAGGCGAACGCGCCCGCCGCAGATCCGGAACCGTGATGAAGCTCGACCGTCGCGCCGGGATGAAACTGCTTCAGGAAGGGCAGCAGGCGACTTCCGTCGAGTTCCCAAGGTTCGCCCACCGACGTTTGCGGTGACGGAAGAAAGACCTCGAACTCTCGCTGCCGATACACGGCCGAGGCTTTCGCCGGCTTCAAGTTCCGCAGCTCGGACCACTCGCGCGCGAAGTTGTGCCGCGATTCCTTGAACGGCTCCCAATACGCCTGCAATTCAAGACGATTCGCCAGTAGGCTCGTGATCCACGCGACGACACCCGCCACGCCGAGCAAGAACGCGCCAGCGCAAATCGTGCGGCGCCGTGGCCATCGTCTGAAGTGGTCGTTCAGCATCGCGATGATCTCCGGGAATGCCGACTCAGCGACGGACTTCCTCAGACCGGCATCAAGAGTATCGCGGTAAGGTTCGAGCGCCTACTGCATTCCCGGACCACGAATCGGCCTTGCTCGGCTCTATTGTTCGGCGCGCCCTACTTCTTTGTCTTGTAATAGACCGTGCTCGTTTCGGCTGAGAGTTCGTTGGCGAGCGCGTCGCATCGCAGCGTCAACTGAATGACCTGATCGCCGGGTTCGACGCCGACGGTGTTGAGTGAAAGAACAGTCGTCTCGCCAACGGCCAATTCATCGATCGATGAAAACTCGATTGTGTTGCCCGACACGGTGATCGCGTCGGACGCGACGGCCTCAAGTCCGGCGGGCAGTTGCGCGCGAACCCGGATCTTTCGTGCGGGCTTCGTGCCGCAATTCTTGATGCGAATTCCATACTCGGTTCGCGTGCCGACTTCGAGCGGCCCGGCATGCTCGTCGACCGTGATCAGGAGTTCAGCCTTGCCGGTGATCCGGGTGACGTGAATGGTCTCGGAGCGGGTCGCGTGATCGCCGACCACCGTGATCGGCATGCTTTGCTCGCCCTCGGCCAAGCCCTTGGCCTGGAATTTCAGCGTCTCGGTCGCGTTCGCTTCGAGCTTCTCCAGTTTCCACGTCAGCGTGTTCGACTTCTTGTCAAACGTGCTCCCTTTTTGAATCGCCGCGACGCCGAGGCCTTCGGGAACCGCGACCGTAACGACGACATTCGTGACGGGAATCTCGCCGGTGTTCGCGATGAAGACGACATAGCCGCCCGCGCGCTGCACCGGTCGCGAGTCGGGCCCCATCACGGTAACCTTGATCGACGGACGATGCACTCGTACCTCAGCAACGGCCTTGGCCTCAAGGCCGTCGGCGGCTCGTACGAGGATCTGAGCGCGCATCGTTCCCTCCGACTCAGCCACTGCCGGCAATTCCACGTCGTGCGACTGGCCGGGCAGCAATTGGCTAATCCCGGCCGCTTGCTCGAAGATCGCCGCCACCGAAGCGATTTCGCCCTCGGCCTGAGCGGGAAGCAGTTGCGCAATGGAAACATCCTCGGCCGGCCCGTCGCCGATATTGGTGATCGTCGCTTTGAAGGTGACGGTTTCGCCGAACACGGTCTCCGTCGGGCCAGAAAACTTGACGGCCAACTCGGGCCGGCGCACCTGGATTGGGACACTCGAACTTGTCGAAACGGATGCGCGCGTCTTGAAATCCATCGAGCCTTGTTGCCGCGGAATGATCTCGAACTTGATTTGGTGTTCCGCCTTTGGAACAAGCTCCGCGATCGAGTATTGCATGAGTTGATCCACGATGTCGGGCTTCGGGTCCGCCTTAGCCAACTCCGCGCCCTGCGGCAATGTCGCTTGAATGACCAAATCCCGCGCCATCGAATTGCCATCGTTCCGCACGGTAATCGTGAATGACGCGCGGCGGCCGATGTTGATTTCCGGTGGTCCTTTGGTCTCGATTGAAATCATCGGTGTCGCTGCAACCGTGCTAGCGGTAGTCGCCTTGGTTCGATTGGCGGTTAGCGGAGCGGCTGGCTTCGCTTGCGAAGTCGCCGTCGGCGTGTTTCGTTCGCGTGGCGGCGCGTCAGTTGTCTTTTTCGTTGCGCCGGTGCCGGTCGGGGAACTTTTCGCGGCATCAGCCGCCGGAGCCTGATCCGTCGCCGCCGGAGCGGCCGGAGTCTGCGATGCCGGTCGTTGCTGTGACGTGGCGGGACTGCTCGCCGCCGGGCGGCCATTTTTCGCCTTGATGCGGTCGAGTAGTTGCCCGGATGATTCCTGCGTTACCCAGAGTAGCTGGGCACCAACGAAGATCGCGAGTGTCAGACGGTACTGGCGCACGGTAGCCCCCTTTTTGTGACGCGAATTGTGCGGTTGTAGCGATTATCGGTTCGCGTGCCTAAGAAAATTGCGAAATCTCTGCCCGGCTTAACCGGAGCACGCCCGGTCTAACCGGAGCACGCGAGGCTCTAAGTAGTAGCTCAGAACGCCAACAGCGAAGGTCCGAAGTGCAGCGATTCGGTTCTGAGCTCGGCAGTTGCGGGTCGGAGGAGCATCGGCCGAGTTCAAAACTGCAAGCTTGCGGATCGGAACTGCTCGTTCCGAGCTCGGATCTGCATCGGCCGAGTTCAAACATCGACGAATGCACAAAAAATGTGCATTTCACGACCTATTAGCTCGGCGAATGCACAAAAAATGTGCGTCGGCCGAGCTTGGAGCCGCAACCATGCCATTTTGACAGCATTTATTCTCAAGCGTAGCCGCGATCTATTCTGGCCCGGGCGCGGTCAGGCGGCCATAGTCGCGCGGCGCGGGCGGACGCGGATGTTGAAGAGCCGGAAGATGTCTTCTTCGGCGAGGCCCATGCTGCGAGCGGGTTCAGTGCCGGGGACCACTTCGTTCATCATGGCACGCTTGCGGTCCAAAACTTCGATGATCCGCTCTTCGATCGTTTGCGTGGAGACGTAGCGCGTGACGAAGACCTTTTCGGTCTGCCCGATGCGGTGCACGCGATTGATCGCCTGATCTTCGACCGCCGGGTTCCACCAGCGGTCGAACAGGAAGACGTATTGAGCAAACTGGAGATTGAGGCCGACCGCGCCGGCGCCGTAGCTGAGCAGGAGTGCGTGGCGGTCGGGGTTGCTGCGGAATTCTTCGATCACTCGCTCGCGCTCCGCCGATGACAGGCCGCCGTGAAATTCGAGCGGCTTGTAGTCTTTGAGCTTCGCGGTGAGCCGGTGCAGCGTCTCGACCCACTGCGAGAAGATGAGCGCCTTGCGGCCGGACGCGGCGATTTCTTCCATGTCGGTTGTGAGCTGGTCCACCTTCGCGCTCTCGCCGGTCGCCGGATCGAAGTTGCAAACCTGCTTCAGCCGCAGGATCAGCTCGAAGACGTTTGAGATCGTGATCGAGTCGCCCAGGTCGTTGAGCCGCAGCACGCCGTCTTGTTCGGCGGATTCGTACGATTCGCGTTGGGCCGGCGTGAGGTCGATGTCCGTGTCGCGAATGATTTTGGGCGGGAGCTGATCGAGCACCTGCTCCTTGAGCCGCCGCACGATGTACGGTTGCGTCTCGTCGCGGAGTTGGCTGAGCGACGGCGTGCCGCGAATCAGTCCTGGCTTGACGAACGAAAAGATCGAGACGAGGTCCTCCGGGCGATTTTCGAGCGGCGTGCCGGTCAGCGCCCAGCTCCGCTGCCGGGCGAGCGAGCGCGCGGCACGGTTCGTTTGCGAGTGCTCGTTCTTGATTCGCTGCGCTTCGTCCAGCACGACGAGGTCGAATTCAAGTTTGGCGTCCGCGACGAAATCGGCGTCGCGCGACAACAACTCGTAGTTGACGATCTTCACGGGCATCTGCGGCAATTCCCAAAGCGCGTGGCGGCGGCGCGTCGGGCCTTCGAGCGTGAGCGTCGGCACGTCGCCGGCCCACGCGCGGAACTCGCGCACCCAGTTGCTCACGAGCGATTTCGGGCACACGAGCAACACGCGACGCACCATGCCCGAGCCGAGCAACATGCGGATCGCCACGATCGCCTGCATCGTTTTGCCGAGTCCCATTTCGTCGCCCAAGAGCGCGTGCCAGCGCGGCACGAGGAACGCGATGCCTTGTGCCTGATACGGGAATGGCTGCGCGGGCAAGTGAATGGAGCGGTCCGTGAGCCACGCCTCGACCGGCGGCTGCAGCGCGTAAAACACGCGGTCGCGCAGCGAAAGTCCGTCGGCCGGCGGTTGAAACTTCGTCGCGCCGCGCGGCCGCGGCGGACTGGGCTGATCGCTCGCGGATGACGTTGCATTGCTGGCATCTGGCTGCTGATCGTTTCGTGCGGACTCGCCCACGACCGGATCGGGAAACCGAAACGACCGGAGTCGCGGGCGAAGCATCGGCAGTCGCAGCAGGCCGGTCTCCAATTCGGGCAGCGCGGCAACCGATTGCGCGGCGAGTATGTCGCGCGTGAGCATGATCGCTTGCCGCGCCGAACAGCCCATGCGCAAATCCAGTCGCCTCGTTTTGGTCGCGCTCAAGCTGCTCGTCTCCCGAACTTGCGGCCGATTTCGTTACGCGGCCTGTTTGGCGTCTCCCGAAAGCACTTCGCGCAGCGCATCCCAGAGTCGGCTGAACGGTTCGCGCAGATTCAGACCGGGGTTCGTTTCGGTCAGCCAGAATTTCAGTGCGTCGGCGTCAGCCGCGTGCGCCGCGTGCGCGACGAATTCGAGCGGCTGGTTCGCTGATGCGGTGCCCGCTGCGTCCGTTTCGGTCGCGAGCAGCGGCCCCGCCACGCACAGAATCGGGCACGACGACGACGGCCGCTGTTCGAGCACGCGCGGCTGGTCCGTGATGATGAATGCCGGCTCGATCGTGGACTGGCGCACGAGATTCGCCGCGATGAGTTCGCCGAAGATGTACGGGTCCAACTCGGCGCCGTACAGAATGCGGTGCGTCGCGCTCGGCTTGACGGGCGTCGTGTAGTGAAATTCGAGCGGCCGGCCGCGCGCGGTCGTGAGCAAGTAGCCGCCGACGTAACCGAGCTGCTCGTCGCGGCCCGCCGCGAGAAATCCGAGCCGCTGCTCGCCCGGCGGCAGTTTTTCCGCGGCGCGAGTCTTCGGCAGTGCCACGTGCATCGCAGTCCCCCGATCGTCAAGGTGAGCATCTAGCGCAGCTTCATCAGGCTTGGATCGGAATTCTGGGCGGGATGACTTTAACGATTCTGTCGTGCGTGCGGCTCGCCTCGATGCTTCAACGAATCTTCATAACAGTGACAACCGACACAGCCGATAAAATGCGTAGCGGCAAGACGTTCAATACGACCAATTCCCGCGTCACGTTGATCACAGGGGGCGCTCGTGGCACACTCACCGCGTACATCGTTCATTCGCGCCAGCGTCGGCGCGGCAGTCCTCGGATCGGCACTGCCAGCGATCGCGGGTGAAGAGCGGATTCCTACGCTCGAAGTTCCGCGCATGGCGGCGCCGGCGAGTGACGCCAACGCCGCGATTCAGACGCAGATGAATGAAATGCGGATCATGATTGAGCGGCAGAACCACGTGATCGAGCAACTGCAGAAGAAGCTCGACAACAAGGACGCGCCGCTTACTCGTCCGATTATCGTTCCAACGGCCGGCACGACCGCCGCCGCGGACCGCGCGGACCCGATCACATCGGAGGTGTTGGACGCCCGCATTGCGTCGGCCATCGCTAGCTATCAGACGAAATCGGACGCGGCGCCGGCGAGCAACACGTTCGAGGTCGGCAAGAATCTCGATTTGAAAACGAGTTGGCAGCACGGACTCGTCGCCGAGTCGGCGGACAAGGCGTTCAGAGTTCACGTGGGCGGACGCACGCAGCTCGACGTCGTCGGTTTCGACGGTGACGACGATGTGCAGTTTGGTTCGGGCGGCACGGGGCAATTCATGGACGGCGTCAATTTCCGCCGTGCACGGCTCGCGATTGAAGGCACGTTCTTCGAGGTCATCGACTTCAACTGCGAATACGATTTCCTGAACACGGTGAGCACGCCGGCGCCGGGCGCGAACACGCCGGCGCCGACCGACTTGTACTTGCAAATCACCCACTTGCCGGTCGTGGGCAACCTGCGAATCGGCAATCAGAAGCCGTCAATCAGTTTCGAGCACCTCACGTCGAGCCGCTTTCTGAACTTCATCGAGCGATCGTACACGTTCGATGCATTCATCGGCGGACTCGACAACGGCTTTCGGCCGGGCGCTCAGTTCTTCAACACGGCGTTTGATGAACGGATGACGTGGGCGATCGGGTTGTTCAAGAATCACAATCGCGGACCCGGCTGGAACACGGGAGACGGCGAGGGCGACGTGACCGGCCGACTCACGTTTCTGCCGTGGTACTCGAACGACGGCCGGTGCCTGCTGCACGTCGGCGTCGGCGCGAGTCACCGCGATCTCGACGACGGCGAAGTCCGGTTCCGCTCGCGCACGCTTCTCAGAAACGGGCCGGCTCACTTGCACACGGTGCTCGGCGAGGCCCGCATGACCGGCGACGATCAGAACCTGCTCGTACCGGAAGTCGTGTTTGTGCACGGGCCGCTGACGGTGCAGGCGGAATACTTCGCGACGTGGGTGAGCGACGTGACTTCGCGGATCACGCCCGGCCCGACGACGGCCGTGGACGCGGGCACGTATTCCTCCGACGGCTGGTACGTCGAGGTGCTCTACTTCCTGACGGGCGAGAATCGCGTTTACGACACGAAATACCCGCGGTTCACCCGCGTCGTGCCGAACGAGAATTACTTCTTTGTCGATGGCGACTGCGGCAAAATCTTCGGCCGCGGCGCGTGGCAAGTCGGCGCTCGCTACTCGACGATCGATCTCAACGACAGCGGCATCAACGGTGGCGAACTCGACGACGTGACGCTCGGACTGAACTGGTTCCTGAACCCGAACCTGAAATTCCAATGGAATTACACGTACTCGTGGCGCGACGCCGCCGGCGACACGAGCGACGGCAACGTGCATGGGCTGGGAATGCGCGTGGCGTTCGATTTCTAGCGACGGATCGAACCGAAGCTGGACTCGTCAGAGTAAGTGAATTTGAAGGAGTCTTCTCGATGATGCGACTCAAACTTCGGATCATCCTCGCAACTGCGACGGCTTGCCTCGTGACAATTCATGTCGCGGCGGTGGGACACATCGGACACAAATCGGGCCGCCCGGCCGGCTGCGGCGAGGTCATTCATAAGGATGTGACGTGCAAAGTTTGCAAGCCACTGCCGGACAAGAAGAACGTCACGAAGGTTGTCTACGAGTGCAAGGAAGAATGGTACTGCCTGCCGAAATGCCCGTGCCCGCGCCACATCGGCAAACACGATTGCTGCGACCCGCGCGGCACGCCCTGCCCGACGTGCGAAAAACCGCGTTGCCGCCGCGTGCTCGTGAAGAAGTTCGTCACGGAAGAAAAGCCGACCACGAAGTGCGTTATCGAGCCGGTCTCAGCGCACACGCCGTCTCGGCCGAATTGATTCGCGCACGGTTCAATGTTTCTGTAGATGATCGAGCATCCAGCCGGCGCAATTGGCCGCTGATGTCACCACTCCGCGCATTCGCGCCGCTTGCTGCAGGCGCGACGTGACGGGCATTCACTCGGTCGACTACGTGCCGCTGTTTGCAATCGAAGTCGGCCGCATGCCGGTCGTGTACACGTCCGCTGTGAAGTCCGAGTTTCTCGCTGACGGTTGCGATTGACCGAATGATTCGGGTCGGTAGAATCCGTCTTCAATGAAGAAAGTTGGAAAACAACACGGCACGGTGTTTTGCCCGGAGAGTTGGCCGCGCGCCGGTCGCCTACTGATACTCTTGATCGCGTCCGGACTGTTGTACCCATCGATCGACGGCGTTTGCGGGATTGCATCGAACGGCAACGGGACGGAGAAAGAGTCCAAGTCGTCGGGCGAGGAAGAAACGAAGTTCGAGGCGGTCTATTGCAACTCTCATCATCGTCGGCACGCGATTCGGCACCAGCACGCACGGTTGCCCCAAGGGTGGGTGTCACCGGCAGACACTCAACGAGTTGATTCCTCGCATACTGCTCAGGCCGCAGTGCCCATTTGTCCCCACCATTTCGCCGATGGCCAGGGCGGCCCCTTGCGCTGCTGATCACTTCCTGGTCCCAGCTCTTTGAGCAATCGGGACCAGATTCCAATCGGTTTTTCCTTCCGTCTCCGTACGCGCTTCTCGGCTCGGACGCGTGTCGATTCATTCGATGATCGCCACGAGTGATCGCGTCATCGTTCGCCGCGGGGGCACTTGAATTCGCCCACAATCGAGAGGAGAGATTTCAATGGCAACGACACTGCCGATGCACAAAGACGTTCGCTCGGACTTGCTGCGACCGGTCAAGGAGAACTTCTGGCAACGGATCAAGCTGTTTCTGAACCCGTTTGACGCGCGGTATGAAGAAATGACTCGCGACAACTGGTTCAAGATCGCGTTTCGCGACACCAGTGCCGGGCTGCTCGTGGCCATGATGGCCATTCCGATGGCGATGGGCTTCGCGATTGCGTCCGGGCTGCGGCCGGAACACGGCATTCTGGCGGGCGCCATCGCGGGACTCGTGGGAGCTCTGTTCGGCGGATCGAAGTACAACGTCTATGGGCCAGTCGCGGCGCTTATCCCGGTGATCGCCGGAATCATGGCCGACTACAAGACGCCCGACGACGCGTACGCGGGACACGGTTTTCTGGTGCTCATCTGCGTGTGCTCCGGCCCGATCCTGATGCTGCTGGCACTGCTGGGCTGGGGCAAAGTCGGCAACCTGGTGCCGCATTCAATCGTGGTCGGCTTCTCGGTCGGCATCGCGGTGACCATCGCCGTGACGCAGCTTGGCGAGATCCTGGGGTTGAAGACGGCCGTCACCGGCGGCTTCCTCGCGAAGCTGCGGATCATCATCGAGAACTTGAACCAGTTCAACGGCGCGGCGCTGTTTCTGGCCATGCTGACGTTCTTGATCACCCGCTACGTGCTGAAGGTGTCCATTTACATTCCGGCGCCGATGCTTGCCATCGGAGTCGGACTCGCGTTGTCTGCCACGATGTTCGCCACTTCCGAACTGACGCTCATCAAGTCGAAGTACGGTGAGATTCCAACCAAGAGCCGGCGGCCGACGCGATGCGCGTGGCCACGTCTATGGCGAGGTATCAGCACCGCGTGCTGTTCTGGGGCATCCTGGGCGCAGTCGTCATGCGGTTGGTTTTCATCGTGGCCGGCGCGGCACTGCTAGAACGGTTCCACTGGCTCATCTACCCAGGTCGAACCGAATCGTCGCCTCCGTACACTGCTTCAATCCGATGGCCACTTCATGCGTGTGCGCCCCGTCGGCCGCGTCCTCGGCCAGGACGAAGAGATCGCTCAAAGCGTTTGGGATCGGGTTCACAGCCATGAAAGGCCCCTTTTTAGAATAGTTTCCACAAAGTCTTCATTATCAACCTGATACGACGCTGATTTACGTGGATGTGCTCTAAATCCGTTGTAAATCGCCGACATTCACGCCAACGACGCCCAAAGCCGACGGCTCTGACCGACATTCACGCCAACGACGCCAAAATCCGATCGCTCTGACCGACATTCACGAAAACGCCGCCAAAATCAGTCGGATATTACCGACATTCACACCAACGGCGCCAAAATCAGTCGGATATGACCGACATTAACGCCAACGGCGCCAAAATCCGATCGCTCTGACCAGCATTCACGCCAGCGCCGCCCAAAGCCAATCGCTCTGACCCGCATTCACGTGGATGCGATCAAATTTCGACCGCCCTGACCTGCGTTCCTGTCAGCGCGGCCCGAAGCCAACTGCTCTCTCCGGCGTTCGCGGTCGCCCGGTACGCGGCACGTCCAAAATCCTCGCGTCCGCAGCCGACTTCACCGTCCGACAATCACGCTGGCTGAAGTGGACCGCATTGCAACGGCAAACGCGCGTGGTGGCGGACAACGATCGCGAGAACGTACAGGCTTAACGTGGAGACTGAACAATGCAAAAACTAAAGCTGTTCCGCCAACTGGCCAAGGGGCAGAAGCCGCTGGCGCGTTTCATCACGTGCTCCGACTCGCGAATCAGTCCAAACTTGATTACGAACACCGAGCCGAGTGAGTTATTCATCCTGCGCAATGCCGGCAACATCGTGCCGCCCTGCGGCACGGCGAACGGCGGCGAGGCGCCGACGGTCGAGTTCGCGGTCGCCGGCCTGGGCGTCCGCGACATCATCGTTTGCGGCCACTCGCATTGCGGTGCGATGAACGGGCTGTTGCACCCGGAGAGGCTGGGCGATTTGCCGTCCGTCGCCGCGTGGCTGGGTCATGCCGAGGCCACCCGGCGAGTCGTTAACGAGAATTACAAAAAACTCGGCGAAGCGAAACGACTCAACGTCGCCATTCAAGAAAACGTTCTGGCCCAGATTGAGAACCTGCGTACTCACCCCGCCGTCGCCGCTCGCCTTTCGCGTGGCGA